>OBLS010001063.1_pt1 | contig 10923 bp, 6 predicted proteins | sample 1519901 | NCBI WGS metagenome assembly OBLS01 (sample SAMEA3113585, study PRJEB22503) | soil metagenome
TGGAGCGGGTGACGGGAATCGAACCCGCGTCACGAGCTTGGAAGGCTTGTGCTCTGCCATTGAGCTACACCCGCTTGGTGCTCGGGCGAGGGTATCAGGCGGGTCCGTGAGAGATTGGGGGGAAGCGAGCGGGAGGGTGGTGGCGGTGCGCGGGGTTGCGGTGGGGCTGGTGGGGGCGGGCCCGTGGGCGGGGATGCTGCATGCGCCGATGCTGGCCGGAGGGCCGGAGACGACGCTGGCGGGGGTGTGGGCGCGGCGGCCGGAGGCGGCGCGGGCGCTGGCCGAGGCGCATGGGAGCCGGGCGGTGGGGAGCCTGGAGGAGCTCTGGGACGTCTGTGATGCGGTGGCGTTCGCGGTGCCGCCGGACGTGCAGGCGGAGGTGGCGACGGCGGCGGCCAGGGCCGGGAAGCACCTGCTGCTCGACAAGCCGGTGGCGCTGACCGTGGCCGCGGCCGAGGGGCTGGCGGCGGCGGTCGGCGAGGCCGGGGTGGTGTCGCAGATGGTGCTGACCAACCGGTACGGGCCGCGGGGGCGGGCGTTCCTGGCCGACGCCGAGGGGTTCGAGGTGGTGGGGGCGCGGTGCGCGTCGCTGTCGGGGGCGCTGCTCGACCAGAGCCCGTTCTCGACCCCGTGGCGGCGCCGCCACGGAGCGCTGCTGGACGTCGGGCCGCACCTGTTCGACCTGCTGGAGGGGGCGGTCGGGCCGATCGAGGAGCTGTCGGGGCGCGGCGACCCGCTGCGGTGGGTCTCGCTGACCTGCCGCCATGCCGGCGGGCAGGTGAGCGAGCTCTCGATGTCGCTCACCCTGCCGTTGGCCGAGACGGTGTTCGAGTGCGTGCTGTACGGGCCGTCGGGGTCGCTCGGCTACCGGCGGCCGCCGGACCGGGCGTCGGCGGCGGTCGAGCTCGAGGCGGCCGGGGCGACCCTCCGGCGGGAGTTCGCCGCCGCCGTGACCAGCGGGATCCCGCCGGCCCTGGACGTCAACCGGGGGCTGCGGCTGCAGCGGCTGATCGACGCCGCCACCCGCTCGCTCGGCTGAGCCAGGGGCCGGCACGGGCCGGCCGATGTGGCCGAACGGTGACAAGACCGAGCTCGGAGCGTACCAAGCAAGGTGCCGGTTCGTGACCCACCGGGCACATCCTGAGGCTGCAGCGCTGCACGCAGCGGCGCAAGAGATAAGGAGCTGTCATGTCGGCACCTACGCTGGACAGGCATCCCGGTAGCTCCCAGGCCGGGTCGTCCGAGGGCCGCCGCCGTCGTCGCACGCTGGTGCTGGTGGCCAGCGCCCTCATCGTGCTCGCCCTGGCCGTCGGGACCAGCCTGGCCATCGCCACCCGGCCGGTGGCCCGCCAGGCCCCGGCCTCGGCCACGCCCGCGGCGGCCGCCGAGGACCAGAACGCCACCACCGACCAGGGACAGACCAAGACCGAGACCGAGACCCAGGGTCAGGACGCCACCGGCACCGCCGGCGGCACCGGGTCGGGCTCGCAGGGATCCGGGGCCGGGACCGCCGCGCCGGTCCTGCCCGACGGCGAGACCACCGCCTACATCACCAAGGTGGCCAGCGGCCGCATCGTGGTCGACGTCGTCCAGGTGTTCCACGACGACCAGGCCGTCAAGGCCGCCGTCGCCGACGGCACCTCGCCGTCGGACGCCAAGTACCTGACCACCTGGGTCCGCAACGAGAACCCGCGGCTGCGCACCCTGCCCCTGGCCGGCGACCTCGAGGTCAAGCTGCGCGACGCCTGCGGCGAGCCCGGCAACAGCCGCGAGGCCCAGCTGACCAGGCTGGCCGCCAACGCCGCCCTCAAGGGCACCTACTACTACACGCTGTCCGTCTCCGACGGGACCGTCGAGCGGATCGAGGAGCGGCTGGCCGTCAACGCCTGCTGACCCCCACCACCAGCGAGGCCGGGCCGTGCGCCCGGCCTCGCGTCGTTGCGGCTGGTAATTCGGTTCTCAGCGGCGGGCGCCGCCGGTACGGTCGGGGGATGCGCGAGCTCCCGCTGGGTCATCCCGGCACGCCCGACCTGCGCTCGCCGGCCCGCTTTCTGCTGTGGGTGGCGCGCGGGCAGCTTGGCACGCTCGCCCTCGGGATCACCTACGGCGTGGTCTGGATGGGCGCCCTGGCGGTCGTGCCGGCCCTGGTCGGGCGGGCCATCGACCAGGGCGTGGCCGAGGGCGACCGCGCCGGGCTGCTGCGCGGGTCGGCCCTGGTCCTGGCGGCCGGGCTGGTCAGCGCGGCCGCCGGGATCCTGCGCCACCGCACCGCGGTGGTCAACTGGCTGACCGCCTCCTACCGGGTCCAGCAGCTGCTGGTCCGCCAGGCCGTGCGGCTCGGCGGCTCGCTGCCCCGCCGGGTCCCGACCGGCGAGGTCGCGGCCGTCGGCTCCCATGACGCCGAGCGCATCGGGGGGGCCATGGACATCGTCGCCCGGCTGGCCGGCGCGCTGGTCTCCTTCGTGATCGTGGCCGTGCTGCTGCTGCGCGCCTCGACCACCCTCGGCCTGCTGGTGGTGGCCGGGGTGCCGCTGCTCACGGCCGGGGTCGGGCCGCTGCTGCGCCCGCTGCACCGGCGCCGGACCCGCCACCGTGAGCTGGTCGGCGAGCTGACCACCGTCGGGGCCGACACCGTCAGCGGCCTGCGGGTGCTGCGCGGCATCGGCGGCGAGGAGGCGTTCTCCCGGCGCTACGCGGCCGCCTCCCAGGAGGTGCGGGCGGCCGGGCTGGCCGCGGCCCGGGTGCAGTCGCTGCTGGACGCGGCCGAGGTCGCCCTGCCGGGCGTCTTCGTCGTCGCGGTCACCTGGCTGGGGGCCCGGCTGGCCGTGGCCGGGCAGGTCAGCGTGGGCGAGCTGATCGCCTTCTACGGCTACGCGGCCTTCCTGGTCCTGCCCGTGCGCACGGTGACCGAGGCCGCCGACAAGTTCACCCGGGCCCTGGTCGGGGCCCGCCGGGCCGTGCAGGTGCTGGCCCTGGAGCCGGAGCTCGTCTCCGGGACCTCGGCCGAGGAGCCGCCGGCCGGCGCCACCCTGGCCGACGGCCAGAGCGGCCTGGTGGTGGAGCCCGGGCAGCTCACCGCGATCGTGGCCGGCGTCCCCGAGGAGGCGGTCGCCATCGCCGACCGGCTGGGCCGGTTCGCCGACGGCGGCGAGGTCCGCCTGGGCGGAGTCGCCCTGCGCGACCTGCCGCTGGACGTCGTGCGCCGCCGGGTGCTGGTCAGCGAGCACGACCCGCGCCTGTTCACCGGGCCCCTTGGCACCGAGCTCGACCCGACCGGCACCGCCCCGCCCGAGCGGGTGCTGGCCGCGGTCGCCACCGCCTCGGCCAGCGACGTGGTCGAGGCGCTGCCCGACGGGCTGGCCACCGAGGTGGACGAGCGCGGGCGGTCGTTCTCGGGCGGCCAGCGCCAGCGCCTGGTCCTGGCCAGGGCCCTGGTCGCCGACCCCGAGGTGCTGATCCTGGTCGAGCCGACCAGCGCCGTCGACGCCCACACCGAGGCCCGCATCGCCGACGGCCTGGCCGCGGCCCGCGCCGGCCGAGCCACGGTGGTCTGCACCACCAGCCCGCTGCTGCTGGACCGGGCCGACAAGGTCGCGCTGGTGGCCGGCGGCCGGGTGGTGGCCCAGGGCACCCACCGCGACCTGCTGGACACCGAGCCGCGCTACCGCGCGGTCGTCACCCGAGGGGAGGAGCCATGAGCACCGCCGCACCCGCCATCCCGCCGGGCGGGCTGCCGGTGGCGACCAGCGCCCAGGTCCGGGCCCGGGCCCGGGCGCTGGCCCGGCGCCACCGTGGCCGCCTGGCCCTGGCGGCCGGGCTGCACGCCGCGGCCGCGCTGGCCGGCCTGGCCGGCCCGGCCCTGCTCGGGCTGCTGGTCGACGAGGTGAGCGGCGGCACCACCGCCGGGCGGGTCGACCAGATCGCCCTGGCCGTGCTGGCCGCCCTGGTCGCCCAGGTGGTGCTGGTCCGGGTGGCCCGGCTGGCCTCCTACGCCCTGGGCGAGCTGGTCCTGGCCGAGCTGCGCGAGGAGTTCCTGGACGGCGTGCTCGGCCTGCCCCTGGGCACGGTCGAGGCGGCCGGCACCGGCGACCTGATCGCCCGCTCCACCAGCGACGTCGAGCATGTCGCCGAGGTGGTCCGCTTCGGCGTGCCCGAGACCCTGATCGCCACCGTCACCACCACCCTGACGATCGCCGCCGCGGTCGCCGTGTCGCCCTGGATCACGCTGCCGTCGGTCCTGGTCGTGGTGCCGCTGCTGTGGCTCTCGACCCGCTGGTACCTGCGCCGGGCCCCGGATGGCTACCGGCGCGAGATGGCCGCCTGGTCGCGGCTGACCGGCGGCGTCGCCGAGACGGTCGAGGGCGGCCGGACCGTGGAGGCGCTGCGGCTCCAGGAGCGCCGGATCCGGCGCACCGACGACGACATCAGCCGCTCCTACCTGGCCGAGCGCTACACCCTGTTCCTGCGGACGGTCTGGTTCCCGGTGATCGAGGGCGCCTACCTGGTCCCGGTGGCGACCGCGGTCCTGGCCGGCGGCCTGCTCCACGCTCGCGGGCTGGCCACCGTCGGCCAGGTCACCGCCGTCGCCCTCTACATGCGCCAGCTGGTCGAGCCGATCGACATCCTGCTCTCCTGGCTGGACGAGCTCCAGGTGGGCACGACCGCCTTCGCCCGCCTGCTCGGGGTCGCCCACGTCCCGGCCGACCGCCAGGCCACCGGCCGCCGGCCGGCCTCGGAGCGGCTGGCCGCCCGCGACGTCCGCTTCGCCTACACCCCGGGCCGGGACGTCCTCCACGGGGTCGACCTCGACCTCCGGGAAGGGGAGCGGCTGGCCATGGTCGGCCCCAGCGGCGCCGGCAAGTCGACCCTCGGCCGCCTGCTGGCCGGGGTCAACGCCCCCCGGGCCGGGTCGGTCACCGTCGGCGGGGTCGGCCTGGTCGAGCTGCCCCTCGACCAGCTCCGCGGCCACGTCGTCCTGGTCACCCAGGAGCAGCACGTCTTCGCCGGCAGCCTGCGCGACAACCTGGCCCTGGCCCGCCCCGACGCCGGCGACGCCGCCCTGCGCTCGGCCCTGGAGGCGGTCGACGCCCTCGGCTGGGCCGAGGCCCTGCCCGACGGCCTGGACACGACCGTCGGGGCGGGCGCCCACAGCCTGACGTCGGCCCAGGCCCAGCAGGTCGCCCTGGCCCGCCTGGTCCTGGCCGACCCCCACACGCTGGTCCTGGACGAGGCGACCTCGCTGCTGGACCCGCGGGCCGCCCGCCATCTGGAGCGGTCCCTGTCGGCGGTCCTGGCCGGCCGCACCGTGGTCGCCATCGCCCACCGCCTCCACACCGCCCATGACGCCGACCGGGTCGCGGTGGTCGAGGACGGCCGCGTCACCGAGCTCGGCACCCACGACGAGCTGGTCGCGGCCGACGGCCCGTACGCCGCCCTCTGGCACCGCTGGCGCAACGAGCCAGCCCCGGCCAGCCGCTGACCCCGCTCAGCCGCGGGTGAGCCGCTCCAGGCGCCGGCGGGCCCCGGCGGCGGCGACCAGGTTGCCCTTGCGCCCGTAGCGGTCGAGGGCCTGCTCGATCGCGGCCCGGGCCTCGGCGGTCCGGCCGGCCTGCTCGAGCACCACGGCCAGCTCGAGCAGGGCGTCGCCGTGCTGGTTGAGGAAGTCGGTCCGGGCCGCCAGGGCGACCGCCGAGCGGGCCAGCTCCTCGGCCTCCCCGAGCTGCCCGCGGGTGGCCAGGATCCTGGCCTGGAGGCCCTGCCAGACCATCTGGGCCGAGAGGTCGTCCTCGCCGGCCGCCTCCCGGCTGACCTCGATGAAGCGCTCGGCCTCCTCCAGGCGGCCCTGGGCGGCGATCGCCTGGGCCAGGAAGGCCGCGGTGGTGGCCAGGTAGCCCTTCTCGCCCATCGCCTCCAGCCCCTCGTAGTCGCGGCGCAGGTGCGCCTCGGCGATGACCGCGTCCCCGGCCAGCATGGCCACGAAGCTGGCCGGGTGGGTGACCGACGAGGTCATGGTCACGCCCAGCTCCTCGAAGGCGGCCATGCCCCTGGCCAGCAGCTCCCGCGCCTCGGCGACCCGGTCCTGCATGGCGTACAGGCCGGCCAGGTGGTTGAGGATCACCGCCTCGCCGGTCTGGTGGCTGCCGACCTCCTCCAGATACCGCTCGCAGCGGCCGATGGCCTCGGGGGCCGGGGCCGGGCCCCACAGGGCGGCCGATGCCAGCCAGCCGAGCACCTCGGTGAGCTGCCGCTCGTCCCCGGCCCGGCGGGCGTGGACGGCCGCCTGGCGCCAGGCGTCCTCGGCGGCGGCCGAGTCGGCCTGCAGCCAGTGCACGGCCGCCCGCAGCCGCCAGGCCTGGCAGCGGCCGACCTCGTCGCCGGCCCGCTCGAACGTCGCCAGGAGGCCGGGGAGGGCCTGGCCGACCTCGGCGGCGGCGCCGCCCATGTCGACCTGCAGGCCCAGCAGCAGCCGCTGGACCCGGGCCCGGGCGGCCAGCCGCTGGTCGCCGGCGGCCCCGGCGATCGCCTCGGCCTCGGCCAGGGCCTGGCCGGCCTGGTCGAGCCGGCCCGCCTCCATCAGGGCCGCGCCCAGGCCGGTCTGGGTCCTGGCCCGGGCCGGGTCGCCGGCCGGGAGCAGCGAGGCCGCCCGCTGGAGCAGGCGCACCGCGGCCGGGACGTCGCCGCGGGCATGGGCCCTGGTCCCGGCCGCCTCCAGGTGGCCGGCGCCCCGCCGGGCCAGGGCCCGGACCTCCTCGTCGACCGGCCCCAGCTCGCGCCGGTAGCGGACCGCCTGCTCCAGGTGGTAGCCGACGATCTCGTCCTCGGCGCCCTGGCCATCGGGCCAGCCGGCGAAGCGCTGGTGGAGCTCGGCCCGGTGCGACTTGGGGATGGCCCGGTAGGCCGCCTGCTGCACCAGCAGGTGGTGGAAGTGGAACCGCCCGGGGGTGCCGGGGCCGGGCGGTGGCGCCTCGACCAGCCCCTTGGCGGCCAGGGCCCGCAGGTGGCGCCCGAGCGGGCCGCGGCCCTCGGCCGGCAGCAGCTCGGCCACGGCCTCGCGGGTGAAGTCGCGGCCGATCACGGCCGCTCGCCACAGCACCGCCCGCTCGCCCGGGCCGAGCAGCTCCAGCCGGGCGGCCAGCAGGGCCTGGATGGTGGCCGGCAGCTGGGGCTCGTCCTCGCCCCAGTGCTGCTCGCCAAGGGAGGCGGCCAGCTGCTCCAGGAACAGCGGGTTGCCGGCGGCGACCTCGAGCAGCCGCCGGAAGGCCTCGGGCGGCGCCCCGGCCAGCGCCCCCAGCAGCGCGCCGGCGTCCTCCTCGGCCAGCGGCCCCAGCTCGACCCGGATCGCCCCGGCGGCCAGGCCAGGCCGCCGCTCCAGCAGCTCGGGGCGGGCCAGGCAGACCAGCAGCATCCCCTGCCTGGCCTGGGTGGCCACGGCCTCGGCCAGGTCGAGGAAGGTGGGCTCGGCCCAGTGCAGGTCCTCAAGGACCACCACCAGCGGGCGCCGGCGGGCCAGCGTCTCCAGCAGCCGGCGGGTCGCCCAGAAGATCTCGGGAGCGGCCAGCGTCCCACCCCGATCCTCCGGGGGACCACCCTGGCGGTCCCCCGGACCCCCCGATCCACCGGGGGACCACCCTGGCGGTCCCCCGGACCCCCCCCGGCCGAGCGCCCCGGCCAGCCACTCGGCCACCCGGGCCGCGTCGGCCTCGCCGTCCAGCAGCGCCTCCAGCTCCTGGCGGGTCCCCTCCGGCGCCCCGGCCTGGGCGACCAGCTCGCGCAGGGGCCAGAAGGTGATGCCGTCGCCATAGGGCAGGCACCGGCCCGTCAGCACCGCCGCCTCGGCCGCGACCTCGGCGGCCAGCTCGTGGGCCAGCCGGGACTTGCCGATGCCGGCCTCGCCGAGGACGGTCGCCAGCACCGGCCGGCCGTCGCGGACCGCCCGGGCTAGCCCCTCTCGGAGCCGGGCCAGCTCCTCGTCCCGGCCGACCAGCGGCGCGTCCAGGCGGACGGGCAGGGGCCGGGCGCCGATGGGGGCCGCCAGCAGCCGGAACCGGCCGTCGCCGGCCGGCTCGACCTCCAGCGCGGCCGCGGCCAGGCGGCGGGTCTGGTCGCCGACCAGGATCTCGCCCGGCGCCGCCCGCTGGGCCAGCTCCTCGGCCTGGCCGACGGCGTCGCCGGCGAAGCCCGCCGGCTCGGGGCCGCCGACCAGCGCCTCCCCGGTGGCCAGGCCGACCCGCGTGGCCAGGGTCAGCCCGCGCTCCTCCAGGGCGGCGGCCTCGGCCTCCAGCGCCCCCTTGGCGGCCAGGGCCGCCTGGGCGGCCCGCAGGGCGTCGTCCTCGTGCAGGGTGGGGACGCCGAAGACCCCGACGATGCGCCGGCCGACCACCGCCGACAGCCGCCCGCCGTGCCGCTCCAGGGTGGCGCCGAGGATGGCCTGGGCCTGCTCCAGGACGTTCCGGAGCGCCTCCGGGTCGAGGGCCGTTCCCGCGCCCGAGGCGACCTCCAGCTCGGCGCAGAGCACCGTCACCGGCTTGCGGGCGGGCACGGCGGCGGCGACCGGCGGCGGCGCCGGGGCCGTCCGCAGGGCCGGGTCGTGGCGGAGGATGGCCCCCTCCAGCTCGCCAAGGGCCGGGGCCGGCTCCAGGCCGAGCTCCTCCAGCAGCAGCTCCCGGACCTCGCGGTAGGCCTCCAAGGCCTCGGCCTGGCGGCCGGCGCGGTACAGGGCGAGCATCAGCTGGCCGCGGAGCCGCTCGCGCAGCGGCTGCTCGGCGACCAGGCGCTGGAGCTCGCCGACCAGCTCGGCCCCGGCGCCGAGGGCCAGGTCGGCCTCGACCCGCTCCTCGACGCAGACCAGCCGCAGCTCCTCCAGCCGGGCGATCTCGGCCTGGGCGAACGGCTCGTAGCGGAAGTCGGCCAGGGCCGGCCCCCGCCACAGGGCCAGCGCCTCGGCCAGGGTGTCGGCGGCCTCGGCGGCGGCCCCGTCGGCCAGGGCCTGGCGACCCTGAGCGAGCAGGCGCTCGAACCGGCTCAGGTCGACCTCGTCGGGGACGGCCCGGAACAGGTACCCGGGCGGCCTGGTGACCAGCCGCCCCTGAGGCAGGGCCCGGCGCAGCCGCGACACGGCCGCCTGGAGGGCGTTGGCCGCCCCCGGGGGCGCGTCCTCGCCCCACAGCTCCATCAGCACGCGCTCGCTGGCCACGACCTGGTTGGCGTGCAGCACCAGCAGGGCGAGCACGGCCCGCTGGCGGGCTCCCCCGTACGCGATCGACCGCCCGCCGTCCGCCAGCTCCAGCGGACCCAGGAGGCGAACCTCCATCGCTCCTCCAGGGCGGCGAGTTGGTGCGCCCCCGCGGCATTCTCCCGCCCCGGAAGGCGAGGGGACAACCGCCCCCGCCGGGAGCTGTCAGCCAACTGTCAGCGGCCGCGCGCAGGCTCCGTTCCAACAGCACAGGGGATCCACCCCCCGACCAAGGAGGAACCATGCCGAAGCTCACGCGGACGCTCGTGCTCGGCGCCATGCTGGCCGTCATGAGCTCGGCGACGGCCGCCGTCGCCCAGGAGCCCACCGCCTCCGACCAGGCCGTCCAGCAGTTCCGGGCCGGCGAGCGGTCCACGCTGGGCCAGCCCGTCAGCCACGACCAGGCGGTCCAGCAGTTCCGGGCCGGCGAGCGGTCGTCGCAGGCCCAGGCCGCCGCTCCCGACCAGGCCGTGCAGCGGTTCCGGGCGGGCGAACGCGCCTCGCAGGTCCAGTCCGCCTCGGCGGCCGAGGGGTCGTCGCTGGCCCAGCAGCGCCGCTGGTACTACGAGTCCACCCGGGTCCGGCCGGCCGCCGTCCCCGCGCGGCCCGCCGAGCCCGGGACGCCCGTCGCCCTGCTTGCCGCCCTGGCCGCGGCCGCGGTCCTGGCCCTCTCGCTGGACGCCCTGTCCGAGCGGCGCAAGACCCGCAAGACCCCGGTCACCACCTGACCTGATCCCACCGCACCGGCCCGATGGGGCTGCCGCGCCCACCCGGCAGCCCCATCGCCCGTTGCGCTCAGGGGTGGTAGGCGACCAGGCCGTTGGCGCTCGACTCGTGGCTCGCCCCGGCGATCAGGAACACCGGGCCGGCGGCGACCATCTTGCCCTGGCCGTTCCGGGGCGCGTCCCGGACCTTGACCCAGCGCCCGGCCTCGAGGTCCCACAGGGCGTGGCCGCAGCCCCGGACCAGCGCCACACGGCCGTTGGCGGCGACGACCGGGTAGCCCTCGCACTCCTCGATCGGGACACGGGGCAGCCGGCGCCAGGTGTTCCGCTCGGGATCGTAGAGGACCGCGCGCAGGTCGTAGTCCGTCGCCATCACCTGGCTGCCGGTCCAGGCGGCGGACGACGCCTGGGGCGAGAGCCGCACGGGAGGGAGGGTGCGCCAGGTGTCGGCCGCGGGGTCGTAGGCCAGCCCGGTGGCATCGGGTCGCGTCGAGACGTTGTTGCCGTCAAGGAGCGACCCGATCACCACCATCTCCCGCCCCGTCCAGACCGTGCTCGGTGCCGTCCACCCGGCATCGTTGAGGGCGACCGGCGCGGCCGCGATCGTCCGCCACCGGTTGGCCCGGGGGTCGAAGGCGGCCCCGTCGCGGACGGCGGGCTGGTCCCTGCTGATGCTTCCCCAGACGACCATCTCGGTCCCGGTCCACACCGTCGCCACCGGCGCCCGAGCCGACAGCGGCGCGGCCGGCAGCGTGCGCCAGGTGTCGGTCGCCGGGTCGTAGGCGGCGCCGTCGCCGACCCGGCGTTCGCCCGTGCCGTACCCGCCCCAGACCAGCACCTCGTCGCCGGTCCAGACGGCGGCGGCCGCCGACCTCCCGGCCAGCGGTGCCGGAGAGATCGCATGCCACCTGCGCGCCACCGGGTCGAACAGCCAGCCGGTGGCGTGGCTGCCGCCCGACCACGACT
>OBLS010001064.1_pt1 | contig 10919 bp, 10 predicted proteins | sample 1519901 | NCBI WGS metagenome assembly OBLS01 (sample SAMEA3113585, study PRJEB22503) | soil metagenome
AGGCTCGGCGTCCACGGCGAGCACCTCGGGCGCAGCATCCGCCCGTTCTTCGGGGCTGCCCTCATCCGGCGAGTCACCCTGCTCTCGTTCATCGCCCTCGCTGACGAGCGGGCGCGGAGCCCGAGCCGGCTCCGGTTCGGGTGGGGGCACGACCACGGTGGGGATGTCGTCGACGACGGGAAGGGGGGCGTCGTCCGGGAGCTTCGCCGCGACCTCGGCGGCGAGCTCACGGTAGCTCTGGGCACCGCGCGAGCGCGGGTCGTACTCGGTGATCGGAAGGCCAAACCCAGGCGCCTCGGACAGGCGCACCGTACGGGGGATGATCGTGTCGTACACGCGCTCCCCGAAGTACCGCCGCACCTCCTGGACGACCTGATCCGACAGCTTCGTGCGCGGGTCGTACATGGTCATGACGATGCCGGTGAGCCGGAGCCTCGAGTTGACGTTCTGCTGGACGAGCCTGACGTTCCGCAGGAGCTGCCCGAGACCCTCAAGGGCGTAGTACTCGCATTGGATCGGCACGATGAGTTCTTCTGCTGCGCCGAGCGCATTCACTGTGAGCAATCCGAGCGACGGCGGGCAGTCGAGGAGGATGTAGGTGAACTCCGACTGCTTGAGCGGCTCGATCGCCTTTCGAAGCCGAAGCTCCCGCGAGAATTGGCTGACGAGCTCGATCTCGGCGCCGGCAAGGTCGATCGTCGAGGGAATCGCGAAGAGATTCTCGATCGGCGTCTCGACGATTGCCCCGTCGATCGGAGCCTCGGCCGCCAAGACGTCGTACACGGTTACCTGACGGGCGTCGTGACGGATCCCCAGACCCGTGGAGGCGTTCCCCTGCGGATCCAGGTCGACGACGAGGACCTTGTGGCCGAGCTCCGCCAGCGCCGCCCCCAGGCTGACAGCGGTCGTGCTCTTGCCGACCCCGCCCTTCTGGTTGGCGACGGCGATGACACGGGTTCGAGGCGTGGCCAACGGCGCAGTCTCCCGGCTCTGCTCGGGCCGCGCGCGCGAGGATCGGAGCGGGCGCTCGGCCGCTAGCGGCTCATGATAACCAGCGGCCCGAAGCTTTCAATACGGGAGCCGCGCGGGGGAGGCACGACGGCGATCGAAGAACTGCCTTCCGGGCGGTCCGGTCGCTCGAAACCCGCGCCGGCGAAGTAGACCAGGCGGCCGCCGGACCGAAGTCTCGGCCGGGCGGCCGCCCACGCCTGTTCGAGTGGCGCGAACGCCCGGGCGAAACAGAGGTCCACGGCGACGCCTACCGACTCGATCGTGGAGGAAAGGATCATGGCGTTCTCGATCCTCGCCCGCTCGAGAGCCAGCTCGAGGAACGCGACGCGCGTTCGGCGCGGCTCAACCAGCCGCACGGTGAGTGCCGGCCTGGCGATCGCCACCGGGATTCCGGGAAGTCCCGCCCCCGTACCGATGTCGAGCGCGTCGACATCGCTCTCCAGGGCGACCGCGGCTGCGCGGAGTGAGTCGAGGATGTGGCGCTCGCGGATCCGGGGGGCATCGGACCGAGCGACCATCCCGAGATCCACCGCCCTATCTCGAAGCAGGGTCTCGAACTCCACGAGGGACGAGGCCTGGTCGTCGGCCAACGGGACGCCGACCGATCTCGCGGCGCTCGCCAAGGCCTCCTGGGAACGTTTCACGTGAAACACGACCTTGAGGTCGACGGCGGGGAGGCGGGGTTGCTCTCGGGTCGACCCGGGGGGCAGCCTCAGCGTCGCCGCTGAACCACGACGTGCCGCTCCAGTCCCTCACCGCGGCTGGCGCTCAGAGCGCCTCCCACCTCCGCCACGGCGTCGTGGACGACCTTCCGGTCGAACGCGTTCATCGGCTCCAGCTCTTCCTCACGGCCCGAGCGTGCCACGCGCCGGGCGATCTCGCGAGCCCTGGCAGCAAGGCGGGAGCGTTGGCGACGTCGGTACTCTTCGACGTCCACCACGATCCTGGCCCGAAGACCCGTCCGCTGAACAACCACGACTCGGGCCAGCTCCTGCAGAGCCTCCAGTGTCTGGCCATGTCGCCCGATCAGCAACCCGAGATCCTCGTCATCCTCTTCCCGACCGACGACGTCCACGTACATCGTCCCGTCCTCGAGCGCCGGACTGACGTCCGCTGCGACGCCCATCCGTTCCAGCACCCCTTCGAGGAACTCCGCCGCCACATCGGCCTGATCATCCAGATCCTCGTCGCTGATGTCGCCGTCGTCGGAACGTCGCACGCGGACCGACACCACGGCGTCCTGCGAGCCGATCCCGATCAGACCCTGACGCGGCTCCTGGAGGACGGAGACCTCGACCTCCTGCTCGCTCACGCCGAGCTCTGCTAGCGCCGAGTCGACGGCCTCCTCAACGCTTGGGGCGCTTCTTTGGATCTCCTCCACTACTGCCTCCGGACCCCGGCTTCTTCCGCTGCGTGCTCGAACCCGGCCGACCACTCCCCGGCTTCCGAGTCGTGCCCGGTCGCGCCGCTCCGGTCTGCCGGCGGTCGCGCTCTGACTGGGCCCGCTCCATCATCGAAGCGATGATGCCCTTGCGTTCGGGCTTCCCATCCGCGGCGGCGGCCAGGCTCTCAGTCGTCGGTCGCGTCCGGAGCATGTAGTACTGCTGACCGATCTGCCACAGGTTCGACGTCGTCCAGTACACCACGAGCCCCGCCGGGAAGAAGATCCCGAACACGCCGAACATGATCGGCAGGATCCGCAGGATCGCCTGCTGCTGCGACGAAGCCGCGCCCGGCGGGCTCGCCTTCTGCATCTGACGCTGCTGGAAGTAGGTCGTCCCAAACATCGCGACAACGAAAAGGTAGTAGGGGATCCGGTTGAGGTCGCCGCCGCAGTTCACCGGGTACTGCAGGTCCACCGTCTCGCCGTTGAGGGTTACCCGGTCCCCGAGCGTCGCGTTCTCGTTTCCGGCATTCGAGGGTGAGCACAGAAGGTTCATCCCCAGGAACGAGACGCCGCCGCCAACGGGTCCCGGTTCGTCGGGAACCTGCGCCCGCACCTGCTCCGGCGTGCTGTCCTCGTCGATCCGCACCGGCGGGATCTGTTCCGTCACAACGGTATAGAGCTCCGATTCAGCGGGGACGTGGATCGGGTGCTGCGGGAATCGGAGCACGGAGTACATGGCGATCAGGATGGGGAACTGAAGAAGGACCGGCCAGCAGCCGGAGAACGGGTTGACCCCGTACTCCTTGTACAGCTTCATGATCTCTTCCTGCTGACGCTGCCGGTTCTGCTTGTACTTCTGCTGGATCTGCTTCACCTTCGGCTGGACGAGTTGCATGTGCTGCATCGACCGCACCTGCTTGATCCCGAGGGGCAACAAGATCAGGCGGATGACGAGCGTCAGGATGATGATCGTCACCCCGAGGTTCCCGATCACCGCGTAGATCTCGGCGAGGACCCATCCGAGGCCGTCCAGCAGCGCCTGCCACGGCGCCCACGCGATCACTGCGGAGCGGCCTTGCGTATGACGGGGTCATACATCCCGTGCTCGCGTGGCGCGCCGGGCACGTGATCCACACCGCCCGCCGTGAACGGGCCGCACCGCGCCAGTCGCCAGGTCGCGAGGGCGACCCCACGAAGGGCACCGTGATGGGCGATCGCTTCCGCCGCATAGTTCGAGCAGCTGGGGTAGAAGCGACACTGCCCCCCGAGCCACCCCGACAGCGTGAATTGGTACAGGCGGATCAGACCGATCAGGAGCATCCGCACCGGCGTCCCGGAAGCCCAGAGCGCCGCCCGCATGTACCTCACGAACGCGTCACCCGGGCGCGAGAGAGCAGCTCGTCCACCTCCGTCACCAGGTCGCGCGAGCGCGCTCCTTGGATATTGCCTCGAGCGACCAGCGCGACGTCGTAGCCATCCGGGACCGTGGGCGCGAGCTCCCGCCACGCGGCCCGCATGATGCGCCGGGCCCTGTTGCGCAAGACCGCCCGCCCGACGCGGCGTCCAGCCACGAATGCAACCTTCCCCGTGCCGGGAGCGACAAACAGTACCACCCGGTTTCCGTGGAACGCCCGGCCCGTCGCGAGGACGCGACCGACGTCGGATGTACCCGTGGTGAGCGAACCCGCGTTACGCCGACAGTCGAGAGCGGCCCTTCGCGCGACGACGGGCGATGATCGTCCGGCCGGCGCGAGTGCGCATGCGTAGCCGGAAGCCGTGGCGCTTGGACCGCCGCCGATTGTTCGGCTGAAATGTGCGCTTCGACATGGGTCGCCCTTCGGAACCGCTCGCTACGTGAGAGTTCCTGCCGTCGGCAGGGGACTCGAAGTATACCGGCGGGCGCGGTCCCCGATCGCAACCGAAAGAAGTGCGCCAAAAGCCTCCCGAGGGCGAGCGATGTGAAAAACCTCGGTGCTATAGTCCGCGGGCTTCACCGGCGCGTGCATCTCCCCGCACGACGCCTCGCGCTTCCCCCACGAGGTTTCCACACTTGTGGAAAGGCCCTGTGGACAAGTATGGCCGTCGCATCATACGAGGAAGCCGCCAAGACCACGTGGACTCGCGTGGTCGAGCGCGCTCGCCGGGAACTCCCGGAGAGCTCGTTCTCCATGTGGTTCCAGGGCGTCGAAGCGACACGACTGCATGACGGTGTCCTCGAGGTCCTCGCGCCATCGGAGTACGTCAAGGACCGCCTGGCGAAGAACTACGCGGACCTGATCAGGACCGCGGCAACAGAAGCGCTGGGCCTTCCGGTTCGGATCCGTTTCCGCGCGGCACCCCCCGAATCGCCTGCGGCCCAAGCCGGATCATCGGCGACCGCGTCGCCGGTTCACGCTCCCGTCGCTCCCGTCGAGGGACGGGGAGCGCCCGGCCTTCCCTTCCCGAACTACACGTTCGAGGCCTTCGTTCCAGGACCGTCGAATCGGTTCGCTCACGCCGCGGCGATGGCGGTCGCGGAGGCCCCACCGTCCAAGGCGTACAACCCGTTGTTCATCTACGGCGGCGTCGGCCTCGGCAAGACGCATCTGCTCGTCGCCATCGGCCACCAGATGCACCGGCTCTCACCGCGACTGCGTGTCAAGTACGTCACGAGCGAGAGCTTCATGGCCGAGTTCATCAAGGCCGTTCGGGAACGACAGGGGTATCAGTTCGCCGCGCGGTATCGCGACGTCGACGTCATGCTCGTCGACGACATCCAGTTCCTCGCCAAGCGCGAGGAGACCCAGACCGAGTTCTTCCACACGTTCAACGCGCTGCACGAGAAGGAACGGCAGATCGTCATCGCGTCCGACCGCCCGCCGCAGGAGCTCGGCATGGCGGAGCGATTGCAGTCTCGGTTCCGCATCGGGCTGTGCGTCGACGTCCAGCCGCCCGACCTGGAGACGCGCATCGCCATCCTTCAGCTCAAGGCGCAGCGAGAAGCCGTCCACGTCCCCGACGACGTGATCGACTTCATCGCCAGCAAGTTCGACCAGAACATCCGCGAGCTCGAGGGCGCGCTCGTCCGGGTCGTCGCCTGGTCCGACTTGACGGGCCACGCCATCACCACCGAGCTCGCGGAGCACGCCCTCGAAGACCTTCTGCCCCAGGCCGAGGCGGAGATCCCGCCGCAGGTGATCCTCGAGGAGAGCGCCAAGTACTTCGGGCTGTCGGTGGAGGACCTCGTCTCGCCGAACCGCTCCCGGCCTCTCACGACCGCTCGGCACGTCGCGATGTACCTCATGCGCGAGTGCAGCGGCCAGAGCCTCGTTAAGATCGGGGACACGTTCGGTGGGCGCGACCACACCACCGCGCGCCACGGGATCTTGAAGATCGAGCGCGACATGCGCGCCCGGAGCACCACGTACCGCCAAGTCCAGGACCTGTCGCGGATCGTTCGAGACCGGGCCCGGGGCACGTGACACGTCGTGCAAACGTTGTGCACGGCCCGGGAGCGGGCCGGGAGATCTCGACGACACCGACTCCTTCATGCACCGTTTCCCCCACGGCGTCCCCATGTCACACGGGCCCGCTACGCTCGGGAAATGGGTGGGTTGTCCCGTTTTCCCCAGCCCCTACCACTACTAGAGGTAAAAGAGAGAACACGTAGAAGCAGCAAGGGGGTGGAAACGTGAAGTTCCGGTGCGACCGTGATGCGCTCTCGGAGGCGCTCCAGACCGTTCAGCGCGGCGTGTCCTCCCGGCCGGGCATCCCGGCCCTGACCGGGGTCCTGCTCGAAGCGGCGTCGGAGGGTTCGCTCACGCTCACGACGACCGATCTCGAGGTGTCGGCCCGCCTGGCGATCGAGGTTCAGGTGGCCGAAGAGGGAACGGCTCTCGTGCCCGCCCGCCTGCTGGGCGACACCGTCAAGAGCCTCTCCGATGCGCCGGTGGAGTTCGAATCCGACCAGAGCCAGGCCCACATCCGATGCGCCGCGTACGAGGGAGCGCTTCGCCTGCTGCCGGCGGAGGACTTTCCGGCCCTCCAGCCGCCGACGGGTACCCGGGTCGTTGTCGAAGCCCAGCGGTTCGCGGAGGCGGTCGCCCAGGTTGCTCGTGCCGCGTCACGTGACGAGGCACGTCCGATGCTCACCGGCGTCCTCGTCGAGGTCAGCCGCGAGGGCGTCACACTTGTCGCCACGGACTCGTACCGGCTCGCGGTCCGCGAGCTCGTGGCGACGGCATCCGGTGAGGCGAAGTCGCTCGTGCCCGAACGTGCGATGACCGAGGCCGGCCGCGCGGCGCAGGCGATCGAGAAGGGCGACATCGAGCTGTTCATCGACCAGAGCCAGGTCTCGTTCCACCTGGGGCAGCTCTCCCTGACGTCACGGCTGATCGACGGAGAGTTCCCGAACTACCGGCAGCTGCTTCCGGAGCGCTACGAGAACCGACTGACCGGTTCTCGTCAGCAGTTGATCGATGCGGTTCGGCGAGTCGGCCTTCTCGCACGCGACACGTCGCCGATACGGCTCGAGTTCAACGCACTCGGGGTGAAGCTGTCGTCGTCGTCGCCGGATCTCGGTCAGGCGGTGGAAGCGGTCGAGTCGAAGTACGAGGGCGAAGACGTCACCGCGGCGTTCAACCCCAACTACCTGGCGGACGGTCTCGCGGCGACGATCGGGAACAGCGTCCATGTCGAGGTTCGTGACGGCCTGAAGCCCGGCGTCGTGCGGGGCGAAACGGACGACTTCACGTACCTCGTCATGCCGGTTCGGCTCCCAACGCCCGTCGGCTAGTTCGGCGTTGCATCTGTCCTGGGTGGAGATCCGGGACTTCCGTAATCACGCCGAGACGCGACTTCGAGACCTCGCGCCGGGCTTGCTGGTGCTCGTCGGACCGAACGGTGAGGGAAAGACGAATGCGCTCGAGGGCATGGCGTTCCTGTTCTTCCTGCAGTCCCCGCGAACGTCGTCGACGGAATCGGTCGTTCGCCGCGGAGCGGAGGCGGCATATGCGCGCGGCGAGATCGAGACGGGAGGGGGGCGCGTCCTCGTCGAGGTCGAGATCCCGGTCCGCGGCGCGAACCGAGTGCAGGTGAACGGCACGCGCGTACGCCGGAAGCGGGACGTTCGTCGTCAGGTGCGAGGCGTGTTCTTCGGCCCCGACGATCTGGTGATCGTGATCGGCGATCCTTCGAAACGGCGCGACTTCATGGATGACGTCGTTCGGAGCCTGTGGCCGCTCAAGGAGTCGGCGATCACGGCGTACGACAAGGCGCTCCGTCAACGGAACCGCTTGTTGAAGGAGTGGGAAGGACGCGGGGCGCCGTCGGGGCTCGACGCGTGGGATGCCGAGCTGACGGAGACCGGTTGCGCGCTGATCAGGCTGCGGCGCGAGGGAGTGGAGCGGCTGGCGCCGGCGGCGGAGGCGGAGTACCGGCACCTCGCCGGCTACGGCCTGGACATCGACTACGCCGCCAACGTCGGTGACGAGCGGCTCGAGGAGACCTTCGCCGAGCGGCTGGCGGCCCGCCGGCAGGACGAGATCGTTCGCCGGACCACCCTGGTCGGTCCGCACCGAGACGATCTGGCGCTCGCCGTTCGCGACCTCGGCGCACGAGGCTTCGCGAGCCACGGGGAGGCGTGGGCGGCCGCCCTCTGCTTGCGGCTGGGTCTGGCGTCGGCCGTCGAGGTCGAGGTGGGCGAGCGACCGGTACTCCTCCTGGACGATCCGTTCTCGGCGCTCGACCCGGCTCGCCGCCACCGCGTCGCCGCTCGGCTCGGCGAGCGCGACCAAGTGTTCGTCACCGTCGCGGACGAAGGCCACGTGCCGGAGCAAGCCGATCGCGTCTGGGACGTGCGAGGCGGAACGTTGCGGGCTCGGTCCTGATGCCGCACAGCAAGGGGTGGCGGAACCGAAAGGACGAACGAACCCGGGACGGCAGCACGATCGGCGACATCGTCGACGGTCTCATGCGCGAGCGCACGTTCGCGCGTGGCGTGCCCATCGGGCAGCTGTCGGTGGACTGGCCTTCGGTCGTCGGCCCTCGACTGGCCGCCGAATGCGCGCCGGTGAGCCTGGAGTCGGGCGTTCTGGTGGTCGCCGCGAGCGACGGACCGTGGGGCGCACAGGTGCGTTTCCTCGCCTCGGAGATCCGCAACAAGGCCAACGCTGCGCTCGGCTCGCAGGAGGTCACGCGAGTGCACGTCGTCGTCCGCGCTGAACCAAGGAAAGGCTTGTAGCGCAAGGCGTTCGGCGGGATCCCATGTGGCCGAAAAGAGGGTTGGATCGGGCACCGGCGTCACCCCCGATTGGTAGAATCAATTGCAGCGTAGAACCGCGGCTTCGCGGGGCCCCCACGACGCTTGTTGGGCCTCCGCGCGCGCGAAACCCGACGGAGGTTGCTTGGCAACGGCAACGAAAAAGGCGGCTGGGCGATCAGGCCGCTACGAAGCAGAAGACATCCAGGTTCTCGAAGGCGTCGAGCACGTCCGGCTGCGGCCGGGCATGTACATCGGCACCACGTCGGCCCGGGGACTGCACCATCTCGTGTTCGAGCTCGTCGATAACTCGATCGACGAGGCGATGGCGGGCTTCTGCGACCGCATCATCGTCAAGCTCCTCAGGGATGGGGGCTGCCAGGTCGAGGACAACGGGCGCGGCATCCCGGTGCGCCCGATCCCCAAGTCCAAAGATCGCCGGCCTGCGGTCGAGGTCGTCCTCACCACGCTGAACGCCGGGGGGAAGTTCGGCGGCGAGGGGTATCGGATCGCCGGAGGCCTCCACGGCGTGGGCGTCTCGGTCGTGAACGCGCTGTCGCAGAAGCTCACCGTCCAGGTCATGCGCGACGGCGCCACGTGGACGCAGAGCTATTCCCGCGGCAAGGCCACCAGCCGGCTCAGCAAGGGGAAGGCCACGTCCAAGCGGGGCACGATCGTCACGTTCTGGCCCGACCCCGAGATCTTCACCGAGGGCGTGGAGTTCAGCCGTCCGCTCCTCGCCGAGCGATTGCAGGAGCAGGCGTTCCTCACCCGCGGCATCGAGGTCCAGCTGATCGACGAACGCGAGGCCCCGCCGGTCAAGCAGGTGTTCAAGGCGACGGGCGGCCTGACGGACTTCGTCAAGCATCTCGCCAGCGGCAAGGACCCGATCCACAACAAGGTCATCTACATGGAAGCGCGCGAGGAGGACGCCGAGGCGGACATCGCGTTGCAGTGGACGAACGGCTACGCCGAGTCGATCCACTCGTTCGCCAACACGATCAACACGCACGAGGGCGGCATGCACGAGGAGGGTCTCAAGAAGGCGCTCACCAACGTGATCAACCGCTACGCGCGCAACAAGGGACTCCTCCGCGAGAAGGAGGACAACCTGCTCGGCGAGGACGTGCGCGAGGGCCTCATCGCGATCGTGTCGGTCCGGCTTCGTCATCCGCAGTTCGAAGGGCAGACCAAGACGAAGCTCGGGAACACCACGATGCGCTCGCTCGTCGAGACGACGATGAACGAGCACCTCGCGACGTGGCTCGAGGAGCACCCCGGCGACGCCAAGCGCATCGTGGCCAAGACGGCGCAGGCCGCGAAGGCCCGCCTCGCGGCGAAGCAAGCTCGGGACCTCACGCGGCGAAAGTCGTTCCTCGAGGGCGGGGGGCTGCCCGGAAAGCTCGCCGACTGCCAGCTCACCGATCCGGCGCTGACCGAGCTGTACATCGTCGAGGGGGATTCGGCAGGCGGTTCCGCGAAGCAGGCGCGCGATCCGGCGACGCAGGCGATCCTGCCGATCCGGGGGAAGATCTTGAACGTCGAGAAGGCGCGGCTGCACAAGATCCTGGAGAACGCCGAGATCCAGGCGCTCATCACCGCGATCGGGACGGGCGTCGGCGACGAGTTCGACATCGACAAGGCGCGCTACCACAAGATCGTGGTGATGGCGGACGCCGACGTCGACGGCGCGCACATCCGAACGCTGCTGCTGACGTTCTTCTTCCGGTACATGCGCGAGCTCATCGACCAGGGGTACGTGTTCATCGCTCAGCCGCCGCTGTATCTCATCAAGGACGGCAAGGAAGAGCTGTACTTCTACACCGAGCGCGAGTGGGACGAGTACCGCAAGCGGGTCGACGGCAACAAGCCGCTCGACCCTCAACGGTTCAAGGGTCTGGCCGAGATGGATGCCGATCAGCTCTGGCGGACGACGATGGATCCGGAGCGCCGCACGTTGCTGCGCGTGACGCTCGAAGACGCTGCGGTCGCCGACCGGTTGTTCACCGTTCTCATGGGCGAGGACGTCCCCTCTCGCAAGGAGTGGATCGAGACCAACGCGAAGGACGTTCAGAACCTGGATGTGTAGCCGGGCCGGGGGTGTGGGGGCCAAGAAGCGAGCCGAAGGCGAGCGAGGCCCCCACGACGAAGGAGCTATCTAGGTGGCGCAGGAGGGTCTGCTCGCCGGCCGGATCGAGGACGTTCAGCTCGAGGACGAGATCCAGCGCTCGTACCTCGACTACGCGATGTCCGTCATCGTCGGGCGCGCGCTCCCCGACGTTC
>OBLS010001066.1_pt1 | contig 10912 bp, 12 predicted proteins | sample 1519901 | NCBI WGS metagenome assembly OBLS01 (sample SAMEA3113585, study PRJEB22503) | soil metagenome
CCCTAACGAGGTGACGACGAGAAGGCTGCCGATGATTATGCGACCGAAGCGAACCATGATTCCCTCACTCGCCCACGCCGTCGATGACCGGTTAGTGCAACTTTGTCGCCTCCGATCCGCGGCGTCAACCGCGGCGATGCTGCGCTCGGCTCGTCGCCGGTGGCGGCCGCGTCGGCCGACCCGTTTCGGGGCGCGTCGACGCCCGGTTCAGCCTGGATCCACGAAGCATCGTGAACTCGATGGGATCGCCGCAGGCGAGCGGGCCATCTGAGGCGGGATGGAGCTTCACCCAATGGGGGCAAGCCCGAGTGGCAAGAAGGGGTCTCTGAGCAGCGTTAACGCGTCATGCCACATATGCGCTCGGTGGATCCAGGCTGAGTTGGATTGCAGCGTCATCCCCGCCTAGAGCGCCCGGCCGGACGCGCGAGTGCTGGGCCCCACGGGGAGACGCGATGGGCGCACCGGGGTGCTCGATGCCCACGTCGAGCTGCTCGAGGTCCGATACCCTGGTCGAGAAGTCTGGAGGGTGGTCGTGTCTGCTAGCCGTAGCGTCGCGGTACTCGGGCCCATCCCGCGTGATCGCATCATCACCCATCGTGGTGAGGTCTTCGAGAAGTACGGCTGCGCCCTCTACACCGTCGCCGCGTTGTCGGCACTGCTCGACGCCGACGACCGGATCTACCCGATCGTCCACGTCCGGCGGGAGGACGAGGAGCCGATCAAGGAACTGCTGTCGGCCTTCCCCAATGTCGACCTCACCGGCGTGCGGTCGGCGAGCGATCACGGGGCGGTCGTCGAGTTGAGCTATGTCGACCAGAACACCCGCATCGAGCAGCAGATCGGGTTCATGGACCCGATCACGCCGGCGGACGTCGAGTTCGTGCTGCACGCCGACGCGTTCGTCTGCGTGCCCATCACGGATTACGAGGTCGGGCAGGCGACCTTGGCCTACATCAAGGAGCACAGCGCGGGCACGATCCTGCTCGACGCGCATGGCCCCACCAGCACGTTGGTCATCGGCGGGGAGCGCCGGCGGCGGCTGTGGGTGGAGCGGGATTCGTGGCTACCGCACATCGACCTCCTGAAGATGAACCTCGAGGAGGCCGGGTGCAGCTGGTTTCCGTCGAAGATCGCGCTCGAGCACCACGACGCCGGCGCGCCCATCGCAACGGAGGCGCTTCCCGAGTTCGCCGCGCACTGCCTGGGTCACGGGGTGACGGCGGTCTGCGTCACCTTGGATGAGCGCGGCTGCGCCGCGTACTGGCTGGACGAGAACGGCGATCTCGCCGAGCGGATCGTGCCGCGGATCCCGATCGAGCACGTGGTGGACACGACGGGCGCCGGCGACTCGTTCGCCGCTGGGTTGGCGTTCGGCTACCTGCAGGACGCCGACATCGTGCGGGCCGCGCAGTACGGCAACGCGATGGGCGCGCAGCGCTGCACCGCCTCGACGCTCGACGTCTACCTCTCGTTGCCGCAGACCAACAAGCAGCTCGCCGACACCTACGGCACCGCCTTCGAGGGCTGACCTCGCACTTTTCTGCCCGCACACGACACCGAGGCGAGGTCACCGTGAGCGACGGACCCGGGAGCGACATGGCAACCGATGCGTGGGTGGTCGAGGAATCGCGGTTCGACCCGGAGCGGGCGAACTTCTACGAAACCCTGTTCACGGTCGGGAACGGGCGACTCGGCACCCGGGGAAGCCTGGAGGAGGGCCACCGAGGACAGCTATCGGGCACGTACCTCAACGGCGTCTACGACAGCCACGACGTCCCGGTGATCGACCTGGTCAACGTCCCGGACTGGGTGGACACCACCGTCTTCGTCGGCGGGGTCCGCCTCGACGTCGACACCTGCACGGTCGTCACCCATCACCGCGTCCTGGATCTGCGTGACGGCCTCTTGACGCGGAGCACGGTCTTCGAGGACACCGAGGGCCGCCGCACACGACTGGACACGGTCCGCTGTGCGAGCATGGCCGACCGCAGGATCTGCGGGCTGCGGCTGGAGGTCACCCCGGAGAACCACACGTCCGAGATCCGGATCGAGACCGGGATCGACGGGGACCGTCGCAACCTCGAACGGCTGCCGCTGTACCCCGAGGGAACGGTGTTCGCCCCGGAGACGCGGTGGGAGAAGTGGGCCCGCGCCAAGCACCTGCAGGAGTCGTCCCGGTCCGCTGACGGTGCGCTCTACCTGGAGATGCGCACGATCGACAGCGGCGTCGACCTGGCGTTCGCGGCCGCGACGAGCTTCGACCCGCCCCCGCAGCACAGGTCGGTGCGGCAGCGCAGTGAGCGGGTCACCGAGGAGACCGTGCACGTCGGCGCGCCGGGCGAGACCCTGCGGATGGACAAGCTCGTCGTCATCACCACCTCCCGCGACCCGGACCGCGCCGCCACCGGGACCCTGCATGACCGTTGCCACGCCGTGCTCGCGGAGCACCGCAGGGCGGGCGGGTTCGACACGGTTGTCGCGGAGAGCCGCGCGGTGTGGCAGCGCCTGTGGGAGGACTGTGACTGCGAGGTCGTGGGCAACGCCCAGTACACCCGCGCATTGCGGTTCTGCATCTACCACCTGCTGATCGCCGCCAACCCGGACGACCCGACGGTCAACATCGGGGCGAACGCGCTGGCGGGGGAGCGCTACCGGGGTCACGTGTTCTGGGACACCGAGATCTTCATGCTCCCGTTCTTCATCCTCACCCAGCCGGACACCGCCAATGCGCTACTGCGCTACCGCCACCACACCCTGGACGGCGCGCGGGTGAACGCCCGCGAGTACGGCACCGGGGGCGCGCGCTATGCCTGGGAGTCCGCGGACACCGGTCGGGAGGAGTGTCCCAAGTTCACCGCCGACGGCGCCAACCGGTTCTGGACACGTGAGGAGGAGATCCATGTGTCGGCCGACGTCGCCTACGGGATCTTCCGCTATGTCGAGGCGACCGGGGACACCGCGTTCCTGCGTGATGTCGGCGCGGAGATCCTCTTCGAGACCAGCCGCTTCTGGGTGGACCGCGTCGAACCGGCGGTCGGCGGCGAGGGGTATGAGCTCCGCCAGGTCATGGGGCCGGACGAGTTCCACTCCCACATCGACAACAACGCCTTCACCAACCGGCTCGCGCAGTGGCACCTCACCCAGGCGGTGAACCTGTTCGACGAGCTGCGTGACCAGCATCCAGAGGCGTTCGCCGCGCTCGGGTCGAAGATCGGCCTCGAGCCGAAGGAACGCGATCGCTGGCAGGAGGTCGCCGACGGGCTCGTCGGCGCCCGGTTCAGAGAAGGAGTCATCGAGCAGTTCACCGGCTACTTCGAGCGCGACGACGTTCCCATCACCGAGTGGGACGAGAACAACATGCCGCGCTACCCGAAGGGCTACCACCACTTCAACTGCGAGACCACCCAGCTGCTCAAGCAGCCCGACGTCGTCATGCTGATGTACCTGCTTCCCGACGAGTTCGACGCCGAGATCAAACGGGCGAACTTCGACTACTACGAGGCCCGGACGCTGCACAAGTCGTCGTTGAGCCCCTCGATCCACGCGATCATGGGTATCGAGGTCGGCGACACTACTCGGGCGGTCCAGTATTTCGAGCGCTCGGCCTTTGTGGACCTCAGCGACAACCAGGGCAACACCGACGAGGGCATGCACATCGCCTCCGCGGGCGGGACCTGGCAGATCCTCGTCAACGGGTTCGGTGGGCTGCGCATCCTCGGCGGCCGGGTGGCCCTCAATCCGTGGTTGCCCGACGACTGGGAAGGCATCCGCTTCCGCCTCCGCTGGCGCGGCCGCCCGATCCACGTCGCCGTCGACCACGAGCACGTCACGCTACGACTCGGCGGCCCCGACGGCGGGACCGAGGAGGTCATCGTGAGCGGCAAGCCGGTGCAGCTGACGGCTGGCACGCCCGCCCAGGTTGCCCTCGAGGGAACAATGCCGCAGGCCGTTCCCTCCACCGTGACCTGAGCGCCCAGGGCGGGCGGCGCTGGCCGAGTCGGAGGGCCAGCCGCACCTGATCAAGGCCCTCGACGGGGTGGTGCGCGGCCCGATCCTGGTCGTGATCGACGCGGATCTGCGAGGCCGCCGACTGGCTGATCAATCGGCTGACCGGCGAGTCGACAGCACCGATCAACACCCTCTCCGCGAAATACTTCCCGCGTCACCCGCGGCGCGTTCGGCAAGACCAGGGAAGGAGAGAGTCGGTGGACCTGTACAACCTGCCAACCGCAGCGAACTCGTCGCGAAGTCGCAGCAAACGCGGGCAGCTCGAGCCTCCCACGCCACCGCACATCCGAGGTGGGCGTCTCGGCGAAGGGCCGTTGCCGCAGCAAATCGGCTGTTTGCTCATGCGTGACCTTCGCGACCGCCTGGCCGAGGTGAGCCGCATGAGGCGAGCCAGTACGCGGGTCGTCCGCCACTCCCTGGCATGGCGAATGCGGATGGCGCCGGTGGTGCGCGAGCGTGAGAACGCCGGTCACCTTGACCTCCTCGGCGGCAGCTGCCTGAAGCTCACACGCACCACGCCGGCCATGAATGCGGCCGATCGCCGGAGGCTTGCCCCGAGCGTGCGGGAACTGGCCGGTGCGGTCGCCGACCTCGCCGAGAAGCCCGGGGATCGTCCGACCCGCCAGCGGGCGGCGGATCGCGCACTGGCCATCGCCCGCCGGGCCGCCGACAGCGCCCCGCAGTCCCAAGCAGCACTCGCAGCGAGCGTTGGCATTCAGATGGTCGCCACCGATGTCATGGTGTTCTGCGGTGTCGACCCCGAGCAGGCCGCCGACGCGGTGCGGAAAGACCGCGGAGAGCTCCACGGCCCCGACCCGCCGCCGACGTCCCGAATGCCGTTCCGGTCGGGCCGTTGACGCCCAACTCCTTGATCGAAGCGTCCCTTGGTGCACTCCAGCACCAGGTCGACACCGAGGTCGCCCCAGGGCAGGGCGCTCGGGTCGCGCTCGGCGAACACCGGGATCCGCCGGTCGTCCACCACCAGCGCCCCGTCCTCGGCGCTGACCTGGCGGTGGTAGCGTCCGTAGACGGTGTCGTACCTGAGCAGGTAGGCGAGGTTGTCGGCGGCGGCGATGTCGTTGACCGCGGCGACCTCGAGCCCCTCGGAGTCGAGCAGGATCTTCAGGGCCGCGCGGCCGATCCGTCCCAGCCCGTTGATGGCGACAGTTGGCATCTCAGATCACCGCCTCGGTGTCGCGTGTTCTAGGAGTTGTCGCACAACATCAACGTGCAGGCCTTGTCGTTGCCGGTAACGACGTTGCCTCGCCTCGGAGCGCTCGCGGACGGTCGGGCTGGCCCGGCAGGGGGCGGAGCGCGTGAACTTCGCACACCATCCCGCGGTATCTCTGCGCCAGCATCAGGATGATGGCGGCCGACATCAGACTGCTGATCTGGAGCAGGATGAACACCAGGTCCCCGCGATGGACGGCAAGGGTGCCGACGAGCAGGCTGCTCACCAACCACATTGCCCATGCGCGGCGGCTGACGCCCGCGGAGCAGTGTTCCCTCGCGAGGTGGACGACTTGGGGCAGATAGGCCAGCATCGAGATCGCGATTCCGGCGACGCCGAGGAACTCAAACACAGGTTTCCTCCGTTCCTTCGCTGATGTCCTGCGCCGCTTGCAGGTGTTGTCACGCCCTCAGTTCATCGGGAGTCATGAGTCCTCGCTGGCGTCAGCGTCGTATGCCATCCCCTTGCTGGAGCGCTCGTGGGCCCATCCACGGCAAGGTCATCGGCATCCCGAGGTCGTGGTCGTCGACGTCGAAGGTGAGCCGGTCCTCGACCCGGACCACGCCCTCCACGCCGTGGACGGCGCGATCTCGGGTGACGGTCTCGGTGAACGGGGCCCAGGGCTCGACTGTCTCGACCTTGGTGGTCATCACGTCTCGTACCAGGCTCTTCATCAGTCCTCCCTCGATGCGACTTTCGCCTGTATGGAGCTGGAGTGTTGCTTGCTCCGCGGCCGGTACTGCCTCGCTACGCGGCCTGAGAGCCGGGAGCGATCTGGTGCCATAGCTCTGGGCCTGGTTCCTGGCTTGGGCTGCCGGCTACATCAAGTATAGCTTAACTTGAAGTAGATACATGAAGTAGTACTATTAACTTGAATGCTGGCGCGACCCGGGCATTGCCATAGGCAAGTAGCCGGTCGTGACCGCAGGTCCTATCCGGCGCTCCTGTTGCGAGCGCAGCTCCCTACCAGCCTCCAAGGAGGTATCCATGGCGCGCACCGCAGACCACGACGCCGCCAGCCCCACCACGGCCCCGGTGCTGACCCCGGACGGCCAGCGATGGCTGCTGGAGCGGGTCGCCTGGCTGGCCGCCGAACCCGACCAGGCCGGGTGGAGCGACGATACCTACGCGCGAGGGGCCGCCGAGCTGGCCCGTCTCAACGAGATCCTTGCCCAGGCCATCACCACCGAGGAGCTGCCGCCCGAGCAGCCCGGTGTCGTCGAGCTCGGCGACGAGGTCCTGGTCGAGTTCGCCGCCGACGAGACCGAGCGGTTCCTGCTCGTCGACCCGGTCGAGGCCCCGCTGGACCAGCTGCGCATCTCGGTCGAGTCACCGCTGGCCCAGGCGGTGCTCGGCCGCCGCGTCGGCGAGCAGGTCGAGGTCCAGGCACCCGCCGGTCGCTACCAATGCCGCATCCTCGCCACCCGCCGGTTCCCGGCGTCGCCGGCCGAGGACCGCCGTACTACCTGATGGAGAAGGGAGAAGAGTGGTGTTCGTTCGCTACGCACCGGCCAAGATTCGCTACGAGGGTGACCGACCCATCGCCCTGCTCAAGGTCCGGATTGCCCCGTCGTTCCGCCTGGTCGACCTGCCGCTCGGCACGCCCACGACCTCGGCCCGCTCCGAGCGGGGAACCTGGGCGCTGTACGCACGGGGCGCAGAGGTCGTGGTGGTCCACCCCCGACGGCGCTGTCAGCGGTACTTGCCCTGGTGGGTGAAGAGCGCCCGCCCGTTGGCATCCCCGACCGCGTACAGCCAGCCTCCCGGCACGCCGCTGGCGCGGAGCTGGTCGTCGACCTCGACGTAGCCGCCGGGTTGGAGGCCGACCGTTTCCAGGCCAAGGTCGTCGGTGCGTGGCCGCCGCCCGGCGGCGACCAGCAGCTCATCGCCGTGGAGGGTGGAGCCGTCCTGCAACAAGACCGTAACCGGCCGTCGTCGCCCTCCCGACGGCAGGCGGCGATGGTGGTACCGCAGCGGACGGTGATCCCCGTGGTCTCGACGATCTCCCGCTGCCCACGGGAGGTCACCCGACCCTGACGGCAAGCATTGAGACGGAGCCGCCGTCGATACCCTCCACCGGGAAGCTGATCTCATCGTCGCCGCGGCAACCGGCGATGACGTACAGGAGCGGGAGGTAGTGGTCGGGCGTGGGCACGGCGAGGTGCGCATCAGGCCCCAGGCTCTCGTAGTCGATAAGTGGCGCGTGATCGTGCGCGACGAGCAGCCGACGCGCCTGCATCTCGAACCGTACGGCCCAGTCGAACGGCTCCACTGAATGTGCGCCCCATGCGTACGCGTGGAGGTTGTGCACGAGGTTACCGCTCCCGATCACCAGCACGCCCTCGTCGCGAAGCGGTGCGAGTCGGCCGCCGAGCTGGTAGTGGAACGCCGCCGGCTGCGTCTCGTCGATGCTCAGCTGTATGACCGGAACGTCGGCCTCGGGGAACACATGCGTGAGCACGGACCAGGTTCCGTGATCGAGGCCCCAGGAGCGGTCGTCAAGGGTCGTCACCGTGGGTCGCAGCAGCTCCGCGACCCGCGCGGCGAGGGAAGGGTCGCCCGGGGCCGGATACTGGACCTGGTAGAGCTCGCGGGGAAATCCACCGAAATCGTGGATCGTGCGGGGTCGCTCCATCGAGGTGACCCGCGTGTCCGAGACATACCAGTGCGCGGACACGCACAGGATCGCGCGAGGCTTGGGGATCGAGGCGCCGATCGACCGCCAAGCCTTGGTGCAGGCGTTGTCCAGGATCGCGTTCATCGGGTTGCCATGTCCGAAGTAGATCACCGGTAAGCGCGACGCCTGAGCGCTCATCAGTTCACCTCGCCGTCGACGGTTCGCTCCTCGCGATCTGGGAGGATCACAACCTCCCTCGAGCCACGCTCTTGCTGGTCACAGAGGATAGTCCTTGGCGGTGTGCGCTGAAGCGCGATTCACGTGGGCCGAGCATGGCCGCCGCAGGCGATCATCCTGCCAGCTCCTGGCACCGGACAGCGGGTCGATATCTGCAGACGAACCGACCGGAGCGGCTCGCGCGGTTGCGCGGAAGTATCGTCGAGCCAGCTCTCAGCGCTGATGCGCCGGATCGGCTGTGTACCACTCATATCACCTACACCCCCCGACCTGGTCGGGGCTGATCCATCACAGCGAAATGAGATGTGGGAGCCAGCCCCAGCACGTTCCAGCCCCATGTCCCGATCGAGGGAGCTGGCCCCATTACATGGTCCACCACGACCTGCCGAACTCGCCGATCACCACCTCCACGGCCGTCTCGTCGGGCTGCTCCGAAGGGAGGACGCGGCCGGGTGGCGCTGGAGCGGACCCGGGCCGGCACGACGATCACGAGGCGGCCGGATGAAACCCACCGAAGCGGCCCGGCACGCTCCCAGCTGCATCGTGTGCGGGGTGGTGGTGGAGTGCTCTGGGTTCTGCGAACGCGTGGTCTGCGCCGAGGCCATCTGCTCCCGATGCCTGCGGATCCAGTTCCGGGAGTCGCTGGCCAGCTCCATGTCCACGGAGGGCGAGCCGCCGTGCTCGCCACCTGTTCCGGCCCGAGACGACACCGTAGTGTGGTGTCAGCTCGACCGCGCTGTAGTCCTCAGCGACCCGCTCCTGTTGAGCCGGGGTGACGTCTTGTGCCTGAGCCTCACGACTGGCCGATCGAGCAGTCTGCTAGGGCAGCCTTCGCCCCTGGTACTTCTCGATGCTCATCGGCCAGGAGCGGCGTGTGCTGACGCTCCAGGGCGGGGAATCACCAATGCCCGGTTCAGGTTCTCCGGTTGGCCCTCACGAGGGAGGTGGCAACGTGGCCGAACTGTCGCCAGAACGCCGGACAGCGTCCCTTGTCCCGCCGGCAGGCACTGGCGTATCGCAACAACCAGGCCAGCGTCACCGTGGTTCCGCCCCAGGCTGTGACCGCCAACGCGTTCCGGACCCAGCTCACCTCGATCGTCGGTGCCGGCTTTAGCCTGGCTGAACCGAGTGGGGACGCTTCCACGGAACTGTCTCAACCCTCAGGAGGCAAGCAATGACGGAACCGACCCTGTACGAGCGGCTCGGTGGCGTATTCGCCATCGCAGCGGTGGTTGACCACTTCAGTGACGCGGTCGTGCAAAACCCCATCGTTGGCCAGAAGTCGGAGAACCCTGACCTCCGCGAGTGGCACACCAACAATCTGGGCAGACTGCCGGGCCTCAAGTTCATGCGCACCTTGTGGGTCTGCGACATTACCGGTGGCCCTCAGCAATACGTCGCCACGGTACCGGGCAGCACGCCTCTCGGCTTGGAGGAAGCGCACCGCAAGCTGAAGATCTCCCCCGCCGAGTTCGACGAAGTCGCGGCCGAGCTCGCGCGAACGCTTGACGTCTTCAAGGTGCCCGAGCGGGAGAAGGGGGAGGTTCTGGGCGCCTTCGCCGCACACAAAGACGAGGTGACCCAGGGATCCACCCAGTAGCCGCGCAGGCGGAACACACGACGTCTCCCAAAAGGCTGCTGCCTTGTAATCCGTGTCCCTCGCGCTCGCGAGGTGTTCTGGCCCCGGTGAGCCTGGCCTACCTGCTCGCTGTCGGCCTCGCCAACCGGTTGGAGGTGTCCTGGCGAGCCATGTTCTCCAGCGGCATCCGCCCGGAGCGGGTCGATCTTGCCGCGAGCCGAGCTGTCGGGAGCAGAACTCGTCCCCTGTTCACGATCGCCGTCTTGGTGGTCCTCGCGCTGATGGGCGCTGGGTGCGCTGGCGAAGAGCGGGAGTCGTCGGCGGACGCGGACGGCGAGCTGATCGTGGCGGCAAGGGCGGGCGACGTCGAGCGCGTGCGGTCGCTGCTGGAACGGGACGCCGCTGTCGACGCCCGCGACGCCAGCGGCGCGACCGCGCTCGTCGCCGCCGCCTACGGCAACCATGTCGACGTCGCCCGCAGCCTGATCGAGGCCGGGGCGGACGTGAACGTCAAGGACGAGCGCCAGCAGAGCGCCTACCTCGTCGCCACCAGCGAGGTCGGGGACGACCCGCGCCTGCTCGAGCTGACGCTCGCGAACGGCGCCGACATCGACGCGAAGGACAGCTACAACGGCACCGGGCTGATCCGTGCCGCCGACCGCGGCCACGTCCGCATCGTGGAGCGGCTGCTCGAGACGGAGGTCGAGATCGACCACGTCAACCGCCTCGGCTGGACGGCGCTCCTCGAGGCGATCATCCTCGGCGGCGGTGACCAGGGGCACACCGAGGTCGTGCGCCTGCTCGTGGCGGCAGGGGCCGACGTGAACCTTGCCGACGGCGACGGCGTGACGCCGCTCGCGCACGCGCGGCGCCAGGGGTACGACGAGATCGCGGCGATCCTCCAGCGGTCGGGTGGGCGGCCATAGCGTCGGGCGGACCGACCAGTGCCACAGCCGTTGGGAGCGATCGTGGGCCAGCGCAGGGTTCGCTATGGCGGCTTCATTACGACGACGCGATCTTCAGCCTCGAATGGCGGCGCCAGGCCAAACTGGCTGTCGACGGTAGTCCGCGGCGGGGTTGTGGCCGTACACCGGCGCATAGGTCGCGTGGTCCTGGGGCGCCATCGTGCACATCGACTCCGCCACCGCCGGGGTCGCGACCGCTCGCATCCCCGGGAAGGCGTCGATGATGACGGTAGCCCGAGGAAGGAGTCGGGGCGGGCGAAGGCGGCGTCCACAAG
>OBLS010001067.1_pt1 | contig 10910 bp, 9 predicted proteins | sample 1519901 | NCBI WGS metagenome assembly OBLS01 (sample SAMEA3113585, study PRJEB22503) | soil metagenome
TCGAGCACTCGATCGTGCTGGCGGGGTCGCGAATTCGCGATCTGCCCGCGCGCATGGAGGCGAGTCTTCTGGGCAAGGGCGTGACGGTGGAGCGCAGCCTCGGCATGCCGAAGACCCTGCGCTTCCTGGTCGGGGACAACGCGGACATCTCGATCCCGTGACCGGGGGAACGACGTGAAGATCGTCGTCACGGGCGCGGGCGGGATGCTCGGCGCGGACGTCGTTCGCAGGGCCGAAGAGTTGAGCCATCAGGTGATCGCGCTCGACCGCGACGCCCTCGACGTGACCAACCCAGCCCGCGTCGAGCGCCTGATCGGCCGAGAGCGGCCCGGAGCCGTCATCAACTGCGCGGCCTGGACGAAGGTGGACCTGGCCGAGGAGCACGAGAGCGACGCCGAGCTAGTCAACGGGCGGGGCGCGGGATTCGTTTCCGATGCCGCCGCTCAGGCCGGCGCGATGGTCGTCTATCCCTCGACCGACTACGTCTTCGACGGCAGCAAGCGTGGTCCGTACACGGAGTCGGACGAGCCGAATCCGCTGCAGGCCTACGGCCGCTCCAAGCTCGCAGGCGAGCGGGCAACCGCCCACTTCAACGCCAGCAGCTTCATCGTCCGCACCTCCTGGCTGTACGGCACCGGCAGCGAGAACTTCGTCGAGACGATGCTTCGCCTGGGCGGGGGCGGCGGCCCAGTCGTCGTGGTACACGACCAGGTGGGATGCCCGACGTACACGGGTCACCTGGCGGATGGGCTGCTGCGGCTGATCGACGGCTCCGCCTACGGCGTCCACCACATGGCCGGCGCGGGCAGCTGCTCCTGGTACGAGTTCGCGATGGAGATCTTCCGGCAGGCCGAGATCGTCACCCGCGTGATGAGCTCCACCAGCGACATGATGGATAGGCCTGCCAAGCGGCCGCCGAACAGCGTGCTCGCGAGCGGGCGGGAGGTCCCGATCCTGCTCCCCGACTGGAAGCGCGGCCTCGCCGACTACCTGGAGCGCCGCGACCGCCCCGAGCCCGAGGAGCACCGGCGCCCGCGCGCCGCCGGCTCGACTGTGCGCCGCCAGCCCGTCCTTGACTTCAGCCGCAGAGAGGACGAGCCCGGGAAGGACGACGAAGAGGCCGAGGCAAGCGAGGGGGGCGCCGAGCCCGCGCCGGCCGACGGCCCTGACGGGGGTGAGCACCGGGGCGGCGAGGACCCGGGCGGCCGGGAGCCTGCGGCATGAAGCTCCTGGTCGCCGGCGGCGCCGGGTTCATCGGCTCCAACTACGTCCGCCGCCGCCTGGAAGCGAACCCGGCGGACTCGGTCCGCGTGCTCGACAAGCTCACCTACGCGGGCCGGACGGAGAACCTGGAAGGTCTGCCCGGCGACAGGATCGAGTTCGTGCAGGGGGACATCTCCGACCGCGAGGCATCCCGCGCCGCGGTCGAGGGCTGCGACGCCGTCGTGAACTTCGCGGCCGAGTCACACGTGGACCGCTCGATCGAGTCGCCGGGCGAGTTCATCACCACCGATGTCTTCGGGACCTTCGTGCTGCTCGAGGCCGCGCGCGACGCCGGCGTCCGCCACCTCCAGGTTTCGACCGACGAGGTCTACGGCGACTTCGACGAGGGCTCCGCGACCGAGAAGTCACCGCTCGAGCCCTCTTCGCCCTACTCGGCGTCGAAGGCCGGAGGCGACCTGATGGTGTCCGCATTCGCGCGTACCTACGGCGCCGATGCGCTGATCATCAGGGCCTCCAACAACTACGGGCCGCGCCAGCACCCCGAGAAGCTGATCCCGCTCTGCATCCTGAATGCGCTGGCAGGTGATCCGCTTCCCGTCTACGGAGACGGCAAGCAGGTCCGCAACTGGCTGTTCGTCGAGGACTGCTGCGCCGCGATCGACGTCGTGCTCGAGGGCGGCGAGCCGGCGAGCGTCTACAACGTCGGGGGGCCCGACGAGCTTCCGAACATCGAGGTCGTGAACCGGATACTGGAGCTGACCGGGCGCGACGAGTCGCTGATCTCCTACGTCACCGACCGGCCCGGGCACGACCGCCGCTACTCGCTCGCCTCCATCCGCCTGGAGCGGCTGGGTTGGTCCGCCGCTGTCGGCTTCGCCGAGGGCATCGGGCGGACCGTGGCCTGGTACCGCGACAACCCGGGCTGGTGGGGGCCGATCCGTTCCGGCCAGTACCGCGAGTACTACGAGCGCCAGTACGGCCAGCGCATCACGACGGGCACCGCCAAGGCCGAGGGCGGGTGATCCGATGGGCGTGCGCAGACTGCCAACCGAGATCGAAGATCTGGTCCTGATCGAGCCGGACGTCCACGGTGACGAGCGCGGGTTCTTCGTCGAGACGTTCAGGGAGACCTGGGTCGAGGCGCTGGGCCTCGGCGTCGAGCTCGTGCAGCAGAACCACAGCCGCTCGGAGGCCGGCGTCCTGCGCGGCATTCATTTCCAGAAGGGGCAGGCGAAGCTCATCCGCTGCTCACGCGGGCGCATCTGGGACGTCGCTGTGGACCTGCGGCCCGCCGCCCCCACCTACCGGCGCTGGGAGGCGTTCGAGCTGGACGACACCGGACACCGCCAGCTCTTCGTGCCCGATGGGTTCGGCCACGGCTTCTGCGTCCTCAGCGACGGGGCGGACGTCTGCTATTCGCTCTCGTCTTACTACGACCCGGAGCTGGAGTCCGGCATCGCCTGGGACGACCCGGAGATCGGGATCGAGTGGCCGGTGTCCGAGCCGCGGCTGTCCCAGCGGGACCGCTCGGCCCCGCGCCTAGCCGAGTTGGCAACCGGCTAGGGCATCCTCAGCGGGGGCGGGGCAAGAACAGGCCGATGCGCCGCAGCCGGCCCCTTCGGCGAGCATCTCTCGAAGCCGCAATGCCCGCCAGCCGCCGGTGGTCCCCGGTATCGTCATTAGGTTGGCCATGAGTCCGCCCGCGACCCCCAAGTCACCCCTGGATCTCTTCTCCCCGCCTGTCAGGCGCTGGTTCGAGAGCTCCTTCGAAGCTCCCACGCCAGCCCAGGAGCAGGGTTGGCCTGCGATCGCCTCACGCGAGCACACCCTGATCTGCGCGCCCACCGGGTCCGGCAAGACCTTGGCTGCCTTCCTGTGGGGGATCGACCGCCTGTCGCGCGAGCCGGAGCGGCTCGGCTCAGGCGTGCGCATCGTCTACATCTCGCCGCTGAAGGCCCTCTCCTACGACATCGAGCGCAACCTGCGCGCCCCCCTCGCCGGCGTCGGCGCGCCCATCAACGTCGCGCTCCGCACCGGCGACACCCCCCAGTCCGAGCGCCGCGCGATGCGCAAGACGCCCCCGGACGTCCTCATCACGACGCCCGAGTCGCTGTACCTGATGATCAGCAGCGGCGCCCGCGAGATCCTAACCGGCGTCGAAGCGGTCATCGTCGACGAGATCCACGCCGTCGCCCCCTCAAAAAGGGGATCACACCTGATGCTGACGCTGGAGAGGCTCGACCACCTGGGCCGCCGCGCCGCCGCTGCGGCAGCGCCCGCGGACCGAGGCGGCCGGGGCGGAGCCATTCAGAGGATCGGGCTGTCGGCAACCCAGCGGCCGCTCGAGCGGATCGGACAGTTCCTGGTCGGAAGCGGCCGGGAGTGCCGAATCGTGGACGCATCCGAGCCGAAGAAGCTCGATCTTGAGATCGTCGTGCCCGTCGAGGACATGACCGAGCCCGACGCGAACGTCGAGAAGCGGCGGGACGGAGGGGACTCGGGCCTGACGCACCCGCCGGGACTTCAGGAGTCGCCCGAGCGAGTCGATCCGGGGCCGATCGAGGCCTCGCTGGATCCCGCGACCAAATCGCGCTCGATCTGGCCCGCGATCTATCCGCGCCTGCTGGAACTGGTGAGCGAGCACAACTCGACGATCGTGTTCGTCAACAACCGCCGGGGGGCCGAGCGAATCGCGAAGCGCCTGAACGAGATGGCGAACGCCGTGCCCGAGCAAGAGCTGCCGGCCACGGAGCACGCGGGCAATGGCTCGAAGGCGGGCACTGAGCAGTCCCGGGACCCCAGGGAGGCCGGAGACGAGGGATACGTCGAGGTGGCCCGCGCCCACCACGGCTCGCTGTCCCACGAAGAGCGCGCCTTGGTCGAGGAGATGCTCAAGTCCGGGCGGCTTCCCTGCCTGGTAGCGACCTCATCGCTGGAGCTGGGAATCGACATGGGCGCCGTGGACCTGGTGATCCAGATCGAATCGCCGAAGTCGGTGGCCCGCGGCCTGCAGCGGGTCGGCCGGGCCGGGCACACGCTGGGCGAGGTCTCGAAGGGAAGGATCTTCCCCAAGTTCCGCTCGGACCTGCTCGAGTGCGCGGTCGTCGCCCGGCTGATGCGGACCGGCCAGATCGAGGAGACCGTGATCCCCCAGAACACGCTGGACGTGCTGGCCCAACACCTGGTCTCGATGGCGGCTCTCGACGAGTGGGAGATCGACGAGGTCGAGGGCATCGTCACCTCCGCCCAGCCCTTCCGCGAGCTCTCGCGCGAGCAGTTGGAGAACGTGCTGGACATGCTCGACGGCCGCTACCCCTCGGAGCGGTTCGCCGAGCTGCGGCCGCGGATCGTCTGGGACCGGACCGGCGGCAAGATGCGCGGCCGGCCGGGCGCCCGCCAGCTCGCGATTGCGAACGCCGGGACCATCCCCGACCGCGGCCTGTACGGGGTCCACCTGCCCGATGGCCGCCGGGTCGGCGAGCTGGACGAGGAGATGGTCTACGAGGCGCGGCCCGGCCAGACCTTCCTGCTGGGCGCCACGACATGGCGGATCGAGGACATCACCCGCGATCGCGTGATCGTCACGCCGGCGCCCGGGGTGCCGGGCGCCGTCCCGTTCTGGCGAGGCGACGGGATCGGACGCCCAGCGGAGCTCGGCAAGGCGATCGGAGCCTTCAGCCGCGAGGCGGTGAACGCCGACCCGGCGCGGCTCGCCGAGGAGAACGACCTGGACGACCTGGCCGCACGGAACCTCGTCAACTACCTCCAGGAGCAGCAGGCCGCCACGCGGGTGGTCCCCTCGGACGAGAACATCGTCGTCGAGCGCTTCCGGGACGAGATCGGTGACTGGCGCCTGTGTGTCCTGTCCCCCTACGGCGGACGCGTCCATGCCGCATGGGGGCTGGCGCTCTCGGCGAAGATCCGCGAGGAGCGCGAGCTGGAGGCCGACGCGATCTGGTCCGACGACGGGATCGTCGTCCACCTTCCCGACGCGGACGAGGCACCCCCCGCCGACCTGGTCCTGCTGGAGCCGGATGAGCTGGAGGACCTGGTCGTGGGCGAGCTGGCGGGATCGGCGCTGTTCGGCGCGCGGTTCCGCGAGAATGCGGCGCGCTCCCTGCTGATCCCACGTGCCTGGCCGGGCAAGCGCACGCCGCTGTGGCAGCAGCGTCTCAAGTCCCAGAGCCTGCTCGAGGTCGCGCGCGACTTCCCCAGGTTCCCCGTGATCCTGGAGACCTACCGCGAGGTCATGCGGGACGTCCTGGACCTTCCCTCGCTCCAGTCCCTGTTGCGGGACCTGGCCTCGCGCAAGGTGACGATGGTCGAAGTCGAGACCCCGACGGCCTCGCCGTTCGCATCTTCGCTGCTGTTCGACTACGTCGCGACCTACATGTACGAAGGGGACACGCCGAACGCCGAGCGCCGCGCGGCGGCGCTCGCCCTGGACCGTGACCTGCTGCGCGAGCTGCTCGGCCAGGAGGAGCTGCGGGAGCTGATCGACCCGGGCGCCCTCGCCGAGGTCGAGGAATCGCTGCAGCAGCTGAGCGAGCCGGCCCGTGCGAAGGACCGGGATGCGCTTCAGCAGGTGCTGCGCCGGCTGGGTGACCTGACCGTGGACGAGTGCCGGGCGCGGGTGGCCGAGGGCTACTCAGCTGAGTCGATGCTGGAGAAGCTGGTCAGCGAGCGGCGCGCCGCACCGGTCCGGATCGCCGGCGAGGAGCGCTACATCGCCGCGGAGGACGCCGGGCTCTACCGCGACGCGCTCGGGGTGCCACCCCCGGCGGGCCTGCCGGACAGCTTCCTGGAGTCACCCGACGAGCCGATGTCGGCGCTGGTGCGCCGTTACGCGGCGACCCACGGCCCCTTCCCCACCCGCCAGCTGGGCGTCCGCTACGGCATGGACCCTCTCCCCGCCCTGCGTGAGCTGGAATCCGCCGGCGACCTGGTGCGCGGCGAATTGCTCCCCGGAGGAACCGAGCGCGAGTGGTGCGACGCCGACGTGCTGCGGCGAATCCGCCGGGCCAGCCTGGCGCGGCTGCGCAAGGAGGTCGAGGCGGCGGACCGCAGCGAGCTTGCGCGCTTCCTGCCCAGCTGGCAGAACGTGGACGTCCACCGCCCGACTGGGGCCGGTCCGGACCGCCTGCGCGAGGCTCTGATCCCGCTCCAGGGCGTTGCGCTGACGCCGAAGACCTGGGAGCGGGACGTGCTGCCGCGGCGGCTCGGCTCCTACAGCCCGACGTGGCTGGACGAGCTGTGCACCGGCGGCGAGGTGGTGTGGATCGGGGCCGGTGCGCTCGGACGCAGCGACGGACGCGTCGCCCTGTATTACCGCGAGGACGTGCATTTGGCCGGCCCGCCCCCGTCCAACGCCAAGCTCGAGTCGCCCCAGGGAGTCCCTCATGACCACATCCGGGAGCGGCTCTCGCAGGGGCCCTGCTTCTGGCTGGACCTGCTGGAGCTGGAGGGCAGCGCCGAGGAGCTGCACGAGGCCCTGTGGGACCTGGCCTGGGCCGGCGAGGTGACGAACGACGGATTCGCCCCCCTGCGCGCCCCGCGGTTGCGCGCCGCTCAAGGCTCTGGGCGCCAAGGCCGCCGCTTCTCGCGTCGCCGCTCCGCGGCCGCGGGCACGGTGCTCGGACGCTGGTCGCTGACGGCGCCGCTGTTCGAGAACGCTCCCCCCGCAGGCCCCCGCCTACGGGCCATGGCCGAGTTGATGCTCGAGCGCCACGGCATCGTCACGCGTGAGACCGCCATCGCCGAGGGGATCCCGGGCGGGTTCGCGGCCATCTACGGGGAGCTGCAGAACCTGGAGTTGCTGGGCACCGCACGCCGGGGATACTTCGTCGAGGGCCTGGGTGGGGCCCAGTTCGCGCTGCCGGGTGCGGTCGAGCGGCTCCGCAGCCTCCCGCGTGCCGAGGGGGAGCTGCTGTGGCTGGCGGCGACCGATCCGGCCAATCCCTACGGCGCGACGCTGCCCTGGCCCAAACTCGAGGGCTCGCGCAGAGCGGCCCGCACGGCCGGCGCTTACCTCGGCCTGCGCGACGGCGAGCCGCTGCTCTACGTCGAGCGGGGCGGCAAGGGCATACTGCGCCTCGCGCCCCTGGAGGGCGAGGAGCTGGCCTCGGCGCTCGCGGACCTGGCCGAGGCCGCGCGCGACGGCCTGATCGAGAAGCTCGCCCTGGAGCGCCTGGACGGCGAGACGGTGATCGGCACCGAGGCCGAGCAGCAGATGATCGCCGCGGGGTTCAGGCGTCAGCCCAGGCGCCTCGTCGCCTGAGGCCGAGCCAACCAGTCCCTACGCTGGAGCCATGGCTGAAGGCGACACGATCCGGAGGCTGGCGCACCGCCTCAACAACGCCCTGGGCGGCTCTGAGGTGGTCGCCCGGACTCCCGGGAGACGCCCGCCGGAAGGCCGGCCGGTCTCAGACCTGGACGGCGCCACCCTGCATGGAGCAGAGAGTCGCGGAAAGCACCTGCTGATCCGCTTCGAGGGCGGCCTGGTCCTGCACAGCCATTTGGGCATGAGGGGCGCCTGGCACATTTACGGCAGCGGAGAACGCTGGCGCCTGCCGGCTTCCAAGGCCTGGATCGCGCTGGCCGGCGGGGGCGCCGAGGCCGTCAACTTCAACGGGTCGTCGATGCGGATCGTCCGGGAGGCCGAGCTGGGCCGGGACCCACGGCTGGCGCGACTGGGGCCCGACATCCTCGATCCCGACAGGACCGACGCCGAACTGGCCGGGTCGCTTCGCGGGGCCGAGGCCGGTACCGAACTGGGGGACGCGCTCCTGGACCAGACCCTGATCGCCGGCGTGGGGAACATCTTCAAGAGCGAAGGCTGCTTCGGCGCGCAGGCGGACCCCTGGCGGCGGGTGGACGAACTCGACGACGATGAGCTCGAGGCGGTCGTGTCCGCGACACGGAGCTTGATGGAGGGTGCGGTGCGAACCGGCCGCAGCCCTCAAAGGATCTACAGGCGGGCAGGCCGCCCCTGCCCCAGATGCCGCTCCACGCTCCGGTCCCGCGGCCAGGGCGACGACGCCCGGACCACCTACTGGTGTCCACGCTGCCAGGGGGCGGGACCCCCCGCGGCGCGCCGATCGGCCGCGCGTCAGGAATAATCGGCTCTCCGGGGATCGGAGAGAGGGGCAAGATGAGCGACGTCATCGATCTGCTGCGTAAAGTGCCGCTCTTCACCGAGCTGTCGGATGGTGAGCTGACCCGCATCTCGCAGTTCGCGATCCCGCGCAGCTTCCCCCGCGACACCCGGGTCTTCCACGAGGGCGATCCCGGCGACGCTTGCTACATCGTCCGCACCGGGAGCTGCCGGGTCACGCGCGAGCACCCGGATGGGCGGGCCATCACGTTGGCCAACCTCGGCCCCGGGGCGATCTTCGGGGAGCTCGCGATGCTGGACGGCGAGGCCCGCTCTGCGAGCGTGGAGGCGACCGAGGACACCGAGCTCCTTGCCCTGCCCGCATCGGACATGAGATTTCTGATCCGGGAGCATCCCGGGATGGCCGAGAAGCTGGTGGTCGCCCTGACCCGGCGCCTGCGCGAGGCTAACGAGCGGATCGCGCGCCAGTCCTTCCAGACCGTTCCCAGCCGGGTCGCCGGCGTACTGGACCAGCTGCTGGCCGAGGACAGGGTGGCCCCTTCGATGCGGGACGGGGTGACGATCCGACTGCGCCAGTCGGATCTGGCCCAGCTGGCGGGCACCTCGCGCGAGAGCGTCAGCCGCTTCCTCGCTACGCTCGAGCGGGCGGGCGTCGTGCAGGTCGGCCGTGGGCGGGTGACCGTGCTCGAGCCGGAACGGCTCGACGCCTACATCTTCTAGCAGGGGCCTGATGGCGAAGCCGGAATACGGCGAAGCTCGTCGCAGGATGGTGGAACGACAGCTGCGGCGACGCGGGATCTCCGACGAACGCGTGCTTGATGCGATGGGACGGGTGCCGCGCGAGGCGTACGTGCCCGAGGCGGTGCGAGCGAAGGCCTATGACGACTCCGCCCTGCCGCTCAGTCACGAGCAGACGATCTCCCAGCCCTGGGTCGTCGCCGCGATCTGCCAGGCGATGGCGCTGTCGGGGGACGAGACCGTGCTCGAGGTCGGCACCGGCTCGGGCTATTCCGCCGCCGTCCTCTCCCTGCTTTCCCGCGCGGTGGTCAGCGTCGAGCGGATTCCGGAGCTGGTGGAGCTGGCAAGGGCGGCGCTGGCGGCGAACGGCGTCGCCAGCGTGGAGGTCATCTGCGGTGATGGCAGCTTGGGCCACCCGCCCGGCGCGCCCTATGACGCCATCGCCGTCCATGCCACCGGCCCCGGGGCGCCGCCGACGCTGCTGGCCCAGCTGGCGGACGGGGGTCGCCTGGTCATGCCCGTCGCGACCGGGGCGTCGGACCTGCTGACGGTCTTTCGACGCGAGGGCGACGAGGTGGCCCGCCGGGCCATCGGCCCCTGCCGGTTCGTTCCGCTGATCGGCGAGGAGGGCTTTCGGCCCGGCTGATCCTTGCAAGCGAAGCAGACCGAGGTCGCCGCCCGGCGCGCGGCGACAACGCGTTAGGCTCGCGGGCGATGACCCAGGCTCTCTACGTCCTCAACTTCTATTCGCCGATCTTCATAGACCAGCTCAAGCGCGGTCGCAAGAGCGCGACGATCCGGCTGGGCGACAAGTCGCGCAAGTACACCCGAGGCCAGGTGGTTTGGGTCACCGTCGGTTACCGCCACAGCCCCCGGGAGAAGATCTTCTCGGCTGTGATCGACGACGTCGAGGTCAAGGAGATTCAGGACCTTTCGCCGCGGGACATCGAGCACGACAACCCGGAGTTCCGCAGGCTCGAGGACACGGTCCAGTTCCTGGAGCAGATCTATACCCGTCCGATCGCGATGGAGGACACCGTCACGGTGATCCGCTTCTCGCAGATCGTCGAACGACCCAGCACGCAGTTCGGGAACGGCGAGCCTCCCTCGCCGAACTAGGCGGCGGGCCCGGCGGCAGCCGGCGATGGGAGAGAGCATGGCCGAGTACAGATTCCTGACCACGTGGCTCTTGGAAGCCGATCGCGAGCGTGTCTGGGACGCCGTCTATGAGTCCGAGCGCTGGCCGGAATGGTGGAAGGGCGTGCTAGAGACCGAGCGGCTGGCCGATGGCGACGGGGCCGGCATCGGCCAGGTCGGCCGTTACGTCTGGAAGTCGAGGCTTCCGTACAGGCTCGAATTCACGATGCGCACGACCAGGGTCGAGCGGCCGCTGGTCCTCGAGGGCGAGGCGAGCGGCGAGCTGGCCGGGGTCGGCCGCTGGCGCTTCTTCGAGGACGACGGCGTCACCGCGGCCGTGTACGAGTGGAACGTGCACACCACCCGCGGCTGGATGAACCTCCTCGCTCCCATTGCCCGTCCGGTCTTCGCGATCAACCACGACTACGTGATGCGGAACGGCGGCAGGGGGATCGCGAAGCTGCTCGGCGCGCGGCTACTCGCGCTCGACTAGCTACAATCGCCGGCGCTGGCACTCTCAAGGGGAGAGTGCCAACGAGAGCTTCGCAACAGACCCGAAGATTCAACGGAGGTATGCCGATGAACCTGAAGCCGCTCGGAGACCGCCTGATAGTTCAGGCGTCCGAGGAGGATGAGACGACCGCCGGCGGCATCGTCCTTCCCGACACCGCAAAGGAGAAGCCCCAGAAGGGGAAGG
>OBLS010001069.1_pt1 | contig 10904 bp, 9 predicted proteins | sample 1519901 | NCBI WGS metagenome assembly OBLS01 (sample SAMEA3113585, study PRJEB22503) | soil metagenome
GGGCTCGTTCGAGGCCGGCGTCGACGGGGCGCAGCCCGGGATCATCATGCCCGCGGAGCCGGAGGTCGGCCAGACCTACCGGCAGGAGTACTACGAGGGCGAGGCCGAGGACGAGGGCGCGGTGCTCAGCCTCGACGCGCAGGCCGAGGTGCCGTACGGACACTTCCCGCAGGTCCTGATGACTCAGGACACCAACCCGCTGGAGCCGAAGGTCTTCGAGCTCAAGTTCTACGCGCGCGACCTCGGCCCGGTGCTTGCCGCCTCGATGTCAGGCGGAAGCGACCGCGAGGAGTTGCTCAGCTACACCAAGGGCGGTTAGCGCGCCGTCTCGCGGCTCTACTCGATCGCGATCGCGAGCTTGCCCTGGACGTGGGAGCCGAGAAAGTCGGCGACCGCCTCGCCCGCCCTGGAGAGCAGGTAGGTGCGCTGAATCGGAACCCGGAGCGCGCCGGAGTCCAGTAGCTGCGCGAGGGGCCTCATCCGGGCCGGATCGGATGACCCCATCACGTTGAAGCGCCCGGGGGCCTCGCCGGCGGCGTGGAGCGGGGAGGCTCCGCGCCCGTCCGGCCTGAGCGCAGCGGCCAGCGAATCGAAGTCCTCCGGGGCTCTCGTGACCATGTCGATCAGGGCGTCGACGCCGTCGGGACGTCGCTCGCGCACCGCGGCGACGACGTCTCCGTCGCGATCGACGACCTCCGTGGCGCCGAGGTCGCGCAGGTAGTCCTCGTCCTCGGCGAGCCCCGGGACGATGACCTCGGCGCCGCGTCCGGCGGCGAGCTGGACGGCGAAGCTGCCGACGCCGCCGCTGCCGCCGATTATCAGCACCGCATCGCCTTCCGACACACCGAGTGGATCGAGGGCGGCGAGAGCCGTGACGGCGCCCAGTGGGGCGGCGCCGGGCTGGGCGAAGTCGAGCCGGCTTGGCTTGGCCGCAAGGAATCCGTGGTCCTCGGGTAGGGCGATCAGCTCCGCCCACAAGCCGACCCGGTCGCCGGCGCTGGGCCGGAACCCGATCACCTCGTCGCCGGGCCGGTACCGGGTGACCGCGGAGCCGACCCGTTCGACAACCCCGGCCAGGTCGGTTCCGATCGTGACCGGGAAGTCGTAGTCCATCGTCCCCCTGAGCGCGCCGGTCGCCTCGTACGCGTCGATCGCGTTGACCGACGAGCCGCGCATGCGAATCAGGAGCTCGTCGTCGGCGGGCTTGGGGTCGGGAACCTCATCGACCGCGAGCTCGGTGTCGAAGTCCTTCAGGATCGCCGCTCGCATCGGCCCTCCTTGAACGCGGTTCGGGAAGTATTTGAGTACGCAAATATTATCGGCCCGGAAGCCCCTCGAACAATGCGAAGGCCCCCGCGGGGATCGGGGGCCTTCGCTTTCCTGGGTGGGACCGGGGCCAGCCGGGACCAGACTTGCGGGCTCAGCGCTTCTCTTCGAGCACCGAGCGTCGCTCGCGGTACTGCTCGAGGCTCAGCTCGCCTTCGGCGTAGCGTCGTTCGAGCACCTCGATCCCGGTTTCGCGCCCGCCGCCGCGCCAGGGCGGTCCTCCACCGCGGCTTCGCACCAGCAGCACGATGCCGACGATGACCGCGATCCAGAACAGCGGCGCGAACACGATCCACCAGCCGGGCCCGTCGCCGTCCCACTCGGCAACCGGAACCAGCTGGGCGACCGTCAGGACCGCTGTCAGCATGCTCTCCATCGTTTGCTCCTTTCCTTTTCGGGTCCGTCAGGCCTACGTGCGCTCGAGCGCGGGCCGCGGGGGTGCCTCCGGGATGCGCAGGAAGCGCCGCACGGGCTCGGGCATCCACCAGTTCCAGCGACCGAGCCACGACACGGTGGCCGGGACGAGCAGCGAGCGCACCACGATCGCGTCCAGCAGCACGCCCGCGCCGAGCCCGGTGGCGAGCATCTTCACCTCGAGGTCGTCCGCCGTCGCCATCGAGGCGAAGGCGAGGAAGACGATCAGCGCCGCGCTCGTAACCAGCCGTCCCGTGCTCGCGATCCCGCGCACCACCGCCTCGTTCGTGGAGCCGGTGCGCTCGTACTCCTCGCGCATGCGGGCGAGGATGAACACCTCGTAGTCCATCGACAGCCCGTAGATGAACGCGAAGATGATCATCGGCGCCCAGAAGGCGATCGAGCCCGTGGGATCGACGCCGAACAGCGCGTTGGTGAGGAAGCCTTCCTGCCACACGAGCGTCACCACGCCCCAGGTGGCGAACACGGACAGCAGGTTCATCGCGATCGCCTTCAGCGGCAGGACCACGGAGCGGAACGCGCGCGCCAGGAGCACGAACGTGATCAGCGAGATCAGGCCGAGCATGATCGGGAATGAGCCGTACACGTCGTCGACCCAGTCGATGAAGAGCGCGGTCGGGCCGCCGACCCCGACCCCGGGCAGGCCGGCCGCGGCGTCCCGCACCGCGCCGACCGCGTCGCGGCCCTCGGTCGAGTTCGTGTCGGCGTCGGTGAACACCTCTGCCACCGAGCGGCCGTCGCTGGTCCACCCGGCGCCCTGGGGAGCGTTCGCCGTGCGCACGCCGTCCACCTCGGCCAGCGCGCGGGCGGTGCTCTCGGACTCCCCGGCGGGGGCGATGACCTCGATCGGGGCCAAGGGCGAGGCGCCGATCCCGGAGCTCTCCAGTCTCTCGAGCCCTGCCTGGGCCTCGCCCGAGCCGCCCAACGCGTCCGCCTCGGGGTCGCCGAGAAGCATCCCGCTCGCGACCAGCACGAGGGCGATCAGCGCGGCCGCCCCGGTGAGCACCGCGGCGACGCGGTGACGGACGACGGCCCGCGCCCAGCTCGCCCAGTGGCGCTCGGCGCGGTCGGTGCGCCGCAACCGGCGTCGATCCGCGCGCGGCCCCACCGTGGCGAGGACGACGGGCAGCAGGGTCAGCGCCACCGCGACCGAGACGAGCGGGATCAGCAGACCGCCGTAGGCCATCGAGCGCAGAAACGGGATCGGCAGCACGACCGCGGCCAGCAGCCCGATCGCGACCGTCGTGCCGCTGAACAGCACCGCGCGCCCGGCGGTCGAGACCGCCACCCCGATCGCGTCCTCGTTTGAGAGTCCGCGCTCGCGTTCCTCGCGCCAGCGCATGACCACGATCAGCGCGTAGTCGATCGCCAGCCCCAGCCCGATCAGCGAGGCGAGGAAGACGACGATGAAGGAGACGTCGGTGAGCTCGGTCAGCCCCAGGACCGCGAGCAGCGTGACCGGGATGGCGACGACCGCCATCATCAGCGGCACCGCCGCGAGCGAGGAGGCGAAGACGAATGCGAGCACGGCCAGCGCCGCCACCCCGGCGATCAGGGTCTCGTTGAGGAACCCGGGCTGACCTTCCTCGCCCTCTGGCGCCTGCTCGAGCACCGCCCGGCCGGTCAGCAGCACCTCGGCGCCGCCTACGCTGGAGCCGTCGACCGCTCCCTGCGCGGCCTCGATCGTCTTCGTGTCGATCTCGGCGCCCGGCCCGGCATCGAGGTCGCGCTTCGGGTGCGCGATCGCGAACGTGGTGCGTCCGTCGTCGGAGACGTAGGCGTCCTCGCCGGTGGACCCGTAGGCGGCGATCCGCGCGCCGGGGAGGGCCTCGGCGAGCCGGCCCTCGAGCCGGCGCAGGTCGGCGCGCACGCCCGGGTCGTCGACGCTCCTCCCGGCGGGTAGCTCGGCCACGGCGACGAGCGGTTGCGCGCCTCCGCCCGAGGAGAAGCGCTGCTCTATCTCCTCGTTGGTGGCGAAGGCCTCGCTGGAGGGCATCGTGAAGTCGTCGTCGAGCGCGTCGGTGACGCGCGAGGCGCCGAACATGCCGGCGATCGTGAGCACGATCCAGAACGCGGCGACCGTGCGCTTGTGCGCGAGGACCCAGCGGGTGAGGGACTGGAGGCCGCGCCCCGCGCGCCCCCCGGATGCCGTGTCAAGTCGTGTGTTTCTCATGGCGGCCAAGTTAGGTCGCGCCGCCGCTCTCGAAAACGTCCCGCGGGGGGAACGTCGGGGTCCTCCCGGGGGAGGACGCGGGTCCTCCCAGGGAGGGTTTCGGCGCCTCGCTACCCGGCGTACGCTGGGGTTCATGCCCGAGGCAACGCTCACCCAACGACAGCGAGACCGGCTCGTCGACGTCGCCGCCGTGGTAGTCGTGCTGTGGTTCACCCTGGCCCAGTACGGAAGCCAGGGGTTCGGCGAGTACAGGGACGTCGCCACAGAACCCGACGGACTCGGGTTCGGGATCATCCTCGCCGGATCGCTGCCGTTGCTCGTGCGCCGCAGGTTCCCCTGGCCGGTGCTCCTGATCGCGATCGCGGCGAGCATCGCGCTCGTAGCGCTCGGGTACGCGGTCCACGCCCCCGCCGCGGTCGCGGTAGCCCTGTACACGTTCGCCGCGAGGCCCGACCGCGGCGACATCTGGCCGCCGATCGCGCTCACCGCAGCCGGCTACGCGGCGATGGTGGTGGTCGAGACCGCCACCCTCGACCTCTCGCTCGAGGAATACGTGATCCCGGTGGTGTTGCTGGTCGGCGCCTGGCTGGTCGGCGACAGGCGCCGCACGACGCGGCAGCGCGCCGCCGAGGCGCGGGAGCGACAGGAGCGCGAGCAGCGGCTCACCGTCGCCGAGGAGCGCGCCCGGATCGCGCGCGAGCTGCACGATTCGGCCGGACACGCAATCAACACGATCCTCGTCCAGGCGGGCGCGGCGCGGGTGCTGCGCGAGCGCGACCCCGAGCGCTCACGCGCGGCGATCGAGACGATCGAGGAGGTCGCCAGGGAGACGGTTGAGGACATCGACCGGATCGTGGGCTTCCTTCGCGACGATGAATCCCCGGAGCTCGCGCCGCTGCCGGGCCTCGACGGCATCCCTGCCCTGGTGGAGCGACAGCGCGCGGCCGGCCTCGAGATCGAGTTGCGTGCCGAGGAGCACGGGAACCGTGCGCCGCCGCCCGCCGTCGGCCGCGCCGCCTACCGGATCGCGCAGGAGGCTCTGACGAATGCGGCGCGCCACGGTGCGGGAAGCGCGCAGCTGGCGATCGACCGGCGCGAAGACGCGATCGAGCTCACGGTCGCCAACCCGGTGGGGGAGCAGCCCGGGACGCGGCCCGGTGGAGGGCGCGGGATCGCCGGCATGCGCGAGCGGGCCACGCTCGTCGGCGGCTCGCTCGAGGCCGGGCGCGACGGCGAGGGGTTTCGGGTCCGCGCCGTGCTGCCCTACGATCGGCGCGGCGAATGAGCTCCGTCATGAGCGACCGGGTCAGGGTGATGCTCGTCGACGACGACGAGCTGATGCGCAAGGGGCTCCGCGCCGTCCTCTCGAGCGACGACGAGATCGAGGTCGTCGAGGAGGCGGAGAACGGCCGCCAGGCGGTGCAGCGCGCCCCGCGCGCCCGCCCCGAGGTCGTGCTGATGGACGTGCGGATGCCCGACCTGGACGGGATCGCGGCGACGAGCGAGTTGCTCGCCAAGGTGCCCGAGGCGAAGGTCGTGATCCTGACCACCTTCGAGGAGGACGAGTACATCCTCGGCGCCCTGCGCGCGGGGGCCAGCGGCTTCCTGCTCAAACGCACCTCCCCGGAGCAGCTGACCGCGGCGATCCACACGGTCGCCGCCGGCGAGGCGCTGCTCTCCCCCTCGGTCACCAGGCGGGTGATCGACCGCATGGCGGCACAGCCCGTGATCGGCGAGCCCACCGACCCGCGCCTCGACGAGCTCACCCCGCGCGAGCGCGAGGTTCTGGAGCTGATCGCGCAGGGGCTCTCGAACCGCGAGATCGCCGAGGCGCTCGTGGTCGAGGAGACGACGGTCAAGACCCACGTCAAGCGCGTGCTGATGAAGCTCGATGCCCGCGACCGGGTGCAGGCGGTGATCCTCGCTTACGAGTGGGGACTCGTTGCGCCGGGCCGTTCGGCCTAGGCGGACGCACGGCTCGGCCTTCGAATTTCAGGTGGCGCCCCACAGCGCAGGCGTATCGTTTGCGATCGAGGAAGCTTTCCCACAGCCAGGAGGTGAGGTGAGATGCCGAAGGTCTTGGTGCTGACCGGCGATGCCGCCGAGTCGCTCGAGGTGATGTACCCGTACCAGCGTCTGCTCGAAGAGGGCTACGAGGTCGAGATCGCTGCGCCGTCGAAGAAGAAGCTTCAGTTCGTCGTGCACGACTTCGTCGACGGCTTCGACACCTACACGGAGAAGCCGGGCTATACATGGGACGCGGACCTGGCCTTCGCGGACGTCGATCCGTCCGATTACGTCGCGCTCGTGGTCCCGGGCGGCCGCGCGCCGGAGTACATCCGCAACGACGCCGACGCGAAGGAGATCATCAGCCACTTCTTCGACGAGGAGAAGCCGGTCGCCCAGCTCTGCCACGCGGGGCAGGCGCTGGCGGCGGCCGGGGTGCTCGAGGGGCGCCGCACCGCCGCCTACCCGGAGCTGGCGCATGACGTGGGGGCGGCGGGAGCCGAGTTCGTGGACGGCGCGGGCGTGGTCGACGGCGTGATGGTGTCGGCGCGGGCGTGGCCCGATCATCCGGAGTGGATGCGCGAGTTCATGAAGGTGCTGAAGGAGCGCCATCCGGCGGAGGCCACAGAGGCCGGCGTCGCCTGATCCAGGGTGAGCTGAAGTCAGTCCTCGGGCCCGGCGCGGTCCTGCCCGGCGACACGCCGGGCTACGCGTCGGACGAGACGGAGGGGCGCGGCGTCCACGGCGAGGCGGACGCCGTCGCCCTTCCCGGCTCCACCGAGGAGGTCGCCCGTGTGGTCGAGTGGTGCTACGCGCACGACGTGGCGATCGTCCCCCGCGGCGGCGGCTCGGGATTCGCCGGGGGCGCCGTGCCGGTGGAGGGCGGCGTCGTGCTCAGCCTCGAGCGGATGACCGCGGTGCGCGAGTTCGAGCCGCTGCTGTGGCGCATGTGCGTGGAGGCGGGGGTGCGGACGAGCGAGGTGCGTCGAATGGCGCGCGAGAACGGGCTCTTCTTCCCGCCCGATCCGGGAGCGGCGGAGCAGTCGCAGATCGGCGGGAACGTGGCCACCAACGCGGGTGGCCCGCACGCGTTCAAGTACGGGGTCACCGGGACCTGGGTGACGGGAATCGAGGCCGTGGTGCCGCCGGGCGAGGCGATCAGCCTCGGCGGACCGATCCGCAAGGACGTCTCCGGATACGACGTGAAGAGCCTCCTGATCGGCTCCGAGGGGACGCTCGGCGTGATCACCGCCGCGTGGCTGCGGCTGCTGCCGAGGCCCGAGGCCCGCCTGCCCGTGGTCGCCTTCCACCCGGGTGTCCGCGAGGGTTGCGCCGCGATCGAGCGCGTGCTCGGCAGTGGCCTCGAGCCCGCGGCGCTCGAGTACCTCGACGGCGGCACCCTCGCGGCGGCTGGCTCGGCGTTCCCGGGCGGCGTGCCCGATGGCGCGGGGTTCATGGTGCTCTCCGAGGCCGACGGCTCGGTGGCCGAGGCGGAGCGCGTCCAGTCCGAGCTCGGCGAGGCGTTGGGCGAGGACGCGCTCGGGATCCACACGCCGGGCTCGCCGCGCGAGGTCGACGAGCTGTGGCGGTGGCGCGACGGCGTCTCGATCGCAGTCACGGCGCAGCGGGGCGGGAAGGTGAGCGAGGACATCGTCGTCCCGATCGACCGCCTGCGCGAGGCGATCGAGGAGACGCTCGCGATCGGCCGCCGCCACGAGCTCGAGGCGTGCAGCTGGGGCCACGCCGGCGACGGCAACCTGCACTCCACATTTCTCGTGGCGCGCGATGACACCGCGGGGCTCGCCCGCGCCGGTTCGGCCGCCGAGGAGCTGTTCGAGCTCGCGCTGCGGCTCGGCGGCTCGGTCTCGGGCGAGCACGGGATCGGGTCGGTGAAGCGCGGCGGGCTCGCGCTTCAGTCGACCCAGGCCACCCGCGCCCTCCACGAGGAGATCAAGCGCGCCTTCGACCCCAAGGGCCTGCTCAACCCCGGAAAGAAGGCGCCGGCGGGGGTTTAGGTGTTCAGGGGGCGAGGCGCGATCGCCTATCGTCCCGGCGGTGGCCGCCGAGCTGTCAATGGTCGAGTTCCCCGCCGATGACCCCGAGCGAGCTCGGCGCTTCTGGGGTGGGCTCCTCGGCGTCGCGCTGGAGGCTCGCGAGGACGGAGAGGGGGAGGGCTGGCAGACGCATTCTGGAGCGCCCGCGGTCGGCGTCCATGCTCGCGGGCCCGGTCCCGGCGATTCCTACTCCCTGCCCTACTTCGTGGTCGCCGACCTCGTCGAGGCGCTGGGGCGGGTCGAGGCGCTGGGCGGAAGCGTCGTCCACCCGGGGGACCGTTGGGCGATCTGCAAGGACTCCGAGGGCAGCCCGTTCGGGTTGGCGCTCGCCTAGCCGAGCCGCCTGTAGTCGCGCAGAATCGTCGCCGCGCTCACCGTCACGACGCCGCGCCACTCGCACTCGACCATGGGCGCCCACCGGGAGGGCAGGGGCTGTCATTCGGTCGGCGGGGACGTCTCCAGCCCGGGCGGCTCGAAGCTGCAGCGTTCCTCGTCCGGACACACGGCGTCGATCACCACGCGCGAAGCTTGGGCCTGCCCCGAGAACGGCTCGGTCGCAATCAGGTCCGCGGAGCGCAGCGTGGGATTGTCGGCGGCGAAGTGCAGCTCGGCGAGCCCGATCGCCTCGCGGCCGGCATCGAACACGCCCCCGGCCCCCACGGAGCCGCCGTCGACTACGACGATGTCGCCATAGCGATCGAGATGCTGGCGGTGATCGTGCCCCGTCACGATCGTAAGGCGGTCGGCATTGTCACGTTGAAAGAGCGTCCGCGCAAGATGCTGCGCGAGGTCGTTCTGGTGCACCATGACGATGTCGGGTCGCCGACGCAGGGAGTCGAACCATCGAACGAGATCGTCGGCCGCGCGCTCGAACCGGATCTCTCCGTCCGGCAGCTCTTCGAATGTCGTCTCGGTGGGGGACGTGCCGGGCTCGTCCCCGCGCTCGAGCGGGTCCGGGAACCCGGCCAGTGCCAGCCCGCCTACGTCGATCACGGGCGATCCCACGACCGCACCCGAATCCGTCAGGCGGCCGTCGTCGTCGAGCACCGTCACGCCCTCGGACGCGAGCCTGCGCATCAGCCGCGCCGAGTCGTGGTTACCGGACACGGCGATGACCCGGTCGCCTAGCGCCGCGACCCGCGGGGCGAGCAGCGCTGCCTCAGCCTCGTTTCCGCGCTGGCCGAAGTCACCGGCCAGCAGGAGGGGCGCGTCACCGACCGATCCAGCGAGGGGATCTATCACCAGCGCGTTGGCATGCAGGTCGGACGCGAGGTACACATCCCGCCTCGCGGTGTCGCGCGGCGGCATATCGGCCAGCACGGTGCTGATGCTGCGCAGGACGCTGGCGAACTCCGAGCCGTACTCGCTTCGCACACGCTCGTTTTCGGCGACCTCGAGTATGCGGCGGAGCTCCGCTCCCTGTGCGAAGTAGGTCGGACTCTCGAAGGCCCGGTCGTCGAAGCTCGCCTGCGCGGCAAGCAGGCTCGCCGCTGCGCCCACGGCGGTGATCCCCGCCCCGATCGCGGCGAGTGCCCATCGAGGCCGCAGCCCGCGCCAGATCAGGGTCGCCACCACGAGCAGGACGACGGACACCGCGGCGCCCCACCCGAACGCGCGCACGACCGCCGCCCGGGCGCCGTCGCGCACGTCCTCTTCCGCCGCCTGAAGCACGGTGAGGTCGCCCTCGGCGGCGCGGAGCAGGGCCTGGCGCTCGACCGAACGCAGCTCGCCCCTGATCTCGAACGGTGCATCGAACGCATCCGCCCGCAGACCCCAATCGGCGACGGGGATCACGGCCTCGGCCTGGCCCGCCAGGGCGGGGTGCACCTCGAACGAGACCCTTCCGATCGCCGTCTCGGTGAGGGCGGCGCCGGCCAGCCTCCATCCCAGGAGCATCCCTGCCACGACCAGCGAGGCGGCGGCCGCGACCACGGCCGCCCACCGCAGGGCCGGTACCCAGGCAGATGCGTCGACGCGGGACATGGCACCAAGGTAGGAAACCCGCCACCTCGCGAGTGTCGCTACCGCGGCGCCGCGGCCAGCTTCCTCCGCTACGCCGGGATCGTGGCTACGCCAGCCGCCCGTAGTCGCGCAGGATCGTCACCGCCCTCACGGTCACGACGCCGCGCCACTCGCACTCCACCATCGGCGCCCAGGCCTTCCAGGTGAAGGTCCAGCCGCCGTCGGCGTGCTGGCCGGTGGCGAGCGCGTCGAGGTGCCGGTCGATTACCTCGTCGCTCCACAGGGCCCGGCTGCGGAGCTCCGGGTTGGGGGTGAAGTCGAGGGGGGTGTGGATCTCCCCGGGCTCGTCGGGGTCGAGCGCCACGAGGCCCGATTCGAGCAGTCGCGGGCCGATCCTCTCGAGCGTCGATTCAGCGAGCTTGGCGTCCGAGACGTGGTCCAGGTAGGCCACCGCAAAGCGGGCGTCGTAGGCGCTCGTGTAGTCGAGCGCCTCGGTCGCATCCCAGCAATACTTGGAGGCGCGCTCGAGCCAGGGATGCTCGACCCCGCCGCCGTGCAGCGGTGCGGCGAGGTATCCCGTCATCAGAAGAGAGGAGGGGGGATCGTCGTCGGTCTGCCACCACGGGGCGCGCGGATACTCCCTCGCGGACGGGAGCACGAACGGGACGCCGCCGTCCGGGTTGGTGATCGTCTCCAGGTAGCCCAGCGCGTTACCGACCATCGGGTCGTCGAGGCGACCGAGCTCGGCCAGCGCCTCGAATGCGATCGCCGTGGCGCCCGGCTGGCTAACCGGGGCGCGAAGGTCGGGCTCCAGGGCGTTCCCGAAGCCGCCGTCGGAATTGCGGTAGGCGAGGAGCGCCTCCACGACGGCGTCCGCGTCGCCGTCTCGGAAAAGGTGCGCGAAGCGGTGGCGGTCGAGCAGCCGTGCGCTCAGCCACACGAATTCG
>OBLS010001070.1_pt1 | contig 10893 bp, 9 predicted proteins | sample 1519901 | NCBI WGS metagenome assembly OBLS01 (sample SAMEA3113585, study PRJEB22503) | soil metagenome
ACCACGCCCACCACCCAGGCCAGCAGGCCGATCCCGCCGTGCTCGAAGGCGGCCGCCAGCACCTGGTCCTTGGAGTAGAAGCCGGAGGTGAACGGCACCCCGACGATGGCCGCCCAGGCGGCCATGGTCGTCCAGAAGGTGATCGGCATGGCCGAGCGCAGCCCGCCGAAGTGCTTGATGTCGGTGTCGTCGTCGTTGCCGTGCATCACCGACCCGGCCCCGAGGAACAGCTGGGCCTTGAAGAAGGCGTGGGTGACCAGGTGGAACATGCCGGCGGCGTAGCCGATCGGGCCCAGCGCGACACCGATGAACATGTAGCCGAGCTGGGAGACGGTCGAGTAGGCGAGGATCTTCTTGATGTCGTCCTGGCCGATGGCGATGAGGGCGGCCAGCAGGGCGGTGCCGGCGCCGACCAGCAGCACCACCGTCTGGGCGGTCCCGGAGGCCTCGAAGATGGTGTGGGTCCTGGCGACCAGGAACACGCCGGCGGTGACCATGGTGGCGGCATGGATGAGGGCCGACACCGGGGTCGGGCCGGCCATGGCGTCGGGCAGCCAGACGTACAGCGGGAACTGGGCGCTCTTGCCGGTGCAGGCCAGGAACAGCAGCAGGGCGATGGCCGTGGCCGTGCCCGCGGCCAGCGCGCCGGCCTCGCCGAAGACGACGTCGAAGTCGAGGCTGCCGGTGGTGGCGAAGATCAGGAACATGGCCAGCAGGAAGCCGACGTCGCCGATGCGGTTGGCCAGGAAGGCCTTCTTGGCCGCGGGCGGCGCCCACACCTCGCGGGTGTCGTCGGGCTCGCCCTCGACCAGCCGGCCCAGCGGGTTGACGACCAGCAGCCGCCGGTTGAACCAGAAGCCGACCAGCAGGTAGGAGCAGAGCCCGACCCCCTCCCAGCCCAGGAACATGACCAGGAAGTTCTGGGCCAGCACCAGCACCAGCATCGAGGCCACGAACAGGTTGAGCCAGGAGAAGAAGGTCTCGCGCCGCTCGTCGTGCTCCATGTAGCCGATCGAGTACAGGTGGATGAGGCTGGAGACGCCGGTCACGACCAGGGCCATGAGCGCCGACAGGGGGTCCCAGCGCAGGTCGAAGGCGACCCGCAGGTCGCCCGAGACGAACCACTCGTAGCCGCGCAGGATCTGGGTGCGCTCCTCGCCGGAGTGCGACAGCAGCTCGAAGAAGGCGGCCAGGGCGACCACGAAGGCGGCGGCGACGGCCAGGGTGGCGATCCAGCCGGCCAGGGCGCGCAGGCGCTGGCCGAACAGCACGTTGACCGCGAACCCGGCCAGGGGCAGGACCGGGAGCAGCCAGATCAGGCGGGTCGCGCCGGTAGCGTTCAGGGCACCGTCACCCCTTGAGCAGGTTGACGTCGTCGACCGAGATCGACGAGCGCTTGCGGAAGATGGCGACGAGGATGCCGAGGCCGACCACGACCTCGGCGGCGGCGACCACCATGACGAAGAAGGCCAGCACCTGGCCGTCGAGCGAGCCGTTGGTCTTGGCGAAGGTGATGAACGACAGGTTGACCGCGTTCAGCATCAGCTCGATGCACATGAAGACCACGATGGCGTTGCGCCGGATCAGCACCCCGGCCACGCCGATGGCGAACAGGATGGCCGAGAGCAGGAGGTAGGCGCCGGGCCCGACCCTCATGGCTGCCGCTTCCCGAGCACGAGGGCGCCGACCGCCGCCACCACCAGCAGGATCCCGGCGGTCTCGAAGGCGAAGGTGTAGCGGGTGAACAGGATCCGGCCGATCGCCTCGACGTTGCCGCCCTCGTTGGCCGCGGCCAGGCTGGCCGGCTCGGCGTCGAACACCCCGGCGGCCAGGGCACCGACGATCGCCACCAGCAGCCCCAGGGCGAGCAGGACGGCGGCCGGCCGCTGGCCCCGCATCTGCTCCTTGACCACCACCTCGTTGCCGATGCCGAGCAGCATCAGCACGAACAGGAACAGGACCATGATCGCCCCGGCGTAGACGATCACCTGCACGGCGGCCACGAACTGGGCCTCCAGGAGCACGTAGAACCCGGCCAGGCAGAAGAAGTTGACCACCAGCAGCAGGGCCGAGTAGACGGCGTTGCGGGTCAGGACCATGCCGAGGGCGGTGACCACGGCAAGCGGGGCCAGGATGATGAAGACGATCAGCTCGGCCTGCTCGGAGGACGTCACTTGGCCACGCCCTCGTCCGCCGGCAGCTCGCGGTCGGCCTGGCGGCTCTCCTGCTCGCGGAGCAGGGCCCAGACCGGCTCGACCGACTCCTGGGAGACCGAGGCCTGGGGGCCGTAGCGGGCGATCGTCGGCGGGCCGTCGTCGGCGTCGGTGTGGGGCGGGGCCTTGGCCCCGGCGGGCACGGGGGCGAGCAGGTCGGGCTTGTCGTAGACCAGCCCCTGGCGGGTCGGCGACGACAGCTCGTACTCGTTGGTCATGGTCAGGGCGCGGGTCGGGCAGGCCTCGATGCAGAGGCCGCAGAAGATGCAGCGGTTGTAGTTGATCTGGTAGATGGCCGCGTACCGCTCCCCCACCGAGTAGCGGGCCTCGGGGGTGTTGTCGGCCCCCTGGACGTAGATGGCGTCGGCCGGGCAGGCGTAGGCGCAGAGCTCGCAGCCGATGCACCGCTCCAGGCCGTCGGGGTAGCGGTTGAGCTGGTGGCGGCCGTGGAACCGGGGCGAGGTCGGCCGCTTCTCCTCCGGGTACTGCACGGTGTTGCGCTTGCGGAACATGCTCCGGAAGGTGACCGACAGCCCCTTCAGGATCTCGCTGGGCATCATGGGGTGGACCCTCCGGGGGCGGTGCGGTCCGCCTTCTCCTTGTCCGAGGAAGGCAGCAGGAACGAGAGCAGCAGCAGGGCGAGCAGCACGCCGATGGCGCCGAGCAGCACCGGGCGGGGCAGGTTGACGTCGACCACCAGGACCACGGCGGTGACCGCGACCCAGGCCAGGGCGACCGGGATCAGCACCTTCCAGCCGAAGTCCATCAGCCGGTCGAAGCGCAGCCGGGGCAGGGTGGCCCGCAGCCAGATGAAGATGAAGATGAAGAAGAAGACCTTGGCCGCGAACCACAGGATCGGCCAGAGCCAGGGCAGGAAGTCGGGCGCGGGCCCGTCCGGGCCGCCCAGGAACGCGGTGGTGGCCACCGCCGACACGGTGACGATGTTCAGGTACTCGGCCAGGAAGAACAGGGCGAACTTCACCCCCGAGTACTCGGTGTGGTAGCCGCCGACCAGCTCCGACTCGGCCTCGGGGAGGTCGAAGGGGGCCCGGTTGGTCTCGGCGATGCCCGACAGCAGGAACACCAGGAACAGCGGGAACTGGAAGATGACGTACCAGCGGGGGATGAAGCCGAGCAGCGGGTCGCCCTGCTGGGCGGCGACGATGCCGGCGGCCGACAGGGTGCCGGCGGTCATGAACACCCCGACCAGCGACAGCCCCTGGGCGATCTCGTAGCTGATCATCTGGGCCGAGGAGCGGACCGCCCCCAGCAGCGGGTAGTTCGACCCCGAGGCCCAGCCGGCGAGCACGATCCCGTACACCTGGAGGCTGCCCATGGCCAGCACGAACAGCAGGCCGACGTTGAGGTCGGCCAGCTGGGCCCGCTCGCTGCCGAAGGCGAAGCCGAACGGGATCACCGAGAAGGCCAGGAAGGCCGGGATCATCATGATCACCGGGGCGACGCCGTAGAGGAGCTTGTCGGCGTTGCTGGGCCGCACGTCCTCCTTGAAGAACAGCTTGATGCCGTCGGCCAGGGTCTGGAGGACCCCGAAGGGCCCGACCCGGTTGGGGCCGACCCGGGTCTGCATGAAGGCCACGATGCGGCGCTCGAGCCAGATGGTCAGCAGGACCGTCACCATCAGGGCGGCGAACACGCCGACGACCTTGACGAGCAGGATGAAGATGTCCCAGATGGTCCCGGTCACGCCGCCGCCTCCTCGACCGCGGTGACCTTGACCCGCAGGGCCGGGGACGGGCCGAGCAGGGCCCCCAGGGCCAGGTCGGGCTGGTTGGCCGGGACGAAGGCGCAGCCGGGGGCGACCGTGGCGGCGACCCGGACCGGCAGGCGGGCCGTGCGCTCCTCGCCGAAGTCGACCTCGGCGCTGGCCCCGTCGGCCAGGCCGAGCCGGGCGGCGTCGTCGGGGTGGAGCTCGACGAACGCCCCCGGGGTCTCGCGGTTCAGGTCGGCCGCCCTGGCCAGCATCGAGGCCGCGTCCAGCAGCAGCGGGTAGGTGACCAGCTCGAGGCCGTCGTCATCGCCCTCCCCGGGGGCTGTGGACAACGGTTCGCCCGCCGTCTCGGCGGCGGCAAGCCCGGCGGGGCGCTTGCGGAACCGCTCGAGCTCGGCGGCGGCCAGGCCGGGGCCGGCGAACCCGAGGTCGGTCCCGAGCCTGGCCGCGAGCTGGGCGGCCAGGTCCCAGATCTCCTGGGCGGCCCCGCCGACCGGGACGGCCCGGTGGGTGGCCTGGACCCGGCCCTCCCAGTCGGTGAAGGTGCCCTCGGTCTCGGCGTGGACGACCCCGGGCAGGAGCACGTCGGCCTGGCTGGTGGTGTCGTTGACCTCGTGGTCGACGGCGATCACGAAGGCCAGCTCCAGGGCCTGGGCGGCCACGTCCCGCGGCCCGTGGTCGCGGTGCAGGTCGACCCCGGCCAGGATCAGCACGCCCAGCTCGCCGGCGGCGGCCGCCCTGACCATGGCCGGGCCGTCGAGGCCGGGCGCCTCGGGCAGCTCGGCCCCCCAGACCTCGGCCAGCCTGGCCCGGGCGTCGGCGTCGCCGACCGGCCGGCCGCCGGGCAGCAGCCCGGGCCGGGCGCCGGCGTCCAGGGCCCCGCGGTCGCCGGCCCGCCTCGGCACCCAGGCGAACCGCCCGCCCAGGGTCGAGGCCAGCCGGGCCGCCGCGGCCAGCACGCCGGTAGCCCCGCCCCGCCACCCGGCGAGCACGACGACCTCGCCGTCGCCCTCGCCGCCGGCGAGCAGGCCGCCGGCCTCGCCCTCGCCGCGGCCGAGGCGCTCGAGGGCCTCGGCCTGGCCGCCAGGCGCGGTCGCGACCACGGTGGCGAACTCGGCCAGCCGTCCCGGCCGCGACCCGACCGCGACCACCGGCACGCCCCGGCGCATGGCCGCCTTGCGCAGCCGCAGCCAGAGGATGGGCGACTCCTCGTGCGGGTCGAGGTCGACCACCACCACCGCCCTGGCCGCCTCCAGGTCGCGGTAGGTGGGCATGCCGTCCTCGGGGCCGCGCCCGGCGACCGAGGCGGCGGCGGCCGCCCCCTCCTCGTCCTCGGACCAGGAGCGGGCGTCGACGTTGTTGGTCCCGAGCGCGACCCGGGCCAGCTTCTGCAGGGCGTAGGCGTCCTGGTCGGTCAGGTGGCCGCCGACCAGCACCCCGACCCCCTTGCCCTTGGCGGCGCGGATCCCGTCGGCGGCCCGGCGCAGCGCCTCCGACCAGGAGGCGGTCCGCAGCTTGCCGTCCTCGGACAGGTGCGGGATCAGCACCCGGTTCGGCGACTGGGCGTAGGCGAAGCCGTAGCGGCCCCGGTCGCAGTTCCAGGCCTCGTTGACGTCGTCGTTGTCGCGGGCCAGCTGGCGGGTGACCATGCCCCGGCGGGCGTCGATGCGCAGGTTGCAGCCGGCGGCGCAGTGGTTGCAGACCCCGTCGGCCGAGGTCAGGTCGAACGGCCGCGCCTGGAACCGGTAGGACGGCGAGGTCAGCGCCCCCACCGGGCAGATCTGGACGACGTTGCCGCTGTAGTGGCTCTCGTACGGCTCGTCCTCGTAGATCGCCACCTGCTCCAGCGCCCCCCGCTCGAACAGCTCGATGAACGGGTCGCCGGCGATCTCGCTGGAGAAGCGGGTGCAGCGGGCGCAGAGGACGCAGCGCTCCCGGTCGAGCAGGACCGTCTCGGAGATCTTGATCGGCTTCTCGTAGTGGCGCTTGGTCTCGATGAAGCGGGTCTCGCCGGGGCCGTGGGCCAGGGTCTGGTCCTGGAGCGGGCACTCGCCGCCCTTGTCGCACATGGGGCAGTCGAGCGGGTGGTTGATCAGCAGCAGCTCGAGGTTGCCCTCCTGGCCGGCCCTGGCCACCTCGGAGGTGACCTGGGTCTTGACCTCCATGCCGTCGGTCACCGTGGTCGTGCAGGCGGTCAGCGGCTTGCGCTGGCCGGCCACCTCGACCAGGCACTGGCGGCAGGCCCCGAGCGGGGCCAGCAGCCGGTGGTCGCAGAAGCGCGGGACGATCGTGCCCAGCTGCTCGGCGGCCCGGATCACCAGCGTGCCCGGAGGGACCTCCAGCTCCTGGCCGTCGATGGTGATCTTCACGGTGGTCGGCTTGTCGGCCATGCGGCTCCTAGTGGGCGCCAACGGTGACGCGCGCCCCCGGGAAGGGGCAGCCGCCGCCGCTGACGTGCTCGTCGAACTCGTCGCGGAAGAACTTCAGGGCGGAGACGATCGGGCTGGTCGCCCCGTCGCCGAGGGCGCAGAAGGAGCGCCCGAAGATCGAGTCGCAGATGTCCTTGAGGGTGTCCATGTCGTCGGGCTGGCCCTGGCCGCTCTCCAGCCGGCCCAGGATCTTGCGCATCCAGTCGGTGCCCTCCCGGCAGGGGGTGCACTTGCCGCACGACTCGTGGGCGTAGAACTCGGTGAAGTTCAGGCACGCCCTGACCATGCAGACGTCCTCGGAGAAGACCATCACCGCGGCCGTGCCGAGCAGGCTGCCGGCGCCCTGGATGCCCTCGAAGTCCATCGGGGTGTCGAGGTGGTCGGCGGTCAGCATCGGGGTCGAGGACCCGCCGGGGGTCCAGGCCTTCAGCTCCTTGCCGTCACGCATCCCGCCGGCCGCGCCCATGATCACCTCGCGGGCGGGCACGCCCAGGGGGAACTCGAAGTTGCCGGGGTTGACGACGTCGCCGGAGACGCTGAACAGCTTGGGGCCGGGCGACTTCTCCGAGCCCATGGAGCGGAACCAGTCGACGCCCTTGCGGATGATCCAGGGCACGGTGGCCACCGTCTCGACGTTGTTGACGGTGGTCGGGGCCCGGTACAGGCCCTCGACGGCCGGGAAGGGGGGGCGCAGCTTGGGCTGGCCGCGCTGGCCCTCCAGCGAGGACAGCAGGGCCGTCTCCTCGCCGCAGATGTAGGCCCCGGCGCCCCGGTGCAGGACCACGTCCAGGTCGAACCCGGAGCCCTTGATGTCGCGGCCCAGCAGCCCCTTGTCGTAGGCGGCGTCGATCGCGCCCTGGAGCCGGCGGCCCGGCCAGCCGCACTCGCCCCGCAGGTAGATGAAGGCGTTGCGGCAGCCGATGGCGTAGGAGGAGACGATCACGCCCTCGACCAGGGCGTGCGGGTCGCGCTCGAGCAGCTCCATGTCCTTGAAGGTGCCGGGCTCGCTCTCGTCGGCGTTGACCACCAGGTAGGTCGGCTTGCCGGTCCCCTTGGCCAGGAAGCCCCACTTCATCCCGGTCGGGAAGCCGGCCCCGCCGCGGCCCCGGAGCCCGGCGTCCTTGACCAGCTGGACCAGGTCATCGGGCGCCTTCCCGAAGGCGGCGTCGAGGCTGGCGTAGCCGTCCAGCTCGCCGTAGCGGTCGATCTCGTGCGCCCGGTTGTCCCCCCAGCGGGAGGTCAGCACCTTGACCTGCTCGGTCATGGGCCCTCCTTCCGCTCCGGGGCCGGCCCCTCGTCCTGAGGGGCCTCGTGGGCCGCCTCCGGGTCCTGGGGCTCGGGCTCGGTCGGGGCCTCGGGGGCGGCGGCCCCGGCGCCCTCGGCCGGCTGGGGCTCGCCGGCCTCACGCTGCTCGGTCGGCTCGGGCGGGGACGGCTCCCGGCCCAGGCTCCGCTCGGCCGGCTGGCCCCGATCCACCGGGGCACCCCGCTGGGGTTCCCCGGACCCCTCCGGGGCGCTGGCCGAGGGCTCGGCCGAGGCCGCCGCCGTGCCGCCGAAGGCCGCCGGGGGGTCGCCGAGGCCGGCCAGGCGCCAGTGGAGGGCGGCCGTTGACGGCTCGGTGACCGACCCGTCGGCCGCGAACGTCGGCGGCGGGAGCTCGTCGCGGAGCAGGGCCTCCAGCAGCTCCAGGGCCTCGGACTCGGACAGCCGCTCGTAGTTCTCCGTGTTGACCTGGACCACCGGGGCGCCGTCGCAGGCGGCCAGGCACTCCACCTCCTCGACGGTGACCATGCCGCCCTCGTCGGTGCCGCCCAGGGGGACGTCCAGCCGCCTGGCCATGGCCTCGGAGATGTCGCGCGACCCGCGCAGCTGGCAGGGCAGGGTCTTGCACACCGACACCAGGTACTTCCCCACCGGGCGGCGCCGGAACATGGTGTAGAAGGTGGCCACCGCCCCGACCTCGGCCTTGGTGAGCCCCAGGAGCCCGGCGGCCTGGGCGACGCCGGCCGGCGACACGTAGCCGTCCTCCGCCTGCAGCAGGAACAGGATCGGCAGCAGGGCCGAGCGCCGCTGCGGGTAGCGGGCGATCAGCTCCTCGGCCCGGGTCAGGGTCTGGTCGGACAGGGGCACGGCGGTGGGGGGCTCCTTTACGGGCTCAGCGGTCGACGCCGCCGAGGACCGGGTCGATGGAGGACATGGCGGCGATGACGTCGGCGACCAGCAGGCCGATCGACATGGGGGTGCCGGTCTGGAGGTTCACGAACGACGGGTCGCGGACGTGGACCCGGTAGGGCAGGTTGCCGCCGTCGGAGACGACGTGGTAGCCGAGCTCGCCCCGGGGCGACTCGACGGGCACGTAGACCTCGCCCCGCGGCACCTTGATGCCCTCGGTGACCTGCTTGAAGTGGTGGATGAGGGCTTCCATGGACTCGCCCATGATGTGCTGGACGTGGGCCGGGGAGTTGCCCAGCCCGTCCGGGCCGAGGGCGAGCTTGGCCGGCCAGCCGATCTTGGGGTCCTCGGACATGACCGGCCCGCCGGGCAGGGTGTCGAGCACCTGCTCGACGATCCGCAGGCTCTCGCGCATCTCGGCCAGCCGGACCTGGTAGCGGGCGTACACGTCCGAGCCGGTGGCCGTGGGCACGGTGAACTCGTACTGCTCGTAGCCGCAGTAGGGCTGGGCCTTGCGGAGGTCGTGGTCGAGCCCGGCCGCCCGCAGCATCGGCCCGGTGGTCGACAGGCCGATCAGCTCGTCCAGGGAGAGGTAGCCGATGCCCTTGGTCCGCTCCAGCCAGATCGGGTTGTTGGTGAGCAGGGTCTCGTACTCGTCGGCCTTGCTTCGCATGTCCCGGACGAAGGCCCGGATCTTGTCCTCGGTGCCGTCGGGCAGGTCCTGGGAGACGCCGGCCGGCCGCACCCAGGCGTGGTTCATGCGCAGCCCGGTGACGTCCTCGAGGATGTCGAGGATCTCCTCCCGCTCCCGGAAGCCGTAGAGCATGATCGAGAGGGCGCCCAGCTCCAGCCCGGTGGTGGCCAGCCAGACCAGGTGGGAGCTGATCCGATTCAGCTCCATCATCAGCACCCGCAGGGCGGTGGCCCGCGGCGGCGGCTCGATCCCGAGCAGCTTCTCTGTGGCCAGGCAGTAGGCGGTCTCGTTGAAGATCGGGGCCAGGTAGTCCATGCGGGTCACGAAGGTGACCCCCTGGACCCAGGTGCGGAACTCGGCCGACTTCTCGATGCCGGTGTGCAGGTAGCCGACCACCGGCTGGAGGTTGATGACCTCCTCGCCCTTGAGCTCGACGACCAGGCGCAGCACCCCGTGGGTCGAGGGGTGCTGGGGGCCCATGTTGATGATCATCACGTCGTCCTGGCCCTCGGCCGCGGCCCTGGCCGTGACCTCGGCCCAGTCGCCGCCGCCCATGGCCACCACCTGGTGGACCCGCCGCTCGTGCACCGACACGTGCTCGGCCGAGCTGGCCGGGGGCAGCTCGTGGGCCTCGCCGGGCTGGACGACCGGCACCTCGACCTCGCTCATGTGCTGGTCCAGCCTCCCTTGTACCGCCTGGTGTCCGGCGGGGGGACGTGGGCGCCGATGTACTCGACGTCGACCCCGCCCAGCGGGTAGTCCTTGCGCTGCGGGTAGCCCTTCCAGTCCTCGGGCATGTGGATGCGGACCAGGTTGGGGTGCCCGTCGAAGCGGATGCCGAAGAAGTCGTAGGCCTCCCGCTCCGGGAAGTTGGCCCCCGGCCAGACCCCGGTGACCGAGGGGATGTGGGGGTCCTCGACGGTGACCCGGACCTTGAGCCGGATCCGGATGTTGTGGTCGAAGGAGTAGAGGTTGTAGTCGGCGCACAGCCGCTCGGGCCGGTCGTCGTAGTTCAGGTAGTCGATGCCGGAGATGCTGGCCAGCAGCCGGAACCGGGCCGCCGGGTGGTCGCGCAGCCAGGTGCAGACCTCGACCAGCCGGTCGCGCTCCAGCTCGACCACGACCTCGCCCCGGTGCCCGCTGACCTCGCGGATGGCGTCCTCGAAGCGCTCCCGCAGCCCGGTCAGGACCGGCTGGAGCGCCTCCGGCGGCTGGAAGTCGAGCTCGGCGGCCTCGGTCACCTGCCCACCTCTTCCAGCACCAGCTTGGAGCGGGGCTCGCCCTTCATGATCTTCTCGTGGAGCTTGATGATCCCGTCGATCAGCATCTCCGGCCGGGGCGGGCAGCCGGGCACGTACATGTCCACCGGCACGATCTGGTCGACGCCCTGGACGATCGCGTAGTTGTTGAACATCCCGCCCGAGGTGGCGCAGACACCCATCGAGATGACCCACTTGGGCTCGGGCATCTGGTCGTAGATGGTCCGCAGCACCGGGGCCATCTTCTGCGACACCCGGCCGGACACGATCATCAGGTCGGCCTGGCGGGGCGAGGCCCGGAACACCTCCATGCCGAACCGGGCCAGGTCGTAGCGGCCGGCCCCGGCGGCCATCATCTCGATGGCGCAGCAGGCCAGCCCGAAGGTGGCCGGCCACA
>OBLS010001071.1_pt1 | contig 10887 bp, 8 predicted proteins | sample 1519901 | NCBI WGS metagenome assembly OBLS01 (sample SAMEA3113585, study PRJEB22503) | soil metagenome
GGCTCGGCAACCTGTTCCCGATGGCGGTGTCTGTGGCGGTCGCACTCGCGCCGGAGCGGGCGGTGCTGGCGAGCGGACGGGCGGTGATGATGTCGTCGTTCGCGGTGGTGCTGGCGCCCCTCACGGTCGGGACGCTGGCCGACGCGACGTCGATGAAGGCCGCGCTCGGGGTCGTGCCGGTCATGCTCGTGCTCGCGGCACTGGGGCTCACGCTGTTGCGTCGAGCCCGGACGCCAACGAGCGCCGCGCCCGGAACAGCGGTCGCCCCCTCGACCCGTCGACCGACGCCGTGAGGCGTCGCTGATTGGCCCTTGTTCGACCCGAATCGCCCTGTTACGGTCGCATTGCCAGTCGTTGGGATCGGTTCCCGATCGGTGGGACGCAGGGGAGGAGCGCCGAATGCAGCGTGCGCGGTTCCTGGCAGGGTGGGTGCTGCTGGTGGTGGCCATGGTCGCCCTGGCGGCCTGTGGGTCGACCACCGACGACGGTGGCGGCGGGGGCGGCCAGGCCGCCGGGGGCGGGGCCGCGGGTGGCCTCCCCAAGCTGGCCCAGAAGGATAGCTACACGGTCTGCTTCCCCCAGACCGAGGAGAACAACCCGTGGCGGCTCGCCCAGACGGCGAGCATCAAGGACGAGGTCCAGAAGCGCGGCTGGAAGCTCGTCTACACCAACGCCGCCGGGTCGGCGGCCAAGCAGGTCGCCGACGTGCAGTCCTGCATCGCCCAGAAGGTGGACGTGATCTGGCTGCCCCCGCGGGAGGAGAAGCCGCTGGCCACCGCCGTGAAGTCGGCCAAGCAGGCCGGCATCCCGGTGTTCCTGCTCGACCGCAACGTCGACCAGAGCCTGGCCAAGGCGGGCGAGGACTACGTCGCCTTCATCGGCTCCGACTTCGTCGAGGAGGGCAAGCGGGCCGCCGAGTGGCTGATCGAGGAGACCGGCGGCAAGGCCAACATCATCCAGCTGCTGGGGACCTCTGGGGCCTCGCCGGCCAACGACCGGCGCAAGGGCTTCGAGGACGCCATCAAGGGCCAGTCGGGCATGAAGATCCTGGCCTCCCAGGACGGGGACTTCAACCGCGACAAGGGCCGCCAGGTGATGGAGACCCTGCTGCGGGCCCACCCCGACGTGGACGCCGTCTACGCCCACAACGACGAGATGGCCATCGGGGCCATCGCCGCCCTCAAGGCCGCCGGCCGCAAGCCGGGCCAGGACGTGACCCTGGTCTCGATCGACGGCGAGCGGGCCGCCCTGGAGGCGATCGTGGACGGCGAGCTCGGGGCCAGCGTGGAGTGCAACCCGCGGTTCGGGCCCAAGGCGGCCGAGACCACCCTGGCGTATGCGGCCGGGCAGACGATCCCGCCCAAGATCATCAACCCCGACCAGTTCTTCGACGAGTCCAACGCCAAGGAGAACATCGCCGCGGCCTACTGAGCATGATCGCCACCGGCCCCCTCCTCCAGATGGAGGGGATCAGCAAGGCCTTCCCCGGGGTCCGCGCCCTGGAGGGGGCCTCGCTGACCGTGGGGCGGGGCGAGGTCCACGCCGTGATGGGCCAGAACGGCGCCGGCAAGTCGACGCTGATCAAGATCCTGACCGGCGCCTACCGCCGCGACGCCGGGACCGTCACCCTCGACGGCCGGCCGGTCGACTTCCACTCCCCCCAGCAGGCCCAGGCCGGCGGGGTCAGCACCATCTACCAGGAGGTCAACCTGGTCGGCTTCCGGTCGGTGGCCGAGAACATCTTTCTCGGCCGCGAGCCCCGGCGCTGGGGCCTGATCGACCGCCGGCGCATGCACGCCGAGGCCCGCCGGCTGCTGGAGCGCCTGGGGGTCGAGGTCGACGTGTCCCGGCCGCTGGGCGCCATCAACGTCGCCCTGCAGCAGATGGTGGCGATCGCCCGGGCCATCTCCTTCGAGTCCCGGCTGGTGGTGATGGACGAGCCGACCTCATCCCTGGACGAGGCCGAGGTGGCCACCCTGTTCGGGGTCATCCGCCAGCTCAAGGCGGACGGGGTCTCGGTCATCTTCGTCAGCCACCGCCTGGACGAGGTCTACGCCATCTGCGACCGGGTCACGATCATGCGCGACGGGCGCACGGTCGACGACCGCGCCCTGACCGACGTCAGCCGGCTGGAGCTGGTGGCCCGCATGCTCGGCAAGGAGCTGGCCGAGGTCCGACGCTCCGGGGCCACCGGCTTCACCGACGCCACCCACCACATCGAGCGGCGGCTGCTGGAGGCGCGCGGGCTGCGCGGCGCCGGCCGCACCCTGGAGCACGCCGACGTGGCCGTCCGGGCGGGCGAGATCGTCGGCCTGGCCGGCCTGCTCGGGTCGGGGCGGACGGAGCTGGCCCGGGCGATCTTCGGGGCCGACCCGGTGGAGGCCGGCGAGCTCGAGGTCGACGGGCGGCCGGTGCGGTTCGGCTCCCCGGCCGACGCCATCCGGGCCGGGATCGGCCTGGCCCCCGAGGACCGCAAGACCGAGGGGATCGTGCCCGAGATGTCGGTGCGCGAGAACCTGACCCTGGCCCTGCTGCCGGCCATCTCCCGCTACGGCGTGGTCGACCGCCGCCGTCAGCAGGAGGTGGTCGACCGGTTCATCCGGCGCCTGGACATCAAGACCACCGGCCCCGACCAGAAGATCCGCGAGCTGTCCGGCGGTAACCAGCAGAAGGTGCTGCTGGCCCGCTGGCTCTGCCTCGACCCGCGGCTGCTGCTCCTCGACGAGCCGACCCGGGGGATCGACGTCGGGGCCAAGGGCGAGATCCAGGCGCTCATCAACGAGCTGGCCGACAACGGCCTTGGCGTGCTGATGATCTCCTCGGAGCTGGAGGAGCTGGTCGAGGGCAGCGACCGGGTGGTGGTGCTGCGGGACGGGCGCACCGTGGCCGAGCTGCCGCATGAGGCCATCACCGAGGACGCCATCATGGCTGCCATGGCCGAGGGCCCGGCCGCCGACGACGGGGAGCGGGACGGTGGCTAAGGCCACCGGCACGGCCGCGGTCGGCGCCCCCGCCCGGGCCCGAACCTGGCCTGGGGGCGTCCGCGACCTCGGCCAGACCTACGGCGCCGCCGCCGCCCTGGCCCTGCTGGTCCTCTACAACGCCGTCTTCACCGACCGGTTCCTGACCACCGACAGCATCTACGTCAACCTGACCCAGGTCGCCCCCATCGTCATCGTCGCCCTGGGCATGACCCTGGTCATCGCCACCGGAGGGATCGACCTGTCGGTCGGCTCGCTGATGGCGATCGCCGGGGCCCTGGCCCCGCTGATCTTCCTCAGCGACGTGCCGTTCGGGGTCGCCATCGCCTTCGTCGTCCCCGTCCTCGTCACCGGTGCCTTCGGGCTCTTCAACGGCGTGCTCATCACCAGGTTCGGGTTCCAGCCGATCATCGCCACCCTGGTGCTGTTCATCGCCGGGCGCGGCATCGCCCAGGTGCTGACCAACGGCGAGCTCCAGCCCTTCCGCAACCCGGCCTTCCAGTACATCGGGCTCGGGCGGGTGCTCGGCATCCCCTTCCAGGTGCTGCTCATGCTGGCCATCTTCGCGATCGTGGCCTGGACCGTCCGCACCACCCGGTTCGGCCGCCAGATCCTGGCCATCGGGGGCAACGAGGCCGCCGCCCGCCTCGCCGGCGTGCCCGTCAACCGGGTCAAGCTGGCCGTCTACGGGATCAGCGGCCTGCTGGCCGGCGTGGCCGGGCTGATCGTGATCGCCATCAACTCCTCGTCGGACGCCAACCAGGTCGGCCTCAACCTCGAGCTGGCGGCCATCGCGGCCGTGGCCGTCGGCGGCACCCCGCTCACCGGTGGCCGGGCCACCGTGGTCGGGACCCTGATCGGCGCGCTCATTCTGCAGCTGCTGCGGTTCACGCTCCTGTCCCACGGGGTCCCGGACGCGGTCGCCCTGGTGGTGCAGGCCGGCATCATCATCGCGGCCGTCTTCCTCCAGCGCCAACGTCAGACCTGAGGAGAGGAACCGCCATGGCCACCACCTCCACCCCGGCCCGCTCCATCACCCGCGCCCGCCTGGCCAGCGTCCTCCAAGGCCAGGGGGCGCTGGTCGCCCTGGCCTTGCTGGTCCTGTTCGGGGCGCTGCGCTACGAGAACTTCCTGTCCTCCTACAACGTCACCAGCTTCCTGGCCAACAACGCCAAGTTCGGGCTGATCGCCCTGGGCATGACCTTCGTCATCATGACCGGCGGGATCGACCTGTCCGTGGGCGCCGTGGCCGCCCTGGCCAGCGTCGTCGCGGCCATGGTGAGCGAGTACGGCCTGGTCGTCGGGATCGCCGTGCCGGTGCTCGTCGGGGCGGTGATCGGGCTGGTCAACGGGTCGCTGGTCGCCTGGGGGCGGCTCCAGCCGTTCATCGTCACCCTGGCCATGCTCCTGGCCGCCCGGGGCCTGGCCCTGACGGTGGCCGGCAACCAGTCGGTGGCGGTCGACTTCGAGAGCGGCTTCACCGCCCTGGGCACGACCACCCTGCTCACCCTGGCCGCGCCCATCTGGATCTTCGCCGTGGCCTACCTGCTCGGCGTGCTCGTCCTGGGCCGCACCCCGTTCAGCCGGCACGTGCTGGCCATCGGCGACAACGAGGAGACGGCCCGGCTGATGGGCCTGCGCGTCGAGCGGGTCAAGCTGGGTGTGTATGCCCTCAGCGGCGCCCTGGCCGGCATGGCCGGGGTCCTGCTGGCCGCCCAGTACGGCGCCGGGCAGCCGGCCGAGGGGGTCGGGTGGGAGCTGACCGCGATCGCGGCCGTGGTCGTCGGGGGGACGCTGCTCACGGGCGGGCTCGGGTCGGTGGTGGGGACGCTGTGGGGCGTGCTGCTGCTCGGCCTCATCTTCAACGTCCTCAACTTCGAGAACGGGCGGGGCGTGATCAGCCTCAGCCCGTACTGGCAGTCGATCGTGCTCGGGGGGTTCCTGCTGGTCGTGGTGCTGCTCCAGAACCGCCTGGCGGCCCGTCAGACGTGAGCGCCGCCGACGCCGGCCGGCCCGGGGAGCGGTCGGGGACGCTGGAGCGGGGGCTGCGGCTGCTCCAGTTCTTCGCCGCCGCCGGGGAGGCGACCCCGGCCGAGGCGGCCAAGGCCACCGGCCTGAGCCGCAGCGCCACCTACCGGATCGCCGACCGGCTGCGCGGCTGGGGGTTCCTGGAGCTGAACCCGGCCACCGAGGCCCTGCGGCTGGGGTCGGAGGCGGTCCGCCTGGGCATGGCCGCCCTGACCTCGCTGGAGGTGACCCGGGTGGCCCCGCCGCACCTGCGGGCCCTGGCCGACCAGACCCGGGAGACGGTCAACCTGGCCGTGGTCGACGGCGACGCCGTCGTCTACATCCACAAGGAGGAGGGGACGCTGGCGGTCAAGATGAGCGCCCAGCTCGGGGCCCGCCGGCCGCTGCACTGCACCGCCCTGGGCAAGGCCTACCTGGCCGCCCTCCCCCGCCAGGAGCTGGAGGCCCGGCTGGCCGGGCTGGAGCTGACCCGCTTCACCGCCAACACCATCACCGACCCGGCGGCCCTTGAGGCCGAGCTGGACCGGGTCCGCCAGCGGGGCTACGCCGTCGACGCCGAGGAGGTCGAGGAGGGGGTGTACTGCCTGGGAGCGGCCGTCCGCGACCACCGGCAGCTCCCGGTGGCCGCCATCAGCGTCGCCGGGCCGGCCTACCGGCTGCGGCCACAGGCGGACAGGACCGGCCGGCTGGTCGCGGCCACCGCGGCCGCCATCTCCCGGCGGCTCGGGCACGGCTGAGGGGCCGGTCAGGCCGAGCGCAGGCGCTCGGCCAGCTGCTCGGCCGCCCGGCAGCACAGCGCCCACATGGTCAGGGTCGGGTTGACCCCGTGGCAGGTCGGGAACACCGCCCCGCCGAACACGTACAGCCCGGGGGTGTCGTGGACCTCGAGGCGGGGGTCGACCACCGAGGTCGCCGGGTCCTCCCCCATCCGGCAGCCGCCCAGGTCATGGCTGGAGCAGACGCCGCCCAGGCGCAGCCCCCGCCAGACCCGGGTCGCCCCCATGGCCCGCAGGAGCTCGCCCGCCTTGTGCTCCATCCACTCGTCCAGGCGGCGCTCGTTCTCCTGGATGTCGTAGGTGATGCGGACCACCGGGAGCCCCAGGCCGCTGCGGTCGCGGGAGGTCGGGTCCAGGTCCAGGTAGTTGGCCGCGTACGACAGGGTGTCGGGCTGGAGGCGGACCGCGGTCAGGTGCTGCCATTGGCGCAGCTGGTCCCGGTAGGGCCGGCCCCAGCCGCGGACGCCGGGGGGCAGCGGCTCGCGGCTGATCTGGATGGGGAGGCGCTGGTTCTCGATGTTGGGGGTGGCCCCGCCGACGAAGCCGTGGGCGGCCGAGTCGAACTCCTCGGAGATGAAGTCGTCCAGCCCCCACATCTGGGCGGCCGGGCCGGTGTGGGCGTTGAAGACCACGTCGGGGAACCAGCCGTAGACATCGGCCCAGGCCTTGGTCATGAAGTGCCGGCCGACCTGGCCGGTCGAGTCGCCGAGGCCGCCCGACAGCAGCAGCAGCCGGACGTTCTCGAAGGTGTAGCCGCAGAGGACGACCGTGCGGGCCCGCTGGATCCGGGCCTGGCCGGCCGCGTCCACGTACTCGACCCCGGCGGCGCGCCCGTCGGTGCCGGTCAGGACCCGCACCACCCGGCAGCCGGTCCGGAGGTCGAAGTTCCCGGTGGCCAGGGCCTCGGGGACCGAGGTCATCCCCGGGTACCAGCGGTCCCGGTCGAACGGCCCGAAGCCGCCGCTCCAGGCGCAGTAGCTGGTGGCCGGGAAGCCGTGGTAGGGCTCGCTGTTGACGGCCACCGGGGTCGGGTAGGGGTGCAGGCCCATCGACTCGGCCGCCTTGCGGAACCGCTCGCTGGTGACGGTCGGCCGCAGCGGCGGCATGGGCAGCGGCGCGCTGCGGGGCACGAACGGGTTGGCGGCGCCGTCGCCGGCCACCCCGACCAGGCGCTCCACCGCCGTGTACCAGGGCTCCAGGTCCTCGTAGGTGACCGGCCAGTCGACCAGGGTGTGGCCCTCGGGCAGGGCCCGCTCCCCGAACCGCTCGGCCACCCAGCTCCGGTAGCGGAAGTGGTGGGGGTGGCAGCGCCGCAGGGCGCCGCCCCAGTGGATGACCGAGCCGCCGACGCCGTTCATCATCCGGCCCAGGGTGAAGGTGGCCGGCCGGGTCGGCTCGCCGGGGTGGCGCCGCCAGGTGGGCCGCTCGGCCAGGAACTTGGCCCCCATGTCGCCCCGGCAGTAGTAGGCCGAGCGCAGCTCGTCGGGCAGGAAGTCACGGGTCGTGCGCCACGGCCCGGCCTCCAGCCCGACCACCTTGAGCCCGGCCCCGGCCAGGATGGGGGCGACCACCGCCCCCATGGCCCCGACCCCGACCAGGACCACGTCGGCGTCGGGGGCCGGCGGCGCCGCCCCCCGCTGGGGGTCGTAGCCGGCCAGCTCCATCGGCTCCCGGGGCCCGTCGGCCCCCTGGAGCAGGCCGGTCACGTCCTCGAGGGACTGGATGACCCCGCCCTTGGTGACCGGCTCGGTGGCCAGGTTCTCCTCGGCCGTGTTGGACGGCCAGAACCCGGGGTGGCCGAGGAACCGCCAGCCCAGCTTGTCGCGGTTGCCGCCGTGCACCGGGTCGGCGAACAGCCCCTCCTGGAGATGGGCCCGGAGCAGGGCGAAGAACTCCCGCTGGTCCGGGACCTGGAAGCCGGGCAGCCGGCCCTGCTCGAGCTCGGCCAGCAGGGCCTCCTGGTCACCGGGGTCGCAGTCGGCGAAGGGCCGCCCGGCCCGCACGCGGGCGGCCAGGTCGATGCCAGCCAGACCAAGCCGGTAGGTCCCGGCCTGGTCGCGGTAGGCGCCGGCCAGGGCCCGGTCCAGGTAGGTGAGGACCCCGATGGCGGTGGCGCCGGGGCCGTGCTCGTCGGCCGGGAACAGCCGCTCGAAGACCGCGGCCGCGGTGCGGGCCTCGTAGCGGCTCAGGCTGCTGGTGGCCGGGACCGGCTGGGGCATCGGCTCAGCCGCCGTAGCGCAGGTAGACGGTCTTGCGGCGGACGTACCGGTCGTAGCCGTGGCGGCCGTCGTCGCCGCCCAGGCCCGACAGCTTCCAGCCGCTGTGGAAGGCCTGGAACTGCTCGGGCCCGACCGCGTTGACGTAGACCTCGCCGAACTCGAGGTCGTCAGTGGCCCGCATGGCCGTGCGGAGGTCCTCGGTGAACACATAGGAGGTGAGCCCGTAGTCGGTCGAGTTGGCCCAGTCGATGACCTCGTCGTAGCCGTCGAAAGGAAGGACGGGCAGGACCGGACCGAACACCTCCCGCTGGACGACCTCCATGTCGTTGGCGACCCCGGTGAGCACGGTCGGAGCGAACCAGTGGCCACGGGTGAACCGGCCCCCCTCGGGCCGGTCGCCGCCGAGCACGACCTTGGCCCCGGCCGCCACCGCCCCGTCGACCAGCCCCTTGACCTTGTCCCACTCGGCCGCCGACACCTTGGGGCCGAGCTCGGTGTCGTCGGCGGCCGGGTCGCCGATCCGGATCCCCCTGGCCAGCTCGGCGAACCGGGCCACGAACTCGTCGTGGAGGCTGGCGTGCACGTAGGTCCGCTCGTTGCAGGTGCAGACCTGGCCGCAGTTCCAGAAGCGGGCCTCGAAGGCCTTGCCCACGGCCAGGTCGAGGTCGGCGTCGGGAAAGATGATCACCGGGGCCTTGCCGCCCAGCTCCAGCGACACGGCCATGACCTTGCCGGCCGCCTGGGCCAGGATCTCCCGGCCGGCCCTGGTCGACCCGGTGAGGGTCACCATCGAGGTCAGCGGGTGCTCGACCAGCTGGCGGCCGACGACCCGGCCTTCGCCGCAGACGACGTTGACCAGGCCGTCGGGCACGCCCGCGAGCTGGCAGACCCGGGCCATGGCCAGCGCCGACAGCGGGGTCAGCTCGCTCGGCTTGACGACCACGGCGTTGCCGGCCATGAGGGCCGGGCCGACCTTGCGGGCGAAGATGGCCGCCGGGAAGTTCCAGGGGATGATCGCGGCCACCACCCCGTACGGCTCCTCGCGGATGGCGATCTGCTCGCCGGCGGTGTTGGGGGCGACCAGCTCGCCCACGTCGCGGTACTTGTTGCCCAGGGCGACGTCGAGGAACAGCCTGGCCCCGCCGATCTCGCCCCTGGCCTCGGTGATGGGCTTGCCCTGCTCGGCGACGACGATCCGGGCCAGCTCCTCGGCGTGGGTGTCGAGCTCGGCCATGACCGCGGCCAGCACCTCGGCCCGCCGGGGGTGGCTGGTCCGGGCCCAGGCCCGCTGGGCGGCGGCCGCCGCGGCCAGGGCCTCGGCGACGTCGTCGGCGGTGGCCTCGGGCACGGCGGCGAGCTGCTCCCCGGTGGCCGGGTTCTCCACCGAGCGGGTCTCGGCGGTGGTGACCCGGCGGCCGCCGATGAGCATGGCCGGCTCGGGACCGAGCAGGGTGCCGGGGCCGAAGATCGAGTCGGTCATCGGGCGCCTTTCTCGTCGGGCGGGCCGGTCCGGGGCCGGGGGTCGAGCAGCGCCTTGACCACGCTGCGGGCGCCGATGGCCTGGAACGCGGCCTCCCAGTCGGCCAGCGGGAACACGGTGGCCAGCGGCTCCGGGTCGACCGCCCCTCTGGCCAGCAGGGCCAGGGCGCCGTCCCAGCTCGACCAGGACGACGACAGCGAGAAGCTGACGTCCAGGGCCCGCTGCATGGCCAGGTCCCAGGGCACGGCCAGGGTGGGGCGGCCGCTCATGCCGAGCACGCACAGCCGCCCGCGCCGGCGCAGGGCGGCGACGGCGGCGGCGACCGCGTCGGCCGAGCCCGAGCACTCCAGGGCCAGGTCGGCTCCCCGGCCGCTGGTGGCCTCGATGGCCTGGGCGGCCACGTCGGCCTGGCTGGCGTCCCAGGTCTCGAAGCCGAGGCGGCGGGCGAGCTCCAGCCGGGGGCGGCTGGAGGCCCGGCCGACGACCACGGTCCGCCCGGCCCCGCCGGCCCGGGCGACCATGGCGGCCAGGAGCCCGACGGCGCCCGGGCCGAGGACGAGCACGGTCGAGCCGGGCTCGACCGGCATCCGCTCGGCCGCGGTGACCGCGATCGCGGTCGGCTCGCACAGGGCCGCGGCCAGGTCGCTCACCTGGTCCGGCACCCGGTGCAGGAGGTGGGCCGGGACGGCCACCCGGGCGGCCATGCCGCCGTCGATGCCCCAGCCGGGCGACCGCTTGTGCGGGCACAGCTCGGCGTGGCCGCGCCGGCACAGGTGGCAGCGGCCGCAGGCCAGCGAGTGGGGCTCGCACACCACCCGGTCGCCGGGCGACCAGCCCTCGACCTCGGCGCCGACGCTGCCGACCCGGCCGCAGAACTCGTGGCCCAGGGTGACCGGCGGCCAGCTGGGGAAGCTGTTGTGGGCGATGTGCAGGTCGGTGCCGCAGATCCCGGCGTAGGTGACCTCGACCACGACCCAGCCCGGCTCCGGCTTGGGCTCGTCGACCTCGACCAGCTCCAGGTGCTCGTCGGCGGCGGTGAGCTTGCGCAGGGCCCTCACGGCGACCCCTCCACCAGCAGTTTGACCTCGCGGCCGGCCCGCAGGTCGTCGACAGCCGCGGGGGCGTCGGCCAGGGGGACCGACCGGGTGATGAGGGGGGCCGGGTCGAAGCGGCCGTCGGCGACCATGGCCGTGGCCACCCGGATGTCGTCGCGCGAGTAGACGCGGGTCCCGATCAGGGTCAGTTCCTTGAAGGCCAGGGCCCGTAGGTCCAGGGCGGCCGGCGGCCCGTAGATGCCGACCAGCACGACCCGGCCGCCCGGCCGGGCCGCCTCGGCCAGGACGGCGGCCACGGCTGGATGGGCGGCGGCGTCGAAGACCACGTCGGCCGCCCCGCCGGCCAGC
>OBLS010001072.1_pt1 | contig 10878 bp, 11 predicted proteins | sample 1519901 | NCBI WGS metagenome assembly OBLS01 (sample SAMEA3113585, study PRJEB22503) | soil metagenome
ATGCAGGTTCTAGGCGGCCGTGCGTCACTCGCGTTCAGCGCCGAGCCTGACATCAAGAAGTGGGCCGACAGCGTGACGCTGAACCCCGCTCGCGTCCCCCCCGGAACTGCCACTGATGCCGATGTGGCGGCCGCCGCAGAGCGCTTCCGTGCCGCCGCCGCCCCTGGGATGGCAGCGTTCGCCAAGCTCGCGGGCCTTAGCCCTCTATATGGCGCTGGTGGGCCATCGACTCCGAAATGAGCAGCTCAAGGAATCCGGAGCTGGCACTCTGCGTTCGGATGCGCGGCGGTCGTAGCGAGAAACGAAGCGGGCCGTTGATGCGATTTTTGGAGACGCACAGACCCGCGGTCCCGGACTACCGCTTTCGTCCTGCTATTCGGGGAGTCCTCGTCCCAGCGGCAGAGAGTCCCCGCATTCCCGCGACAGCGACACTCAGGTAGGTTCCCTTCGCAAGCGGTTAACGGTCGACTGGAGGCCCGACATGGCATTTGGCGTCATGCACAAGTTCAGGGGCGGAACCAAGGAGCAATACGACGCGAGCGTAGCGGTGGTCCATCCGTCCGAGGGGCTGCCCGATGGCCAGATCCACCACTTCGCGGGGGAAACCCCGGACGGCTGGATCGTGGTCGCGATCCACGATTCCAAGGAGAGCTGGGAGCGATTTCGTGACGAGACGCTGCTCCCCGCCTTGGAGGACTTGGGCGATAAGGGCCTACAGGGTCCCCCAGAGGAGACGACCTTCGAGGTCGAGATTGAACAGCACGCCTGATCCGACCTGCTTTCCCGCCCCGAGTCCTGAGAGTCCGGGATAGGCAAGGACCACCCCTGACGATGCTCGCTGAGCCGGATCGCATCGCCCACTCAGGCAACCGCCCTCTTAGACGGGCGTGCGTAGGGGGCCTGGCCCTGGCAGTGCCCTCGAGCAGATCGAGGCGGTGCAACGCGTGAAGCGGCAGGCTACGGATCGGTTTTTGCCTCGCCCATCTCGATGGCGATAAGTTCGTACTGACCAATAGGGCTTACCAACGGCTCAACAGGAATCGGATAGGTGGAAATATGGCGCTCTCAGACAGCAGGATCGACGCGATCGTCGCGGTTACGGACATCGATAAGGCGAAGGGATTCTACGAGGGCAAGCTCGGCCTCTCGGGCGGCGAGGAAGACAGTGACGGAGGGACCACGTACTCGCTTGCGGAGGGCACACGGCTGCACATCTACCCCTCGCCAGGTAACGCGGGCACCTCGGGAGCGACCGTGGCGGCGTTCGTTGTCTCCGACGTTGAAGGACAGGTCGACGAACTCAGCGGCAGCGGCGTCTCGTTCGAGCAGTACGGCGACCCCCTGAACACCAACGAGAAGGGCATCGCGTCGCTTGATGACGAGCAGATCGCCTGGTTTAAGGATCCCGACGGGAACATCCTTGCGATCGGCAGTCAGTCTTAACCGCACGGACCAGGATGCGGGCGATGTCGCGTTCGCGCGAAGGTGAAGTCGGGCGATGGCTCAGCCCATCGGCCGGAGAACCTCACGGACCCGTGCATGGTCGTAGTGAACGGACCCGTGGATGGTCGTAGTGAGGAACGAATCGGGCCGCCGATGCGACCTTGCGGTACGCGCAAATCTTCATCTGCTCCGCCGGCGGCACTCGGTCAACGGTGACTCTTCGACCCGATAACGTGGCCAAGCGTGTCTGACGCCGTTGCACCGCACTAATAGCCGGCGAGTCCGCATCTAGTTCGAAGGGGTCGCAAACAGTCACGTCAATCGGCCCCGCAACGAATCCTGGCCCGTTGCCACTGCCTCCGGCGCAGTCCTAGTCGCTCACGTTCGGGTCGAGGCACTCCGAGTACCCCGGGGACGCAGCCGGGGTCGTCCGCGGTGGTGCCGACCGGGTCCGCAGCGACGAGGTAACGTGCACGCCCATTGTCGAGCATTGATCGGTAAGGCAACACAGGAGGACGGCTATGTATATCGGTGGCGGAGTGCTGCTCATCATTGTCATCATTCTGTTGATCATTCTTTTGACCTGATCGCCGTCAACATCGGGCTGGGTTGAGTCGCACGCGCTCCGCGGCGCCTTTCGTTCCGTTCCCAGGAATGGCGCCGCAGGACCTGTTCAAGCCGCAGCTGGGCGATCCGCATCACTTCGCCTACCTCGTGGACGACGTCGAGGCGACCGTGGAGCGACCGCGGCCGCGCTGAACTTCGGGCTGGGCGAAGGCCGCACCCCGGAGGAGGCGTGGGCGCGGGGGGCGCGCTCCGGAGCGGCCTGCGTGACCGGACGCGACCCTACGAGGGACAGCTCAGCAGCCCCGGCTGAGCGACGGGATGCGGTAGCGATCGGACACGTCGACTTTGAGCAGGCGATAAGCGGGGTAGTAAGGCGAGATGCCCCTGATCGGCTTTCACTGCTCACACGAGCAGATACCCCCGAGCCGGCTACTGGCTGACGTGCAGGAGGCAGAAGCCGCCGGGTTCGGCGCGGCGATGTCCTCCGATCACTTCTCACCTTGGAGCGAGCGGCAGGGAGAGTCAGGTTTCGCCTGGTCGTTCCTGGGCGCTGCGCTCCAGGCGACGGAGTTGCCGTTCGGCGTCGTCAACGCCCCCGGCCAGCGCTACCACCCCGCGATCGTCGCTCAGGCCGCGGCGAGCCTTGCGGAGCTCTTCCCGGAGCGGCTGTGGCTGGCCCTCGGGACCGGCGAGGCATCCAACGAGCACATCACGGGCGAGCCCTGGCCGAACAAGGCCAACCGCAACACCCGCCTGCGCGAATGTGTGGATGTGATGCGCGCGCTGTTCGCTGGCAAGGTCGTGGACCATGACGGCCTCGTGCGGGTCGACCGCGCGCGGCTCTGGACGCTGCCACCCGAGCCACCGATGCTGATCGGCGCGGCCGTCAGCGCCGAGACGGCGGGTTGGTGCGGGGAGTGGGCGGACGGCCTGGTGACGATCAATCAGCCGCGCGAGACCCTCGAGCGCGTGATCGCCGCGTTCCGAGAGGGAGGAGGCGGGTCCAAGCCGATGCGCCTGCAGGTCCACCTGAGCTGGGCCGAGACAGAGGAGGAGGCGCTACGTATCGCTCACGACCAGTGGCGCACGAACCTCTTCAACCCGCCGCTGTGCTGGGACCTCGAGACGGTCGAGCAGTTCGACCTGGCAGCGAAGCACGTGCGCCCCGGGGACGTCCGCGACAGCGTTCTGATCTCCGCCGACCTGAGCCGGCACGTCGAGTGGCTCCGCGAGCTCGGCGAGCTCGGCTTCGACCAGATCTTCCTGCATCACGTCGGGCAGGACCAGACCGCGTTCGTCGATGCCTTCGGCCGGCGGGTCCTTCCGGAGCTGGCGGCATGACGCGAAAGGTGACCAGCGATGTCTGGTGGAAGAACGCCGTCATCTACTGCCTGGACGTCGAGACCTTTCTGGATACCGACGGCGATGGCTGCGGCGACCTCGTCGGACTGACCGAGCGGCTGGACTACATAGCGGGCCTGGGCGCCGGCTGCGTGTGGCTGATGCCGTTCATGCCCTCACGCCAGCGGGATGACGGGTACGACATCGTCGACTTCTATGGCGTCGATCCACGGCTGGGAACCCACGGAGACCTGGTCGAGATGGTGCGGACGGCCAATGACCGCGGCATGCGCGTCATCGCCGACCTCGTCGTAAATCACACCTCGGACCACCATCCCTGGTTCCTCGACGCGCGCAAGGGAGCCGAGTCTCCCCACCACGAGTTCTACGTGTGGAGGGACGAGAAGCCCGATGAGAAGCCCGGCGACGTGGTCTTCCCCGATCAGGAGGAATCTAACTGGGCCTTCGACGAGGAGGCCGGACGCTGGTACCTGCACCGCTTCTACTCGCACCAGCCCGATCTCAACGTCTCGAATCCGGAGGTTCGCGACGAGATCGCACAGATCGCCGGCTTCTGGCTCGAGCAGGGAATCAGCGGTTTCCGCGTTGACGCGGTTCCGTTCCTGATCGAGCCCGTCGGCCTGCCGGACAGCGCGATCTCGGACCCGCACGAGCTGCTGCGCCACGTGCGCAGCTTCATCGGCAGGCGCAGAGGCGACTCTGTGCTCCTCGGCGAGGTGAATCTGCCCCCCGATGACCAGCGCAAGTTCTTCGGGGACGAGGATGGGGATGAGCTTCAGCTGCTCTTCTCGTTCACCGTCAACCAGGCGATGTACCTGGCGCTGGCTCGGGAGCAGGCAGCGCCGCTGTCACGCGCCCTCGAGGCGCTGCCGCCGATCCCCGCAGACTGCCAGTGGGCCAACTTCGTCCGCAACCACGACGAGCTGACGCTCGACAAGCTCAGCGGCGCCGAGCGCGAGGAGGTCTTCGCCGCGTTCGGGCCGGACGAGGAGCTGCAGTTATACGGACGGGGGCTGCGGCGACGGCTGCCGACGATGCTGGAGGGCGACCAGCGGCGCATCCGCATGGTCTACTCGCTCATGTTCTCCCTTCCTGGGACGCCGGTTCTCTTCTACGGCGAGGAGATCGGCATGGCAGAGAACCTCGACATCGAGGGCCGTTACAGCGTGCGGGCCCCGATGCAGTGGTCCAACGAGCAGTGTGGGGGGTTCACCGAATCCGAGGAGCCTTGCCGTCCGGTCGTCGAGGGTGAGCGGTTCGGCTACAGGCAGGTCAACGTCGCGGCACAGCGACGGGATCCCGCCTCGTTGCTGAATTGGATGGAGCGCCTGGTCCGCCGTCGGCGGGAATGCCCCGAGCTCGGCTGGGGGGACTGGGAGCTGCTGCGACCCGGGGCCGAAGCGGTCTTCTCCCACCGAGTCGACTGGAGGGGCCAGACGGTCGTCGCCGTCCACAACCTCGCTGACCGGGAAGCCCAGGCCGAACTGGAGCTCGGGGAGGACGGCGCCCTGATCGATCTTTTCCAAGAGCGGTCGCACGCGCTCGACGATGGGGCAGTCACGCTGTCCCTGGACCCCTACGACGCGCGCTGGTTCCGTCTACGCCGTCCCGGCCTGCGACTCCCGCCCTAGCCGGTCAGGGGCCGCAGCACCGCCCGCGCCGGCGCTCCGTCCCGTCCGACGAGCCGCAGCGGCAGGCAGATCAGCTCGTAGTCGCCGGCCGTGACCTGGCCGAGGTAGAGCCCCTCGATCACCCAGATCCCAGCGCCCAGCAGCGCGCGGTGGACCGCGGTCGCCTGCTCGGGCTCGGGCGAGGTGACGGAGATGTAGTCCACGCCGATCACCGCCGGACCGCACCCGGCCAGGTGCTCTGCGGCATCCAGCGAGAGGCCGACGAAGTCGTGATCGAACTGCTCGTGCGCCCAGTCCCGGTCGGAGTTCCGAGTGCGCAGCAGGATCCGCTCGCCTTCGCCGACCTCCGCATCGCGCAGCGCCTCGGCCGAGACCATTCCGTCTGACTCGGCTGCCTCGATCACCCGAGCAGGACCGATTCCCACCTCGAGAGGCATGGAGTCGATCCCGGCGCCGTCCTCGAAGAAGTGACGCGGGGCGTCGAGATGGGTCCCAGTGTGCGCGCTCATGTCGAGGTGCGAGACGTTCGCGGGATCGCCGCCGTCGATGCTGCTGCTGAGGTCGATCCGGACCGGGGGGTCACCTGGCCAGCGGACCATGCCGCCCGTGATCGGCGCGGACACGTCGAGCCAGGTCATGGGCGCCCTGTCATTCGCCAGCTGAAGATAAGCGAAGCAGCAGGCCCTCGTTCGGACTCAGCACGAGGTCGCCGAGCGTGACGCTGCCGCTCGGACGCTCGGGGTCAGTGGACATCTCCAGCATCGCCCTGGCGGGCAGCTCGCTGCCCTCGACCGCGCGCGCGCCCGGCTCGAAGTTGAGTAAGACCAGCATGGCCTCCGCGTCGACTTCGCGGACGTAGCCGAGGATCCCGTCTCCGGCGCCGACCGAGCGCTGCTCGCCCGACTGCAGGCAGGGTTCGCGCCGGCGCCGCCAGGCGAGCTGCCGGACCAACGAGAGCATCGAGACGGGCTCGTCGAGCTGTCTCCGCACGCAGAGCCGCTCCGCTTCGGCGACGGTCGGAAGCCATGGCTGGTGGGTAGAGAACCCTGCGCCCGGGCCCGTCTGGGACGGAGGCTCCCACGGAATCGGGGCGCGCTCGGGATCGCGGCCATCGACGTCGACGATGGCCTCGGCGGGGATCTCCGCATCCGGCAGGCCCAGCTCCTCCCCCTGGTAGATGAAGGGCGTGCCTCGCAGCGTGTAGAGGAGCATCGCCGCCACCCGCGCCCGGGCCCTACCCAGCTTCCCTCCGCCGTAGCGGCTGACGACGCGCGAGTGGTCGTGGTTGCTGAGGAACCAGGCGGGCCAGGCGAGATCGGTGCTCAGCTCCTCGAAGTGGTCCACCGAGGCGCGCATCGCGTCCGCCTCCCAGGGCAGGTACATGAAGCTGAAGTTGTGGACCATGTGGAGCTGGTCGCCGGTGTTGACGTACTCCACCAGTCGCCCGAGCTCGTGGATGTGCACCTCGCCGACCAGCATCCGATCCTCGTAGGAATCGACCACGTCGCGAATCCGGGGGAGGCGGTCGGCGATCATCGGCCAGTCCTCGTCGTGCCGCGGCCGGGCCGCGTCCGCCGCTCCAGCTGGGTTGTCGCGCAGCTCGGGGTCCTTGGCGATCTTGTGGATCACATCCATGCGAAAGCCGTCCACCCCCCGCTCGAGCCAGAAGCGCAGCACCCGGTGCATCGCGTCCTCGACCTCCGGGTTGTCCCAGTTGAGATCCGGCTGCTGCGGGGTGAAGGAGTTGAGGTAGTACTGGCCGCTCCCCTGGTCGAAGGTCCAGGCGGAACCCACGGCCTCGAACGAGGAGCGCCAGTTGTTGGGTGGTCCTCCGGCCTGGCTCGGATCCCGCCACACGTACCAGTCGCGCTTCGCGCTGCCCGGGCCCGAGCGGGACTCCACGAACCAGGGGTGGCGATCCGAAGTGTGGTTGGGAACCCAGTCGATCACGACCTTGATCCCGCGCTCGTGTGCCTGCTCCACAAGGGCGTCGAAGTCGGCCAGCGAGCCGAAGACGGGATCGACGCCGGTGTAGTCGCTGATGTCATAGCCGAAATCGGCCATAGGCGAGGGATAGAAGGGCGACAGCCAGATCGCTTCTATCCCCAGCGAGTCCTCTGTCCCATCGTTGAGGTAACCCAGCCGCTCGGTGATTCCCGGCAGGTCGCCCACGCCGTCGCCATTCGAGTCCGCGAAGCTCCGGGGGTAGATCTGGTAGATCGCCCCGCGCCGCCACCAGCTAATGTCGTCTCGCACGGCGCATGACCATATGAGATCGAGGGTCAGCGCTCCCCAGACGACGGACAGCCGGCCTACGAGGGGTTCTCCGCGCGCACGGGAATTCGGGTATCACCCCGGACATGTCGGCGAGACCCCGGATTTCGAGTCCATTTCAAGCCTTTTACCGGTACGTGCTCAACCCGGGTCGCCTTCTTCCGGTTGATTGACCTACGACCGCTGGGCGCATAGGGTCGGCTCACCCCGTCCCCTCTTTGGAGGAGGAGATATGTCAGAGCAAGACGTGGCCACGGTCAGAGCCGCCTACGACAGCTTCAACCAGGGCGACATTCCAGCCGTGCTGGCTGCTTATGACGATCAGATCGAGTGGGTCGAGCCCGGCGGCGGCAGCGCTCCCGCCGGAACGTTCACGGGGCCCGACAGCGTCGCCCAGGATGTGTTCGCGAGGGTGCCCGCGAACTTCGATGAGTTCTCGGCCGAGGCCGCGAGCTTCGATGACCAGGGAGACACGATCGTGGTCACCGGCCGCTTCACGGGCAAGAGCAAGAGCGGTGCCGTTCTGGACGCATCGTTCGAGCACCACAACACAATGCGGGATGGCAAGGTGGTCCGGTTCGAGAACAAGGTCGACCAGGACGCTTGGGCAGCCGCTTGGAGCTAGCGGCGGGATCCTTCGCCCGGGCCACGCCGCCACGTAGCGCCGCACCTCCGCGACGTTCTCTTCCGACATCGCCCGTCGCAGCATCTCGCTACGGCGCTGCTGCTTTCCATGCGAAGTAGCACTCGTCACTGCTGGCGGCAGCCGGTCCCGGCGTCGGGTCGTCTGATCGGAGCGCCGGCTCCCTAGTTGTCAGTGCATAATCGACTCGTCTCACAAAGACGACCGAGGAGGAGCTAGATGGCGATAGTCATGACCGCCGAGGTGCCCGGCATGACTCAGGAGATGGTGGACGGCATGACGGCCCAACTGGAGGAACAGCAGAAGGGGCAGCCGGGATTCGTGATCCACGCAAACGGTCCCATCGATGACGGCTGGGGCGTGACCGAGGTTTGGGAGGCCCAGGAGAACTGGGACTCCTGGTATGAGCAGACGGTTAAGCCGAACCTGCCGGACGGGATCGAGCCGCAGATCACGACTCGCGAGCTGCACCACGTCTTCCAGCCCTAGCCCGCGCGGCTGCTTGCGGATCAGCTGCTCTTGGCTCCCATGGGTTACCGACGCTTCTGTCCCACCGCACGGATCAACTGAGCCTTGCCCATCTTCGAGCGTCCCTCTATCCCCAACCTCGCGGCCTCACGCCGCAGCTCCTGAACGGTCATCGCACCGGCTCCACTGCCGGTGCCCTTGCTGGCTCCGCGCTTGCGAGCGGCGGCCTTCGCTCCCTCTCGTCCGAGGTCCCGCCGGGTCTTGCTGGACAGCTTGCTGATCGTCTTCTTCTTCTTGGCCCCGGACTGAGCCTTCTGGACGTTCTTGCGCGCTGCCCGGCGCTGCTTTTCAGTGGCCATCAGGACCGCCCCTCTGCATGCCATTTGTCTACCCGCAGCGCGCGACACCAACCTCCGCCCTCAGGGGGGCGTAAGGAGTCGGGCGCCGGTGCAGCTAACGGTTGATGCCGGATACCACCCAGATCGACCCGGCGATGAGCAGGTCAATTCCGGCTGGCGACGCTTCACCGAGTCGCAGACCCGAGGACCACGTGATCGTCCTCTTCGGGGCGACCGGGGACCTCGCCGCCCGCAAGCTGCTACCCGGGCTCTTTCACCTCGATCAGGCCAGGCTGATGCCCGAGCGCTACCGGATCGTCGGTGTGGGACGCCGCGAGCTCAGCGACGACGGCTTTCGCGATCTCGCTCGCTCTGCGGTTGCGGAGTTCGGGCGTTCGGACGCAGGTGCCGACGCCTGGACCCGGTTCGCCGGGCGCCTCAGCTTCGCTGCCACCGGGAACGGCCTGCAGCAGCTTCGCGGCGCGATCTCGGCAGCGGAAGCTGAAGTCGGCGGTGACCCACGGCACCTCTATTACCTGTCGGTCCCGCCGTCGGCCTTCCCGGGGCTCGTCGCGGATCTCGAAGAGCTCGGCCTCGGTGAGCGCGCGCGAGTCATCGTCGAGAAACCGTTCGGTCGGGATCTTGCTTCGGCGCGCAGGCTGAACGGAACGCTCCACCGGGTCTTCGACGAGTCGCAGGTGTTCCGGATCGACCACTACCTCGGCAAGGAGGCGGTCCAGAACCTGCTCGCGCTTCGGTTTGCCAACGGGCTCTTCGAGCCGGTCTGGAATCGCAATCACATCGACCACGTCCAGATCGACGTCCCGGAGTCGCTGTCCATCGACACCCGCGCCGAGTTCTACGAGGAGACAGGGGCGTTTCGCGACATGGTGGTGACGCACCTCTTCCAGGTGCTGTCCTTCGTCGCGATGGAGCCGCCGACGGCGCTCGAGCCGGACCGGCTGATCGCCGAGAAGCGCAAGGTGTTCGAGTCGGTGCGGCCGCTCAGTCCGGGCGACGTTGTCCGAGGCCAGCACGACGGTTACCGCGACCTCGACGGCGTCGCCACCGATTCGGACAGCGACACCTTCGTGGCCCTGCGCACCTGGGTGGACAGCTGGCGCTGGAGCGGCGTCCCTTTCTATCTGCGGACCGGGAAGCGACTGGCGGAAAGCGCCCACCTGCTGACCATCGCCTTCAAGCAACCCCCACGGCGGATCTTCCCCCGCGACTGCCGCTACATGCTCGAGTCCTTCGGCGCCGACCACCTCACCCTCGAACTCGGCGATCCGGGATCGATCTCGCTCAACTTCCTCGCGAAGGTCCCCGGGCCGAGGCTCGAGCTCGGCGAGGCGCACATGGACTTCTCCTACGAGCGGGCGTTCGGTGGGACGGGCGGCGGACTTGAGTCCTACGAACGGCTGCTCCAGGACGTGATGCTCGGCGACGGGACCCTGTTCGTGAGCGGGCCCGGGATAGAGCGACTGTGGGAGGCCTCGGCTCCCGTCCTCGAGGCCCCTCCGCCCGTGGTCCCATACCGGCGGGGGACGTGGGGGCCCGCCGAGGCTGATGAGCTGATCGCGCCGAGACGCTGGCACCTGCCGGGCCACCTCGTCCACTCCGGTGACTGAGCCCCGGATCGCGCCTATCCCGAGAGGGCGGTGAACCCGCCGACGATCGCCCCGTAGACGACGTGGATCGCGACCATGACCACCGGGGTGCTGCGCCCGTAGTTCAGCAGCAGGAACCCCGGCGGTTCGAGCACAGGGCTGCTGTTCGCCGCAGTGTCCACTGTGCCCATCCGCGGGTGCACGATCGGAAGCAGGACGTCGACCAGTGCGGTTCCAGCGAAGACCGCATGCAGGAAGCCGAACGCCGCCCCGAGCAACCAGCCGCTCTCGCCGATCGCCTCGAAGATCAGGTAGTAGGCGAGGGCGAAGAGGAGGCCGGCGACGAAGTGAAGGCCGTACCCGAGCGCGGCGGCTCGGCGGCGGTCGCTCGTGAACGCGGTCCCGAGCAGGAAGGGGAGGTCGATCCGTGTCATCTGCAGCTCGGTCGCGAGCCGGAGCCCGCTCGTGAGGACCACGGTTCCGACGAATCCGCCGGCGAGCGCTCCCCAGATGTTCATTGTTCGGTCTCTCGCGCGATCGCG
>OBLS010001073.1_pt1 | contig 10869 bp, 9 predicted proteins | sample 1519901 | NCBI WGS metagenome assembly OBLS01 (sample SAMEA3113585, study PRJEB22503) | soil metagenome
GCCGCGGCAGCTTCAGCTTCGACTGGCGCGGCTGGTTCGCGATCGGGCTGTTCCTGGCGGGCACCATCTTCGCCCTGATCGCAGGCACCCAGACCTTCGACGGCTACGGCTGGCTCACCGAGACGTTCACCGGCTCCGAGCGCGCGCTGATCGCGCCGGTCCTGCTCGCCGCGGGCGTCGCGATCGGCTACGGCGCCAAGCTCTCAGGCGGCTGCACCTCGGGCAACGGCTTGAGCGGGGTCTCGGTGCTCTCGCCCGCCGCGCTTGCCGCGACCGCCACCTTCTTCGCCACGGCGATCGTCGTCAGCTTCGTCACCAAGGCGGTGATCTGAGGCCATGTGGGGACGGGCCCTCGGCCTGGTGATCGGGCTCGTGTTCGGCGCGATCCTGTGCTGGAGCGGCATGATCAGCCCGGTCGTCATCCGCGAAGCGCTGCTCTTCGAGGACAGCTACCTGTTCCTGTTCTTCACCTCGGCCGTCGCAACCGCCGCGCTCGGTCAGCTCGTCGTACGGCGCGTGATGCGCAGCGCACTCCTGACCGACGGCCCGGTCGCGTGGAGCTTCGAGCGGCCCAAGCGCCGCCACATCGTGGGCAGCGCGATCTTCGGCCTGGGGTGGGGCGTGGCGAACGCCTGCCCCGGGCCGATCGCGGCTCAGGTGGGCCAGGGCATCTGGTGGGCGGTCTTCACGCTCACCGGCGTGATCGTCGGCGTCCGGCTGTTCCTGCGCCGCAGCGAGCTAGGCGAGACCGAGCCACCGTCGGAGCGAGCGGTGACCGCCACGCCGCGGACTGCTGCCGCCGCCGGCCGCTAGCCCCGACGCGTCAGGTAGGGCTTCACGTCCGCCACCTCCCCGAGGTGGCCGAGCTTGTCGGGGTTGACGACCGAGCGGATGCCCTGCACCTGGCCGTCCGCGATGTCCAGCGCCATAACGGAGCCGACGCGGCCGCCCGCCATGAGCATCGCGCCGGGCTGGCCGTTCACCTCGATATGGCGCAGCTCGAACTCCGGCACCTTCTTCGTCTGCCGGAACCAGGCGCCGATCGTCCGCGCCACGCGGTTGCGGCCGAACAGTGCGCGAGCGAGCGCGGGCACCTTGCCGCCGCCGTCGCCGTGGAGCGCGACGTCCTCCGCGAGCAGGGCCTCCAGGGAAGCCACGTCGCCCTGCTGTGCCGCCGCGAAGAAGCGGCGCGCCAGCTCGGCGCGCTCCTCGCGCGACGACTCGAAGCGGGGGCGCTGCTCCTCCACGTGCCTGCGGGCACGAGTGGCGAGCTGGCGGGCGGTGGCCTCGCTCTTGCCGACGATTTCGGCGACCTCGCCGTAGCCGTACTCGAACACGTCGTGCAGGAGGAAGACGGCGCGCTGCTCGGGCGACAGGCTCTCCAGCAGCACGAGGAACGCGAGCGAGAGTGAGTCGGCCATCTCGGCGTGGCGCGCGGGATCGTCCGTGGGATCGCTCACGAGCGGCTCGGGCAGCCACTCGCCCACGTAGCTCTCGCGGCGCACGCGCGCCGAGCGCAGCACGTCGATCGAGAGCCGCGTGGTCACCGTGGAGAGGTATGCCCGCGGCGACTCGATCCGCTCCCCGCTCTCCAGCGCTGAGTGGAGCCGCAGGAGCGCCTCTTGGACCACGTCCTCCGCCTCCGCGACGCTGCCGAGCATCCGGTAGGCGATCGCGAAGGCGGCCGGGCGCACCTCCTCGAGCAGCTCGGCGTGCGGCTCGCTCATGCCGCCACCTCCGCCCGTTCCGCGATCTCCGCGAAGCCCTCGCGCCAACTGGGGTGGCGCGGCTGCCAGCCGAGCTCTCGCTTCGCCTTCGCGTTCGACGCGCCGCGCACCTCGGTCATCATGACGGCCCCGACCTCGCCGGCGAAGATGCGGCCGAGCCACAGGGGCACGTGCCGGGGCTCCGGCGCGCCGACGGCTCGCGCCAACGCCGGCAGCCACTCCGCCACCGGGGCGGGCTCGTCATCGACGATGTTGTAGAGCCCCCGCCGCCCGAATGTCACGGCCGCCACGGTCGCATCCGCGGCGTCCTCCACGTGGACGAAGGACCACACGCCGCCGCCATCGCCCACGACCGGGAACTTCCGCTTCCGGATCGACTCGAGCTGCGCGCCCCCCTCCGCGCTCATCGATGTGCCCGGTCCGTAGAAGCCGCCGTAGCGCAGCGCGATGCCCTCGGTCCAAGCCGCGCCGGTCACGGCCTCCTCGACGTATCGGATCGCGTCATGTGACTCGCGGATTCCATCGGGGGGATCCGGGTCAAGGGGCGCGTCCTCGGCCTTCACGAGAGCGCCGTCCCGCGTTGCGGGCCACCCGGCGTAGCTCTGCGCGATGAAGCGCTTGACGCCGACGGCGCGGCCCGCGGCGAGAAGATGGTCGGTCCCTTCCGTGCGAAGCCGATTGGTCTCGGCGAACGTGCGGTCGAAGTGCTTGATGTCGAAGTCGCGGTTGAGCGCGGTGAGTTGATGGAGGATCACCTCGGGCTCCGCGCTGCCGACGACGTTGGCCACGTCGTCCGGGTCGAGAGCGTCCATGACGGCGGCGCGCGCGCCCATGGACTCGATGGCTCCGCGCTTCGACTCAGTGCGCGTGGTGCCCGTCACGTCGTGCCCGGCCGCCACGAGCCGGGGGACGAGCTGCTTCCCGAGCGCTCCTGTCGCGCCGGCCAGCAGGATCTTCATCTTGGGCCTCCTCGATTCGGGGTCTTCACCCCTCTGACGAGGCTAGGCCTGTGTCTGTGACAGCTCGGTCTGCGCGCCCACCGGCACCTCGCCCCTGATCAGGTCGGCAGCTCGCTCCGCCAGCGCGATCACAGGGGCGTTCGTGTTGCCGCGCGGGACGGAAGGAATAACCGACGCGTCCACCACCCGCAGCCCGCTGACGCCGCGCACGCGCAGCTCACGGTCCACGACCGCACCCGGGTCGTCGCCCATCCGGCAGGTTCCGACCGGGTGGTAGAGCGTCTGCAGCCGCGCGCGCACGTGCGCCTCGATGTCCTCGTCGGACCTCGACGGCGGGCCGATCAGCATGCCCGTGGACACCTCGCCCAGCGGGCCGCTCTCGCAGATCTCCATGGAGGTCCGCACGCCGGCCACCATCGACGCCACGTCGTCCGGATGCTCGAGGTAGTTGTGCACGATCAGCGGTTTCGCCGTCGGGTCGGGGGACCCGAGCGCCACGAACCCGCGGCTCTTCGGCTTCAGCACGCATGCGCCCAGCGCGAAGCCGTGGCCGTCGCCCGGCACGAGCCCCTCCGACTGGAAGCGCGCCGGCGCGAAATGGAACTGGACGTCGGGCGCGTCGAGCCCGTCGCGGGTCCGCATGAAGCCGCCCGCCTCCGCCACGTTCGAGGTGAGCGGCCCGCGCCCCTCGCCCTCGAACAGCGCAAGGTTCTCCTCGTTCAGCGCGCCGAACAGCGAGATCTCCTCGTCGATCGAGTAGACCGCGCCAGCGTTCGGGTGGTCGTGCAGGTTCAGCCCGATCTCCGGGAGCTCGGCCACCACCTCGATCTGCAGATCGGCCAGCTCGGCGGGGCGCCCGAGGCCGGAGAGCATCAGCAGCTGCGGCGAGTTGTACGAGCCGCCGCACACGATCACCTCGCGCTCCGCGCGGTGCACGATCATCTCGGACAGCCGCGCGCCGACCACGCCGACGGCGCGCTCGCCCTCGAACAGGATCGAGAGCGCGTGCACGTGCGTCTCGACCGTCAGGTTCGGCCGCGTCATGGCGGGGTGCAGGTACGCAACGGCGGCGCTCGCCCGGGCGCCGTTCCGGTGGGTGACCTGGTACCAGCCGACGCCGTCCTGCTCGGGCCCGTTGAAGTCCTCGTTCAGGGAAAGCCCGTGCGCGGTCGCGGAGTCGAGGAACATCTGCCCGAGCGGGTTGCGCGAGCGCCCCTCGGACACCGGCAGCGGCCCGCCGGCCCCATGGAAGTCGCTCTCGCCGCTCTCGTTGTCCTCGGAGCGCTTGAAGTAGGGCAGCATCTCGTCCCAGGTCCAGCCCGGGCCCCACTCGTCGTAGTCGAGCGGATTGCCGCGCATGTAGACCATCGCGTTGATCGACGACGACCCGCCGAGCACCTTCCCGCGCGGGAGATAGATGCGGCGGTCGTTCGCGAAGGGCTCGTAGATCGTCGAGTGGTCCCAGTCCTGGGCGGTCCGGTAGAGCGCCGAGAAGGCCGCGGGCAGGTGGACCAGCTCGTTCGTGTCGGGCCCGCCCGCCTCGAGCAGCAGAACCGAGACGTCCGGGTCCTCCGTCAGGCGGTTGGCCAGCACGCAGCCGGCCGAGCCGGCCCCGACGATCACGTAGTCGTACATTGGCCGACGCTAGCCGGGCGGGACCGCTGCCGCAAGCTATCCTTCCCGCCCTCATGGCCGTCCCCAAGCAGAGACAGTCCCACGCGCGGACGAACAAGCGCCGCTCGCAGCACAAGGTCGAGGCGCCGGGCCTTACGCACTGCCCGCGCTGCCACGCGCCGCGCCGGCCGCACCGCGTGTGCCCCAACTGCGGCACCTACGCCGGCCGCGAGGTCGTCGTACAGCAGCCCGGAGTCGACTCAGACGACGAGTGATCGCGGTCGACGCGAACGGCGCCGACCAGGGGCCGGCCGCAGTCGCCGAAGGGGTTGCCCGCTCGGGGCTGCCCGTGCTCCTGTTCGGCCCAGCCGGCGAGATCGCCGCGGCCGCGGGGCCGCGTGCGGAGATCGTCGACGCCGCTGAGACCGTCAAGGCGGGCGAGGACTCGGTCGCCGCCGTGCGCTCGAAGCGGGACGCGTCGATCGTCCAGGCCGCCGCGGCGGTGGGCGACGGCCGCGCGGACGCCCTCGTCTCCGCCGGCAGCACCGGCCCGACGCTCGCGGCCGCCACGCTGTCCGTGAAACGCATCAAGGGCGTCTACAGGCCCGCGCTCGCCGTGCTCATGCCGATCCCCGGCGGGCCGGTGCTCCTGCTCGACGCGGGCGCGAGCGTGGAGGTGCGGCCCGAGCACCTCGTGCAGTTCGCCTACATGGGCGCGGGCTTCATGGAGGCGGTGGTGGGGATCGACCGCCCGTCGGTCGGCCTCTTGTCCGTGGGCGAGGAGTCCGGCAAGGGGACCCCGGACGTGCTCACCGCGCACGAGCGCATAGCCGAGGCCGGCGGGCTGAACTTCGTGGGGAACGTCGAGGGTTTCGACATCCCGAACGCCGCCGCCCAGGTGGTCGTCGCGGACGGATTCACCGGCAACGTGGCGCTGAAGGTGCTCGAGGGCACTCTCAAGGTGGCCTTCGGCGAGATCCGCTCGCGCGTCCGCTCGGGCGCCGTCTCGACCCTCGGCGGCCTGCTGGTCCGCGGCAAGCTGGGAAAGCTGCGCGAGGACCTCGACCCCGAGAAGGTGGGCGGCGCGATCCTGCTCGGGCTGCGGAAGCCCGTCGTCGTGGCGCACGGCAGCTTCGGCCCGACGGGCATCGAGCACGCCGTCAAACTGGCCCGGCGTGCGGTGGACGAGGACATGGTCGGGCGCACCACCGCGGCCCTCCGGGCGGCCGGTGCGTTGCGGTCCGCGACCGCTGCTAGCGTCGCCCCGCGATGACCCGCGAAGAGGTTCTCGACCGCATCCGCGAGCACCTGGCCACCGAATTGGAGGTCGACGCCGACCGCATCGACGACTCCACCCGCTTCAAGGAGGACCTCGAGGCGGACTCGCTCGACCTGGTGGAGCTCGTGGTCGAGCTCGAGGACAGCTATGGGGTCCGCATCCCGGACGAGGAGGCGGCCAAGATCCTCACGGTCGGCCAGGCCGCAGACTTCGTCGCCGCCCATGCAAGCGGGATCGAGACCTGAGTCGCTTGAAGAGGTGCTCGCGGAGCTTCCGGACGACCTCCGGCGGCAGGCCTTCACACACGCCTCGTGGGTGGAGCACCGCGCCGAGGCGTACGAGCGGCTCGCCTTCCTGGGGGACGTGGTCCTGAGCCTCGCGGTCTCCGACCACCTGTATCCGCGCTTCGAGCGCTACGGCGCCGGGCGGCTCACGAAGGTGCGCGCGCAGGCCGTGAGCGGGGCGTCGTGCGCGCGCGTTGCGCGCGAGCTGGGCGTGCCGGGCGAGCTGCGGAAGCGGGCGCCCGAGGGCAGCACCGGGCGCTCCGCCGACATGCTGGTGGACTCGGAGCGGGTGCTTGCCTCGGTGTGCGAGGCGATCATCGGCGCGAGCTACATCGCGTTCGGGCTCGAGCGCACGGCGCCGGCCGTCGTGGAGTCGTTCCGCGGCGAGATCGAGCAGGCGCTCGAGCATCCGGTGGACTACAAATCGGTGCTGCAGGAGCGGCTCGCGCGGCGCGCGGAGGTCGTCGTGTACCTGACGATCTCGGAGGAGGGGCCGGCGCACGACAGGCGCTTCATCGCGGTCGCCGAGGTCGGCGGGGAGGAGCTCGGCCGCGGGGAGGGAAAGACGAAGAAGGCCGCGGAGCAGGAGGCGGCCCTGCACGCCCTCGACACCTTGGATGAAGAGGCGGCGTCCTAGATGCACCTGAGGTCCATTTCGATGAAGGGCTTCAAGTCCTTCCCCAGCCGGACGAAGCTGGAGTTCGGGCCGGGCGTGTCCGTCGTCGTCGGGCCGAACGGCTCGGGCAAGTCGAACATCACGGACGCTGTGCTGTGGGCGCTCGGCGAGCAATCGCCGCTCGCGGTGCGCGGCTCGTCCATGAAGGACGTGATCTTCGCGGGCGCGCACGGGGTGCAGGGCTCGAACGCAGCCGAGGTCGAGGTCGTGATCGACAATGGCGACGGCGCACTCGACATCGACTTCTCGGAGATCTCGATCGTGCGGCGCCTCGAGCGGGACGGCGAGGGCGAGTACCGGCTGAACGGGGCGCGCTGCCGGCTGGTGGACGTGGTGGAGGTGCTCTCCGACTCCGGGCTCGGCAAGGAGATGCACTCGGTCGTCTCGCAGGGGAAGGTCGAGCAGATCGTGCTCTCGCGCCCGCGCGACCGGCGCCTGATGATCGAGGAGGCGGCCGGGCTCGGGAAGCACCGCAAGCGGCGCCGCCGGGCCCAGCTCAAGCTGGAGCGCACGGAGGAAAACCTGTCGCGTGCGCTCGACGTCGAGCGCGAGGCGCGCTCGCGGCTGCGGCCGCTGAAGCGCCAGGCGGAGGCGGCCGAGCTGCACGAGCGGCTCGAGCGGCAGACGACCGAGGCGCGGTATGCCCTGGCGCGCGATGCGGCGCGTGGCGCACGGCTGGCATTGGTCGAGGCCGAGGAGCGGGCGCGAGGGGTGCGCGGCGAGCGCGACGAGGCCGAGCGGCTGCTGGGCGAGGTGGCGCGCCGGCGCGAGGAGGCCGAGGAGGCCTTTGCCGCGCAGACGCGCGACCGCGAGCGGCTGCAGGCGCGGCTGTATGCGGCGCGGTCAGCCGGCGAACGGATTGCATTGAGGTTGGAGCGCGTGCGTGAGCAGGCACTCGCCGCACGAGAGCGCCGTGAGCGGCGGCTGCAACAGGTGGAGGTGCTGGAGCAGCAGGCAGCGGCCGACGCCGAGCTGGCCGGCGAGGAGGAGCGTCCCCAGGACCGGATCGCCGCGATCGAGCGCGAGCTGGCGGCGCTGGACGCGGGCCGCGAGGAGCGGCTCGAGCGCGAGCTGGCCGGGCTCGAGGAGCAGCAGGTTGCCGCACGGGCGCGGGTGGAGGAGCTCGAGAGCGCGGCCGCCGAGGGGCGCACCGCGCTCGAAAGGGCTGAGCTCGCGGCCGAAGAGGCTCGCGCGGCGCGCCGCGAGGCGGAGCGCGCGGCCGAGGCCGCCGGCGCTCGCGCCGCACAGGTGGGCGCCGAGCTGGCGGCGGTGAACCAGTTCGTGCGCGGGGCGTCCGCGTCCCCAGGCAACACCCGCACGCTGGTCGAGCAGCTTCACGTGGAGCCCGGCTACGAGCGCGCCCTCGCCGCCGTCCTCGGCCCGCGCCTCACCGCCGCCGTCGTCAACGACCGCGGTGAAGGTGAGCTGGTCCTCGACGCGGCCGGTCAAAACGGCGCAAGCGTCCTGCTCAGGGTCCCTATTCGGGCTCCTAGCCAGGACGCTTTGGCCGGCGCGGCGGGCGGTGGCCCCGCCGCGGCGGTTCCAGCTTCACCGTCCGTGCCCGGAGGGCAACAGCTTTCGCAACTTGTGCGCCCCGAACGGGAGGTCGCGGCGCTCGCAGATCGGTTGCTTGCCGGCGTCTGGGTCGTGGACAAGCTCGCTGCGCTTCCCGAGACGTTCAGCGGCATTGCCGTAACGCGCGCGGGGCGGCTGTTCGACGCGCGGACGGGTGAGCTGTCGCAGGCGCCGGCCGGCGGAGCGGACCGACTGCTCGAGGAGCTGGCGCGGCGCGACGAGCTGGTCGGATCCTCCGAGCAGGCCGTTCGCGACGAGGCGGAGGCGCGGGCGGCGGTGGAGCGTCACGCGGAGACGGTGATGGAGGCGGACGCTGCCCGGGAGGCCGCGGAGTCGGCGCTCCGGACCGCGCTGCGCGCGGTGGCCGAGGCCGAGGAGATCGTGAGCCGCTCCGATTGGGTCATCGCCCGCCGGCGCGAGGCGCCCGACGACGGCCCCGAGGCCGTCCGGAGAGCCGAGCTGCTCGGCGACCTGCGTGCCGAGCAGCGCCTCGCCGAGCGCATCGAGCGCGAGCGCGACGAGCGCGCCCGGGCACTCGACGCCCTTCGAAACGGCGCGGAGCGGGACCTCGATCTGGCTGCCGATGCCGAGCGCGCCGCCGCGGCCCTGGACGCCGCTCGCGACGCCGTCGCCACCAGGCGCGACGCGCTCCAGGTCGAGCTCGACGAGGGCGCAGCCGCCGGCGACGAGACCGCCGCCGCGCTCAAGGCATGCGCGCAGGAGGAGGCGGAGCTCCAGGGCCGCCTCAAGCGTGCGAGCGAGGCCGTGACCGGCGCGGAGGTCGCCGCGCAGCAGGTGCGCGATGCCGCCGCCGACGCCGAGCGTGATCTGAACGAGCTGGCCGGTCGGCTGGGGCTCGAGCCGCAGCCCGCCCCAGAGCCGCTCCCCGACGAGGAGCGCGAGGCGCTCACCCAGCGTGTGGACCGGCTCGGGCGCCGCCGCGAGCAGCTCGGGCCGGTCAACCCGCTCGCCAAGCGGGAGTACGACGAGGCCGTCGCGCACGTGGAGGAGCTCGAGACGCAGCGGGCGGACCTCGAGAGCGCGCTCGCCGAGCTCGAGGGGCTCATCAGGGAGACCGACCGGCGCATCCGCGAGGCCTTCGAGCAGACCTTCGAGGCCGCCGCGAAGAACTTCGAGGACGTCGTGCAGCACCTGTTCCCCGGCGGCCGCGGCGCGCTCCGCCTCGTGCACGAGGAGATTGGCCCGCGCCCGGTGGTGGGCGGCGAGCCCGCGGAGCCCATTGAGGTTGACGAGGACGAGCCCGAAGCGGGTGTCGAAATCGAAGTCACACCACCAGGTAAATCGACCAAGCGCCTCTCGCTTCTCTCCGGTGGTGAGAAATCGCTTGTCGCGCTCGCGTTCATGTTCGCGGTCTTCCTCGCGCGCCCGTGCCCGTTCTACATCCTCGACGAGGTCGAGGCCGCCCTCGACGACCTCAACATCGACCGCTTCCTCCAGCTCGTGAAGCGCTACTCCGACCGCGCTCAGTTCATCGTCGTGACGCACCAGAAGCGCACGATGGACGCGGCCGACACGCTCTACGGCGTGAGCATGGGCGGGGACGGGATCTCGCGCGTGGTGTCGCGAAAGCTGGCGGGGAGGCCCGCCGAGGACCACGCGCTCGCGTCCACGGACGAGGCCGCCGCCTAAACAAAACGGGCCCCTCCGCCGCCTCCTCGAATCGGGGGATCAGACCTATGGAGGTGCGGGGATGAGGGGCAAGACTCTGTTTCTTGTGGTGCTGGCTGTGGTGAGCCTGCTCAGCGCGACGGCGGTGGCCGGCGGGCACCGCGTCGTGCAGGGCACGAAGGGCGGCGACGAGCTGAACGCGGGCGGCGGGGCCGACCGTGTCTTTGCGCGCTCGGGTGACGACTCGGTCGACGGTGGGACCGGCAACGACCGCATTCGCGGCGGCAACGGCGACGACGCGCTGTTCGGGGGCGACGGCAAGGACCGCCTGCGCGGCGGCCAGGACAACCACTACCTGGATGGCGGCGAGGGCGACGACTTCCTGAACGGCGGCGGCGACGGCCGCGACAAGGACAAGATCGTCTGCGGCGACGGCTACGACGTGGTCGTGCTCGGCAGGAACGACCTGGTCATGGTCGAGGTGGACGCGTCCGGCGATGTCGGGGCCGAGGACGACGACGGCTGCGAGAAGGTCAAGCGGCCGGGCGGAGACCGCGAGGCCTGCGCCTCGACGGGCTGCGCGCACGAGCCGTGCGCCTCTACGGACGGCGGGTGCGACGAGTCGCGCACGTGCGCGTCGCGCATGGCGCCGGGCTGCTATCCCGCGGAGCCGGTGTGCATGGCCACCGACGGCGACTGCGACGACCCGGTCGTCAAGGACCCGAAGCCCGACGAGCTCGTCGAGGTCCCGGAGCCGGATGAGTACTAGGGCAGGCAGGGCACCTGGACGCGGGTGGGCCCTGGCGGCCCGCCGCCGGGTACGGGCGGAACATCGGCCACTCCGCGGCCGCCCGTTCTATTCTCCGCGGGCCGATGGCCCGCACCTGGCACGAGCTGTTTGAGACAGGCGAGGAAGCCCCTCCGCCCGCCGCGCCCGAGGACGGCGAGGGCGGGCGCGGGGGCTTCTTCAAGCGCCTGCGCGACAACATGTCGAAGACGCGCCAGGCGATCGGCGCGGAGCTGCAGACCACTGTCTTCCAGTCGCTCGACGACGAGGCGTTCGAGCGGCTCGAGGAGACGCTGATCTACGCGGACGTGGGCGCGCCCACCACGGCGAAGATCGTCG
>OBLS010001074.1_pt1 | contig 10869 bp, 7 predicted proteins | sample 1519901 | NCBI WGS metagenome assembly OBLS01 (sample SAMEA3113585, study PRJEB22503) | soil metagenome
TCGTGCACTGGGACGGCACCCAGTGGAACTTAGTGTCGAGTCCGAACGTCGCCACCGACCCATACAACACGCTGACGGACGTGGACGCCCTCAGCAGCACCAGCGCATGGGCAGTCGGTTCCTCTCGGACGGCTGCTTCCCGCAAGACCCTCATACAGCGGTGGGACGGTACCTCTTGGAGGATAGTCGGGAGCCCAAATCCGGGGACTCTAAGCAACTCGTTGCTTGGTGTGGCGGCCGTCGGTCCTGACGATGTCTGGGCGGTCGGATGGAAGAGCAGCGGCAAGAGGCTCCAATCCCTTCTCCTGCACCGCAGCAGCACAGGGTGGAAGGCGGTGTCCGTTCCTGCCGTCGGCTCCGGGGATAACGTCCTCACCGACATCTCGGCCGTAAGCGGTAACGACGTCTGGGCGTCGGGCTATTACGTTGACGGTGGTGCTGCCACGACGTACAAGACGCTCACGTTGCACTACAACGGAACCACCTGGAGCCGCGTGCCGAGCTCCAACGGAGCAGATGGGACCAGCATCCTTAGGAGTATTGACGCCATCACTTCAACTAATGCATGGGCGGTCGGCTTCGCGTACCGGGCAGACCTGCGCCCCCCCCACTATGTAGCCTCGACGCAGCATTGGGATGGCTCCACCTGGACAGCCTTCCCGAGTGCTATCTCCAGGAACGCTTCCAACGATAGCGAGATGTTTTCCGTCGCGAAGGCGCCGGACACCTCGCGGGTATGGGCTGTCGGCCAGCCTGCGGACGTGGAGACCATCTGCCCGTCGGGCAGCCTCGCCGCAACGGTCTCCAGCCCAGGGACTGAGGCCTCCAACCTCAAGCTTGACCGTTCGGGTGTTAGTTTCGACACGAGGGCAGAGGTCTCTAACGAACCCTCAGTATCGGATGCCTCGGTGCTTTCTGCATCGGCCGGGTCGTCGGTGATCGCCGTCGATAAGGCCGTCGACGCCGGCATCGCCGAGACCACGCTGACCTATGGGGCAATCATCGCCGATTTCAACAACGACCGAAGGCCCGACATTTTCCTGGGCCGTCACGGCCCAGGAGCACCTCGCTTCTACGTCAACGATGGCAACCAACACTTTACGGAGACCAACAAGGGGACGTTCGCCGGGAAGGATCGCCACGGCTGCGACGCCGCAGACGTGAACGGCGACGGGCTGAAGGACATCTTCTGCACCACGGGGGCCGACCGCGGGATCTCGGCCAAACGCAACGAACTCTACATCCAGCGGCCGGACCACACCTTCATCGATCGGGCCCGGCAGTACGGTGTGTTCGATCCCTTCGGCAGGGGGCGTCAGGGCACGTTCATCAATGCCAATGGCGACACCCTTCCTGACCTCTTCGTGGCCAACGAGGCCGACCGAGGCGACGGCATGCCCTCTCTCAACAGGTTCTTTATCAATGAGGGAGGAGGCGGGTACAGCACCGCTCCGGGGTACGGTCTCGAGCGCGAGCTGAGCGTTCCGCAGCAGGGGAGCGTCGCCAGCGTAGGTGATCTCGACAAGGACGGCTGGCAGGATCTGCTTCTGTACACGCCTCAAGGCCTTCGTGTCTACCACAACGAGCAGGGCCAGCGCTTCACCGACGTGGCCGCCTCTGTAGGCCTCGGACAAAGCCCCAAAGCTGTGACCCTGGCCGACGTCAACGGCGATAGCTGGCCGGACGTGATCGAAGTGTTCCCCAACGAGCTCCGCGTTTTGCTCAACACGAACGGAACTTTCTCAAGCGTGTTCTCCACCACTCTGCAGTACGGGGCCTCGGTGGCCGCCGGCGACGTGAATGGTGACAACCGGCCGGACGTCTACGTGATGCGAGGGAAGGATGCCACGGGCGCCAACGCTTCGGATCAGATCTACCTCAACGATGGAAACGGAACTCGTTACACCCAGATGTCATCGATCCCATCCACAAGCGAGGGTCAGGCCGACTTCGTCGCGCCCATCGACTACGACGGGAACGGCCTTACCGATTTTCTCGTGTTGAACGGCACAGGGAGCCATCCTTCGCCGGGCGGGCCGGTGCAGCTGATCGCATTCTTCCCAGCTCCTTGATGCTCGGTGCTTGGCATGGATCCCCAAGCCCTTGATCGCGCTCTATTCACCCAGCTACCGGGAAGTAGACTACTGGCAACGGTATCTGTAGCAGGGCCGGACACTTCACGTACCAGAGAAACTCTACCCAAAATGGCACGCTTCCCAGGAGTCGGAAGCCCGCTGATTTATTCACCCGATCCTCCATCGCCTCCAACAGAGCCTCGTTGGCACGCGCGCCGAGCTTCCTGAGGATGTTGCGGCTCATCGTAGCCTCAGAGACCTCTATGCCACTCTCATCGAAGAAAGCCTCGCAATGCTCCTTGAGGTAGATTGGTCCCTTCCGATAGAAACCACACGATGGCCGTCCTCGTCAACAGCTCCGACTCTTGCACCCTCCTCGGAACTCTACACGGGAAAGATGTCAACAGCCTTTAAAGATCGGGTCAAGAATGGATCTCCCCGAAATCGCGGTTACGGTGTATTGCCCCACATTTCCGGAGCGATCGTAGGCTTTGGCGGTAATTCGCTGACCACCGAAACCCATCTGGGCAGACTCCAAGCCGAATCGGTAAGGCTGTGTTTTGCGCGTGGCCTCGACTTCCCCATCGATCAACAAGGCTACTTTCGAAACCTCCCCGCTGTTGTCGCTGGCCACAACATGAATCGAGGGATTGCATGGCATCTGTGCACCTTCCAGCGGCCGCGTAATAACCACCCGCGGTAGAGTGTTATCGGGTGACTCAGACGAGGGCGTGGGGGCGCCCAATGCCTCATTAGCCTCCTTGATCTTGGAGATAACGATGTCGGTGCGACCGGGCTCCAGAGTGAAATAGGTGTTACGCCTGTCGTGGGTCCGATACGGAGAGGTTTCGTAGAACTCCCACACCCAAGGGGCACTGTACGGGATCTTGAGTTCGGCTATCTTACTCAAGACGTTCCGGGTGAACAAAGCGTCCTTATCGTCTTTGACGTAAGGAGTCACGTCTCCAAACTCGCCTACGAACAGTCCTTTATCTAGCTCATCCGAGATCTGCTCGACAACGTTGAGCAGATCAGCGTTTGCATGACCTTCGATGCCGAACCGTTCGTTATTGCCTTTCCTGTTGTAGAAGTGCACGCTGACAATATCCATCTGGCGGTGAATGTCAGACAAGTTGTCTTTGAACTCCGTCATGGAGTCTGGCGTAAAGTCTGGCCCGCTCAGGGAGTACTCGGGTTCCCGACGGAGATGCTCCGCGTACGGTCTTGGCATGGAGAACCCCGATGAGACAGGATGTTCGGTATCCAGGCTCCTTACATGATCCGCCAGGCGGCTGGTGAAGACGATCATCTGGTCTGTCGAGAAGTTGCCCACCGGCCCGCACAGCTCCGGTGGACCCAGCTCGCCGTTCCGGCACCGGCCGACCATGTCCAAGTCGGCACTCAGGTTGAGCTCGTTGGTTAGCTCGTAAAAGTACAATGCGGGGTGATCCTCGTACCGTCTTACAAACTCCGTGATGTAGGCTTCGAGCAACCGATAGGATTCGGAGTCAGGGTCGCCCATCATCTGCGGAACGGTCTCCCCCGTCATGGCGGGAAACTGGGTCCAGTTCCATACGAACACGGGCACGATCTTCATGTCTTCCGAGCTCAAGTCGTTCATCATCTCGTCGAACAGGCACCAGTAGGCTGCCGGGTCATTCCTCCAGAGATCCAAATCGCCAGGTCGTTGGAACGCGCTGGGTGCAAACCCGGTGGCAGATACCCGGAGGTAAGGCGCGCCGATGTCGCTGGCATCCGCGATGGCTTTCTCAGCCATCGCTCTCGTGACTTTCTTGTGGGCTGCTTCTTGATGAGCGGCGTTATCTCTGCCTCCGCTGGCATTGCCCAAGTACTGGAGGAAGAGGTCGGGTTTGTTGAGGCCGACGCCCGGACCAGTTGTGCCCCCTGATTTTCCGCCGGTAGCTGTAGCATCGGGTACAGGACAGTCCTCACGAAACAGGCCGTCCAAGGCCGAGCACCCGCTGCTCATGACCGCTAGAACCACGAAGATCGACACCAGCCAGCGCCATGCACCCTCGGTGCCGATCACGGAGCGATCCCTACCTCCGAGATCAAGTCGCTAAGCACCTTATCGGAATCGAAGTACGTTTCGGCGAGGGCGCGTGCGCTACGACAGTGCTTGTCGTAGTCGGCCGCGATCTGTTCAACGCCGGCGACGGCTTGCTCCACGGTACGGAACGCGATCAACCCCTCTCCGACAGGGTAGTTCCGACTGAAACCGGTGTCCTGTACGAGAACGGGCTTACCCGAGGCCAGGTATCGTACTGTTCTATCGCTGAACCAGCCACTCTCGGTACCCACGTAGACTCCTTGCGCGACCGAAAACTCGGCACCCGAGTTTCGAACGTACTCACGAAACTCGCACGGACCGGCGGCAAGAGCCAGGGGGTCTACAATTCGCCAACCATGCTCCCGCAGCAGCCTCAAATCTTTCTCATCAGCCGGGTGAATGTCCAGCGCGATTTCGAACTCCTGCTTTACGCTTTCGGGCAGTTGGATGAACTTCCGAAACTCGTGAACCTTCAGCCCCAGCGTCTTGCCACTGTGTTGGATGGGCCCGTATGGGCCACGCCAACTCGCCACGGTCGTAAACCGGTCGGGGCTGCCCCCGTCCGAGACGGGCCAGTGCTCCAACACCACCGGTTGACGCGTCAGACGCCACCGGATGCCATTGGTCGGGATACAGCACACGGGGCTCCCGATGTTCTCTCCGATAGTGAAATAGTAATCGTGGCCCTCGAGGTGTGATCCGGCGTTGCCGGCGGCATGCCAGAATTGAGTGAAACCCGGATCGATATCGAGATAGACCTTGCAGCGCAGGCGGTGCGTGAGCGGTGCCAAAGCGAGGTGACCGCTGATGTTGACGAGAAGCTCGGCGGTCTCGGCAAGCTCGAGGAGCTCGCTATAGGCCAGTCCATGAACCTGCTCACCGTTCTCGTATACCAAAGCTGCCGTGTCGGACAGCCCGAACAGCTCGGTGACCTGCTTGAAGTAAGCCAGGTTGACGCTGTTCTCGAAGGCCGCGACCGCACCATGGGCATCTACGCAGCCGTATCTGGCGATGTGCTCTACGAAATACACGTCGAAGCCGAGCTTTCTCAGACCCAGCACCCAACTCAGGCGAACCCAAGCCTCCCCGCCCTTGAAGGGCTTGTTGCCTATGGCCCCACTGACGACGACAGTTGTCAACCGTGCCACTCGGTGAGGACGCCGATCAAACCACGCCCAACTCGTCTAGCAACCGGCTCAAGACCTTGTCGGAGTCGAAATGGCTCTCGGCCAGGGAGCGAGCGGCGTTGGCATGATGGGCATAATCCCTCGATATCTCTTCGACACTGGCCAGCGCCTCCTCCAACGTCGTAAAGGCGATCAAGCCCTCGCCGACCGGATAGAGGCCTTCAAGCCCGGTATTCTGCGCCAGGACGGGTTTGCCGCTGGCAAGATAGCAGATGCTGCGGTCGCTGAACCAGCCGCTGTTGGTTTGCACGTACATGTTCTTGGCGACCATGAACTCAGCACCCGAGTCTTGAATGAACGTTCGGTAGGACCAGGGATTACCGGCAACGGTGGCCGGGTCCACCAGCGACCAACCGTTAGCGTCGAGAAGCGCGAGATCATCGGTCTCGGCCGGGTGAATATCGAGGGCCAACAGAAAACGGCCGTTGCTCAGGTGGGGTAATGCGACGAACTTACGAAATTCGTGCACACGCAGTCCGTAGGTCTTGCCTCGATACCCTAATTGTCCGAAAGGGCCTCGCCAGCTAACAACGCTGGTGAACAGGGGACTCGCGGTCCCGTTGCATGGGCGCCAATGGTCGAGGACGACGGGCTGCGGCGTGGTGATCCACTCCAGCTCGCAAGTCGGTATGGAGCAATCTGACGCCCCAATGTTACCACCAATGGTCACGAAGTCGTCGTGCCCTCTGAACACATCGGCCAGCCCAAGGTCGTACCACATCTGTCCGAACCCGGGATCGATATCGAGGAACACGCGCCTGGATGTTTGGTCCAGAATTTCCTCGTCCGTCAGGAAACCCATGACGTTCAACAAGAAAGTCGAGTTCCCGGTACGCTCTAACACCTCTTGACGCGAAATCCCAACAATATGCTCGCCTTGGTCGCAGATCAAGGCGAAGTCGTCCCCGAGGCCGAACCCTTCCATGACCTGCAAAAAGTAGCGCAGGTTCGCGGACCGCTCGAAAGTACAGGGTCGGCCGGTGGCGTCAACACACATCTCGGGCTCGAGCCTATCGATGAACAGCACGTCCCAACCGAGCCGCTTGAACCCGAGGAGATACTGCAAGAAAACCCAGGTGTGCCCACCGTGTCCCGGTTTCTGGGCTAGTGAACCGGCGATCGTGATTCTCTTGCCCTTCACTCTGATTCGCTAAGTCTTGATGGAAGTAACTTGTAGATGATGCTATTTTCGTCGCTGTGTATACGGCTGCAGTTGTTTTGAAGGTGCCTTTGGAGTTCGCCAGGACGTTCAAGCCACCAGAAAGTTGCGCTGGTGAATAGAAGGTACTCTCCTTCATGAGCTCTCAAGTCTTCAACGTGGGCGAGTGCAGCCTTCCTATCGTCTGATACTAGTGCTGTATCCATACTGACGTCAGATACGTACACGAGCCCGTTCGATCCGTCGCCCGTGCTCCAGCTGATCGTTGTCTTCCCCGGGCCATCCCCAGCCGGTACAGGGTTGGGGACAGCAGTGAGCATTTCCTGTGCTCGGTCAGCCGTCTGTTCAAGAGGCTCTTCGCTACGGGTGACTGTCGTGGCGGCGATGAGGCTTCTGTTTTTCGTACCATCATAGAGGCGAAACTCGTAAGCTCTGCCGACCTCGATCTTCGGTGCCTCAACCGAGCCGTGCGCGCCCTCCCCGAAGAGCCGCTCCGACCTTCCCTCGTCTTGTGTTAGTAAGTAACGTTTCACATTTCGGCCCTGCAGGTCTAGCAACGCTTCATTGCCGGTACTTGCTACGATGACTGTGGCATCGTAAGGTACTGTGGCACGAACTGCTTCTCCGATACGTTGTATAGGAGTTAGCTTGCGTTGTTCGGTCAACTCTCGTCGCACCCTAACTATCGTAGAATCTGTCTCATAACCGTACCGGATCAGATGATCCTGCAACAACTCCAAACTACGTGCACGCTGACTTAGAGTCAGGGTTCTATTCCACTCCGAGATCGCTATATTGCTGTTGATATTCCGGGTAGGTTCGCTCAGCGGTGTCCGCTTGTTGCGCTGACGCTCGCAGAATTGTTCGACATTGTCGTGTATTTCGATTTCTAAGAATTCGAAGAGCTTCCGCGCACTTCCGAGGTCGTCGCGAATTAAGTCTTCGTACCGAAGTTCGTAGTACTTACCTGGCGGTTTACCTTCACCGAACGTGCGGCCAACTTCGACATGGTTGACCCACACATCGTGCGCGAGGTCAAAGCTGACCCACCCCTTCCGTATTAGGGAACTCACCACATCTCGACCGTCGCGAATGATATGTATGAAGCGCGTTTCGGGAAAGAGAGTAGAAATAGTGTTGAGACAACCTCTATTCGGTAGGGAGGCATAAAGCGGGTTCTTGTCTCCCCAGTACCGTGCCTGTGGGTCCAGTGTACGGTAAAAATTGCGAATCAGGTCTGGGTAAATCGCACCGAGATGCTCGACGAATCGTTCGCGATGATTAAGCAAGGCCTCGTCACTCTGCGTCAAAATATTGAGCGATTGATGCACCCACACGAACACCCGGGTCTCATGACTGATGGATATTTCAGGATGTTCGTTCAGTATCCTGGTTAGGTAGGTTGTTCCTGAGCGGGGAGCACCAAATACGATTATCGGAGACGATTCCTGAGCAACAGCCATCTAATCGTACCTCCCTTGTGTCTCTTGCCGTGTGAATGTCTCAGTGAGAAGGAAGACGAGGCAGGTGTCCTCCTGCTCGTAGACAAGGTGGTAGTTGGTCCTCAGGTACTCTCCAAACCCCCCGTAGTGCTCCAGCCACCACAGCGAGGTGGCCGGGAACACCACGAACTCGCCGCCCCTCGCCCGCAGGGCCTCCAGGTGCGCCACCGCCTCCTCACTGCTCGTCAGGTAGCGGCCGGCGTCGGCACGTTTTTCGGACACGTATACTCGCCCCTTGGCCCCATCGCCGGTGCTCCAGGTGAGGGTGGTCGTGCCCAAGCCGGACCCGCCCGGCACGGGGTTGGGCTCCGCCGCGATGAACGCCCTTTCGCTCGACCCAAGCCGTTTGGAGGCGGTCTCAGGAGGAGTTTCGCCGTCTCGCACCACCCTGACCGCAGCGAGAGGATCCTCGCGTCCCGCCCCTGTGTAGAGGAGGAACTCGTAGCTCTTGCCCGTCTCGATCCAGGGCACCTCGACCGAGCCCTGCGCGCCCTCCCCGAAGAGCCTCTCAGGGCCTGCATCCTCGGGCTGCGGGAAGCGCAAACCTCGCCGGTCGCCCAGCTCGATCGACCCGTCGTTACCCTCGCCGACTATGATCAAGGCGGCGCCTGGCGGCAGCGCGGTGCGCACGACTTCGCCGATACGATGGACCAGTTGTTGGCGGTCAATGCCATTCCTGATCAAATCGAGATGGCTCCTTCTCTCTGCCGCCTTCGCCCTTTGCAAGGCCAGCTCACTGCTGTATCTTGACATCGCAGGTCTTATACTCTTTTCGTACCTGAAACCCAGATTTCTATTCATGCGTCCGTAGAAGTGTACTAGTTGCTCCAGTTTCTGGACTCGGTCGAGTCCGGACCAATATCCTCCGCTGTGGATCCTGTATGCTCCCATAACTTCGTCGATGTACCCGATATCTCCGTATTGCGCGTTCAAGATATAGAGCGGCCAGTCTCCCCAGATCTCCTCGAAAAACCAACCCGGGAACTCGCCGAACAGACCCGCCCGGAGCATCGCGGAGCAGCCCGCGATGAAATTGTACTCCCAGAGGTCTTCTAGCGTGGAGATCTCTCGCTGAGCGTCATGGTTATAATTCCACGGTGCTCCGTCTTCGTCCTCGTAGAAGACTCTAACGTTATGGAAACACACTGAACACTCGGGATGGGTGTCTAAGAAGTCCGCCTGCCTTTGCAGCTTGCGAGGAGAAGTCCAAAAATCATCGCCGTCCAGCATGGCGATGTATCGGGCCGCAGAGCTCTGGAACGCGGAAACGAAATTGTCGAGGTTGTTCATGTTCTTGTCCGACAAGACTAGCCGGATCTTATCGGGGTACTTCTTCTGGAAGTCGGTGACGATATCTCGTATGCCGTCTGTGGAGAAGTCTTCGATGATAACCAGCTCGAAGTCGAAGTCTGTCTCCTGCATGAGCACGCTCTCTACCGCCCACTTAATGAAATTCTCGTGATTGTACGTTGACAACAGCACGCTTACTTTTGCTTGATTACCCGGTGACGACCTTCCCGTGCGTGGCATGGTCCCCGAAACCTAAGGGTTGGGTAGCTCTGTCGGGTTAGATCGCTTTAGTTTCTCCCGAACCTCGGGTCCGTGCGCCGCGGCCAACCGGATAATCCGGCAAATCTCCGCGATTTGGTCCGCCGTAATCCCTGTACCCGTAGGCAGGGAGAGCACGCGCCTGGAGAGCCGTTCGGTGTTGGGCAACCGCTCGCCTGCATAGGGGAAGCACGAACGGTAGGGCTCCATACGATGGCAACCGGGATAGAAATAGCGCCGCGCCAGCACGTTCTCCGCCCACAGTACTTTCTGTAAGGCATCTCGGCCGAGATGAGCTGCTTCCTCGTCGATATCCAGGACGACATACTGATAGTTACGCTTCTCACTCTCATCGTAGCTTGACAGCCTGATACCCGGGATGTCGGCGAGTTCCCGTTCGTACTGTTTATAGTTGCGATGATTTACAGCGATAAAGTCTTCCAGATCCTCCAACGATGTCAGCCCCATCGCAGCGGCCACCTCGCTCATCTTGCCGTTAGTGCCAAGATGCGTGACATTATCGTAGTCCGCGAAGCCGAAATTTCTCATCAATCGAGCTTTCGTGGCCAGTTCATCGTCGTTGGTAACGACCGCGCCCCCCTCGAACGTGTTGAAGACTTTGGTTGCGTGGAAGCTAAACACTTCGGCGTTACCAAAGTTGCCGATCATCTGTCCTCTGTACGAGCAGCCGAAGGCATGGGCAGCATCAAATATTAATTTGAGGTCGTGGCGACGTGTGATCTCGGCGAGAGCTTCTGCCTCACAGGGCCGCCCCCAAAGATGGACACCGATGACACCCGTGGTACGCAGGGTAACCAGTTGTTCGATCCGGTGGGGATCGATGTTGTGGGTGCCAGGATCTATGTCGCAAAAGATTGGTGTGATCCCTCGCCATTGGAGCGCATGGGCCGTCGCGATAAAGGTGAATGAGGGGACGATGACCTCGCCGGTGAGCCCGGCGGCCATAATGGCGATCTCTAACGCCAAAGTACCATTGCACGTGGCGATGCAGTGCCTGGTACCCACCATCTCAGAGACCTGTTGCTCGAACTCCTCTACGTAAGGACCGCTATTGGTTAGCCATCGTCTGTCTAACAAATCTTCGATTCGTTCCAACAGGCGTCGCCGATCACCTATATTCGGCCGCCCTACATGCAGCTTCTCATCAAAAGCGGGTGGTCTCCCGAAGATCGCGAGATTCTCGAAGCACGACTTTGCGCGGTCCATACTACTCATAGCTTGTCAGAGAGGGCGTGGCATAAGAGCCGGTCCCCTGCCCCTTTGCAGTTATAGAACTGTCGACTACCGTATGCACTAGGACGAGAGG
>OBLS010001075.1_pt1 | contig 10868 bp, 9 predicted proteins | sample 1519901 | NCBI WGS metagenome assembly OBLS01 (sample SAMEA3113585, study PRJEB22503) | soil metagenome
CGCCACTTGTTCTTGTCGCGAGCGTCGCGGATGACCTTCCGGACGGCGCGTCGCGCCGCGTCGACGCGGTTGCTCATATCCGCCCGTTCGACCTGGACGCCTTCGGCATCGCGACGCCGAGGGGCGAACGTCCCGCTTTGGAGAGACCGGGCCCTCTGACCACCGCCTCGACGATGCGCAGCTCGTCGAGCTCATCGCCGGGGATCTCCTCGACGATCTGACCCCGGGACATGACGAGCACCCGGTCGCACAGCCCGGAGAGCTCGAGAGGGTCGCTCGACTTGACGAGCATCGCCGTTCCCTCGTTGGTGCGGGTGCGAAGGGCCTTGTAGATGTCGAAGCGGGACCCGACGTCGACGCCCTGCGTCGGTTCGTACGCGAGGATCACCGCCGGCTCCTTGAGGAAGGTGCGGGACACCGAGACCTTCTGCTGGTTGCCCCCGGAGAGGAACTCGACCGGTTGCTCGAGGGACGGCGTGCGGATCTCCAACTGGCGGACGAGATCGGTGACGACGCGCCGCTCCCTCCGTCTCCTCAACAGACCGAACACCGAGAATCGGCGCAACGCTTGGATCGTCGCGTTCACCTTGACGCCGAGCACGGACATCAACGCTTCGCGCCGGCGATCGCCCGGCAGCAGCATCATCCCCGCACCGACGGCCTCATGGGTCGAGATCAGCGACAACTCCTTGCCATCGCAGACGACGCGTCCCGCCTTCGGCGGTTGGCGACCCGCCAGACAGTCGAAGAGCTGGAGCTGCCCGTTGCCTTCCGCGCCGGCGACCCCGACGATCTCACCTCGGTCCAACGTGAAACTGACCGGCCCGAACGACTGACCCTGGAGGCCGTCGACGACGAGCACCGCGCGACGCTCGTCCACTTTGAGGGCCGGCGGTGGGAAGGCCGCCTCGAAGGGACGACCGACGATCAACTCGACGAGTGCGGCCTCCGTCGTGGTCTTCGCGTCGAACGTGCCCTGGTTCCGACCGTCCCGAAGGACGGTGATCCGGTCGGCGATCTCGAGCACCTCGGGCAGTCGATGACTCACGTACACCACCCCGACGCCGCGACGGCTGCGGGCGGTGACGGTCCGGTGCAGCGCTTCCACCTCGTGTGGCCCGAGCGCGGTGGTCGGCTCGTCGAGCAAGAGGACCTTCGGGTTTGTCACGAGCGCCTTGGCGACCTCGAAGAGCTGGCGGTCGGCAAGGCTGAGGAAGCCGGCCGGAGCGTCCGGGAACAGCTCGAGGTCGAGGTCGAACTCGGCCAGAAGCCTCCTGGCCCACTTCTTCCTCCGCCAAAACGGCGGCCGCTGGTCGTCGGGCGCGGCCAGGAACAGGTTGTTCTTGACCGGTTCCGGAAGGATCAGCGACGTGTCCTGGTACGCCATGGCCAAACCGAGCTTCTTAGCCAGAGCTGGGGAGTCGCGGCGAAGCGGCCGACCGCCGATCTCGACCGTCCCCACGTCAGGGTCGATGAACCCGCTCGCGATGCCGAGGAGGGTCGACTTCCCCGACCCGTTCTCGCCGACGACTGCGTGGATCTCGCCGGCACGACAGTCGAAGCTCACGTCGGTCAGCGCCCGAACGGCCCCGAACTGCCGCGAGACGCGGCGCAGCTCGAGGACCACACCGGGGACGGCCGACCCTCCTCCGGTATCGCCTCTCTCCAAATCAGCCGCCGAACATCAACTGCAGGACCGGATCCGGAACCAGCGACGTGCCCGAAACGGCCTCGTGGACACGGTTGGGATCGCAGTCGTCCTCGGTTACCTGCCGCATCACGTGCGGCACGACGACCTCGGCCGGGATCTCGGCGCCCTTGAGCGACATCATCGCCGCGGTGACGCCGATCCGTGATTGGAAGTTCCCTCCCGCCGAATAGAAGATGTTGTAGGAGGGCTCGTCTCGCTCCGCCCAGTCGCAGAACAGGTTCTGCTCGTCCGTGCGCAACGCGACGGTCAGGTTCTCGACCGGGATCCCGAGATCCTCGTACGTTTGCAGTCCGATGAACATCCCGTCTGCATACTCATAGGCCCACCCCCGGATCTCCGGGTTGGTCGTCAGCAACCCCTGATAGACCTCGGGGATGATCGGAGGGAACCAACTCGTGTCACCCGTGGTCGAGTTCTCGTTCGCCGGCGGATTCACCAGCTCGACGTCGCTGGAGAGCGCGTCGACGGTGCACTGCTGCCAACCGAGCGACAGGGCGTTGCCGGGGGTCCCGCCGAGGAGCGCAACCTCGCCGGTCCCGACGCCGTCGTTCAGGACCTCTGCGAAGCTGTTGCCGAGGGCGCATAGGTCCTCGCCCACGACGGCCAGGTAGTCCTCACCGGGGACGAGGGCTCCTTCCTGCCCGGGAAGCCCGACCCAGCCAGCCGAGAACGGGACGTAGGGGATGCCCGCTTCGTCGGCCTCCTTGATCGCATCGGCGATCGCCACGCCCATGTCGGGGTAGCCGACGATGAAGTCGACCCCGCGCTGGATCAGGAACCGGATGTCGTTGGCGTGGACCGCGGGATCCGGGTCGAAATCGGCCTCCGTGGAGACGATCGTCCCGATCTCGGGGTAGGTGAGCGCCTGGAGGATGGCCTCCATGTGGCTCACGGCGCGCCAGACGTTCACCGTGTCTCCGCCGCCGTCGGCATAGCCCATGATCAGCTCGCCACCCGTTCCGGTATCGCACTCCTGGTTGTTCCAGCACTCCATCGCCTTGTCGATGGTGGCTTGATCGAGGTCCTGATCCGCCCTCGCGATGGACGCGAGGATGATGTTCCAGCTGGCCTCATCCGACGGATCAACGGGCCCGAGGGCCTTGTCGATCAACGCGGTGTCGGCGTCTGTGCTCTCTCCGAACTCCGCCAGCGGCCCGGTGGCGCCGGTGGCTGTACCGGTGTCCGCGGGCCCCGTGGGCGTCCCGTCATCGTCGTCGCCTCCGCCACACGCCGCCGCAACCAACGCGAGCGCCGCGATGACCGCGGCGATCCTGATCCGGTGCATGTTCCTCCTCCCTGCGTCACCTAATCCCCATCGCGGATCGATCGTGTTCGTCACATGTCTCCCCCTTTCTTCACGGTGTTGTTCACGCGGAATCGTGGACGGACGACGGCCTCGAGACGTCCGGGTGTCTCCGCTCCCGAAGTACCTGCTCGACGCCGCGGATGATGCGATCGCCCGAGACGAGCATGCCGCCGATGATGACGAGGCCGAACACCACGAACCGGAGCGAGGTGGGCAGGCCCATCGTCCGCAACATCTGGTTCAGACCGGTGAGGAAGAGGGCGGCCACGAACGTGGACAACGGGCTGGCCAGACCCCCCGTCAGGGAGGCCCCCCCGATCACCACGGCCGCGATCGGGCCCAAGAGGTACTGCGTGCCGACGGCCACTCCCGGGCTGCGGATGAGTCCGGCAAGCGCCACGCCGGCGATGGCGTAAAAGACCGCGGCCACCACGTAGACGAGGATCTGGTTCAGGTTCACCCGAACGCCGACCACGTTGGAGGCCACAGGGTTCGCGCCCACGACCTGAAACCTCCGACCGACGGCCGTGTAGCGAAGGCCGAGGACCAGGGCGATGGTGATCGCGGCACCGACCCAGAACACAGGGCTCACACCGAGGACGCGGTTGGACGTCCACTCTGAGAGACCGCGTGGCACCGGGCTCTGGACCGGGAACGTGCTTCCGTAGCGGTTCACCACGCCGACCACGATCAGACCCACCGCCAGCGTAGTGATGAGCGCGTTCAGCTTGAGCCCGCCGACCAGGATGCCGTTGACCAGTCCGACGACTACGGCGACGACGATCGCGGTGGCAATGGCGATTGGGATGTTCTCGTTCGAACCGTCCCCGACACCAACCATGATGACCGCCGCCAGGCTCATCGTCCCGGGGACGCTGAGATCGATCCCGCCGGTCATGATGACCAACATCTGGCCGAGGGCGGCGATGCCCAGGACCGCTCCATAGGGAGCGATGGCGCGCACGGCGACACGACCGAGGGTCGCCGGGGCCCAGATCGAGGCCACGATTACGAGAACGAGGAGAGCGATGTACACCGGCATGTACCGGGACGCCACGACGAACGACGTCAGGGCGGACGAAGATGGCGCCCTGCGCTCGATCATCGCTCGTCTCCCGCGCCGGCGCGCACGACGAGGGCGCCGGCGGCCGCGACCCGCTCTCGCGCGGCCATCGCCAACGCGCGGGCACGCTCGACATCGGCGTCGAGGACTCCGTCACTCATCAGCGTGCGCCCTGCGGCGAAGACCCAGCCGACGTTCGACGTATCCATCCCCCACACCACCGCACCGATGGGGTCGTTGATCGGGTAGATGTTCGGCCGGTCGGTCCGGAGAACGACGATGTCGGCCTGCTTGCCGGGCTCGAGCGATCCGGTGATCGTGTGCAGCCCCGCCGCCGCCGCTCCATCGATCGTCGCGAACCGGATGACGTCGCGAGTGCTCATCAACTTCGGAAGCGCGGCCTTGCCCGCGAGCTTTCGGTCGAACAGGACGGCGTGCTGCAGGGAAATCGTCTCGCGCATCTGCGCGAACAGGTCCCCGGGGGCGACGCGTTCGTCGTCCACGCCAAGCGCCGGCCGGACGTCGTGATCGATCAGCAATTGGATGGGCGGTGCCCCGAGTCCGCCGGCCATCTCGCTCGACGGCGTCACCGAGACGGAAGTGCCGGACGACGCCAGCGCTCTCGCTGCCGCGTCATCGAGCCCGAAGGCGTGAACGAGCGTCACGTCCGATCCCAGCACGCCTCGCTCTGCCAGCCGTGCGATCGCGCTGGAGCCGGAAACGTTCGAGCCGCCGTGGACGTGGATGCGCAGCCCGAGCTCGCGCGAGAGCGCCACCGGATCGCCGTCAGTACCGACACCGTCCGAGGTCAGCTCGAGTCCGAGGGCGATCGTCGTCCGCGGTCCCATTTCCTCACGCATGCGCGTGATGACGTCTCGGGTCGGCAGCAGGCCGGCGTTCGACGCGTCGCCGAGACCGCGAACGAACACGGTCCGCACGCCCGCGTCGGCGTGAGCCTGAAGCGCCGCGGCGGCGAGCGCGGGGTCGACCGGGAGATCGGACCAGTCGACCACCGTGGTGATCCCGGCTTCGACCGCCCCCAGCAAGCCGACAAGCGTCGCCGCGTACACGTCATCGGGTTGGAGTTGACCGCCGAGCTTCGCCGGGTCCAAGACATTGCCGTTCGTCGACGCGTCGCCCAGGTTTCTGAACAACGACCGCCACGTGTGGCGGTGCGTGTCGACGAAGCCCGGCATGACGATCGTTTCGCTGGCGTCGACGTTCTCGGCATCGCGGGCGCGAACGCCGGAGCCGACCTCGGCGATCCTGCCGTCCTCGATCAGCACGTCGGCGGTGGCGAAGTTCGGCGTCTTCTTCCCGAGCGTGAGGACACATCCGCCGCGGAGCAGGGTGCGGCTCGTCACTGCGCGGATGGGGATCGGACGTGACGGGACCGATGCCCGCGGACGTCAAGCTCCGGCGCGATCCCGCCGCGACCCCCCTCGGTGACGAACGAGTGCCCCCCCACCGTTCAGCAACGCTACACATCTTGCTCTCGGCGCGCTAGGGACCCTCCCCGCGCCGAACCGTGCCTGACGCAGGCGATCGACGTCAGCCGGAGCAGGGTGGGAACAGCGTTGCTGCACACCGCGCGCGCATCCAGGCGGTCCTTCGCGCCGGATGTCGAAGCGAGTACGGTCAGCCGTCGCGACCAACGACGAACCAGATCCCGTGGACCGGCTCGTCGCCGAGGTTCCACAGCCGGTGCGGCTGCGTGGACTCGAACGAGATCGAGTCGCCCGGTCCGAGCTCGTGCCGCTCGAACGTGAGCTGGACGCCGAGCCGTCCGGAGATGATGTAGCCGTACTCTCGTCCGGGGTGTCGCATGAGCCGGTCGTCGGGTGACGACGACCCTGCGACGTCGTAGATCACATGGAGGAAGTCGACGTCCTCGTCGTCGCTGGTGAGGCGCTCCCACCGGACGCCGGAGGCCAGGTCGAGCGCGTGTCGCTCCTCCGAGCGCACCACTGACCCCGGCCCCGATCCCTCCGACGTGGTGGTGGTCCCGCCGGCGATCGCCACGGCCGTCTCGTGGCTATGGACTTGGAACACGTGATCGAGCGAGACGCCGAGCTCCGTGACGATCGCGTACAGAGTGCTGACCGATGGCTTGGATTGTCCTGATTCGATCTGCGATATCAGGCTGGCCGAGACGCCGAGCCGTCGTGCGAGCTCGCGCTGGCTGATCCTGACGCGCTCCCGCTCCTCGCGCAGGCGTGAACCGATCTCGCCCAGCTCACCCGGCACACATCCCCCTTGCCCACCGGCGCCTGCCTTCCGGCGCACCCTAACACGCGACATTCCTTCCACTCGTGCTGAACGACCGTCGCGTATCACTGGACGATGCAGCCTCGTGACTTGCGAGCGGGACGGATGACGTGGGACGCTCCGGTCCCTATCGTGCAGTCCCGCTTTCCGGTACGCGCCGGGCGGACGCTCGAGGGAGGTGCCGGGCATGGATGGATTCCCCGTCGCGACGACGCCATCGCCGGGTCTTCACGGCGTCGATTGGGAGAACCGCGTCGACTTCGGGCGCCTTCGCGAGTACCGGCTTTCGCGCGTCCGCGAGCAGCTCGACGCCTCCGACCTCGGCGCCGTACTGCTGTTCGAGACCAGCAACATCCGCTACGCGACGAGCACTCACATCGGGTACTGGGCATTCAACAAGGGCGAGCGGTACGCGCTCGTGACGCGCACGGGACCGCCGCGCATCTGGGACTTCGGATCGGCGGCACGCGCGCACCGTTTGCAGTTGCCGCAGCTGTACGACGAGACGAACGCCGTCGGCGGGAATACCGGCCTGCAGGGCGCGATCTCGCCCGCGGTCGGGCTGCAGCGTCGCGCGGCCGAAGAGATCCGGTCGGTGCTCAAGGACGATGGGGTCGGCGACATGCCCCTCGGGGTCGACGTGGCCGAGACGTCGGTGTTCCTCGAGCTGCAGCGGGCCGGGGTCGAGGTCCGCGACGGCCAACAGGCGATGATGCTCGCGAGGGAGATCAAGAGCTCCGACGAGATCACGCTGCTCACACAGGCCTGCGCGATGGTCGACGGCGTCTACCAGGACATATTCGAGTTCCTGAAGCCGGGCGTGCGCGAGAGCGACGTCGTGGCTCTCGCGCATGCCCGCCTCTTCGAGATGGGCTCGGAGTTCGTCGAAGCGATCAACTCGATAGCCGGCGAGCGCTGCAGCCCTCACCCCCACGTCTTCTCGGACCGGCTGATCCGCCCCGGCGACCAGGCGTACTTCGACATCATCCACGTGAACAACGGCTACCGGACCTGCTACTACCGCACGTTCGTCGTCGGTCGCGCGACCCAGGCCCAGCGCGACGCGTTCACCCGCTCGCGCGAATGGATGGACGCGGCCATCGACCTGGTGAAGCCGGGGAACACGACCGATCAGATCGCGGCGGTGTGGCCGAAGGCCGAGGAGTTCGGGTTCACGGACGAGTTCGACGCGTTCGGCCTGCAGTTCGGGCACGGCGTCGGCGTCGGCCTGCACGAGCGCCCGATCATCAGCCGGCTGAACTCGTTCGAGGAACCGATCGAGCTCAAGGAAGGCATGCTCTTCGCCCTCGAGACGTACTGCCCGGCAACTGATGGGCGATCGGCGGCGCGGATCGAGGAAGAGGTCGTCGTGACCGAGTCGGGCCCCAAGGTCATCACGCTGTTCCCGTGTGAAGAGCTGATGGTCGCCAACGAGTACTGACGTGAGCAAGGCCGTTCGCTCTCGCAGCGACAAGCCGCGGACCGACGAAGCCGTTCGGCTCGAGATCTACCGGATGATGGTCGAGGCTCGGCTGTTCGAGCGCCGCGTGCACGACCTGTTCCTGCAAGGGCTGGTCAAAGGCACCTCGCATCTGGCGCTCGGTCAGGAGGCGATCGCCGCCGGCTACGCGGCCGTCCTGCAGCCGAACGACCTCGTGTACTGCACGTATCGCGGTCACGTCCACACGCTGCTCCGCGGCGCACCGATGGCCGCGCTCATGGCCGAGCTGCTCGGCCGGGCGAACGGCATCTGCGGCGGGAAGGGCGGCTCGATGCATTTGACCGACGTGTCGAAGGGCGCCATGGGGTCCTACGCGATCGTCGGCGCGCACATGCCGATCGCCGCCGGCGCGGCGTGGGCAGCGAAGGAACGGGAGACGGGACAGGTCGTCGTGTGCTTCTTCGGTGATGGGACGACCAACATCGGCGCGTTCCACGAGGCGCTCAACTTCGCCGTGGTGTGGGAGCTCCCGGTCGTGTTCGTCTGCGAGAACAACCTGTACATGGAGTACACGCCGATCCGTTCGGTGACGGCCGTCGAGAACCCGGCCGCCGACCGCGCGAGCGCGTACGCCCTCGAGCCGATCCTCGTCGACGGCAACGACCCCGACGAGATGCACGCGGTCGCGCGGCGAACGGTGGACCTCGCTCGGAGCGGTGACGGTCCGTCGTTGGTGGAGGCGCGGACGTACCGCCACGGTGGCCATTCGCGCGCGGACCCCGCCAAGTACCGACCGGAAGAAGAGGTCGCCGAATGGGTGGCCCGCGATCCGATCCCCTCGCTCCGCGAGCGATTGATTGCCGACGGCATCGACGCGATCAAACTCGACGAGATCGATCGCGCGGCCGAGCGCGTCGTCGACGACGCCACCGCGGAGGCTCAAGCGGGACCGCCGCCCGACCGCTCGACGCTCCTCACCGAGCTGTGGGCGGACGGAGGTTCCGAGTGGCGGAACTGACCTACCGAGAGGCCGTCTCCCGCGCGATCGCGCAGGAGATGGAGCGCGACGAAACCGTGTACTTCATCGGCGAGGACGTTGCGGCAGCGGGCGGTGTCTTCAAGACGACGGAGGGACTGCTCGAGCGATTCGGTCCGCGTCGCGTTCGCGACACGCCGATCTCCGAACAGGCGATCGTCGGCGCCGTGATGGGCGGAGCCATGAACGGCCTCCGACCGATCGCCGAGATCATGTTCAGCGACTTCTTCGCCGTCTGCTGGGACATGATCGCCAATCAGATCGCGAAGACGCGCTACATGACGAACGGACAGGTCGCCCTTCCGCTGGTGATCCGGACGGCGAACGGGGGCGGCGTCCGCTTCGGCGCTCAGCACTCGCAGAGCGTCGAGGCATGGGCGATGGCGATCCCGGGACTCAAGGTCGTCGTCCCGTCGAACCCAACCGACATGATCGGGCTGTTCGCTGCGGCCGTTCGCGATCCCGATCCGGTGATCGTCGTCGAGCCGAAAGCGCTGTACGCGATGAAGGCCGACGTTCCCGACGGCGAGATCGTCGACCGGCTCGGCGCGGCCACTGTGCTTCGCGAGGGATCCGACGTGACGATCTGCGCGCTTGGCTCGATGGTCCATCGAGCGATGGACGCTGCCGAACCGCTCGCTGCAGACGGAATCGGCGCCGAGGTCATCGACGTTCGTTCGCTCGTACCGCTCGACACGCAGGCGATCCTCGCGTCGACGACCAAGACGGGGCGGTTCGTGACCGTCGAGGAGAGCCCGCGGCTCTGCGGGTGGGGCGCAGAGGTCGCATCGATCGTCGCGGAAGAGGTCTTCTACGACCTCGACGGTCCTGTCGTCCGCATCACGACCCCGCACATCCCGCTGCCCTCCACCGACGCGCTCGAGGACCTGGCGATCCCGTCACCCGACGTGATCGTGGAACGGGTCAAGGCGTCGATGGGATGACGACCCGATCGACGCCGGTCCGCAGCGAGAAGCGCTCGTGAGCCCGAGCCACGTCGTCCGGAGCCGCGCGGACGCCACGTACCACGTCCCTCCGCTGTACGAGCCCCACGTTCAAGGATTCCGGAGGTGGACCGTCGTCGACGAGGCCGCCGGATCGGTTCACACCGGGTTCGGCCTCGGCGAGATGGACCCGGGCGGCCGTATCGACCCACACGTCCACTCATTCGAGGAGAGTCTCTACGTCCTGGAGGGCGAGGTCGTGTGGCGGACTCCCGGCGCGGCCGTGCTCATGCGACCGGGCGATTACAGCGTGGTCCCCGTCGGCATCACGCACGCACTGCGGAACGAAGGGACGACGACGGCGCGCTGGGCCGCGATGTCGGCCCCGGTCCCGCGACGCGCGCATCACGGCGACACCTACTTCGTTCCAGAGTTCGCCGACGCCGACCCCGTGCCCGTCGACCCGCGCGATCCGCGAACGCGTTCGTTCGGCCACATCGACCCCGCGAACATGGACGTCGGGAACCAGCGTCAGGAGATGCTGGCCGTCTCCGCGAGCATGCGGACGGCGCTGCTCGTGTACAGCGGCATCACCGTGAAGATGATGGTGGACACCGATCTCGGTGCGAACCTGTCGACGATGTTCATGGTGCAGTACGAGACGCGCGGTGTCGCCGGCCCGCACGACCACCCGCTCGAGGAGACCTACTTGATCCTGGACGGCCACGTCGACGCGACGTTCGACGGCGCTCAGTACCGGCTCGAGCCCGGTGACGTCGCGTGGGCGGGCGTCGGATGCGTGCATTCGTTCACGAACCCTGGACCGGGAACTGTGCGATGGCTCGAGACGCAGGCGCCGCAGCCGCCGGCCAGGCACTCGTACCGATTCGCGCGCGACTGGGATTACCTGCAACAAGCGCTGACCGAGCGGACGGAGGCGGTGCGGGAATGAGCGATGGCGTGGTGGTGGTCGTCGGTGCGACGGCCGGTCTCGGCAAGGAGGTGGCTCGCCACTACGCAGGTGCCGACCGCGATGTGGTGATCACCGGACGCGACGAGGCGCGCGTGAAAGATGTCGCCGATGAGCTCGGCGGGAAGA
>OBLS010001076.1_pt1 | contig 10862 bp, 8 predicted proteins | sample 1519901 | NCBI WGS metagenome assembly OBLS01 (sample SAMEA3113585, study PRJEB22503) | soil metagenome
TTCTCACCATCGACCGGGCCGCTCAAGCCGAGCAGGCTTGCGGCCGATGTGCCTGTAGTGAGCCCTGCCCCGGAACGCCTCAGCCTCGACGATGCCCGGATCCTGGGCCTCGAATCCGCCGCGATCACCGGCCACACCTGCAAGGTCGCGATCGTCGAGCCGCCCCCCGACGGGCGCGCGATCGGGATCGAGGAGCTGCGCAGCCACGTCGCCGCGCGGCTGGGCAGGGTCCGGCGCTGCCGTCAGCGCGTCGCGCTGGTGCCGCTGGGGCTCGGGCGGCCGGTGTGGGTGGACTGCCCGGACTTCGACATCCGCGAGCACGTGCGCCGCTACGACTCCGACGGCGTGATCGACCGCGCACGCCTGCTCCGCATCGCGGCGGAGTTGATGGCCGAGCGGCTCGATCACACCCGCCCGCTGTGGCAGATGGATCTCGTCGGGCCCCTGGAGGACGGCGGCAGCGCGATCGTGTGGCGCATCCACCACTGCATGGCCGACGGCGTCACCGCCACGCGGCTCGGCGGGCAGATCCTGTGGGAGAGCGAGCCGGACCCAGCATCGCCCGAGGCGGAGCCTTGGCGACCCGAGCCCGAGCCATCGCCCCTTCGCCTGATCTTCTCCGGCATCGGGGAACGCGCCGGCGAGGCGGGCCGGTCGATTGCGGGGCTCGCCCGGGACGCGACCAGCCCCGGTCGCTGGGGCTCGAGCGCCCGCAGCCTGGGGCGATTGCCCGGCTCGCTGATCCGCGAGCTGACGCCGCTGGGATCCTCATCGCCGCTGGACAGGCACATCGGCCGGCGGCGGGAGCTCGCCTTCGCGAGCCGTCCCCTGGACGAGCTGCACAGGATCGCGAAGGCAGTGGGGGACAAGATCGGCTCGCACGTGACGATCAACGACGTCGTGCTCGCCTCGATCAGCGGGGCGATCCGGCACTGGGGCGTGAAGCACGATGCCACCGAGCGCCTCCGCGCCCAGGTCCCGGTCAGCATGCACCACCGTGACGAGCGGCCCGATGCGCTGGGCAACCGCGACTCGTTCCTGTTCGTCGACCTGCCCGTGGACGAGCCGGATCCGATGCGCCGCGTGGAGCTGATCAACTCCGAGACCACCGTGCGCAAGGCGGCCCACGACGCGGAGGCCCTGTACACGTTCTTCCATGCCATGTCGCGCCTCGGCCCCGCGGGCCACGAGATCGTCAGGGCGGCCTCCGGACCGCGCGAGTTCAGCCTCTCGGTCTCCAACGTCCCGGGACCGCGCGAGCCGATCTACCTGCTCGGCGGGCGGGTCGCGGAGCTGTGCTCGATCGCGGAGCCCGCCGATCGTCACGCCCTGCGCGTCTCGGCGCTGTCGTGCGCGGGCACGATGCACTTCGGCCTCTGCACCGATCCCGACGCGCTCGCCGGGCTGGGCACCGTCGCCACGGGCATCGACGACGCGATCGACGAGCTGGGCGAGCGCTGCTAGCGCCAGGCCGTCAGCCGCGCTCCTCGCGGCGCTTGCGGAGGCCGCCGACCACCAGCAGGGCGGCGCCGATCAGCGCGACGAAGATCCCGTAGCGCAGGCCCACCGGGCCCGCGCCCGCAAGCTCGAAGTCGGGCCGGTCGATCATCCGGTACGCGATCAGCAGCGCCGCCCAGACTCCCGCGACCGCGAGCAGGGTGCCCTCGTCGAGGGGGCGGGGGAGCGCGTAGCCGCGCGCACTGCTCAGGATCAGGAGGGCGGCCGAGCCCACGGTGAGGATGAGCGCGGCCTCGATCAGCCCGAAGGTGCCGAGGGCGGTCTTCACCAGGCCGCCGGCCAGGGTCACGCCGTACCAGGGAAGGAACAGGCTCGCGACGACGATCGCAGCGCCGGCCACCGCGAGCCGCTCGTGGGCGGCGAGTGACCGGAAGATCCCCACGACCTGGGTATCGCCTCGCGTGGGGCGCCGCCCCTCGCTCGGCGCCGCCATCAATCGTCCAGCTGCTGGCGGCCGCGGTAGCCGGACTCCAGGTCGTGCCAGTGCTCGACCGCGTCCTCCCCGAGCTCCCAGCACAGGTAGACCTCGTTGCCTTCCCGGATCGCCGGGAAGTCGATCAGCCCGCGATCGATGTCGCGCACGACGATCCCCGCCTCCTCGAGGGTGCCGAGCAGCCTGCGGACCTCGAGGAACGCCTCGCCCACCTGCCGGCCGGGCTCGCCGCCGCCGTTGGTCGGGGCAGCCTCGGAGAGCTCCTCGTGGAGCGCGGAGTCGGTGAGCTGGTCCTTCGCGTCGCGCAGCCGCCGCAGCAAGGGCTTGACGCTCGGGAGCAGGGCGTTTGCTTCGTCCACCGTGTAGTGGCGCTCGTGGATCGTGCTGCCTTCGCCCCGCGGGCTTTCCCCTGATCCCACGCAGACGATTCTACGGCCGGCAGGGGACCGGGAAGGCGGATCGAATAGGTGGCCATCTCCGCGACGTCCGAGACGCTGCGACTTGCCCGCCAGCGGGTGGCCATCCGGGAAGGCATCACGCCGTGGCGTGGCCAGCCTGCCGAGGAGGAGGAGGTACAGCGACCCCCGGTGGCCGCGGCGACCCCCCGACGGGCCTGGGTCGATGGCCCGAGCCGAGGGGCCGTCCGGGCGGCGGAGATCGCGTTCGCGGTCACGACCTCGTGGGTCGCGGCGGGCGCGTTCGTGATCGGCGTGGTGTGGGCCGCGTCGACGGTCTCCCCGAGGCCTCCGACCGCGACCCCCGCGGAGACGCTTCCGTATGCGCTCGCCTGGAGCGCCGCCTCGCTGACGATGCTCGCGTCGAGCGTGGGAAGCACCTTCGCGACAGTACGCCGTCGCCGGCTCGTCCTGCTGGGCATCGCGGGCGCGACGGGGCTGATCCTGCTCGCCCTCGTCCTCGTGGGTTACGCGCTCGGCTAGTGAGCAGTACCGCTCCCGGTGATGAGCACCGCAACGCGCTCGCCCGGCAGCTCCCGACCGTGACGACGCAGCGCCGCGATCCCCGCTGCCGCGGCGGGCTCGACTAGCAGCCCGAGCGCCTCGGCGAGGAGTCCCGTCGACTCGCGCAGGTCGTCGTCGTCGACCAGCACCACCTCGTCGACCAGCGCCGTAACCCGCGCCAGCGACTCGGGCACCGGGTCGGTGATCGCGAGCGAGGTGGCGATGGTGCCCGGGCCCTCGACCGACACCGGCCGACCGGCCGCGAAGCTTTGGGCCATCGCCGGGGCGCCGCTCGCGCACACGCCCACGACCCGGGTCCGCGGCCACCGGGCCTTCAGCCAGCGCGCCACCCCGGAGATCAGCGCGCCGTCCCCTATCTGCACGATCGCCGTATCGATCGGGCCGGCCGCTCCGAGCTCGACCCCGATCGTGCCGGCGCCCTCCGCGATCGCGGGGTCCAGGCCATCGGTTATGAGAATCCGCTCGGCCGCCGCGGCGGCGTGCGCGTGGGCCGCCGGCCCGGGCCGCGCGGCGACCTCCACCGTGGCGCCGAGAGCCCGCATCCGCTCGAGCTTCGCCGCGGGAGCATCACCTGAAGCGAAGACGTGCACGGTCGCGCCCCGCTCGCGCGCGGCGTATGCGAGCCCCTGCCCGAAGTTGCCGGCAGTCGCACACACCCAGGTGCGGGCCGGATCCAGCTCCTCGGCGAGCAGCCACGTCCCGCGTCCCTTGAAGCTGCCGATCGGGTTGAGGGTCTCGACCTTGACCAGGACCTCGCGTCCCAGCTCAGCGGAGAGACGCTCGTCGACGAACTGCGGAGTGTTCAGGAAGACGGGATCGATCTGCGCGGCGGCATTCTCGATGCGCTCCAGCGACAGGTCCACGCCGGCCGCCCCGGCTCAGCGGGCGACGAGCTCGCGCGCGCGATCGGCCAGGTGGGCGACGCCGAGCGCCTCGAACGCCGCGGCCGCCGCCGCAAGCGACTCCCGCGCGGCATCCTCGTCCGACCCGCGCAGCCGGTCCCCGCGCAGCAACTCGCAGCGAGCCGCGTCGAGCGGACGGCCGAGCTCTGACCACGCGTCCCTCGCCTCGGCGAGCGCGGACGCTCCCGCCGCGGGATCGGGGTCCGTGGCCCCGCGGGCCTCGGTCGTGAACGCGTCGCCGACGGGATAGTGAAGCCGCTCGGCGAGCCGGTTCGCTTCCTCGGCGGCCTCCCGCGCCGCGTCGGGGCGGCCACCCCGCGCCAGGGTCACGGCGCGGGCGGCGATCGACTCGATCGACTGGGCGATCAGCCCCGCCCGCTCGCACACGTCGAGCGCGCCGGCGAGCGTCATCTCGGCCTCCGCGTGGTCGCCTCGATCGCGAAGCGTGATAGCGAGCCAGTAAAGGGCGGAGAACGCCACCTCGGAGCGCCCCACCTGCTCGCCCAGCTCGTGGGCCCGCCGGCATGCATCCGTGGCCTCGTCCCAGCGGCCCCCGCGCCAGGCCAGAACCCCCCGCATCACATAGGGGAAGCACAGCTTGCCGAGCAGCCCCTCCCGCTCGGCGAGCGCAGCGCTCGCCTCCGTGGAGCGTTCGACCTCGGTCCAGTCGGCGCGATAGGACGCAAGCTGGGCGAGTGCGGCGTGCAACTCCACCTGGGAGGGGAGGTCCCCGACCTCCTCCGCGCGCTGCAGGGCCTCCGTGTACGCGGAGGCGGCGCCCCCGTAATCCGCCTCCGAGACCTCGAGGTGGTAGCCGAGCGTGAACAGCGCGCGAACCGCCTCGCCCGGGTCGGAGTCACGCGCCAGCTCCACGGAGCGCTCGAGGTTCTCGCGTGCCTTGGCGGTGTCCCCGATGCGGCCGAACACCCGCCCGAAGATCCCGTGCGCACGGCTTGCCGCGGCCGCCTCGCCGAGCCGCTCGGCGAGGCGCAGCGCCTTCTCCGACGCGTAGATGGCGAGCATGTTGTCGCCCGTGTGCATGTACAGGGAGGCGGCCTCCTCGTAGAGGCGAACGAGCTCCAGGCAGGGGGGGCCGTCCTTCAACAGGTCGATCCCCCTCTGGTAGTGCTCGATCGACGCCTCGCGCTCGCCCTTGTGCCACAGTCCGGCTCCGATCTTGCGGTGGAGGTCGCCGACCCGCGCGAGGTCCTCCTCACCGCGGTGGTAGTCGAGGCACTGCTCCCACACCTCGACCGCGGAGTCCACGCGGCCGAGCCGCAGCGCCACGTCGCCAAGCTTCTCCCCGATCCTGGCGCGGCTCTCCGCATCGATCGCCTCGGTGAGCTGGAGCCCGGCCTCGTAGTGGCTCAGCGCCTCCTGATTCGAGAACAGCGCGGCGGCCCGATCCCCCGCGGCCTCCAGGGAGCGGAGGGCGGCGGACTCGATCCACTCGCGCTCCTCCGTTTCAAGGTTGGCCTCGGCGGCAAGGGCGGCGGCCCGACCGTAGTGCTCGGCGACCAGCGCCACGACCCCGTCGCCGCGCTCACCCGCCCGATCCTCGATGAAGCCGCCGACCTCGGCGTGCTTGCGGCAGCGGACCGACTTCGGCAGCGTGCCGTAGGCGACGTCGCGGATCAGGGTGTGCTTGAACGAGTACTCGTACTCACCCGCGAGCCGGCTGCCGGCGCTGGCGACCACCAGGTCCTTCTCCTGGAGCGCGTCGAGGGTCTCGGCGAGGTCGGCTCCCTCCTCGTCGGCCACCCGGGTCAGCGATCCCTCCCAGAAGGTCCGCCCGACGACCGCGGCGTGCTGGAGCAAGCGCCGCTCGAGCGCCTGCAGCGAGTCGAGTCGGGCCGCGAGCACGGAGTGGACGGTCTCCGGGAGGGTGTCCGCCTCGGCTGTGCCTTCCTCGAGGATGCGGTTGACCATCTCCTCCGCGAACAGGGGGTTTCCACCGGAGCGCTCGGCGACCTGCGGCGCGATCCCGGCGAGCCCGTTGCCGTTCCCGTTGCCGCTCGTCTCGGGAAGCAGCGCCCCCACCAGCTCCCTCGCCTCGACGTCCCCGAGCGGCTCCAGCGCGATCGTCGTCGCGTTGCGGCGCCCACCGCCCCAACCGGGGCGCCGATCGAGCAGCTCGTCGCGGGCGAGGCAGATCACGAACACCGGTCCGCGCACCCAGCGCGCCAGGTACTCGATCAGGTCGAGCATCCCCTCGTCGGCCCAGTGGATGTCCTCGAAGGCGAGCACCAGCGGCCGGCGACGGCTCGCCGCCTCGGCCACCGAGCGGATGGCCGAGAAGAGGCGGTCGCGCATCTGCTGCGGATCCTCCGCGTCCAGGGCGGCGGCCGCGTCCTCGGCACCGGGGGCCTCGATCCCCAGCGGGCGCGCGATGATCGCCGCGAGGCGCTCCGGCGGCTCCTCGGTCTCGGCACCGGAGACCAGCTCCTCGATTCCCTGCCGGAGCTTCGACCATGCGACCTCGGAATCGTCCGTGTCGACGATCTCGAACTGCTCCCGGATCACCTCGGCGAGCGCCCAATACGCGATCCCCGCGCCGTACGCGAGGCAGTGCCCCTCGCGGATCGCCGGTTGCTCCGCTCGGCTCGCCACCGACGCCATCACGTCCCGGATCAAGCGTGACTTGCCGACGCCCGCCTGGCCGATCAAGGTCACGAGGTGGGGTCGGCCCTCCCGCACGACGCGCTCGAACATTGACTCCAGGAGCGCCGTCTCGTCGTCGCGACCGATCAGCGGCGTCTCGGCGCGGGCTACTCGACGGGTGGCGCTCGGCGCGAGCACCCGGGTTGCCTCCCAGGCCGGAACCGGCTCCGCCTTCCCCTTCAGGTCGAGCGGCTCGAGCGCCTCGTATGCGATCGCCCCCCTCGTGAGGCGGAAGGTCCCCTCGCCGACCGTGACGCTTCCCGGCCGCGCCGCCGACTGCAGGCGGGACGCGACGTTGACCGCGTCGCCGATCACCGTGTACTCGTTCCCGACCTGGCCGGCCAGCACCTCCCCCGAGTTGATCCCCACCCGGAGCTCGAACCCGACCCCGGACGGGGTCGCGATCCCCTCGTTGATCTCCCCCATCGAGGCCTGCATCGCGAGGGCGGCCCGCACCGCCCGCTCGGGGTCGTCCTCGTGCGCGACCGGCGCGCCGAACACGGCCATCACGTTGTCGCCGATGTACTTGTCCACCCGACCGCCATGGCGGAACACCTCCTGCCCCAGCCGGCGCAGGGCGCGGTCGATGAGCGACTTGACCGCCTCCGGGTCCATCTGCTCCGCGACGGCCGTGTAGCCGGAGAGGTCGGCGAACAGCACCGTCGCCATGCGCCGTTCCTCCGGGGGCGCCTCCGGGGCGGGCTCGTCCCGGGCGGGCGCCTCGGCCGGCGCCGCCGGCGCAGCGGTCAGCGACGACCCGCACTCGATGCAGAACTTCGCCCCTGGCGGGTTCTCGGCACCGCACGAGGGACAGCTCGGCGCCAGCGCCGTCCCGCACGACATGCAGAACTTCGCCTGTGAGGGGTTCTCGGTTCCGCAGCTCGGGCAGTTCACTTGGGCGGCGCTACTCGACCGGTGGGATCTCTTCGACCGGGGTTGCCCGGCGTGGCTCGCCCGGGCGGTGCTCCGGGCCGTGCTCCTCACCCAGGCGCTGGATGTAGTGATCGACGAGCGCGCGCAGCGTAAGCAGCGCCTCGCGCTGGATTCCGTTCCACTGCTCGCGGACCTCGGGCGTGGTGGAGGCGCGAAGCACGTCCATCGTGCGACAGATCGGGCACCACTCGACGCACTGGGTGGCGAACGTGCCGTCGCCGACCCCCTCGTGGAAGTCGCCGGCCTCCGGCTCGGAGGCATCCTGGACCGGCTCCTCGCGGCGCTCGTCTCCCGGGTCGGCCTTCGTCGGGCTCATCGCGGCGATGATAGTCCGCCAACGGAGGGGTGACCGGTGCCGAGTTTGCACGGTTGTTATCGTGGCCCGCTGCCCTGATTGCGAGCCACGGAGGGATCATCATCATCTTGACCCGGTACAGACTGCTTTCGCTTGCCGTCGTCGCGCTGCTCGGCACCGGCCTTCTCGCCGGCTGTGGCGGCGACGATGGAGGCGATGAGGACCCGGAGGCGGTTCTCGACGAGACGTTCTCCAACGACGAGTCGATCAACAGCGGGGTGCTCGACCTGTCGCTCGATATCTCCGCCGAGGGAGACGAGGGAGGAAGCTTCGACGCCTCCCTCAGCGGTCCGTTCCAGGGCGAGGAGGCCGAGCAGGGCGAGTTCCCGCAGTTCGATCTCACCGCCAGCCTCAGCGGTCAGGGCGGTGGCCAGAGCATCGACTTCGACGGCGGGCTGATCGCGACCAGCGACCAGGCCTTCGTCAGCTACCAGGACACGGACTACGAGGTGCCGCAGGCCTTCTTCAACCAGATCAAGCGCCTCTCGGAGCAGGCTGCGGCACAGCCCGAGACCGAAGGACAGGACACCGGGGCGATCCTGGAGCAGCTCGGGATCGATCCCTCGACCTGGCTCACGAATGTGGAGAACGAGGGCGACGAGGAGGTCGAGGGCACCGACACGACTCACATCCACGGCGACGCGAACGTGGCGGCAGTCCTCGAGGACTTCCAGTCCGCGGCAGAGCGCACCGGGGCCGGGACCACGCAGCAGATCGATCCGGACGAGATCGCCGAGGTCGAGGACGCGATCGACGAGGCGAGCATCGACGTGTACTCGGGGGTCGACGACAGGATCCTGCGCCGGCTCGATTTCAACCTGGCGATCTCGCCGCCCGAGGATGACGCTTCGGGCGTCGACAGCGCCGACGTCGGGTTCTCGCTCACGTTCAGCGACGTGAACCAGGACCAGACGATCGAGGCGCCCAGCGACGCGCAGCCTTTCAGCCAGCTCGAGCAGGACGTCGGCCTTCCGCCCGGCCTCCTCGAGGGCGCACTCGGCGGCGGCGGAGGCGGCGGTGGCGGCCTCCCCGGCGGAGGCGGTGGCGGCCTCCCCGACGGAGGCGGCGGTGGCGGTGGCCTTCTCCCAGGCGGAGGCGGAGGCGGCGGTGGCGGCCTCCCCGGCGGAGGTGGAGGCGGTGGCGGAAGCGGAGGCGGTGGCGGCCTCCCCGGTGACGGCGCCACGGACGCCTACTTCAAGTGCCTCCAGGACGCGCAGTCGCAGGAGGACATAACTGCCTGCGCGAGCGAGCTGTAGCCGCTACGCGCTGACCGGCTCGACGTCGAAGTTGCGTTCGTAGAGCTCGCCGACGCGGTCCAGCTCGGCGCCGCTGAGCTTCGGAACGTCGGCCGCGCCCGCGTACTCCTGGAGCTCGGCCTCGCTGGTGATCGTGGGAATCACGCTGGTCGCCCCGCTGTCGAGAATGAAGCGCAGCGCGGCCTGGGCCATCGTCCGCGCGCTTCCGTTCGTGCACAGGAAACGGATCCGCTCGATCTTCTGCAGTCCCTCGACCAGCCACTCGCGCGGGCGGTGGCGGCGATGGTCTCCCTCGGGGAAGGTGGTGTCGGACGTGAGGTTGTCGTCGAGCAGGCCGCTCGATGTCGGCACCCGCGCCATCACGCCGGCCCCGGCTTCATCCGCGGCCGCGATCAGGTCCCTTCCGGGCTCCTGCTCGAGCAGGTTGTAGACGGTCTGCACCGAGGCGACGTCCCGGGTCTCGAGCGCGCGCAGCCCCTCCTCGCGCCACCCGATCGCGGGTCCCAGCGCAACGCCGTAGTGACGGAGCTTTCCCTCCGCCTTCATGTCCTCAAGCGCCTCGAAGGTCTCGTCCGAGTGGATCGCGTCCATGCGGGGGTTGTGCAGCTGGTAGAGGTCGACCCGATCCGTGCGCAGGCGGCGCAGGCTCGCCTCGAGCGCCTCGCGCACAAATGGTCCGTCCCAGCGCTGGGGCCGCTCGCCCTCCGAGTGCTCGCGGCGCCCGGCGCCGAGCTCATAGCCGAACTTGGTCGCGAGCTGGATCTCGTCCCGATGGGGCGAGAGCACGCGCCCGACCAGCTCCTCGTTGGCGCCACGCCCGTACGCGTCGCCGGTGTCGAAGAAGCTGATCCCCAGCTCGAGCGCCCGCAGCAGCAGGCGCTCCCCATCGGCATCGCTCACGTCACCCCACCAGCTGGAGCCCAGGGCCCAGGTGCCGAACCCGATCTCGGATGCCTGGAGGTCGGTGCTTCCAAAGCGACGGCTGCGCACGCGGGTCAGTCTAGATCACGCCTCCTACTAGGCTTCCCGCCTCGTGAGCGCCCAACGGACATCCGCGAGGGAGTTCCTGTTCGGCGCGCAAGGGTGGCCGTACCTGCTCGTTCCCTTCATCCCCACGGCGGTCGCGCTCGAGCTCGCCCACGCGTCCGCCGCCGCCGTGTTCGTCGTCGCCGCGCTCGGGATCATCCCCACCGCTGCCCTGATGGGCCTCGCCACGGAGGAGCTCGCGGCGCGCTCGGGGCCCGGGATCGGGGGCCTGCTCAACGTCACCTTCGGCAACGCGCCGGAGCTGATCATCGCCCTGTTCGCACTCAACGAGGGCCTCCAGGAGGTGGTCAAGGCCTCGCTGGTCGGCTCGATCCTGGGCAACATCCTGCTGGTGCTCGGCGGAGCGATGCTGGTGGGCGGACTGGGTCGGGACCGCCAGCGGTTCGATCGCACGGCCGCGCAGGTCCAGTCCGCGATGCTGTTGCTTGCGGCGGCAGCACTGATCATGCCGGCGATCTTCGAGCTCGTGGAGGGAAAGGGGCTACCCGGGGTCACGGCCACGCGGGTCGAGTACGGGTCGACGGTCGAAACGCTCTCGCTTCTGGTCGCCTGCGTCCTGATCGCCACCTACGTGATCGGACTCGTCTTCTCGCTCAGGACCCATCGCGCCATCTTCAACCCGCACTACGAGGAGGAAGAGCAGACGATGGGCTGGAGCGTGCGACGCTCGATCATCATGCTCGCGGTCGCGGGGGCGGCGGTGGGGTTGATGTCCGAGGTGCTGGTGGGATCGATCACTGAGGCGTCGGAGTCGATCGGCGTGAGCGAGTTCTTCGT
>OBLS010001077.1_pt1 | contig 10862 bp, 10 predicted proteins | sample 1519901 | NCBI WGS metagenome assembly OBLS01 (sample SAMEA3113585, study PRJEB22503) | soil metagenome
AGGGAGAGGGCGGTGGGTCGCGGCCCTCTCCCCTCCCGCCGCAGATCGGAGTGCCGTCAGGCGCCGTCACGGTGTTGGAGAACTCGACCGAATCATCGGCGGGAATCTGGCGTGAAGGTCGCCGTCCTGTGGGCAAGGCTGTGAAACGATCGCCGCAGGCATCCCCTGGATTGTCTCTCCGCGTGGGCCCTTGCTACGATCCGGTCCCCGCAAAACTGGGACTAAAAAGTCGCAAAGAGCGAGCTTTCTTGCGACGAGCCCGCAAGAATCGAGCAAATTCCGGATCTGATTAACGCCGGCGGGCTGCTCGCCAGCCGTACGGCCGCCAGCAGCCGCCGGCTCTGATCTAGACGCTACGCAAGTTGTTCCTCTTCCACGCTTGTTCTCTTCCGAGCCCTAATAGCGTCGCTTCAGGTTCTCGATCGGGACCATCTTGCAGCGGGCGATCTTCGAGACGACCATGCTCCGGAGGCCCAATCCGGAGTGGTTTTCCTTGCTGTAGTAGTAGCGCCCGCCGGGCCCGACGAACCCGCGCAGCCGATTCTCGAGGGCGTTGTTGATCGCTGTCCGGGAGAACCCGCTCCTCAGCATCGCGGCGCGGAACATCATCACGCCGGTATAGCCGTCGTAGTTGAAGGTCGAGCCGCCCTTGCGGAGCGCCCGATCGACCTTGAGCGCGATCGGCCGGGAGGGGTTGCGCCTCGGCAGGAACCTCGCTACGGGGCCGAGGTAGCTGTTGATCAGCGCGTTCGCATTTTGTGGGCACGCCGGCCCGAGATAGAGCGACGAGGCATTCCCGCCCGTCAGGACGAGCCGCTGGGGCAGCCGGAGCTGGCGCGCTTCCTTCGTGATCGTCACCGCCAGCGTCGTCGCATTCCAGATCCAAAGCGCCTGCGCGTTCGAGTTCTTCACGCGGCTGAGCTCGGCCTGGAATGTCGTGCTCGTGAGGGGGAAGATGATCTCCTCGACGATCCGGAAGCCGAAGCGCGACGCCAGCTCCTTGACGTTCCGCACCCCCTCGCGCCCGAAGCCGCCGTTGTCCGCCATCAGCGCGATGCGCGTGATCTTCAGCTTGCGCAGCTGGAAGGCCAGCGAGTAGGCGAAGAGCCGACTCGTCGCCGTGGTCATGTAGTAGAACGGCTTCGCCGGCGTCACCTGCGCCACCGATGAGGCCATCGAGATGTAGGGGATCTTCTCCCGCTCGACGATTGGGGCGACGGCGAGCCCCGACGAGCTGAAGCCCGAGCCGATCACGCCGAGGAACTTGTCGTCGTCGGCAACCTTGTTCATGTGGCTGACGGCCTGCGACGGGTTCGAGCCGTCGTCGAAGACCTGCACCCGCACCCGGCGCCCTCTGATCCCGCCCCCGCGGTTGAGCTCTGCAACCGCAACATTGACGCCCTGCCGGTTGTCCACGCCGACGAACGAGAGCGGCCCCGTCAGCGGCGAGATCTCGGCTAGCCACACGTCGCCCCCGGGCGCGCTCGAGCCTGCGCCGGCGCTCAGCAGGACGAGGGTTACCGCAGCGAGAGCGGCGACCCCGAACCTCCGTCTCTTCATGATCCCCCTCCCTGTCCGATTGTTGAGCCGAGATTGTTGCGCGGCGCGGCGCGCAGCGCCACGATGTCGGCGGCCCTGGCGAGCTGATCGTCCGAGAGGTAGGGCGCAGGGCCGAGGCGGAGGTAACGACCGCGGGAGTCGGTCAGGACGCCGTCCTCGGCCAGGCGGCGGCTGACCTCCTCCGCATCCGGCACCTCGAGCGCCAGGAAGCCGCCGAAGTTTTCGCGCCGCCCGGGAGCCCCGAGCGCCTCCGCCAGCAGAGCCGTCTGGCGGAGATAGCTCTCGCGCAGCGCCTGCGGCGTCAGCCCCCGCTCCGCGAAGAAGTCGAAGACGCGCGCGGCGCGGTAGTGGCTCGTCGGGTCATACGTCGCGCCGGCGAAGCGCATGCCGCCCTTCGGATACTCGACCGCGCCCGGGTCCTTCTCCGCCGCCAGCTCCGCGAATTCCGAGTACCAGCCCGTGAAGACGGGCCGCAGCTCGTCTGCGTGGGGCGGCAGGCGCAGGAAGCAGTTGCCCTCTCCGAGCTGGAGATACTTGTAGCCACCGCCTAACACCCAGGCCGACTCGAGGCCTTGGGGCCGCAGCGGAAACGGCATCACGCCGAGCGCGTGGTAGACGTCCACCAACAGCTCGACGCCGCGCACCCGGCAGGCGCGAGCGAGCTCGCCGAGGCTCGGGACGATCCGCGAGTCCTCATAGAGGACGGCCGAGACGAGGACGGCGCTCGTCCGCTCGTCTGCCGAGTCAGCGAGCCTCTCCGCAAGCGTCTCCGCCGGGCGGGCCGGCACGATCGCGACGTCCAGCAGCTCCTCCTCGGCGAGTCGCGCCATCAGCCGCCGCAGGGTGTGGAACTCGCCGCTCGTCGTGACGAGCCGGGGTCGGCTCCGCAGGTCGAGCGCCGAGAGGAACCGAAGCACGAGCCCGAAGGTGTTCTGATCCAAGGCGAGCTCGGCCGCCGGTTCCTCGAGCCACATCCGGAATCCCTCGCGCACCCGCTCTGCCTGCTCGAAGGCGCGTCCCCATTTCGCGTCCGCGTGCAGCGCCGCGTCGTCCCACGCCGCGACGATGCCCTCACGGGCGACGTCGGGCCAGGCCTGGTGCGAGTGGCCGGTCAAGAGCAGCCGCTCCGCCACGCGGAACGCCGAGTAGTGCGGCGCGAGCTCCTCGGTCCGGATCAAAGCTCCGAGCGGACGGTCCAAAGATCGGGGAAGAACGGCTTGTGGAGCGTTGTCCGCAGGTACGCGGCCCCAGGAGAGCCTCCGGTGCCGGGCCGCTCGCCGATCGTGCGCTCGACCATCTTCACGTGGTGGTAGCGCCATTCCATGAAGCCCTCGTCGAAGTCGACCATCCGCTCCGCGACCTGCGCGGGCTCGCTGTCGTCGCGATAGGCGGCGAGCAATGCGGCCTGGACGCCCGGTGATTCCTCCACCGGACGGGTGACGTCGCGCTGCAGGATCTCCTCCGGCACCGCGTAGCCCCGCGCGGCCAGGTACCTGAGGAACGAGTCGTACACGGATGGATGTGCCATCGCCGCCTTGACCTTCTCGTAGTCGACGCTGCCCTCGTGGTACGCGTCGAGCACGCCCGGGTCGCGGCGGCCGAGGATCGCCTCGAGCTCCCGGAACTGGCCCGACTGGAACCCCGACGACTGCTCGAGTCGCTCGCGGAAGGCCAGGAACTGCACCGGCGTCATCGTCTCGATCACGTCGAGCTGCGCGACGACGAGCTTGAGGATCGTCAGCAGCCGCTTGAAGGTCGCGAAGGCGCGCGCGTCGTTGCCCTCCTCGAGCATCCGCTGCAGGTAGCGCAGCTCGTGGATCAGCTGCTTGAACCAGAGCTCGTAGACCTGGTGGACGACGATGAAGAGGATCTCGTCGTGCTCGTCCGACTTCGGCCGCTGGGCGCCGAGGATCTCCTCGAGCGCGAGGTAGGACGTGTAGTTGAGCGACCGCTCCTTGCTCATTGGGCCTCACGGTAGAGCTCCCGAGCGATGATCTCGCGCTGGACCTCGGAAGCGCCCTCGTAGATGCGCGGCGCGCGCACCTCGCGGTAGAGATGCTCGAGCAGGTGTCCCTTCTCGAGCGCCCGCGCACCATGCACCTGGATCGCGACGTCGACGGCGCGTTGTGCCGTCTCGGTCGCGAACAGCTTGGCCATCGCCGACGCCTTCCGGACCGGACGAAGGCCCGCGTCGTGCTGGATCGCCGCCTCGCGGACAAGGAGGCGGGCCGCCTGGACCTGCGTTGCGACGTCGGCAAGCCGGTGCGTGACGGCCTGGAACTGCGAGAGCGGCTTGCCGAACGCCTCGCGCTGTGCCGTGTGGGCAACCGCGGCGTCGAGCGCGGCCTGCGCCATCCCGACGCCGAAGGCGCCGACGCTCGGCCGGAAGAGGTCGAGCGTCCGCATCGCGACCGCGAAGCCGCCGTCGACCTCGCCGAGCACCTGCTCCGGCCCGACCGGGACGCCGGCGAAGTCGAGCCGGCCGACCGGGTGCGGCGCGACCAGCTCGAGCGGCTCGCCCGAGAGCCCCTCGCTCTCGCGCGGGACGGCGAAGGCGGTGATCCCTTTCGCGCCGGTGTCGGACGTTCGTGCGAAGACGCTGTAAATGTCCGCCTCGGGTGCGTTCGAGATCCACATCTTCGTGCCGGTCAGCCGGTAGCCGGCGCCGTCGGGCTCGGCGCGCAACGCGAGTGACGCGGCGTCCGAGCCCGCTTCCGGCTCGCTGAGCGCGAAGGCGGCGACCGCCTCGCCAGCCCTCAGGCGGGGGATCCACTCCTCGCGGATGTCGGGCTGGCCCTCGCGCAGGATCGGGTAGCCGCCGAGCCCCTGCAGCGCGAGCGCCGTCTCCGCTTCGGTACAGCCGTGCGCGAGCCCCTCTCGCAGATCGCAGAGCTCAATTGCCGATCCCTCGAAGACTCGCTCGAGCAGGCCGTGCTCGCCGAGCGCACGTACCAGCTCGCGGTTGACGCGGCCGGGCTCGCCGCGCTCCGCGATCGGCGCGAAGACCTCGTGGCCGAGGCGTCGGGCCCGCTCGAGCAGGTCGGCGCTCACGCCGAGATCAGCTCCGTGCGGAGCTCGTGGCTCTCGCCGGGGAGCGGCCACTCGTAGTAGATGCGGCAGCCGCCTCCGGGAAGCGCGACGACGTCCAAATACCGTGCGGTCGAAACGGGCGCTTCGCCGACTTGCTCGAGCTTCGAGCCAGTGTTCTCCGCGAGGCCTGTGCGTTCGAACCAGTTCTCGTCCTTCGTCGCCCGGCCGTCGTACGCCGCGCGGCCGTCGGGGAGGATCGCGGTCAGGCGCGCACCGCGCGCATCCCAGGTACCCGGCCTCGGCGCAAGGACGGTCCCGTGCCAGTCCCAGCGAACGCCGTCGTCGCTCGTCGCATGTGCCGTCGTCATGCGGTCCTCTTCGTCCGCCTCGTCGAGCGGATGGCAGCAGATCCAAGCGTGCCAGCCGCCGTCACGGCGTTGAACGACGGGATCCTTGACGGCGACGGTGTCGTCCCCGGGAAAGACAGGCGTGGGGTCGGCATGCGCGAGCCCCTCCGGATCGTCGGCTTCGAGCATGTCGATCCACCAGTGCTTGCTCGCGGGCGTCGCGGAGCAGACGTAGATCCGCCAGCGGCCGTTCTCGGCGCGGACGAGCGCCGGGCGCTCGACGGACATGGCGTTGAAGCGCGACTTGTCAAGCGTGCAGACCGTCTCGAACCTCTCGCCGTCGTCGGAGCGCGCGACGACTGTTTGGGCGACATCGTCGTCGGTCACGCGGAGGCGGTAGGCGAGAACGAACGTCCCGTCGTCGTCCAGCGCCGCACTCGAGGCTCCCGCCCAGCGCTGCGGTCCCGTTCCGGGCGCCGCAACCGCGACGACGGAGCGACCCGTTCCGGGAAGCGGGAAGCCGTTCATTCCGGCACCACAGCCACGCCCATCAGCTCGACTTTGGCCGCGGGGTCGAAGAGCGCCGCTACGCCGACGAGCGCCATCGCGGGATACCGGCGACCGAAGTGGCGACGCCAGACCTCCCCGAGCTCGGTCGTCGAGGCTCGGTACTCCTCGATCTCGGTCGTGTAGACGACGAGCGAGACGAGGTGATCGGGGTCGCCGCCCGCGGCGCGGAGCGCCGTGACGATGTTTTGCGCTGCGCCGTCGAACTGCTCGACGACTGTCGAGCCCGCTCCGATCTGGCCGCCGAGGTACACCGTCTTCCCGGCGACGACGGCGTGCGAGAACCCGGACGGTTCGGGCAGGTCGGGCGGATTGACGATCACCGGCCGGTCCACTCTGGGCTGCGCCCTTCCGACCACGCCGCATAGAACTCGCCGAAGTCGTCGCTTTTCATCAGCAGCGCCTGTGTGAGCGCCTCCATCTCGACGGCGCCCGCCAGGTCGAGATCGAGCTCGCGCGTGAGCAGCACCTTCGTGGTCGAGTAGGCGAGAGCGGGGCCGTCGGCCAGCTCCCTGGCGAGTTCCTGGGCCGCCGCCGGGAGCTCGTCGTCGGCCACGACTCGCGTCGCCAGGCCGATGCCGGCGGCCCGCGCCGCCTCGACCTCGCCGCCGAGCATGAGCAGCTCGGTCGCCCGCCCGAGGCCGACGAGTCTCGGGAGGAGGTACGCGGCGCCCATGTCTGCTCCGGCCAGTCCGACCTTCGTGAATAGGAACGAGAACTTCGCGGAGCTCGCCACGAGCCGCAAATCGGCGGCGAGCGCGAGCACGGCGCCCGCACCGGCGGCGACGCCGTTCACTGCGGCGATGATCGGCAGCGGCGAGTCACGCATCGCCTTGACCACGGCGCCGCTCATGCGCGTGAACTCGAGCAGCCCGGCTGCCGGCATGCGCTGCAGCTCGCCGATGATCTCCTCGACGTCGCCGCCCGAGCAAAAGCCGCGTCCCTCACCGGTGAGCACCAGTACGCGCGCGTCGCCGCGGTGCGGGAGCTCGCCGAGGAGGTCGCGCAGGTCGGCGTACACGTCGAAGGTGAGCGCGTTCAGCTTGTCCGGCCGGGAGAACGTGACCGTCGCGACGCCGTCGTCGAGCGCGAAGTCGAAGTGCTTCCACTCACGGGTGAGGGGCGCGGAGGCGCGGAACGGACTCATCCGCCACCGTCCAGGACGAGCGCCTGGCCGTTGATCGCGGCGGCCTGCGGGGAGGCGAGGAACCAGACGGCCTCGGCGACCTCATCAGGCTCGAGCGCGCGACCGAGCGGCATCTGGGCAACGAGGGCGGCCTCGGCCTGCTCCTCGTCCCGGTCGGTCGTCGCGGCGATGCGCTCCACGGCGCGCCGCATCATTGCCGTGCGGACCCAGGCGGGACAGACGGCGTTCGCCGTCACGCCCGTTCCGGCCACTTCGGCGGCCACCGCACGCATCAGGCCGACCGCGGCGTGCTTGGCGGCGGTGTACGCCGCCGTGTAGCGCGCGCCGCGGAGGCCGGCGGTCGACGCGACGGTCACGATGCGACCATCCCCGCGCTCGATCATGCCCGGGAGCGCGGCACGCGTGCAAAGGAAGGCGCCGGTCGCATTGACCTCGAAGTGATGCCGCCACGCGTCCAGCGTCGTGCGCGCGAGCGGCGCGCCCTCGGCCACTCCGGCGTTGTTGACGAGGACGTCCACCGGCCCGACCCGCTCGAAGAACGCGGTGACCCCCTCCTCGTCGGTGACGTCGAGGACGTCGTGCCCGACCGCCTCGACCCGGTCGCCGGCGGCGGCGAAACGCTCGGCGACGGCCTTCCCGATCCCTTTGGCGCCGCCGGTGACGACCACGACCCGGCTCATCTCAGAGCCTTCCGGTCGAGCTTGCCGGAGGGCGTCTTCGGGAGATCGTCGACGATTCGCACCTCGCGCGGGACCTTGTGCGGCGAGAGGCGCTCGCGGACGAACTCCTGGAGCGAACGCTCGTCGACGGGTTCACGGACGACGACGAAGGCTCGGGCCAGCGTGAGGCCGTTGTCCTGTGCGCCGACGACGGCGCACTCGACGACGTCGGGGTGGGAGACCAGGCACTGCTCGATCTCGGCCGGAGCGACCCAGATTCCGCCGACCTTGATCAGGTCGTCCACACGGCCGCGATACCAGAAGTAGCCGTCGTCGTCGCGCTCGAAGAGGTCACCGGTCTTGACCGTGTCGCCGGAGAACGTCTGCTTCGTCTTCTCGTGCTCGCCCCAGTAGAGGAGTGCGGCCGTGTCGCCCTCGATCAAGAGCTCGCCGTTGTCGGCGATGTGCGCCTCGTAGCCCGGGACGAGCTCGCCGGTGCTCCCGGGCCGCACGCGGCCGGGGCGGTTCGAGATGTAGATGTGGTACGCCTCCGAGGAGCCGATCCCGTCGAGCACCTCGACGCCGAACCTCTCCAGCCAGCGGTCGTGCAGCTCCCGCGGCAGCGCCTCGCCGGCCGACGTGCACAAGCGCACAGAAGACATGTCCGGTGCCAGGCACCGGCCGTGGCCCGGCGAGACGGTGTGGGCGACCATCTGCGCCATCATCGTCGGGACATTCACAAGGATCGTCGGCCGGTGCTGGGTGATCAGCTCGAAGATCCGCTCCGGGGTCGACCGCTCCGGGAAGACGATGCCCGCCGCCCCGACGCCGAAGGGGAACAGCGCGGCGAGGTCGCGCGCGTAGCCGAAGAACAGCTTCGGCACCGGGAGGACGAGATCGTCCTCGCGGAGACCGAGGACGCCCTTCGCATACCACTCGCAGCTGAGCAGCGGGCTGTGCTGTGGATGCACGGCCGCCTTCGGCTGCCCGGTGCTGCCCGTCGTGAACTTCCAGATCGCGATGTCGTCTTTGGTGGTCGGGGCGGGGTCGAGCTCATCCGGCATTCCCGCCAGCCGCTCTTCGTCGATGACCAACACCTCGCGCAACCAGCGGCTCGACTGGGCGACCTCGCGGATCGACCCTTCCGTCGTCTCGTCGACGACCACAACGCCGGCGCGCGTGTAGTCGAGGTAGTAGGCGTAGTCCTTCGGCTGAAGGAACGTGTACGCCTCCGCCGTCACCGCGCCGATCTTCTGCGCCCCGTACCAGAGGGCGACGAACTCGACCGAGTCGGCGAGCACGAGCAGGACGCGCTCCTCGGCGCGTACGCCGAGCTCTCGCAGGAGATTCCCGCTGCGGTTCACGAGCCGGGCCAGCTCGGCGTACGTCGTCGGGCCGCCGGGGCCGATCAGCGCCGTCCGGTCGCCCCGTCCCTCTTCGACGTTGCGGTCGACGAACCAGCTCGCGACGTTGAAGAACCGCGGGATCTCGTCGTAGGTGATCACCTGCCCGCGACCTCACGGATCAGCTCGACGAGCATGTCGGCGAGCGCCTCGAACGTCTGCTCGCCCTCCTCCGCCGTGGCCTCGGCCGGCGCGCCCGCGTAGGCCTGGTCCATCCCGATTGCGACGAAGCTCGTCTGACCGGAACGGATTGCCGCCGGCATGTCGATCATCTTCGCCTCCAGTGTGCGCATGCGCTCCCGGTCGACGAGCTCGGGACGGTCGGCGAGCACGAGCGACGTCTCGTAGCGGCCCGCATGACCGGCGCCGGCTCGGAACTCGTCGGTGAGCCGCTCGGCGTTGGCCCGGCGCGTGACGTCGAGCAGGGGCAGGCCGAGCTCCCTCAGCGTCCAGACCTGCTCGGGCTCGAGGTGGCTGTTGACGAGCACGACCCGCTCGAGCCCCGTGCAGATCTCCGTGACCAGCGAGCGCAGCGTGTCCTCGCTGATCGAGACGGCCCCGGGGAAGTCGGCGCCGTAGCGGGTGACGCCGTAGGGCACCGCGGGGAGCACGAGCACGTCGAGCTCACCCCGCAGCCGCTCGGCCGCCCGCCGGCAGATGCCGACGGAGATGAGCGTGTCCGTCTGGAGCGGCGCGTGCGGCCCGTGCGGCTCCGTCGAGCCGAGCGGGAGCAGGTGGACGGCACCCTCGCGTCCCTCCAGCTGCGGGTAGGTGAGGTCCGCGAAGTTCACGTTCGCGCCTCGGCGAGAGATACCGCGACGCCAGGCTCCAGCGGGCGCTCGATTTCCGCCGGCGGCAGGTCGAGAAGACAGAGATCGGCACGGCCGGCGCCGACGATCGTGTTCGCCTCGTCGAGGGTCGTCAGGTAGCCGCCGACGAGGGTCGGCACCCGCGCCTCGTTGCGGACGCGGTCGCTGAGCGCGGTCAGGAAGCCCCGGCGGTACTCGGGGCGGTCGTCGTGCCCCGTCTGCCCCGCCTCGACGTGGACGAGATCGCAGCCGCCCTCCGCGAGCGCCCGCGCGATCCCGATCCCGTCCTCCACCGAGATTCCACGCGGGTGCCAATCGGTGACCGAGAGCCGGACGGCGAGCACGCTCGACCAGACCGCCCGCACAGCGGCGAGGACCGAGAGCGGAAAGCGCAGCCGGTCCTGCTCGGAGTTCGTCAGCGGCGATAGGTAGCTGCCGAGCAGATAGCCGTGGGCCATGTCCAGCTCGAGCACGTCCACGCCGAGCTCCACGGCCCGCGCCGCCGCCGCGAGGAACTGGGAGCGGACTCGCTCCTCGTCCGGCTGGCCGGGCGTCGGGCTGAAGGGCCCGTACGGCTTCGGGGCCGGCGCGACGACCGGCCACCCGTCCGGCAGAGGCACGTCCCGCCCGTGCGCCGGTGCCAGGCATGCTCCCCGCCGCCCGGCGTGCCCGAGCTGGAGGAGCACCTGCCCCTCCGGCGGCGTCCACTCGTCGATCGTCGGCGTCGCGGGCGCGATCCTTCCCTCCGGCGAGACCGCGACGAACCCGCTCGGGACGAGGCTGAAGCGGCTCGGGAACCGCACGCCCCGGAGCTCCAGCGGCGCAAACGCGGGCGGCGGCGCGACCGGCGTCCCTCCAACCCAGGCGTCCAGCGAGCGCGTGAACTGCGGGTCGCGGATCCCGAGGCTCGCATGCGTGATCCGCCCGCTGCGCGTCAACAGGTTGAAGGCGAACTGCACCGGCTCGAGGTGCGTGTAGCTCGCCACCCGCGCGAAGTACGCCGCGCTGTCGCTGGCCGCCGCCTGCGTCCGCTCGACGACGGGCGCCCGCTCGAGCTCGTAGTCGACGAGCGCGGCCTCGACGTCCCAGCCGCGCCGGACGAGCGAGCTCGCAAGGGCGATCGAGTCCTCCATCGCCAGCTTGGTGCCTGACCCGATCGAGAAATGCGCGGTATGAGCGGCATCGCCGACCAGGACGACCCGACCGTGGTGCCAGACCCCGTTGGTGACCTTCGGAAAGTCGAGCCAGATCGAGCGGTTGGAGAAGAGCTCGTGTCCGCGCAGATCCCGCGCGAACAGCTGCTCGCAGAAGGCCAGCGTGTCCTCTTCGGACCGGTCCGG
>OBLS010001078.1_pt1 | contig 10853 bp, 12 predicted proteins | sample 1519901 | NCBI WGS metagenome assembly OBLS01 (sample SAMEA3113585, study PRJEB22503) | soil metagenome
CCTACGAGGACGACGACGGGGTCAGCGGCCATCAGGCCCTCTCGACGCCCAGGTAGCGGCGCTGGGCCTCGGGATCGTTCGCGATCTCGCTGGCCGTGGTCTCGGTGAAGATGCGGCCCGCCACCATCACGAGCTGTCGCTCGGCCAGTGCCGTGGCCACGGCCAGGTTCTGCTCAACGACCAGGATTGCGAGCCCCTCGCCGCTCAGGCGCCGGAAGGTCTCGGTGAGCGACTCGATGATGGCCGGCGCGAGCCCCTCGGAGGGCTCGTCCATCACGAGCAGCCGCGGGTTGGTCAGCAGCGCCCGGCCGATCGCCAGCATCTGTTGCTCACCGCCCGAGAGCTGCATGCCGCCGTGTCGGCGGCGCTCGGCGAGGCGGGGGAAGAGCTCGTAGACGGCGTCGGGGGTCCAGCGCCGCTCATCGCCCGAGGCGACCATGCGCAGGTGCTCGTCGACGGTGAGCGACTCGAAGAGCCGCCGGCCCTGCGGGACATAGCCGATGCCCGAGGCCGCGATCTTGTACGACGGGCGCCCGACGCATTCCTCTCCCCGGAAGCGGATGGAGCCGCGGGTGGTGGCCGGTCGGATCTGCATGATCGCGTTGCAGAGCGTCGTCTTGCCCATGCCGTTGCGACCGATGATGGCCACCGGCTCGTCCCCCATCGTGAAGGTCACGTCCTGCAGCACGTGCGCCGGGCCGTAGAAGGCGTCCAGGCCCGAGACCGCGAGCAGCGAGCCGTCGTCGGGATCGAGCTCGCTGACGAAGTCGACGTCGCCGTGCGGGGCGGCCCTGCCTTCGCTCTCGGCCGCCGCGCTCAAGTCTGCTCCTCGTCGTCGCCCACCTGGCCGCCCAGGTAGAGATCGTGCACGAGCTGGTTCGAGCGGATCTCCTCGGGGGTTCCCTCGACGATCTTCTCGCCGTCGTGCATCATCGTCACCCTCTCGGCGACCCGCAGGGCGACGTCCATGTCGTGCTCGATGAGCACCAGGGTGATCTCTCGGTCGAGCTCGAGGAGCGTGTCGGTCAGCGCCACGCGCTCGCCGCGCGAGAGCCCGGAGGCCGGCTCGTCGAGCAGCATCAGCTTGGGATCCACGGCCCGCGCCATGCCCACCTCGAGCTGACGCTGCTCGCCGTGGGAGATGGACCCCACGAGCGTCTCGAGCTTGGGGGCCAGGCCGACCTGGGCGGCGAGCTCACGCGCACGCTCGCGCAGCTCGCGATCGACCGCCCGGCGACGCAGGCGCAGGTGGCCCTTGCGCGTGCCGAGCACCGCCAGGTAGAGGTTGTCCTCGACCGACAGGCCCAGGAACAGCCGCGACTTCTGGTAGGTGCGGCCCATGCCCAGCCGCGCGCGGCCCGGCGCCGAGACCTCGGCCACGTTCCGGCCGCGGAAGAAGATCGAACCCGAGGTGGCCGGCATGTCGCCCGAGATCACGTTGAACAGCGTGGTCTTGCCGGCCCCGTTGGGACCGAGGATCGCACGGCGCTCGCCGTGCGCGACGTCGAGGTCGACGTCGCGCACGGCATCGAGGCCGCCGAACCGCCGGCCGACCCCGCGCAAGCGCAGGATCGGCTCGGCCGGCTCGGATACTGCCTCCGTCACCTAGCCCCCGATGACCTTCGGGGTCTCGGTCTTGCCCAGCCACGGGATGTCCCGCTTTTCGCATGGCGGGTACGTCCGTCCGGGCGCCGGGCTCGAATCGCTGAACGTGCCCCCGAACGTCTGGTCCACGTCCGGCACGCTGCCCACGGTCTTCGTGGCCAGCCCCTGGTCACCCTCGACCAACTGCAGGTAGTACTGGTCGGTGATCGCCTGACGGTTCTCGTCCAGCGTGATCTCGCCGTACGGAGCGTTCAGCGAGACCTGCGCCAGCGCGTCCTGCAGTTCCTTCTGGCCGCCGGAGATATCGCCCTTGACCTGCTTGAGCGCCTCGATCAACCCCCACGTGTTCACGAAGTAGCTGTACGTGAACACACTGGCCGCCTGGGGCGCGGACTCACCACCCGGCGGGATCTCCTTGAACCACTTGCCGATGATGCCGTTGCCGTAGTACTGGGCCTCCGGCGTATCCAGATCGCCGGCCGTGCCCGCGCCGCCGGCGTACACGCCCGCGACCCGGGGGCCGAGCTGCTCGAACTGCGACGGCGTGCCCCAGAACACGTTGCCCAGGAACTTCTTGGCGTCGATCGGCCCCTTGGCCTGCTCGTAGGCCTTCAGGAACGGGATGAGACCCGCGCCGCCGACGGCCACGAACGTGCCGTCCACGTCGTCCGGCAGCTGCTGCGCGAAGGACGAATAGTCCGTCGTGTTCAGCGGCGGGAAGACCCGCTTGGTGACCTCTCCGCCTGCCGCGCAGAACTCCGAGATGAAGCCGGCCATCGACGTCCAGCCGAAGCTGTAGTCGTCGCCGATCACCGCCGCCGTGCGCCAACCCAGCTCGTTGTAGGCCAGGTCACCCAGGCCGGCGTTGAACTGCGCGCCGTCACCGTTGAAGCGCGCGAAGTTCGGCGCCCGCACCTTGAGCGTCGTGTCCTGCGCGCCGGCCGCACCGTTGACGAAGGTCTTCTCCGGGTGCTGCTTGGCGTAGTTGGCCACCGCGATCGACTCGTCGCCCGACAGCGGGCCGATCATGACGTCCGCGTCGAGCTGCTCCATCAGCCGGCGCGTCTCCTTGATCGCCGTGCCCGACGTGTCGTCGCCGCACCCGACGCCCACGAGTTCGAGCGGGTGCCCGTTGATCGCGCCGCCGGTCCACCCGTCGCGTGGCTTGTTCGGGTTCTTGGGCTTGGCGCCGGCGAACTGGGCCATCGCCGCAGTGGCGCCGGCCATGTTCTGGTTGTCGAACGTGCCGAACGCGCCCTTGCACTCGGAGAGCACGGCGACCTTGATCGGCGTCCCGCTGCCGCCCGTCTCCTGCTTGACGGCGGCGTAACCCGGGGGCGCCTTCGTGGTGCTCGGCGCCTCCTCGGAGGCCGCCTCGCCTCCGCCCCCACCCTCGTCGTCGTCGTCGTCGCCGCAGCCCGCAAACGCGAGCGCCGCGATCCCCAGGAGAAGCGCAAGCCACATCAGGCCGCGCCTCCGTTCCGTCACTTCTGACATTGCCTTTTCTCCTCCTCTCGCCGCGGCCCCACGCCCCGGCGGTGTCATCCTACGAGCCGGTGACCGTCGATGCTCCACGCTCACCCTCCGGCACAGTGCCGGCTGAACCTCCTTCCCCGGTCGGCCCATCCGGGCCGGCCGAGCCGCGCAGCCGCGCGACCGTCCGCTCCCACAGCCCGACCAGGCCGTCGGGGGACACGAGCACGATGACCAGGAAGATCAACCCGATCAGCGTGGGAAACCGCTCGCCCACGAAGCCGACGTCCTGCGCGTAGTTGTTGAGCAGAACGAACACGAGTGCCCCGATCCACGCGCCCTCCAGCCGGAACATCCCGCCGATGACGGCGATCATGAGCACGTTGATCGTGGCGGTCAGGTCGATCGTCGACGGCGCGATCTGCGCGTTCCACCACACGAACAGAATCCCGGCGAGCGCCGCCACGAAACCCGCGAGCCCGAATGCGAGCAGGCGGTGCAGGGCTACGCTGTAGCCGAGCGAGCGCATCCGCACCGGGTCGTCGCGGATCCCCTGAAGGGCGAGTCCGAACGGAGTGCGCGCGACGTACCGCAAGCCGACGTACACCAGCGCCGCCACCAGCAGGGTGGCGAAGTAGAGGCGGTTGGGGTGCGCGGTGCGGTCGAAGAACTCGGGGATAGGAATCCCGCTGATGCCGCCGAAGCCCGAGACGCTCGTCACCTGGCCGAAGAAGAGGTTCGCGATCACCGAGAAGACAAGCGTGATCATTAGGAAGTAGATCCCGTAGCTGCGGCTGGCCAGGGCGCCGAATACGAGCGCGACCACGACCGCGATGGCGATGGCCACGACGATGCCCAGCACGGGGTCCCAGCCGAGGTTCATGCCCTTCGTGTTGCCCGTCGTCGTGAGGTTGCCGAGCGCGAATCCCGCTACGCCGTAGATCGCCACCTGGGCGAGCGACACCATTCCCCCGTCGGCCGAGAGGAAGATCAGGCTCGCGGCGACGATGCCCAGGAAGAGCGCCTGGGTCAGGAGCGTGGCGACCCAGTACTCGCTGAAAATGAGCGGTGCGAGCAGCGCCAGCGCCACGAGCAGCCCGCCGGCCACCCGGTTGGGCGTGAGCCGGGAGCTCGAGGCAGCGCTCATGCCGGCCGACCGAAGAGCCCGAGCGGCCGGACGGCGAGCACGATCGCCAGCAGCACGAACGTGAAGATGATCGAGTAGAAGGTGTAGTCGGCCGGGAGGTAGGCGGCGGCGAAATTGGTGGTCAGGCCCAGCAGCAGCGCCCCGATGGCGGCCCCTCCCAGCGACCCCATGCCCCCGATGATCACGACCACGAGCGAGTTGAGCAGCCAGTTGGCGTCGACGCCTGGGGCCAAACTGGCGAAGGACCCGCCCATCGCGCCCCCGATGCCCGCAAGCGCCGACCCGATGAAGAAGGCGATCGCGAACGTCAGCTGGATGTTGACGCCGAGGGCGGAGACCATGTCGCGGTCGTCGACGCCTGCCCGGATAACCATGCCCGTGCGCGTGCGCTTGAGCCAGAACCACAGCGCCGCCCCGATGAACAGGCCCAGGCCGAGGATGACGATCCGCGTGAGCGTGTACTGCACGTCCGCGACCTGGAGATCGACGAATTTGTCGAACGTCACGGGCCACGAGATGTCCTTGGCGACGCCGCCGAAGTGGGCGAGCATCTGGTCCGCGGCGATGATCGAGACCGCGATCGTGATAAGCGCCTGGCGCAGCTCCTGCCCCTGGTTCCAGCGCAGGAAGGCCTGCTGCATCAGCAACCCGATGCCGCCCACGATGAGACCGGCCGCCAGCACGGGCAGGAACCAGTTCATGAAGCTGACCTGGGCGCTCGAGATGCCGAGCGCCGACTCGGCACCCGGCACGAGATCGCGCTGCAGCTCGAGGGCTATGTAGCCGCCGAGCAGGAAGAACGCGCCGTGGGCCATGTTCACCACGCGCATGAGGCCGAAGATCAGGGTGAAGCCGCTCGCGACGATGAAGTACAGCGCCGCCGCCGTCACCCCGTTGATCAGCGTGATCAGGAAGTTCTTGGGGTCGTCGATGGCGGGGCCGAAGGTCGTCCCCGACGCGATGAACAGCACCCACACGATCGGGAACGCGATGACCAATACGAGCAGCACGCTGCCCGCGATCCGCAGCGCCCTCCCCCGGGACACACCTGTGAAAGCCAAGGCCTGGCGAAGCTAACACCACCTTGTATCCAGGCGCAAGGCCTTGTCCGGGCGGCTTAAGTCAAGGAAGATGTTCGCCCGGTGCCGCGGGCGCCAGGTACAGCCGGGCGCGCCGCGCCTCATCGCTCTGGGGGCGCTCGTCGGCGAGGAGCGCGATCTCCCCCACGACCTCACGGTCCAGCGTCGAGGCGTCCGGCCAGTCGACTTCGACGAGGTTGCCCGCGGGGTCGCGGAGATACATCTGTGCCGAGCCGTCGATGAGCTCGCGCACCGGAGGGCAGAGAGCGTCGTCGAGCAGCCCTCGGTCGCGCGCCATGACGAAGGCGGCCTCGAAGTCGTCGACGTCGAGGCCAATGTGGTGGTAGGGCGGCGTCGCCGTCTCGCGCACGAAGAGGTGCAACTGCTGGTCGCCCAGGCGCAGCCACTCGACGTGGATGTCGAAGTCGGGGCTGGGCAGGCGCTCCATCCCGAACACCTCGGTGTAGAAGCGAAGCGACTCGTCCATGTCGACGGCATGGATGCTCACGTGGTTGAAGCGGAGGGCACGCATGCCTCGGACGCTATCCGCTCGAGCGTGACGTATCGGTGAAGTATTCACGGCTGCGTCACGTTCGTCGGGGACGGAAAGGGAGCGCGCCCTCCCGCTCCAGCGCCAGCGCCGCAGCGATGACGACGTCGGGGTCGCGGCCGGCGAGCTGGAGCTCACCGAGCGCGATCGCGGGCCAGCCAAGCAGGCTCCAGGGCCGCGTGTAGGCGGAGAACTCGATGCGGACGTCCAGCTCGTCGACACCGACGGGCGGCAGCTCGGAGACGCCCAGCGTGGGCGAGGCGATGACATCGACGGCCGGCTCGGCGCGCGCACGGGCGCGCCAGGCCTCGAGCGCCGCCCGGGCGGCCTGGCGCTCGGCGGGCGTGACCCGCCAGGCGGCGTCGAGCTTGGCCCGGATCGCCGGGCCGTACTCGTCCCGCCGGGCGGGGAAGGTGGCCGAGTGAGCCTCGGCGGCGTCGCCCAGGAACAGCGGCCAGGTGTTCGCCTCGGGCGAGGGGAGAACGACCTCGCGCACGTCGGTGCCGAGCGCCCTCAGTCGCTCCGCGATCCCGGCGGCGCGCGGGTCGCTCACGATCTTCCCGGCGGCCCCGGTCACATCCGGCGGGCCGCTCAGGACCCCCACTCGGAGGCCCCGCATCCGGGGCGCGGGCACAGGAACCCCCGTGAGGACCGAATGGGCAAGCGCGCAATCGGCTGCCGCCCGGGCCATCGGCCCGACCGTGTCGAAGCTGCGCGCCAGCGGGAACACACCTTCCGTAGAGACCGCGCCGAGCCGGGGCTTGAGACCCACGACGCCGCAGGCCCCTGCCGGCATCCGGACCGAGCCGCCGGTGTCCGTGCCGAGGGCGAGCGGCACCAGGCTGGCCGCGAGCGCGGCGGCGTTGCCGGCGCTCGACCCGCCCGTGATCCGGTCCGGGCGGCGAGGGTTGACCACGTCCCCGAAGTGGACGTTCTGGCCCGTGACCCCCCAAGCGAACTCGTCGGCGTTCGACTTGGCCACGACGATCGCGCCCTCCGCCTCCAGCGCGGCCACCGCCGGGGCGGAGCGCTTCGGTACGTGCTCGGCGTAGATGGAGGAGGCGTATGTGGTCCGAACGCCGGCGGTGTCGATGAGGTCCTTGACCACCAGGGGCACGCCGGCCAGGCGCCCTCGCACACCGGCGCGGGCACGCGCCGGCGCGTGCTCGGTGCAGAGCGTGATCACGGCACGCAGATCGCTGCGAGCCTCCAGCTTCGAGAGCGCCTCGGTCACGGCCTCCTCGGCGCTCAGCGCGCCCGCGGCGACGGCCGCCGCGATCTCTGCGGCGGTCACGCGCCCAGCAGCGCGACGGCGTCGACCTCCAGCCGAGCCCCCGCCACCGCGAGGCCGCTGACCTCGACGAGCGTGCTCGCGGGCCGCGCCGTGCCGAAGAAACGCTGCCGGACCGGGTTGATCCGCGGCCGGTCGTCCTTGTCGAGAAGGTAGAGCGTGACCTTGACGACGTCGCCCGGCGCAGCCCCCGCGGCCGCCAGGACACGCCCGAGCAGCGCAAAGACCTGCTCGGCCTGGGCCACGACGTCCGAGCCGCCGACGAGCGCGCCCTCGGCGTCGACCGGCACGATCCCCGAGACGAACAGCAGGTCGCCGGCGCGGACGGCGTCCGTGTAGTGGCTGATGGGCTCGGGCAGCCCGTCGACCCGCAGCTCCTCACGGCTCATCCCGCCGCCTCCCGGATCTCGCTCAGGGTCTGCACCGGAGTGATCGCCTCGGGATCGACACGCAGCTCGACCAGCGCCGGCCGCCCGGCCGCGAGCGCGTCGTCGAGGGCGGCACCGGCGTCCTGCGTGCGCTCCACCACCGCTCCGTGGGCGCCGAACGCCCGGGCCAGCGCCGCGAAGTCGGGGTTGACCAAGTCGGTGGCCATCGCGCGCCCGGGGAAGTGGCGCTCCTGGTGCATGCGGATCGTCCCCCACATCCCGTTGTTGACCACCAGCACGACGATTCCAAGGTCTTCCTGGACCGCCGTCGCGAGCTCCTGTCCGCTCATCATGAAGTCGCCGTCGCCGGCCAGGCAGACCACCGTCCGCTCGGGGTGGACCGCCTTGGCCGCGACCGCGGCGGGCACGCCGTAGCCCATCGCGCCGGACTGGGGCGCGAGCTGCGTCCCGAAGCGGCGGAACGAGTAGAAGCGGTGCGCCCACACGGTGAAGTTGCCGGCGCCCGAGGTGAGGATGGCGTCGGGCCCGAGACGCTCGCGCAGCAGCGCCATGACCTCGGCCAGCTGCAGCTCGCCGGGGAGCTCGCGGTGCCGGCCGCGGTTCTCCTCGTACGCCGCGCGGGCCTCGGCCACGTACCCGTGCCGCGCGGCCGCGCCCTTGCCGAGGTCGAGCACGCGCGCCGCGGCCGCGAACTCCGGCAGTCCCGAGACGATCGCCAGCTCGGGCTGATAGACGGCACCGAGCTCGTCCGGGTCGGGATGCACGTGCACGAGGCGCTGACGCGGGCGCGGGATGTCGAGCAGCCCGTAGCCACCCGAGGCGATGTCGCCGAGCCGGCCGCCGACCGCCACGAGCACGTCGGCCTGCTCGATGCGCTCCCGCAGCGCGGGCATCATCCCGATCCCCGCGTGGCCGGCGTAGATCTCGGCCTCGTTGTCGACGAAGTCCTGACAGCGGAAGGAGGCCGCGACCGGGACCGCGGCCGCCGTGGCGAAGGCCACGAGGTCCTCGCCGGCCTCGGCGCTCCAGCCGCCCTCGCCGACCACCACGAGCGGGCGCCGCGCCTCGGCCAGGAGCGCCCGCAGGCGCTCCAGGTCGGCGACGCGGGGCGCCGCCGCCGCGACCGGCGCGCGCGCCGCGTCGGGCACGTCGGCCTCGGCGCTCAGCACGTCCTCGGGCAGCCCGACGACCACCGGGCCCGGCCGGCCCGAGCGCGCCACCCAGAACGCGCGGGCGAGGATCTCGGGCAGCCGCGCGGCGTCCTCCACCTGCGTGGCCCACTTGGCCGCGCTGCCGAAGACCGCGCGCAGGTCGAGCTCCTGAAAGGCCTCGCGGCCGCTCGTACCGCGCAGTATCTGGCCCACCAGCAGGATGAGCGGCGTGGAGGCCTGGCGCGCGGTGTGAACGCCGATCGCCGCGTGCATCGCTCCCGGGCCGCGGGTGACCAGGCAGATGCCCGGCCGGCCCGTGAGCTTGCCGTAGGCCTCGGCCATGTTGGCCGCCCCGGCCTCGTGGCGCGCCGGAACGAAGCGCACGGGGGCGTCGTACAGGGCGTCGAGGACGTCGAGGTAGCTCTCGCCGGGCACGCCGAAGGCCAAATCGGCCCCGTGCGCCGCGAGCTGGTCGACGAGGATGCGTCCGCCCGAGCGGATCACGCGCGGACCGGCCGCTCGAGGAGGATCGTCGCCTTCTGGGTCTTCGGCCGCTGCGCGTCGTCCGGAGCGACATAGCGGATCGTCCGCTGCCCGGCCAGCCCGCCGGGGACCAACATAACCCGCACGAACGCCGACGGCCCGGCCGCCGTCGTCGTGGCCAGGACCGGCTCGGGCCCGCGCTCGAACCACGCCTGCCCCGGGCCGTAGGTCGTGCTGATCCCCTCGGTCTCGATCGTGATCTCCCCGAACAGGAGGCGCCGGATCCCGGCCCCGGGATGCGTGTGGCGATACGCGACCCCGCCCGGCGGGAAGTCCACGCGATCACAGCGCAAGAGCCAGGAGTCGCCGTTCGCCAGCGTGATCTCGGCCGCGAGCGCCGCCTCTCGGCTGTCTTCGTCGCCGAGCGTCCAGCGCAGGGCTGGCCCGTCCACATAGACCGGAGCGTCGTGGGCCCGCTCGTCCTCGAGGGCGAAGACGATCACGTTGTCGCCCGCAGCGTCGACACCGTCGGGGTGCTCGAAGAGGGACAGTCTCAATGGAAGTACTGGCCGCCGTCGATGACCATCGTCTGCCCTGTGATGAACGTCGCGCCTGATCCGCACAGGAACACGACCGCGCCGACTACATCCTCGGGCAGTTGGTCGCGCTTGAGCGTGCGCGCCGAAACCGACACGTCGCGTAGCGCCTCGACCACTTCGGGATGCTCCTCGACCCCGGCGCTCATCGTGAAGCCGGGCGCGACGCAGTTGACGAGGATCTCATCGCCGCCGAGCTCCTTGGCCAGCGCGCGGGTGAAGGTCACGATCGCACCCTTGCTCGTCACGTAGTGCAGCAGGAAGGGCACTCCGCGGAAGGGAGTCCCCGAGGAGATGTTCACGATCCGCCCGCCGCCGCGCTCGCGCATGCACGGGACCACGGCGCGACAGGTGAGGAACATCGAGGCCACGTTCACATCCATGACCTGCCGCCACTCCTCCAGCGGGATCTGCTCGAACGAGCGCATCGCCAGCGACGCGTACAGGCCCGCGTTGTTCACGAGGATGTCGACGCCGCCCGCCTGCTCTACGGTCTCGCGGGCCATTCGCTCGACGTCCTCCTCGCTGGAGACGTCGACGGTCAGCCCGAGCCCGTCCGGGTACCGCTTGGCCGCCTCCTGCGCTCCCTGCAGGTCGGCCACGACGATCCGGGCACCCTCGGCGTCCAGGCCGTCGGCGATCGCCGCGCCGATGCCCTTGGCCGCCCCCGTGACTATCGCCACCTTGCCCTCGAGCGCGCTCACTGGAGCGGCGAGAACGAGGTGGGCAGAAGGATGCGGCTGCGCTGGGTGTGGATGAGCGGCTGCAGGCGGCCGAGGAACTCCCGCCAGCCCTCGTGGGCGGCGAGCTCGGCCCTGCGGCGCTCGCGATCGGCGAAGCTGTCGTAGGCCCAGAGCTGGACGATCGAGCTCAGGTCGCCGACGTCGACCGTGAAGGCCCCGACGAGCCGGCCCAGAATCGACTGCTGGATAGTCGTGCCCTCCTCGGCGTACAGGCGCACTACCTCCGGCAGCTTGCCCGTGTAGACGTGGTAGGTGCGCTCCTCGACGATCACAGCCCGCCCATGCACAGGTACTTGAGCTCGAGCCACTCGTCGATGCCGTACTTCGAGCCCTCGCGGCCGATGCC
>OBLS010001079.1_pt1 | contig 10850 bp, 10 predicted proteins | sample 1519901 | NCBI WGS metagenome assembly OBLS01 (sample SAMEA3113585, study PRJEB22503) | soil metagenome
AGCAGCCTCGACCAGGGTGGCGAGATCAGGGCACAGCCCGGCGAGCACGTCCACCGACGGGGGCGAGCCGCCGCGCGTCTGCGGCGGCTCGTTCCATCTTGTGGCGGGTTGTGCACGTCATCCGCTCGTGGTTGGCGTGTACAGGCCGCCACAAGATGGACTACGTGGCCAGGGCGGGCACGTCCATCGTCAGTGTCGCCGCATCGGCGTCGAGCGTGGCCGGGACGCCGAGCGGGACGGTGAGCGTGCTCGGACAATGGCCGAAGCCGAGCTCCCACACGATCGGGACCCCGAGGCCACCGAACCGGTCGAGGACCAGGTCACGCATCCGGTCGGTGGGCTGGCAGTCCACCCAGGAGCCCAGCGCGATGCCGGCGACGCCGTCCATCCACCCGCTCCGCAACAGCTGGGTGAAGATCCGATCCAGCCGGTAGAGCTCCTCCTCCAGGTCCTCCAGCACCAGAAGTCCGCCGTCGACGCCGGACCGCGCGGTCGGCGTGCCGATGTCGTCGGCCAGCAGGCTGACACATCCCCCGACCGTGACCCCTCGGGCCCTGCCCGGCAACAGCGTCTCGGCGGTCGCCGAGGTCAGCGTCATCACCGACTCGGGCTCGAACAGGGTGCGCCGGAGGTGTTCGGCCGTCGGCTCGTCACGGACGAACGAGTGGGCGGCCACCATGGGCGCGTGCAGCGTCGCAACGCCGAGCTGGGTCGCGAAGGCCTCGTGCAGTGCGGTGACGTCACTGAAGCCGGCGAGCACCTTGGGGTCGGTGTCCCGCATCGCCGACCAGTCGAGCAGGTCCAGCATGCGCTGGACGCCGTACCCACCTCGCGCACAGAGGATCGCGGCCACGGACGAGTCCAGCCACGCGGACTGCAGGTCGCCGGCTCGGTCGGGGTCGGTTCCGGCCAGATACTCGAACCGGTCGTGCACGTCGGTGACGTGGGGCGCGACCACCACCTCGAGTCCCCAACGACGCAGGATCGCGCAGCCTCTGTCCAGCCGATCCTTCGGCACCGGACCGCTCGGCGCCACCACGGCCACCCGGTCCCCCGGGACCAGCCGTCGCGGCCGGGTCAGCTCAGGTACGGACACCGCGCTCCTCTCCGCAACGTGTCGGTCAACGCCGGGTCAGCGGCCACGGCGGGATGCCGGCCGGTTCGAATCCGAATACCTGGCCGTACAGGGACAGCTCGGCCTCGAGCGCGGCCACGATCGTCTCCCGCTTGCGAAACCCGTGCTGCTCGCCGTCGAACGTGAGGTACGCATGTGGGACGCCGCGTCCGGCGATGCGGTCGAGGAAACGCTCGCACTGCGCCGGTGGGCAGATCTCGTCCTCCAGGCCCTGCATGAGCAGGAACGGAACGGTGAGCTTGTCGGCCCGGTTGACCGGCGAACGCTCCTCGTAGCGCTGCCGTGCCTGTGGCCAGGGACCCACCAGGCTCTCGAGGTACCGGGACTCGAAGTCGTGCGTCTCACCGGTCCGCCACCCGGCCAGGTCCAGGATCGGGTACAGGATGGTGCCGCACGCGAAGTCGTCGACGGAGGTCAGCGCCGCCGCAGCCGTCCAGCCGCCGGCGCTGCCGCCCCGGATCGCCAGCCGGCCCGGGTCGGCCGACCCCTCCTGCACCAGTGCCCTCGCCACGGCCGCGCAGTCCTCGACGTCGACGATCCCCCAGCTCTCCCGCAGCCGGTTCCGGTACTGGCGACCATGTCCGGTGGAGCCGCCGTGGTTCACCTCGACGACGCCGACGCCCCGGCTGGTGAAGAAGGCGATCTCCAGGTCGTGGACCATCGGCGTCCGGCTGGTCGGGCCGCCGTGGACGAACACGACGTAGGGCGGCCGCTCCCCGTCCGGTGCGACGAAGTCCCGGTTGCGTGGCGGATAGAGATTGGCATGGACCTCACGCCCGTCGAGGCCGCGGAAGGTACGCGCCCGGGGCTCGGGCAGGTAGGTCGACTCGACTCCTTCGTCGTCGGCCGACGTCAGGGCCCGCCATTCGCCGGTACCCGGGTCGACCTCGACGACCTGGAACGGCCGGTCCGGTGCGCCGGCCAGGCCGACGACCCAGCCATGCGACACGGCGAGGGTCGCCGCCCATTCCGTGTGCGGGGAGGCGATGTCGGCCAGCCGGCCGGTGACGGGGTCGAGGATGCCGAGGCGGGTGGCGGCGCGGCCGTGGACGGCTGCGACCAGGCCGCCGGGCAGCGGACACATCCACGTCATCCCCAGCTGCCACATCGCGCCGCCGAACTCCTCGTCCCGGCGGCAGACGTTGACCGGCGTCGAGTCGCCGTCGACGTCGACGCGGTGCACGTTCCACCAGCCCTCGGGATCGATGACGGCCAGCAGCGTCGAGTCATCCGCCCACTCGGCCTGGACCACCGCCTGGTCGGATCCGCCCGCCACGGTGCGCGGCGAACCGACCGAGCCGTCGGAGCCGATGTCGGCGACCCGCAGGACCGTCGAGTCCCACGGCATGTCGGGATGGCTCCAGCCGATCCAGGCCAGCCGCCCTCCGTCGGGCGACACCGTCGGCCCGGCCAGGAAGTGGGTGTCCCTGACGAGGATCCGCACGGCGGCCGGATCCTCCGCGGCCGAGCCGTCGAGAGGCACGGCCACGATCGCCCGGTCGAGGTCGGTCGGCGCCGGCCCGGTGAACTCCTCGCGGATGCACCACACCTCGTCGCCGGCCGGTGACACCGTCGGCTCGACGTAACGCAGTCCGGCCGGCCACCTGGGTGCCGGGGTCAGCGGAGCCGGCTCGGCCGTGCCATCGGGGTCGTACCGGTAGAGCCGCTGGTCGGAGTACTCGCAGAAGACGAGCGCGCCGCCGGTCACCACCACGTAGGACCGGCCGCCGTACTCGTGCACCCTGCTCCGGACGCTCCACGGAGGCGGGAGCACGGTCGTCGTGACACCGTCGGAACGACGACGGACCAACGCGACCCGACCTCCCTCGGCCGGCCGCGGCTCGGTCCACCAGACGTCACCGCCGGCCGCGGTTATCCAGCCGGGTCGGCTTTCGTGCCGCGCCGCGATGTCCGCTGTGATCGGCGAGACCCACGCGCCGTACCCCGCAGTGGTGACCACGCGTCCTCCCTCAGTCTTCCCCGGTCGTGGAGGTGAGGAAGCGGTCCAGCACCCGGACGCCGAACTGCAAGGCGTCGACGGGGACGCGCTCGTCCACGCCGTGGAAGAGCGCGTTGTAGTCGAAGCCGGTCGGTAGCCTCAGCGGTGAGAAGCCGTATCCGGTGATGCCCAGCCGGGAGAACTGCTTGGCGTCGGTGCCACCGCCCATGCAGAACGGCACCGCGTGGGCGCCCGGATCCTCCGCCAGCACGGCCGCGCGCATCGCGGCGAACGTCGGGGAGTCCACGGGCGCCTCGAGCGAGATCTCCCGATGGGTGTACTCCCAGTCGACCGACGGGCCGGTCAGCCGGTCCAGGGTGGCCCGGAACTCCGGCTCCCCGCCGGGGACGACACGCCCGTCGACCTGTGCGGTGGCCGTCGCCGGGATGACGTTGACCTTGTATCCGGCGCTGAGCATCGTCGGGTTGGCACTGTTGCGAACGGTGTTCTCGACCAGCGCCGCTGCCGGCCCCAGCCGCCCGAGCACGTCGTCGACGTCGAATCCGGGCGCATCCGGGTCCTCGATCTCCACACCGACGACCGCGGCGATCTCGACCAGGGCCGCCCGCACCGTCGGCGTAAGTCGTGCCGGCCAGTGGTGCGCGCCGATCCTCGCCACCGCCCCGGCCAGGGCGGCGACGGCGTTGTTCCGGTTGACCTTCGAGCCGTGTCCGGCCCTGCCCCGTGCCGTGAGCCGTAGCCAAGCGGTGCCCCGCTCGCCGGCCGCGATCGGGTAGATGCGGATACCCGCACCGGCGTGGAACGTGTACGCGCCGGATTCGCTGACGCCGTCGGTGCAGCCGTCGAACAGATCCGCGTGGTTGGCCACCAGCCACTGCGACCCGTATGCCGCGCTGTCCTCTTCGTCGGCGGTGAAGGCGATGACGACGTCGCGCAGCGGGCGCCGCCCCCGGCGTACCCAGGAACGGACGACCGCGAGCACCATCGCGTCCATGTTCTTCATGTCGACGGCGCCCCGGCCCCAGACGACCCCGTCGCGGATCTCGCCGGAGAACGGCGGAACGCTCCAGTCGGCCGGCTCGGCCGGCACGACGTCGAGGTGCCCGTGCACGAGCAGGGCGTCCCGGCCGGCCTGCGACCCGGCGATCCGGGCCACGACATTGGCCCGGCCGGGTGCCGACTCGAGAATGCGGGCATCGACACCGACCTCGGTCAGCTTCTGCGCGACGTACTCCGCGGCCGGGCGCTCCTTGCAGTCGCCCCCTCCGCGGTTCGTGGTGTCGATCCGGATGAGGTCGGAGGTGAACTCGACGACCTCGTCGTCGGCGACCCCGTCATCCATAGGTCGCCTCGACGGCGCTCGCGATCAATGTGGTGACGGCCTTGAAACAGCGGATCATCTCGTACGCCGTCGCGGCGGTGTACGCGACGCGGCGCTCGCCGGTCCGCTCGACGGTCGGGACCATGCTGGCGTTGGTGACCAGCTGAACCGAGTCCACCTCGATGTCGACGGTGAACGGGCCCGCCGACACCGGTTCGTGCCGTTCCGCCGACCCGGTCGCCGCCTTCGCGGCGGCGCGGATGTCGGCGAACGTCCTGGCCGGGGTGCGGCAGGCCGCGGCGTATCGCGACACGTAGTCCTTGACCGCCACGGTCCGGGCCTGCGGAGCGTAGCTCGCCGCGTCCGTGCAGGTCCGGTCGTCGCCGGTCACGAGGACGACGGGCACGCCGTACTCGGCCGCGACCTGTGCGTTCAGGTAGCCCTCGCTGGCCGGAACACCGTTCACCCACACACCGGTGATCGAGTTCGGGAGGTACGTGTGTGCGAGCACCCCCTCGGTGCCCGCCCCGGTGTGGTAGCCGACGAAGGCGACGGCGTCGACATCCGGGTGCTGGATGCCCTCGACCATGGTCACGTCCTTGTGCCGGCCGGTGATCATGGTCGCGCGCTCGTCGAGGCTCTCCAGCAGCAGGTTGCGCATGGTGGCGTGCGCCTCGTTGACCAGCACCTCGTCGGCGCCGCCGTCGAGGAACCCCGCAATGGCCCCGTTGACGTCCGAGGTGAACATCGCGCGGCACCGTTGCCATTGCTCGGTGCCGGGCTCCACGTCGGCGGGCCAGGTGACTCCCGTGGCCCCTTCCATGTCCGCGGAGACCAGGATCTTCATGGCTGGTTACCGTACGCGTCCGCTGTGTGGTCTAGACCGCCGGGTCGTCGTTCTCCCGGGGTTCGTACGGTGGAAGCGCAAGCTCGGCGCGGATGGCCTGCTGAACGGTCACCACGTCCGGGCGCGCGTCGACCGTGACGACGAACTCCTTGCGCCGGAACAGGTCGAGCACCGGGTCGGTCTTGGTGTGGTAGTCGCGCAGCCGAGCCGCCAAGGCCTCCTCGGAGTCGTCCTCCCGGCTCACCAGCTCGCCACCGCAGACGTCGCACCGGTTCTCCGTCTCCGGCCGGTGCGCGATCAGGTTGTAGTCCATTCCGCAGCGCGAGCAGAGCCGCCGGGCCAGCACCCGTCGCCGCACCTCGTCGTCGGGAAGGTCGACATGGATGACGCCGTCGATGTCGTAGCTCTCCAGGAAGAACTCGGCCTGCGGCCGGTTACGCGGGAAGCCGTCGATGATGAATCCGTAGTTCCAGTCGTGCTCTCGCAGCCGCTGGCCGATGACGTCCTCGACGAGGTCGTCGCCGACCAGCTCGCCGGCCGCCATCGTCCGCCGGACCTGGGCCCCGAGCTTGGTGTGGTTCTGGACGTGCCAGCGAAAGATGTCGCCCACGCTGAGGTGGACGAGATCGAAGTCGCGGGCCAGCAGCCTGCTCTGGGTGCCCTTCCCGCTGCCCTGCGCACCCATGATCACGTACTTGCGCATTACCACACCTCGTCGCACGCTCGGTCGGTTCGGATCAACCTCTCGTGCCCGGCCGACCACGATCAAGGCCGGCAGCCGGTGGGCCTACATCGCGAGCCCGACGTACTTCACCTCGAGGTACTCCTCGATCCCCTCGCGCCCGCCCTCACGGCCGAAGCCGGAGGCCTTGACCCCGCCGAACGGCGCAGCCGGGTTGGAGATGACCCCGGCGTTGAGCCCGACCAGACCCGACTCCAGGCCCTCCGCCACCGTCAGAGCGCGACGGAGGTCGCTCGTGTACGCATAGGCGATCAGCCCGAACTCGGTGCCGTTGGCCAGGGCCAGCGCCTCGTCGTCGGTCACGAAGGTGGTCACCGGAGCGACCGGGCCGAAGATCTCCTCGTGGAAGACCCGGGCCTCACGCGGCACGTCGGAGAGCACGGTGGGCGGGTAGAACCAGCCCGGTCCACCGGGCACCTCGCCGCCGACGAGAACCGTGCCGCCCCGGTCGGCCGCGTCGGCCACCAGCTCGGCCACACCGGCCCGCGCCTTCTCGGTGATCAGTGGCCCGACCTGGACGCCCTCCTCGGTGCCGCGGCCCATCCGCATCGAACCCATCCGGTCGGCCAGCCGGCGGGAAAAGGCGTCGGCGACCGACTCGTGGACCAGGAACCGGTTCGCCGCCGTGCACGCTTCCCCGATGTTGCGCATCTTCGCGGTCATCGCGCCGACGACGGCGGCGTCCAGATCTGCGTCGCCGAAGACCAGGAACGGCGCGTTGCCGCCGAGCTCCATCGAGACCCGGAGCAGCTGCTCGGCGGACTGTTCGACGAGTGCTCGCCCGACTGCTGTCGACCCGGTGAACGAGAGCTTGCGGGACCGTGGGTCGCGGATCAGCGGCTCCATGACCTCGCCGGAGCTCGACGTGGTCAGCACGTTGAGCACCCCGGACGGCAGGCCGCACTCCTCGAAGATCTTCGCCAGCGCCACCATCGACAGCGGCGTTTCCGAGGCCGGCTTGATCACCATGGTGCACCCGGCTGCGACGGCCGGGCCGATCTTGCGGGTGCCCATCGCCATCGGGAAGTTCCACGGGGTGATGAGCAGGCACGGCCCGACCGGCTGGCGGATGGTCAGGATCCGGCTGCCGCCGGCCGGTGCCATCTTGTACGAGCCCTCGATCCGGCACGCCTCTTCGGAGAACCAGCGCAGGAACTCGGCGGCGTACGCGATCTCGGTGCGGGACTCGGCGACCGGCTTCCCCATCTCCAGGGTCATCAGCAGGGCGAGGTCGTCCTGGCGGTCCATCAGTGCCTGGTAGGCGCGACGAAGGATCTCGGCCCGCTCCCGCGGCGGATGTGCCGCCCAGTCCGGCTGGGCCTCGGACGCGGCGGCCAGCGCATCGAGGCCGTCGTCGGGGGTGGCGTCGGCGACCTCGCACAGCGTGTCCCCGGTCGACGGGTCGTGGACGGCGAAGGTCGCGCCCTTGCTGGCCGGCCGCCACTGACCGCCGACGAGCAGGTCCTTGGGGACGGAGTCGATCACCCGCTGTTCAGCATGAGCGGTCACGGCCAGCAGCCTCCTTAGGGGGCGACAACCTCCACCTCGAAGCCCTCGTCGTTCTCGAGGTAGGCGGCGTAGTGCTGGTTGCCGCCGGCGTACGGGTGGCGATCGGCGAACATCAGCCGCCAGCCGTAGGTCGAGGCCTCCGAGACGATCCGGTCGACCATCCAACGCTCGGGTACGGCCAGGGCGAGGTGGTTGAGGCCCGGTGCCTTGCGGTCGTACGGCTGCCATGTGAGGTCGGGTGAGCGCTCTATCACGACGTAGGAACCATCGCCCGGCGCCTGCCACGAACGACCCTGGTCCCAGACCTGGAACAACGTCCAGCCCAGGCGTTCGAAGAGCCATCCGAAGGTTCGGGTCGCGACGTCGAGGTCGCGTACCCAGACCTCCAGATGGTGCAGGCCGGTGGTGGGAGTCGGTACCTGGGCAACCGGACGGACCTCGGGCTCGAGGGCGCCGCGGACCGGCGGACGGTAGAGCGGCTCGGGCTCGGGTTGCACGTAGCCGGGTGGCGGCGCCACCGGAGCCGGCGTGGGAGGCAGCACCGGGGCCGGAGGCACCGGCGGCGGCACCATCTGCTGTCCGGCGAAGGTGCTCGTGGGTGCCCCGACCTGTTCGTAGCTCGGCTCGCGTCGGGCCGGCTCCGGGGGCGTGCGCCGGCTCGTGCCCGGCGCCGTGCGCATGCGGCGTAACTCCGCGGCGGCGTCGTCGAGCCAGTCGTCGACGTCGTCCATGGAGTAGCCCTCACGCATGCGGACGACCTTGAACTCCTGCCCCTCGATCTTCTCCGGGGTCAGGCTCCGCCCGCCCGCACGTCCTTCCAGAGCGTCGATCACGCGGTCGACGAAGTCGTCGACCGCGTCGAGGTCGTACGCCTCCCGCATGCGAACGGTGCGGAACGCGGGGTCGCGGCTGACGGCCACCAGGTGTCACTCTCCTCCCGGATCGGGCTGGTGAATCCTAAGCGTCCACCGCCGCTAGCTGTCCACAGGCCCCATCGATGTCGCTGCCGCGCGTATCGCGGACACTGACAGGAATACCATGCTCCTCCAGCGCGGCGACGAACGCCTGCTGCACTTCGGGTCGTGACGCCCGGGGGTCGGCATGGCTTGCCCATCCTCCCACGGCCGCGTGTTCGGGGGCGGTCAGGAGACCGGAACCAGCGCGGTGAGCACGATCCAGGCGACCGGCAACGTCGGCAGCAGAGAGTCGAGCCGGTCCATGATCCCGCCGTGTCCAGGCAGGAGGGTGCTCATGTCCTTGATCCTGAGGTCACGCTTGATCATCGACTCACCGAGATCGCCCAGCGTCGCCGTCACCACAGCAGCTCCTCCCGTCACGCTTGATCATCGACTCGCCGAGATCGCCCAGCGTCGCCGTCACTACGGCAACTCCGCCCAAGGCCGCGCCCACCAGCCAGCCGCCGTCCAAGAGCACCGGTACGGCCAACACACCCACGGCGACACACGCCACGACGGACCCGGCGAGTCCCTCCCAGGACTTCTTCGGGCTGACGGTGGGCGCCATCGGGTGACGCCCCGCCAGCACGCCCGCGACGTAGCCCCCGGTGTCCGACGCAGCCACGACCAGGATGCAGACGAGAACCCGCCACGGCCCGTCATCGGGGCGCAACAGGAGCATCGCGAATCCGGCCTGGAACGGCACGTACACCGCGACGAAGACACCGGCCGTCACGTCACGGGCATAGCCGTCCTCACGCTCGCCGAGTCGCCAGACCAGTACCGCGACCACGGTGAGGCCCAGCGCGACGACGAGCGTCTGGTAGCCGCCGACGTACGCACCCATGATCATCAGCACCGACCCGAGGAGCACCGGGACGAGCGGGACCCGGATGCCGCGGGTGACCAGCGCCTGGCCGATCTCCCACACGGCCACGGCTATCGCGACGACGGCCAGACCGACGAACGCGGGCTTCCACACGAAGAGGGTGCCGACCACGAGCACGGCCAGCCCGAGGCCGACGGCCGTCGCTGCTCGTAGATCCCGCCCGGCCCGGCCGTGTCCCGGTGCGGTCGCCGGTGCCGGCCCGTCGGTCGTCACCCGTCAGACCTCGAGGAGTTCGGATTCCTTGTGCTTGAGCAGCTCGTCGACCTGCTCGACGTAGGACTTGGTGAGCGTCTCCAGCTGCTTCTCCGCGCGGGCTACGTCGTCTTCTCCCACCTCGCCGTCGCGGGCCAGCTTGTCGAGCGCATCCTTGGCGTGCCGCCGGATGTTCCGGATCGAGACCCGGGCGTCCTCGGCCTTCTGCCTCGCGACCTTCGAGTACTCCCGCCGCCGCTCCTCGGTGAGCTGGGGCAGCACGATCCGCAGGATCTGACCGTCGTTGTTGGGATTGACGCCGAGGTCGGAGTCGCGGATCGCCTTCTCGATCGCCGCCATCGAACCCTTGTCGTACGGCTGGACCGTGATCATGCGCGCGTCGGCGACGTGGAACGACGCGAGCTGGTTGAGCGGAGTCGGCGCGCCGTAGTAGTCGACGAGAATCTTGTTGAAGAGGGAGGGGTGGGCCCGCCCGGTCCGGATCGCGGTGAAATCCTCCTTCGCGACGGACACGGCCTTGTCCATCTTCTCCTCGGCCTCGAGGAGGGTGTCGTCGATCACCGTGACTCCTTAGGTGACGTGCCTGTGGTGGTTGCGATGTGACGGTACCCCTGCACCGGCTGGTGCGGACAGCAATGGGGCCGGTCAGCGCGGCCCGGGCGCCTGATCGTCCGCGAGCGTCGTGGGCAGGTCGGCGGCGACCAGCGTGCCGATCGCGTCGCCCCGGATGGCCCGGGCGATGCTGCCGTCCTCCCCGAGGCCGAAGACGACGATGGGCAGCTTGTTGTCCATGCAGAGGCTGAACGCGGCCGGGTCGGCGACGGAGAGCCGAAGCCGCAGCACCTCGGCGTAGCTGATCGTCGCGTACTTGCGAGCGGACGGGTCGATGCGCGGATCGGCTTCGTAGACACCGTCCACGCGGTTCTTCGCCATGAGCAGGCGGTCGCAGCCGATCTCGAGCGCGCGCTGTGCGGCCACCGTGTCCGTCGTGAAGTACGGCATGCCGGCGCCGGCCCCGAAGATCACGACTCTGCCCTTCTCCAGGTGCCGGGCCGCCCGCCGTGGAATGTAGGGCTCGGCGACCTGACCCATCGCGATCGCGGTCTGCACCCGGGTGTCGACGCCCTCCTTCTCCAGGAAGTCCTGCAGGGCCAGGCAGTTCATGACGGTCCCGAGCATGCCCATGTAGTCCCCGCGCGCGCGGTCCATCCCGTATTGATGCAGCTCGGCGCCACGGAAGAAGTTGCCGCCGCCGACCACGATGGCCACCTGGACACC
>OBLS010001082.1_pt1 | contig 10831 bp, 11 predicted proteins | sample 1519901 | NCBI WGS metagenome assembly OBLS01 (sample SAMEA3113585, study PRJEB22503) | soil metagenome
GCGGCCCTGTCGATGCGCTCTTCCAGGCGGGCGCGACGGATGATCTCGTTGCGGTCGCCGAAGCGAAGGCGTACGCGGGCCTCACGGTGCTCGTCCCAGAGCCGGGCGATGCGCTCGTCAAGCTCCTTGAGCTCCGCGGCGAGGACGACGTCCCGTCCGGCGGACAGGCGTTGAAGGAGAACGGCGCGGTCCTCGCTGGCGCGCTCGATCTCGCCACGGATTTCCTCAATCGTTTTCACACCTCTGAAAACGAGGTGCTGAGCCTCGCCATTCCCTCGAGATGTTGAGTTCAGGTTCACCCGTAGCCGAGCTCTTCGATCCGCTTTTCGTCGAGCCCGAAGTAGTGGCCGACCTCGTGAAGGACGGTGATGCGGATCTCCCGGCGCAGCTCTTCCGGGTCGTGAAACGACTCCACGAGCGGGAGCCGGTAGATGACGATGCGGTCCGGAAGCGTGCCGGCCCGGTCGCGCGTCGGGCCCAATCCGTCGTACCAGCCGAAGAGGTTTGGGTCTTCCGGGTTCTCGTCCTCGACCACGATCGCGATGTTCTGTAGCGCTCGCGCCAGCTCGGGCGGGACGTCCTCGAGCGCGGCCCTGACGTGGGCGGTGAACTCGTCCTCGTCCATCAGCGGACGACGAGCGCCAGCAGCGCCTTCTGGGCGTGGAGGCGGTTCTCGGCCTGGTCCCATACGGCCGACTGCGGCCCGTAGAGGACGTCCTCGGTGATCTCCTCGCCGTAGTGGGCGGGGAGGCAGTGGAGGACGATCGCGCTCTCTCCCGCCTCCTTCACGAGGTCGGCGGTGATGCCGTAGCCGTCGAGGTCGCGGAGGCGCTGCTCGCGCTCGGCGTCCTGCCCCATGCTCGTCCACACGTCCGTGTAGAGGACGTCGGCGCCGCGGACTGCCTCCCCTGGCTCGTGCGTGACGTCGACCGCGCCGGACTCACGCGCGATCGCGAGGGCGCGGTCGTCGGGCTCGTAGCCTTCCGGGGTCGCGGCGACGAAGCTCCCTCCGAGCCTGGCGACCGCGACCATCAGCGACGAGCAGACGTTGTTCCCGTCGCCGAGGTAGGCCACGCGCACGCCGTCGACGCGGCCGAGCTCGTCACGGATCGTGAGGACGTCGGCAAGCGCCTGGCAAGGGTGCGAGGAGTCGGTGAGGCCGTTGATCACGGGGATCGTGGAGTTCTCGGCCAGTTCCTCGACGTCGGACTGCGCGAAGGTGCGGATCATGATCGCGTCCAGGTAGCGGGAGAGGACGGTCGCCGTGTCCTTGATCGTCTCGCCGCGGCCGAGCTGGAGGTCGTCCGAGCGGAGGTAGAGCGCGTGGCCGCCGAGCTGCGCGATGCCGACCTCGAAGGAGACGCGGGTGCGGGTGGACGGCTTCTGGAAGATCATCCCGAGCGAGCGACCGGGGAGGACGCGCTGCTCTTCCCGCGGTGCGTCCTTGATCCGGGCGGCGGTGTCGAGCACCAGCTCGAGCTCGTCGGACGAGAAGTCCGCCACGCGGGTGAAGTGGCGGCCTTTCAGCGTGTCCGGAAGGTCGAGCACCGCGTGGATCGTACTGTTGCGGCTACTTGACACTGTGACGCTTAGGTTTTATCATGGCCGCAGAGTCAATTCGCATCAGGAGGTATGTCCATGGCAACACTGGTTCGTTGGGAGCCCTTCCGCGAGCTCGCGGCCCTGCAGAACGACATGGGCCGGTTGATGAGCACGTTCCTCGGACAGGGACAGGTCGACGGCGAGAACGGTGAGCGTTCGTGGATGCCCGCCGTCGACGTGTGGGAGACCGACAACGAGCTCGTCTACGCCTTCGACATCCCCGGGATCTCCGAGGACGAGATCTCCGTCGAGTACGACGAGGGCGCGCTGACCGTCAGCGGCAAGCGCGAGCGCACGGAGCAGAGCGAGGACGACCGCTTCTATCGCTACGAGCGGCGCTTCGGCAGCTTCTCGCGCACGGTCGGCCTGCCGCAGGGCGTCGAGGAGGACGCCATCCGGGCGGACTACCGCAACGGCGTGCTCGAGATCCACGTCCCGAAGCCCGAGGCGCCGAAGCCGCGCCGGATCCAGATCGGCTCCGTCGAGCAGGCGACGATCGAGGGCTCCTCGAAGCGGGTCTAACTGCCCTTCTGGCCGTGTCCTGGGGTCGGCCCCCGGGGCACGGCCTTTTCTCTCTTACGTCTCGGCGAGGAGCTCGCGCAGCCGGCCGAGGCCGGCGAACATGCGGCTCTTGACGGTTCCGAGCGGGACGCCGAGGCGCTCGGCGAGCTCCGACTGCGTCAGGCCGCCGTAGTAGGCGAGCTCGAGGGCCTGTCGCTGCTCGCCGGGGAGCTCGGTCAGCGCCGCCTGCACCGCGGCGCGCCGGTCTCTCAGCACCGCGTCCTCGTCGGCCGGACCGGCGGACGGCTCGGGAGCGACCTCCAGCGGCTCGCCGCGCCGGCTCTGCTCCCGGCGCACGATGTCGACCGCCCGCCGGTGCACGACGGTGAGAATCCAGGTCGACGGTTTCGCCCGCTCGCGCTTGTAGGCATCGGCCGAGCGCCAGACGGCGAGAAAGGCTTCCTGGACCGCGTCCTCGGCGAGCGCTCGGTCGCGCAGGATCCGGAAGGCGAGCCGGAAGGCGAGCCGGCCGAAGCGGTCGTACAGCACGCCGAGGGCGTCGTCGTCGCCGCGGCCGACGGCCTCGAGCACCTGCTCGTCGGAAGGCTCGCGAGCCGCCTCGGACTCCTGCCGGCCGACGGCGGAGGAGAGCGTGACGGCGTAGTCAGACATCGGCGCTTAACAAGATCTCGCTCGTCGGCTGGTCGGAGCCCTCCGCGTCCTCGAGCGTCACGGCCACGGTGTTCCCCGGCTCGACCGGTTCGTCGAGCGGGACGTGACGGCAACCGCCGGAGAAGAGGCCCGCCGGTCTCGGCCGGTTGTCCTCGATCACCCAGGCCTCGTACGCCTTGCCGGCCGGAGGATCGTCGACGCAGGCAACCAGCGTCGCCTGGTCGCCGTCGACGATGAGGCTTCCACCGCCGTCCATCGCAACGACCCGCGGCGGGGTGTCGCGGAGCGAGTTCGCCCACAGGCCGAGCCCCACGGCCGCGCAGGCGGCGGCGACTGCCGCGGCAGCCGTCGCCGGAAGGAGCCAGGGGCGGCGCATCGGGACGACCGTCGCCGTGCGCGGCTCGGTTCTGGCGGCGTCGAGGATCCGCTCGCGGAGCTCCGGCGCGGGCTCCGGGCCGTCGGCGCCGTAGGCGAGCTCGCCGGCAATCTCACGCAAGGTGACCACCTCCTCGCGGCATCGGTCGCAGGTGTCGAGGTGCCGCTCGTACGTCCAGCGGTCCTCCGGGTCGAGGGCGTCGAGCGCGTAAGCGGCGGCTTGGTCGTGGATGTCGGACTGGGCCATGCGCATCATTCTGATTCGCAGAGCCCAGCCCGATGGTTCGATCAGTCCAGCTGCGTCCGGGCGAACCTCGCCCAGATCGGTGAGAAGTTCGGGTCGGTGTCCAGCGCCTGCCGCAACAGCCGCTTAGCCGCCGCCTTCCGGCCGAGGCAGCTCTCGATCATGCCGCGGTGGAAATAACGGTGCCCGTCCGGAAAGCGGAGGGCCTGGTCCGAGTACCGAACCGCCTCCTTGCACCGTCCGTTTCGGACGAGCGCCCACGCGAGTACCTCGCTCGCCTCCGTCCCCGCGCGCTGCGCGTACCCGCGTCGGGCCAGAGCGAGCGAGCCGGGCAGATCGATCCCGTGCTCGAGCTGGAACATCGCCCGGTCGAGGTCCGTGTCGACGCCGTTCTCGGCCAGCCGCTGCTCCTGCCGCAGTACGAGGTCGTAGGCCTTCGCGGCCGCCTTCGGCCGCCCGGCGACGGTGTAGAGGTCGCCCAGCGAGGACGCGAACTCCGGCGAGAACCTCCTGGCGACCGCCTGCCGCTGAAACGCGATTGCTCGCTCGAGGTTTCCGCGAGCGGCCTCGGTCTCGCCCCATGCCTCCAGCGCGAGGGGATTGCCGGGCGAGACCGCGAGCGCGTTGCGGAAGTGGCCGGCCGCGGCGGCGAACCGGAGGTCGCTGCGGTCGAGCCGTCCCAGCTCCACGTACGCCCACGCCCGGGTCTCCCCATCCACCGCGGAGTCGAGGGCCAGGTGGATCGTGCGCCGGGCCGAGACGTTTTCGCCGAGGCCGGCCTGGACCCGCGCCACTCGCGCGTAGGCGGCGATGCTCGGCTTGAGCTCCGCCATCTTCTCGTAGGCGCGATAGCAAGCCTCGAAACGGCCGAGCTCGAGGAGGGCGTCGCCGATCACGCCGTAGGCCTGGGCCATGTCCGGTGCCAGAGACCGGGCACGTCTTGCGAGGGCGAGGCCCTCCCGGAAGTGGTGGCGGGTGTTCGCCAGCGACGCCAGGCCGATCAGGGCCCGGACGTCGTTCGGATCCTGTGCGAGCGCCTGGCGCAGCACCCGCTCGGAACGCGTGTAGTGCGTCGGCTCGCCGGTGCGGCGGGCCAGGCTCTGCTCCTCGAGGCCGGCTCTGACGAGCTGATTGGTCGGTGTCCTCGAGGTCTCCTCGCCGTTCATGCGCAGAGCGCCTCCGACGAGGAGGGCGGTGGCGGCTATCGCCGCCACCGCTGCCCCTGTCAGCGTCCGCCGTGTCACGGCTTCTGCTGGCCCTTCGCGTTGTCGAACCCGCTCGGGGGGTCGTTCTCGTACGGGAAGAAGCCCAGGTTCGGGACGTCGTTCCCGTCGACGCCGTCACCGAGGAGGTCGCCGGCCGGGTGTCCCTTGAGCTTCCCGGCGACGGCGCGCTCGGCGATGTCGACGACGTCGTCTGTCAGCCGGCGCCCGTTCGGGAAGCCGGCGAGGTCGCCGCCGAAGACGCCGAGCCGGTTCGGGCTCGCCGTCGGCGGGATCGAGAGGTTGATCCGCAGCATGTCGGCGAGCTTCGTCCCGGTGTTGTTCAGGCCGGGCACGCCGGTCAGCAGCACGGCGACGAGATCGTCACGGTTCGTCTCGGGGACGCCGAGGCCGTACAGCTGGTTGATGACGGCCGCCAGGATCGGCGTCCGGTAGTACTGCTCGAACTGCGCATCCGTGGCCGGGCTCAGGCGGTTCCACTTGTCCTTGAGCCGGGTCGGGATGATCACTTCGTTGATGAGCGGGTTCCCGAGGCGGGAGACCTGCACCCACTGCCTCTCCTCGTGGAACCGGCGGACGCCGTTCCGGCGGTACTCGCGGATCTTCACGCGAGGCCGCTCCGTCGTCGCCCAGACACCGACCGTGTGATCGGAGTCGTCGAGCTGCGAGATCGGGATCTGCAGCGCGATCCCGTGCGTCGCGTAGTTGGCGAAGAAGTCCTTCCCTCCGCCCATGTTGCCCGTGCCTTTGCGGATCGCGACGAGATCGAAGATCGCGCCGATGTCCGCGAAGAACGCGTCCTCACGCTGTCCGGCGAAGACCTTCCCGCCGCCGGCGAGGTTCGTGACTGCCGCGTCGGCCAGCTGCCGGTAGTTCGGCGTCGAGCGCGGGCCGATGTTGTTCGGCGGGGTCACGCCGCGCGCGACGACGGTCTCGTTGCCGCGGACGATCCGCGTGACCGTGTAGTCCTGCACGGTGTTGCCGAGGAAGAGCGTCTCCTCGCGGTTCTTGAACCGGAACCGGTACGTGACGTCGGCCTTGCCGTCGCCGCTCCGGTCGATGTTGATCGCGTACCGGGCCCGCTGGGAGAAGCGGTACCAGTTCGGCCCGGCCGCCGGATCCTCTGCGGGGATCCAGTTGGCGATCACGGTCAGGGAGTTCGGCGCGTCCAGGCTCCTGAACGCGTAGACGTCGGTCGTGTCGGCCGACGGATCCTCGGCGATCAGCGGCGCCTCGCGGTGACTCGACGCCTGGCCCGCCTCGGGGGCGAGCGCTCTGACGCTGAGTACCGCTGCGGCTACCGCGATCCCGACGATCGCGAGTACGAACATGCGCATTGTTTGCGGCTCCTTTCGACTTGGGGTCGCGGCTGATTCGCAGGTCGGCCGAGAGCGGTTCGGCCGACTACGCTGGACGCCATGCGGCGGCTGGGGGTCGTCCCGCTCCTCGTCCTCGTGCTCGCGGCCGCGGGCTCGGCGGCGACGCGCCCGGGCTGGGTCGAGTACGAGGATCGCGGCTTCGGCTGGCGCTTCGAACATCCGGCAGTGATGCGGCCGGCGCCGTTCGAGGGGTTCACCCGCATCAGCTGGTACGGCGTCGCCTTCTCGAACGTCCTCGCCCGCGCGCCGTCGAGCTGGCCGCTCGAGGCCCCGAAGCTTCCGTCTGAGGGCGTGCTCGTGCGGTTCTGGTACCAGGAGGGAGGGCCGTCCTACCACGAGGCTCTGCGCGACGACCGGCTCCCCGCCTCTCCGCGGCAGCTGCGGCGCCTCTCGTTCGGGCCGCGGCCGCGGCCTCGGGTCGCGATGTTTCAGTTCGGCGGCGCGCCGCTCGGCGTCGCCGTCTGGGCAGGAACCCGTGCGCGGCGGAATGACGTCGCCGCCGTCGGCGAGATCATCCGCCGATTCCGGCCTGCTCCGCTCCGCACGGGCGGCGTGACGCGCCCATGCGGCTTCTTCGTGCTCGATCGCGTTCGGGGGTACGCACGGGGAACGGCGAGGCGCTACGACACCGCAGACTTGCCTGAGAACGACTGCGTCTGGCGAAGGCCGTTCTATCTCGTGAGGACAGGAACCGCGCTCTATGCAATCGGCTGGCCGCCCGATTCACCGGGATACAAGAGTTGCGGGGTCAGGTTCGACGAGAGTCGGTTCGAATTTTTCTGTGCCAACGGCGCGCGGTGGAACCGCTTCGGTCGCGTCATCTCGGTCCCCCGCGGGTGGCGAGGCGCGGAGGAGCCGCTCGCCCGCTACTCGGTCGTCCGCGGCTACGACGGCCACGTGCTCGTCTCGCCGAACTCCTATCGATACCCCTGACCGCACTGGCGCCGGGCACCGGGACGTGTGCTCAGTGCTCAGGGCGCGGCGGTCACCTCGTAGAGCGCCCAACTCCCGGGGACGCCCTTGAGCTCGTGCGTTCCGCGGTCGGCGAACTCGATGCCCGAGCCGACCACCAGATCGTGAACCGTGCTGGAGACGAGGATGCCTCCGTCTCGCGCGGCCGCCATGACCCGGGCCGCGATGTGCACGGCGAGGCCGCGCAGCGTGCCCCCGGCGAGTTCCACCTCGCCGGTGTGGACCCCCGCTCGGATCGCGATCCCTCGCTCCCGCAGCGCCTCTTCGAGCCGCGCCGCGCAGGTGACGGCCCGGGCGGGGCCGTCGAACGTCGCGAGAAAGCCGTCGCCCGTGTGGTCGACCTCCTGTCCGCGGTAGGCGCGCAGGTGCTCGCGCACGACGTCGTCGTGCTCCCGTGCCAGCCTGGCCCATGCTGCGTCGCCCCGCTCGGCAGCCATGGTGGTCGAGCCCACGATGTCCGTCAGGAGCACGGTGGAGAGCTGGCGGTTCAGCACGGGTCTCGTCCGTGTCCCTGTCAAGAACTCTTCGACCTCGTCCAGCAACGGGGTGAAGTCACCGGCGTTGAACGGGAACGTGTCCGCGCCGGGGAGCTCGACGTACTTCGCGTCTGCGATGTTCTCGGCGAGGTAGCGTCCGAAGGGCGCGCGGTAGTGCCGGGCGTCGGCGCGCTGGAGAACGAGAGTCGGCACGCGGATGGCCGGCAGGATCGAACGAACGTCGAGGTTCGTGACCCAGCGGTACATCGCCGTCGCCGCTCCACGCGCCATGCCGAGCCGCTGATAGCGGATGAACCAGCGGGTGAACTCGACGTCGTGCGCCACTGAAGGCGCGGTCAGGCCGAGGATCTCACTCGTGACGCCCCAGTTCTGCTCATACCGGTCGATGAGCTTCTCGCGGGTCGCATCGGGCATCCCGATCGGGTAGTCGTCGGCTCGCCGCCAGCGTGCGAATGTGTTGACGAGAACGAGCGCCGGCACCCGGTCGGGGTAGGAGGCCGCGAACATCATCGCCATCGGTCCGCCCTCCGTGTCACCGATCAGTGCGGCCTGCCCCATACCGGCGGCGTCCATCACCGTGCGCACATCGTCCATCCACTCCTCGAGCCGGGGGAGCGATGCCAGGGGCACAGGATCGGAGACGCCGGCCCCTCGCTTGTCGAAGCACAGGACTCGGGCGAAGGACGCCAGCCGGTGCAGGTACGCCGCCATGTGCGGCTCCTCCCACATCACATCGACGTTCGTCACCCAACTGGTGACGAACACGAGGTTGAGCGGACCCGATCCGAAGACCTGGTACGCGACGTAGCCGCCCTCCGACGGCGCGTATTTGGTGATCGGCGTGGTCATAGCCCTATCCTCGTCCCCGCGCGACCGGCGAGCGCCTCGGCGACCCGGTCGAGCGACGTGATGATCGCCTCGCCACCAGCGCTGGCCGTCGAGAGCGCGGCCTCCACCTTCGGCCGCATCGAGCCTTCGGCCAGCTCCGGCAGGAGCTTCTCGGCCTGCTCCGTCGTCAGCTCGCGGATCTCCTCCTCGGCAGGCGTGCCGAACCCTCGCTTCACCGCCGGCACGTCTGTGAGGATCAGGAGCCGGCCGGCGGCGAGCTCGCCGGCGAGGACTGCCGACGCGCGGTCCTTGTCGATCACGGCGTCGACGCCTTCGAGCCGGTCCCCGCGCCGGACGACCGGGATCCCGCCGCCACCGCACGCGACCGGCACGGTTCCCGCGGAGAGCAGCGCGCGGATCTGGTCGGCCTCGACGATCTCGAGCGGCATGGGGGAGGGAACGACCCGTCGCCGGCCGCGGCCGGCCTCGTCGACGAGCCGCCAGCCGCGCTCCGCCTCGAGCGCCCGTGCCTGCTCGGCCGAGTAGAACGGCCCAATCGGCTTCGTCGGCCGCTCGAACGCCGGATCGGTCTCCTCGACGACGACGTGGGTGAGCAGGCAGGCGACCGGCCGCCCGGCAGCCGGCCCGAGCTCGGTCTCGATCATCGAGCCGATCTCCGCCTGCGTCTGGGCCACGGCCAGGTAGAGCGGAAGCGGCGGGACCTCGTCGGCCGACCGCTCCTGCCGCAGGAGCTCGTTTCCGACCTGTGGGCCGTTTCCGTGCGTGATCACGAGGTTGCCCTCCCGAAGCAGCGGTGCGAGCGCCTCGGCGGTTTCCCGCAACCGCGCCGCCTGCTCGGCAGCCGTGCCTCGGTCGCCCGCGCGGATCAGCGCGTTGCCGCCGAGCGCGACGACCGTCGTCAAGCGAGGGCTGCTTCGGTGTTCCCGGTGGTTAGCCCGCGCTCGGCGAGCAGGTCGGCCAGGGTCGGCTCGCCGAGCTCCTGCAGGCGGTAGGTGACGCGGAGCGCCGGCTTGTCGAAGTCGATGACGCGCCGCAGGTCGATCGGCGTCCCGATCAGGACGACCTCGGCGTTCGAGCGCGCGATCGTCTCCTTCAGCTCGTCCATCTGCTTGCGGCCGTAGCCCATGGCCGGGAGCAGCTCGGTGACGTGCGGGTACTCCTCCAGGGTCTTTGCGATCGAGCCGACGGCGAACGGGCGGGGATCGACGAGCTCGGCGGCGCCGTTCGCCTTCGCCGCGAGGACAGCGGCTCCGTACGCCATGTCTCCATGCGTGAGCGTCGGGCCGTCCTCGATGGCGAGCACGCGTTTGCCGGCGACCGTCTCGCCATTCTCCTCCAAGAGGAACGGCGAAGCCGCCAACACGATCTTCGCCTCGGGATTGACCCTCCGGATCGAGTCCAGCACGGCCTCGACGCCCTCCGGTGGAGCGGTGTCGACCTTGTTCACGACGCACACATGGGCCATGCGGAGGTTCGTCTCGCCGGGGTGGTAGCGCAGCTCGTGGCCGGCTCGATGCGGGTCGGCGACGACGACGTGGAGGTTCGGCTTGATGAACGGGGTGTCGTTGTTCCCGCCGTCCCAGAGGATCACGTCCGCTTCCTGCTCGGCCTCGTCGAGGATCGCCGCGTAGTCGATCCCCGCGAAGACGACGTTGCCTTCGGCGATATGAGGCTCGTACTCCTCGCGCTCCTCGATCGTGGCGTCGGCCGCGTCAAGGTCCGCGTAGTCGGCGAAGCGCTGGACGGCCTGCTTGGTCAGGTCTCCGTAGGGCATCGGGTGCCGGAGAACGGCGACCCGCTTGCCGGCGTCCCGCAGGAGTTTCGCGATGTGGCGCGTCGTCTGGCTCTTGCCGGAGCCGGTGCGGACCGCGCAGACCGCGACCACCGGCCTCGAAGAGGTGAGCATCGTTCGGTGCGGCGAGAGCAGGCTGTACGAGGCGCCGGCGGCCAGGACGCGCGAGCCGATGTGCATCACGTGCTCGTGGGTCACGTCCGAGTAAGAGAACACCACCTCGTCGACATCGTGCTCCCGTACCAGCTCCTCGAGCTTGGACTCCGGGTGGATGGGAATCCCGGCGGGATAGAGATGTCCAGCGAGCTCGGCCGGGTAGCGGCGGCCGTCGATGTTCGGGATCTGCGTCGCCGTGAACGCGACGACCTCGTACTCCTCACGACCACGGTAGACGAGGTTGAAGTTGTGGAAATCGCGGCCCGCGGCGCCGACGATCACGAGCCGTCTTCGATCCATGAATAAAGCTTATTCAGTTTGCAGGACGTTGAGGCTCCGACACGCTGAGGTCTGTGCCGCGGCATGTCGGAGCCTCCCTCGCAGTAGAGTCACCGCGATGGCCGGCTTCGCCGAGGCGCTCAACGAGCAGATCGCCCATGAGTTCGCCGCGTCGCAGCAGTACGTCGCGATCGCAGTGCACTACGACGCCGAGTCGCTGCCACATCTCGCCGCGCACTTCTATCGCCAGGCGGTCGAGGAGCGGAACCACGCGATGATGATGGTGCAGT
>OBLS010001083.1_pt1 | contig 10829 bp, 10 predicted proteins | sample 1519901 | NCBI WGS metagenome assembly OBLS01 (sample SAMEA3113585, study PRJEB22503) | soil metagenome
GTTCAAGCTGGTGATCGTGTCCAACAAGGACCACCCCGAGATCCCCAAGACCGGATCCCTGGAACCAATTCCCTACAACTAGGCGCCGCGTGGCCGCGCTGCTGGAGCTGGCCGGGCTGTCCAAGTCCTACGGGGCGCTCAAGGTGATCGACGACCTGAGCGTGCGCCTGGAGGACGGGGAGGCCCTCGGGGTGGTCGGGCCCAACGGGGCCGGCAAGACGACCATGCTCCACCTGGCCGCCGGCCAGCTGCGACCGGACGCCGGGCGGGTCCACCTGGACGGCCGGGACGTCACCGGCCTGCCGGCCCGGGCCCGCTGCCAGCTCGGGATGGCCCGCACCTACCAGGTCCCCCAGCCGTTCTCGGGGATGACCGTGTACGAGAACGTCCTGGTCGGGGCGACGTTCGGTGGCGGTGGGGACGCCCATGCGGCCAGTCTGGAGGCGCTGGAGCTGGCCGGGCTGACCGCCGGGGCCAACCGGCTGGCCGGCAGCCTCACCCTGCTCGAGCGCAAACGGCTGGAGCTGGCCCGGGCCCTGGCCACCGGGCCGCGGGTGCTGCTGCTGGACGAGGTCGCGGGCGGCCTGACCGAGCCGGAGGTCCACCAGCTGGTCGCGACCATCCGGCGGGTCCGGCAGGCCGGGGTGTCGATCGTCTGGATCGAGCACATCGTGCATGCGCTGCTGTCGGTGGCCGACCGGATCGTTGCCATCAACTTCGGCCGCAAGCTGATCGAGGGCGACCCGCGCACGGTCATGGCCAGCCCCGAGGTCCGCGACGTCTACCTGGGCGCCGAGGCCCTCCCGTGAGCCTGCTCGAGGTCGAGCGGGTGGCCAGCTTCTACGGCGACTTCCAGGCCCTGTTCGACGTGTCGGTGCGGGTCGACGAGGGCGAGACGGTGGCCGTGATCGGGGCCAACGGGGCCGGCAAGTCGACCCTGCTGCGGACCGTGGCCGGCCTGATGGGCCGCGGCCGGGGCAGCGTGGTCTTCGACGGGCGGCCGCTGGACGGCGTCCCCACGTACCGGCGGCTCGGGCTGGGGATCGCCATGGTCCCCGAGGGCCGGCGCATCTTCCCGAGTCTCACCGTCGAGGAGAACTTGAAGGTCGGGGCGAGGCGCGACCGGCCCGGCGACTGGGGCGTCGGCGCCGTCCTGGAGCTGTTCCCGGCCCTGGCCGGCATGCGCGACCGGCCCGGCACGCTGCTCTCCGGGGGCGAGCAGCAGATGCTGGCCATCGGCCGGGCCCTGATGGCCAACCCGCGCCTGCTGCTGCTGGACGAGGTCTCCCTTGGCCTGGCCCCCCTGGTGGTCAGGCGGATCTACGAGGCCCTGCCCCGGATCCGCGCCGCCGGGGCCACCGTGGTCGTGGTCGAGCAGGACATCGGCCAGGCCCTGGCCGCCGCCGACCGGGTCTACTGCCTGCTCGAGGGCCGGGTCGCCCTCCAGGGCCGGCCGGCCGACCTCACCCGCGAGCAGATCACCGGCGCCTACTTCGGATTACGCGTATGACCTGGGTGAACGTGGTCGTCCAGGGGCTGCTCCTCGGCGGGCTGTACGCCCTCTTCGCCACCGGGCTGTCGCTCATGTTCGGGGTGATGCGCCTGGTCAACCTGGCCCACGGCGACCTGTCGATCGTGGCCGCGTTCGTCGCCCTGGCCATCGTCGACCGGTTCGGGGTCAACCCCCTGTGGACGCTGCTGGTGGTGGTGCCGCTCATGCTCGGCGTCGGCTACCTGCTCCAGCGGGGGCTGCTCAACTTCACCCTGGGCGGCGGCGACCCCCTGCCCCCGGTGCTGGTCACCTTCGGGCTGTCGATCATCCTCCAGAACCTCCTCCTTGAGCTGTTCTCGGCCGACTCCCAGGGCCTCGACGCCGGCCGCGTCGAGAACGCCAGCATCCGGGTCAGCGACCGCCTGGCCGTCGGCTGGTTCCCGCTGCTGACCCTGGTCACGGCCGTGGCCGTCCTGGTCGGGCTGCAGCTGCTGATCAGCCGGACCCAGCTCGGCCGCTCCTTCCGGGCCACCTCCGACGACCCCGAGGCGGCCACCCTGGTCGGCCTCGACCCCCGGCACCTGTTCGCCATGGCCACCGCCATCGCCCTGGCCACCGTGGCCGTGGCCGGGCTGTTCCTGGGCGTCCGCACCACCTTCACCCCCAGCATCGGGCCGACCCGGCTGATCTTCGCCTTCGAGGCGGTGATCATCGGCGGGCTCGGGTCGATCTGGGGCACGCTGGCCGGCGGGCTCGTCCTCGGGGTCGCCCAGACCCTGGGGTCGCAGCTCTCCCCCGGCTGGGGGGTGCTGGCCGGCCACCTGGTGTTCCTGGCCGTGCTCGCCTTCCGGCCCACCGGCCTGCTCGGCAAGGCGGTCCCGGCATGACGACCCAGGACCAGGCGCTGCCGGCCCTGCGGGTGCAGCGGGCGACCCTGCCCAGCCGGATCGGGCTGGGGGTGGGGCTGGTCGCGGTGGTGGTGCTGGCCCTGGGGCCGCTGTGGGCCCTGGACAGCGTGCTCCGCACCCTGATCAGCGTGTTCACCCTGCTCGCCCTGGCCCAGATGTGGAACCTGCTGGCCGGCTACGCCGGGCTGGTCTCCATCGGCCAGCAGGCCTATGTCGGCCTTGGCGCCTACGGCCTGCTGTTCTGCGCCGACACCCTCGGCCTCCCCCTGCTCGTCTCGGTGCTGGTCGCCGGGGTCGCCGGCACCCTGATCGCGGTGCCGACGGCGCTGCTCGCCTTCCGCCTCCGGGGCGGCTACTTCGCCATCGGCACCTGGGTCATCGCCGAGGTCTACCGCCTGGTGGTCACCAACATCTCCCAGCTCGGCGGCGGGTCGGGGCTGACCCTGCGGGCCGCCTCGGCGGTCGACCGGACGACCCGGCTGTACCTGACCTACGAGCTCGCCCTGGCCGTGGGGATCGGGGCGGTGGCCGTGACCTACCTGCTCCTGCGGCGCCGCCTTGGCCTGGCCCTGACCGCCATCCGCGACAGCGAGCAGAGCGCCCAGAGCCTCGGGGTGCCGGTGTTCCGGACCAAGTTCGCCGTCTACCTGGTGGCCGCGTTCGGCTGCTCGCTGGCCGGGGCCGTGATCTACCTGAACCTGCTCCGGGTCCAGCCGGAGGCCGCCTTCAGCGTCAACTGGACCGCGTTCATGATCTTCATCGTGGTCATCGGCGGGGTGGGCACGATCGAGGGACCGATCATCGGTACCATCGTGTTCTTCGTGCTCCAGGAGACCCTCTCCGGGTACGGGGCCTGGTACCTGGTCCTGCTCGGCGCGGTGGCGGTGGTGGTCACCCTGGTGGCCCGGCGCGGCCTGTGGGGCCTGGTCGCCGACCGCACCGGCTGGAGCCTGTTCCCGGTCCAGCGACGTCTGGAGGAGCGCTGATGGCCCACCGGTTCGCCGACGTCGACGAGGTGACCCAGCGCCTGGCCAAGGCCAGCTACCTGGCCACCCCGATGATCGCCAACGTCGCCTTCCTGGCCGACCGGCTGGAGAAGCCGGTCCTGGCCGAGGGGCCGGCCGGCGTCGGCAAGACCGAGCTGGCCAAGGCCCTGGCCGCCGCCACCGGGGCCCGGCTGATCCGGCTCCAGTGCTACGAAGGGCTGGACGAGAGCAAGGCCCTGTACGAGTGGAACTACAAGAAGCAGCTGCTGCGCATCCAGGCCGACCGGGCCCACGACGCCAGCTGGGCCGAGGTCGAGGCCGACATCTTCTCCGAGCCGTTCCTGCTCACCCGCCCCCTGCTGGAGGCCATCCGGGCCGCCGACCCGGTGGTGCTGCTGATCGACGAGGTCGACCGGGTGGAGGTGGAGACCGAGGCCCTGCTGCTGGAGGTGCTGTCCGACTTCCAGGTGTCCATCCCCGAGCTGGGCACCGTCGCCGGCACCCAGCGGCCCCTGATCGTGCTCACCTCCAACGCGACCCGGGAGCTGTCGGAGGCGCTGCGCCGGCGCTGCCTCTACCTCTACATCGACTACCCGGACGTGGACCGGGAGCGCGAGATCGTCCGGGCCCGGGTGCCCGAGGTCGACGAGCTCCTGGCCACCCAGATCGCCGAGATGGTCCGGTCGATCCGCCAGCTCGAGCTGAAGAAGGCGCCATCGATCTCGGAGACGATCGACTGGGCCAGGACCCTGCTCCACCTGGAGCGGCGGACGCTCGACCCGGCGACCGTCGACGACACCCTGCACCTGCTGCTCAAGCACGAGCGTGACATCCAGCGGGCCCGGGCCGAGCTCGGAGGGCGTTCACCGGGGGGCTACCCTTGAGCCCCCCGGACCCCCGAGGGTAGAGGAGGCCGCATGGGGATCGAGATCGACCGCGAGCGGTTCGACGACGCCGACTACACCGCCTTCACCCAGCGGCTGGAGCACTGCCTGGAGGCGCTGGGGCAGCTGCTGGAGCAGCCGGGGTTCGGGGTCGGCCCCCGGACCATCGGGGCCGAGCTGGAGCTGTTCCTGATCGACGACCAGGGCCACCCCCTGGGCAGGAACCAGGCCATCCTCGAGGACGCCGGCGACCCCCGCCTGACCCTGGAGCTGGACCGGTTCAACCTGGAGGTCAACCCGTCGCCGTTGCCCCTGGCCGGCCAGCCGCTGACCGGCCTGGGGCGCGAGCTGGAGGGGGCGCTGGAATCGGTCCGGGCCACCGCCGCCGCCCACGGCGGCCGGGTGGCCATGGTCGGCATCCTGCCCACCCTGCGCGACCAGGACCTGCACCGCGGGGCCATCACCGACGCCCCCCGCTACCGGGCGCTGGACTGGAGCCTCAGCCGGGTCAAGGCCGAGCCGTTCGAGATCGAGATCAGCGGCCGCGACCCCGAGCCGCTGCGGGTGGTGCGCGACAACATCGTCATGGAGGGGGCCAACACCTCGTTCCAGGTGCATCTGCGGGTCGACCCGGCGGACTACGTGCCCAGCTTCAACGCCGCCCAGCTGGCCACCGCCCCGGTGCTGGCCGCGGCCGGCAACTCGCCCATCTTCCTCGGCCGGGTGCTGTGGGAGGAGACCCGCATCGCCCTGTTCGAGCAGGCGGCCGACGACCGCGACGCCCCCGGCCGGGAGCGGCTGGTCTCCCGGGTCGCGTTCGGCACCGACTGGCTGCGGACCAGCATCCTCGACCTGTTCGAGGAGAGCGTGCGCCACCACGAGCCGCTGCTGCCGATCTGCGGCGACCAGGACCCGCTGCTGGCCCTGGGCGCCGCCGGGGTGCCCCGCCTGGACGAGCTGCGGCTGCACCAGGGCACGGTGTGGCGCTGGAACCGGGCCATCTACGACAGCGGCTTCGGCGGGCACCTGCGCATCGAGATGCGGCCCCTGCCGGCCGGGCCGACCGTGACCGACATGCTGGCCAACGCCGCCTTCCTGCTCGGGCTGACCCTGGCCCTGGCCCCGGGCGCCGACGACTGGACCGGGAAGCTGCTGTTCGCCAGGGCCCACGCCAACTTCTACGACGCAGCCCGCCTCGGCCTTGAGGCCGAGCTGGAGTGGCCGGGCGCCGACGGCACCCCCGAGCGGGTCGGCGCGGCCGAGCTGGTGCCGCGGCTGCTGCCCGAGGCCCGCCGCGGTCTGGTCGAGGCCGGGGTCGACGCCGGCGAGGCCGACCGGCTGCTCGGGGTGATCGGCGACCGGGCCGCCTCCGGCCAGACCGGCGCCGTCTGGCAGCGCCGCACCCTGGCCGCCTTGGAGGGCAAGGTGGGCCGCGAGCAGGCCGTCGGTGAGCTGCTGGAGCGCTACCTGGAGCTCCAGGCGACCGGCGACCCGGTCCACACCTGGCCCGTCCAAGGCTGAGGGGCCGGCCATTCCGGCCGGCCCCTCGTCCCGCTGCCGTTACGGGTTGGCCACGTTGACCAGCCCGGCCCCGTACGCCTCGGAGTCGGGGATCCGCGGGCCCTCGAGGTGGCAGTAGCCGGTGGGGCAGGGAATGCCGCTCAGGTCACCCGGCGAGGTGTCGGTGGCCGACAGGTCCCTGGTGAAGTTGCGGGGGCCGTCGTTGGCCAGCCGCTTGAGCCGGGAGACCAGCGCCCCCGGGCGCTTGCGCAGCGACGGGTGGGCGCTGGCCACCAGGGCCAGCGACCCGGCCACCTGCGGCGCCGCCATCGAGGTGCCCTGGATGGTCGAGTAGCACTCGCCCTGGGGGAACCCGGAGCCGGTCGTGAAGGTGAAGCAGGGGATCTGCACCGCCCAGTTGGAGGTGGTGCTGAACACCTGCCAGGCGTTGGTCAGGTCGTCCAGGGTGTGCGGGAACCCGGGGGTGCCGCCCCGGTCGTAGTTGCCCAGGTTGAACTTGCGGGCCCCGCCCGGTCCGGCGATGTCGATCCGCGGCCCGAAGTTGGAGTAGTAGGCGAGCTGGTTCTGCCGGCCTGGCCCGGCCGCGTGGTGGCGGTCGCTGGCCGGCTTGCAGGTGGCGTTGAAGTCGGGCGGCACGGGCGGGTCGGCGTCCGGGTCGCCCGGGTCGCCGATGGTGCCCGGCGGGCAGCTGGCCGAGGACGGGACGTTGACCCGGTTGGTCGCGGCCACGTCCACGTAGCCGGGCGCACCACCGGGCAGCGTGACCTGGCCGAACGGGTCGACGAAGTCCTCGGGCAGGGTCCCGGGGGTGGTGAGCTCGCCGTGGCTGAGGATCTTGCCGCCAGCCCCGACCCGGACGTGCTCGTTGCCGGCCGAGGCCACGATGATCGTGCCCTTGCTGCGGGCGTAGGCGGCCGCGTCGATGTAGGCCTGGTAGATGGCCTGGCCCTCGGGGGTGGAGATGTCCTGGAACCCGCCGAAGGAGATGTTGACGATGTCAACGCCCATGTCGGCGGCGGTCACGAACGCGGCGAGGAGCTCCTCGTCGTAGGCCGAGCCGCACCACTGGGAGATCTTGAGCGCCACCAGGTTGACCTTGGGGGCGATCCCGTTGATGCCGGTGCCGTCGAGGGCGGCGGCGATGCGGCCGCCGATCCAGGACCCGTGGCCGTTCCAGTCGGTGGTCACCGGCCCGCCGAACTCGGCGGCCAGGTCCTCGTCGGACACGCCGAAGGCGGTCTTGCAGATGGGCGGGTCCTCCAGGCCGGTGAAGTCGACCACCGCCTTCACCTTGGGGGCCAGCTCGGCGTGGGTGAAGTCGAGGCCGGTGTCGGCCACGGCCACGGTCACCTTGGAGCTGCCGGCGGTGGTCTTCCAGCCCTGGGGCAGGCCGATGCGGCGGTAGTCCCACAGCAGGCCCTTGTAGTCCCAGGCCGGGTCGGGGTTGACCCCGGCCGCGGTGGTGGCCGCCGGCGCCTTGGCCTTGAGCCGGGTGGCGCCCTTCAGGCCCGGGTTGTCCAGGTTGGGCGCGCCCACCTCGGCGGCCAGCTTGCGCACCTGGCTGCGGGCGACGCCGAGGGTGCGGCGGTCGGCGGCCAGGCTGCTGCGGGCGGCCGCCGGGGCGCTCAGCACCATGGTGTTGACCTGCCGCAGGTCGCGCAGGACACGCGCGCCCTCCTTGACGGCCTTGGCCCGCAGGCCGCTGTAGTCGGCCGACGACCTGGCCTTGACCAGGTAGCGCCCGGACGCCTTCTCAGGGGCGGCCGAGGCCAGCTGGGGCAGCAGCGCCCCCAGCATGGCCGCGACGGTCGCGATGACCAGGACGCGGAGCACGCTTCGAACCTTCACTGGCTCTCCTCCCGCCGACGCAAAGTACCAATCCGCGGACAAGCATCTACGAATTGGAAGATGCCGCCAAGTCCGGACGCGACGTATCTCCGGGTACGGTGGCGATGGCGGCGCCCAGCCCTACAGGGCGGTAGTGCCCCGGCGGCGCATGAAGAAGCCGACGACCACGAGCACGATCACCGTGCCGATGATGGCCGAGATGATGCCGCCGAAGTCGAAGATGTCGGTGTCGCCGATGCCGAGGCCGACGGTGAAGATCAGATAGCCGAGGATGGCGCCGGCCAGGCCGAGGGCGATCGACGCCAGCCACGACGTTGGGCCGCTCATGTTGCGGAACACGTCGCCGGGCGTGAGCATCCTGGCGATCACGCCGGCGACGAGGCCAAGCAGCACTGCACCGAGCATGATGGCGCTCCCTTCAGGTATTGATGCCTGCTCTGCCCGTATCGAACATCTAGGGCGGCAGCGGCGCAAGCCACGGGGCGTCGGGCAGGCGCTCGTCCATGGCCCCGCCGGCGCGGCACTCGCCCGACCGGTAGCCCTCGGGCATGAGCGGGTAGACGTTGCGCCAGTAGGCGCCGGCCAGCTCGGCCGCGTCGGCCGGCCCGGCGCCGAGCAGCCTGGCCGTCTGGGCGTCGCGCTGGACGGCCGCGCACTCGGCCACCGCCTCGTCCAGGCGCCCCGACAGGTGCATCGCCTCGTGGGTCAGGACGTGCACGGCCACCACCTGGTCGCGGGTGGGCCGGCGCTTGTCCGAGCGCGCGTAGGCGGCCAGGTGGCGGCACTGGTCGCGCTTGATCAGGGTCCACGGCTCCGGGGACCCGTCGGCCCGCCAGCGCACGTAGCCGAGCTCGGGGCCGGCGTCGACGAAGGCCCCGCCGAAGCTCTGGCAGCGCACCGCCACCCTGGCCCCGGCCAGCACCGAGGCGGCCCCGCCGAGGCGCCGCTCCTGGGAGGCCCGGAGCACCCCCGGGACGGCGGCGCCGGCCCCCATGGCCAGCAGCAGGGCCACGGTCACCCAGGGGAACCGGCGCGGCCGGCCCAGCTCGTCGGCGCGGCGCAGGCCCCAGCCGATCGCGACCACGGCCGCCCCGGCCAGCAGGGCGACCGCCAACCAGGTCAGCACCGCAGCTCCCTCCGTCGCCGCTGAACGGCTTCTTCAGGGAGCTATCGGCAGATCCGCCGCCGCCGTGAGCCGGGGCGGCCGCCCGGTAGGAGGTCAGCGGCGCAGGACCCGGTCCATCACCTCGAGCAGCTCGTCGACCTTGGCCTCGCCGCCGCCGGCCTTGATCTCGTCGCGGACGCAGCCGCGGATGTGGCCGTCGAGCAGGCCGAGGGAGACCTTGTCGAGGGCGGCCTGGATGGCCGCGACCTGGGTGACCACGTCGACGCAGTACTTGTCCTCGTCGATCATGCGGGCCACGCCGCGGACCTGGCCCTCGATGCGGCGCAGCCGGGTCTGCAGCTGCTGCTTCTGCATGGTGTAGCCGGGCACGGCGCCTCCTCTGCTTGCATGCCCTATACCCGGGTAGAGTATCTGATGGTACCCGGGGTGGGTATCCATGGAGCATCGGGAGGTGGCGTTGGCGACCAGGGTCGACCTGCCGATCGAGGGCATGACCTGCGGGGCCTGCGCGGCCCGGATCGAGCGGGGCCTGAACCGGATCGACGGGGTCGCCTCGGCCAGCGTCAACCTGGCCGCCGAGCGGGCCACGGTGGTCTACGACCCGGCGGTCACCGGCCCCCCGGCCTTCTCGGACAAGGTGGCCGCGCTCGGCTACGCGGTCGGCCGCGACCCGGGCGCCGACGCCGACGGCGACGGCGACGCGCCGCCCACCCGCCTGCTGGCCGCGGCCGCCCTGACCGTGCCCGTGCTCGCCCTGGGCATGTTCCCGGCGCTGCAGTACCCGGGCTGGGCCTGGCTGTCGGCGGTCCTGGCCACCCCGGTGGTGCTGTGGGCCGGGGCGGGCTTCCACCGGGCCGCCCTGGCCGGGCTGCGCCATCGGGCCGCCACCATGGACACCCTGGTCTCGCTGGGCACCCTGGCCGCCTGGGGCTGGTCGGTGTCGGCGCTGCTGGCCGCCGGGCCCGGCGACCCGGCCCCGGGGGAGCCCGGCGGGGCGCACCTGTACTTCGAGGTCGCGGCCATCATCGTGGTCCTGATCCTGTTCGGCCGCTGGCTCGAGCAGCGCGCCCGCAGCCGTTCCGGCCAGGCCCTGCGCCGCCTGGCCGAGCTGGGCTCGGGCACGGCCATGGTGCTGCGCGACGGGGCCGAGGTGCCGGTGCCGGTCGAGCAGGTGGCGGTCGGCGACCGGTTCGTGGTCCGCCCCGGCCAGAAGCTGGCCACCGACGGGGTGGTCGAGGAGGGCCGCTCCTCGATCGACCGGTCGCTGCTGACCGGCGAGTCGGTCCCGGTCGAGGCCGGCCCGGGCGACGAGGTCACCGGGGCCACCGTCAACCTTGAGGGCCGGCTGGTGGTGCGGGCCACCCGGGTCGGGGCCGACACCGCCCTGGCCCAGATCGTCCGGCTGGTCGAGGCCGCCCAGGGCTCCAAGGCCCCGGTGCAGCGCCTGGCCGACCGGGTCGCGGGCGTGTTCGTCCCCGTGGTCCTCGCCATCGCCGCCCTGACCTTCGCCGGCTGGCTGGCCACCGGGCACACGGCCGCCGAGGCGGTCTCGGCCGCCGTGGCCGTGCTGATCGTGGCCTGCCCGTGCTCGCTCGGGCTGGCCACCCCGACCGCGGTCATGGCCGGGACCGGCCGCGGGGCCCAGCTGGGCATCCTGATCCGCGGGGCCGAGGTGCTGGAGCGGGCCGGCCGGGTGACCACCGCCCTGCTCGACAAGACCGGCACCCTCACCAAGGGCCGCATGGCCCTGGTCGAGGTGGCCGCCGACGACGGCGTCGACCCCGCCGAGCTGCTGGCCCTGGCGGCCAGCCTCGAGGACGCCTCCGAGCACCCGGTGGCCAGGGCCGTGGCCGAGGGGGCCAAGGAGCGCGGGCTGGCCCGCTCCCCCGTCGAGGCGTTCACCAGCCTGCCCGGCCAGGGCGTGGCCGGCCTGGTCGGCGGGCGCGAGCTGCTGGTCGGTTCGACCGGGCTGCTGGCCGGGCGCGGCTGGGTCGTCCCCGGCCGGGTCCAGGCGGCCGTCGACGCCGCCCGGGCGGCCGGCCGCACCGCCGTGGTCGCCGGCTG
>OBLS010001084.1_pt1 | contig 10821 bp, 10 predicted proteins | sample 1519901 | NCBI WGS metagenome assembly OBLS01 (sample SAMEA3113585, study PRJEB22503) | soil metagenome
CGTCTCTCGCTCGATGAAGGCAGACGACGTCGCGCCCACGCGCCTCGACGCCGCGCGCGAAGCGGCGAAGGCGTTCGTCGCCAAGGTGCCGGAGAAGTTCAGAGTCGGCGTCGTTTCTTTTGCCACGCGCGCGGTCGTCGGGGTGGCGCCGACCGAGGACCGCTCGCTCGTCGAAGCTTCGCTCGACACGCTGGCACCCGGAGAGGGCACGGCGATCGGGGACGCGGTCGCCCTCTCAACTCGGGTGGGCCGGGATCGAACGGGCGACGACGCGGCGGCGGCGGCGCCACGGTCGGTCCTGCTCATCTCCGACGGAGCCCGGGACGGCGGCGCCGTCACTCCGCAGGCCGCCGCCCAGCAAGCCAAGCGCCTTCGCGTGCCTGTCTACACAGTCCTCGTGGGGACGCCTGACGGCGTCGTCGAGGAGACACTCACGGGCGGCTTGAGGCAGATCATCCGTGTCCCGCCCGCTCCCGACACGCTCCGGGAGATCGCGCAGCTCTCGGGAGGCGAGTTCTTCACCGCGAGCGACGCCGAGGGGCTCGAGCGGGTCTACGAGGAGCTCGGGTCGCGCCTCGGCACCCGGAAGCAGTCTCGGGAGGTCGGCGATTACTTCGCCGGCGGCGCAGCCGCGTTCCTGCTTGCCGGTGGAGCGTTGTCGGCGCTCTGGTTCAGGAGGGTCCCGTGAAGAAGCTGCTGATCATCGCCGCGTTGAGCGCCGTCCTGACAGCGGGCTCGGGCCCCGCGCAGGCGGCAGACGAGTGCGACGGCTTGATGGTCTGCGTACCCGTCTCCGGGCCGTGGGTCGTGGTTCCGACCAGCCGCGCGGTCCCGAGGCGGACCGTCGAGTACCAGCTCACCTGCCCCCGCGGTTACATCGTCGGCGGCCTCGACGCGGAGCTCAGCGACCGCGGCATCGACATCAGCTTCATTGGGAGCCTCGGCAGTCCCGTGAACCCCGGCATCACAACGGGTCGCTCCGTCGTCTTCGTGGCGTCGTACGTCGGCACGACGGCACAGGCACCGACGTTTCGCCCGTACGTCGGCTGCATGCCGGCGAGCGGGGGCGGGCGGATTCCGACCGCCGTGCAGAGGATCGTCAAACCCGGCCATCCGACGATCCGGCGCGTTCGCAGAGCACGCGTGGTTCCGGGCGCGAACACCGTCATGAGCACATGCCGGGCCCGTGAAACGCTGGTCGGCGCCTCCCACGCCGTCGGCTTCGGCACTCGGCAACCTCCGAGCGCCGCCGTCATCGACAACGTCACCGCCGCGCAGACCGTGCGCGGGCGCCGCGTGGTTGTGTCCATTCGCGGTGACGCGGAGCTCGGAAGGATCCGCGCGATCGTCCAGGCCCACGCCGTCTGCTCGGGTGTGAAGTGAGGTTCGAGCGCCCACTCCTGCTGCTCGCCCTGCTCGCCCTGGCGATCGCGGTAGCGCTGGCGTGGTGGCTCCTGCGCCGGCGGCGCATGCGCTACGCGGTCCGCTTCACGAATCTCGAGGTGCTCGCGGCCGTGGCCGGCGGAGGAGGATGGCGGCGCTTCGTCCCGCCCGCCTTCTTCGTGGCCGCACTGGCTGCGCTGTGCGTGGCCTTCGCCCGGCCCCATGTCGACCGGCTGATCCCGAAGGACCGAGCGATGGTGATCCTCGTGATCGACACGTCCCGGTCGATGCAGGCCAAAGACGTGAAGCCGACGCGGCTCGCCGCGGCCCAGGAGGCGATGCGGAACTTCCTCGATCGCGCCCCCAAAGAGCTGCGCGTCGGTCTGGTCGTCTTCGCGGGCGAGGCGCAGGTCGCCGCGCCGCCGACAGGCGACCACGATCTCGTCGAGCAGTCGATCGACGAGATCGGAGAGTTCCAGAGCTTCGGCGGGACGGCGATCGGTGACGCGCTCGCAGCGGCGGTCGAGCTCGTGCAGCAATCGCTCCCGGAGGTACGTCAGACGATCGCGCTGCGCGCCGCGCCGCCAGACGAGACGAAAGGCCTGGCGTCAATCCTCTTCCTCTCCGACGGCGCGCAGACCCGCGGCACCCTCCTGCCAGACGAGGGAGCCGCCCAGGCGAAGGCAGCCGGTATCCCCGTCTACACCGTCGCGCTAGGCACGCCGGAGGGAACGGTGACGGGCCGGTTCGGCTTCGGCCCCGGCGGCCTGCCGCCCGGAACGCCTTCAGGACCGGATTTCGGCGGCGAGCAGACGATCCCCGTGCCACCCGACCCGGAGACCCTCCGCCAGATCGCGGAGACGACGGGTGGGAAGTTCACGGAGGCGCGTACGGCCGACGTCCTCGAGCAGACCTACGAGGAGCTCGGCTCGAGCCTCGGGCGCACGCCCGGCGAGACCGAGATCACGTTCATCCTCCTCGCGGCGGCGGGTGGTCTACTGCTCGGCGCCGGCGTGCTCTCCGCGCTCTGGTCGCCGCGTTTTCCCTAGCGCACAAGCCGAGGCAAGTCTCTAGTCCGGGCCGGCGTCGGGATCGATCATCGGGTCCCCGCCAACGTCCTCCTGCTGACCTTCCGGCGCCTCGATGTCTTCGACGTCCTCTGAGCGCTCGTCCGGCTGCGGCTCGGTGTGCTCGTGCTCGCTCATGAATCCTCCTCGCTCGTGCGCCAGGTTCCCCCAGGGGAACCATCCGCATGCACGTACACCTTCTCGCCGCGGAAGAGCCGCCGCTCCCGGTCCCACGGGAAGAAGATCACGACCCGGAACTCGACCCGCTCGCCGGTCGGCTCCCAGTTCAGCCAGCTCTGCTCGTGCGTGGCGGCCACCTGCGCCTCCTCGACGACGCCCTGCGGGCCGACGACGATGTCGGTGAGGTCGAAGTGGATGTCAGGGAAGGCGGTGAGGAGGCCCGTGTAGAAGCGCGTCGCGCCGTCATGCCCCTCCCAGCGCTCGGGGGTGCCGACGATCTCGTAGACGCAGTCGTCTGTCAGCGTCGCGAGCAGGCCGGCGATGTCGCGGTTGTCCTCCGCGATCGAGTGCTGCTTCCAGAGCTGGTAGACCGCATCGACCTCGGCGGGGTCGACCTCCAGCTTCATCAGCTCGCGAACGTCCATGACGGCGCATATTCTCAAGCCGTGGCTCACCTCGGGGTTGTCAGAGCTCGCAATCGCCGCGTTTTGGCGATCGTCCTGGGCCTTACGCTCGCCTTTACGGCCGTGGAGATCGTCGGCGGCCTACTCACCGGCAGCCTCGCCCTACTCGCCGACGCCGCCCACATGCTCTCGGACAACTTTGCGCTGACACTGGCGCTCGTCGCCGTCTGGCTCGCGGGACGGCCGAGCACGCCGGAACGGAGCTTCGGCTATCAGCGCGCCGAGATTCTCGCGGCCCTCGCGAACGGTGTGGTCCTCGTTGCGCTCGCGATCTGGATCTTCGTCGCGGCGTGGGGTCGAATGACGGACCCGCCCGAGGTTCTCGCCGGGTGGGTTGCGCTCGTCGCTGTCGCGGGCCTTGTTGTCAACCTCGCCGCTGCGGCGATCCTGGATCGCGCCGGACACGACACCCTGAACATGCGCGCCGCGCTCAGGCACGTCGTCGCGGATGCGCTCGGATCGGCCGGCGTGCTCGTCGCGGCGTTGGTGATCCTCGTCACCGGCTGGCGCTACGCCGATCCGCTCGCGGGCGCCCTGATCGGGCTCCTCGTCCTCGCCAGTTCGTGGAGCGTGATCCGCGACTCAGTGCACATCCTGCTCGAGGGCGCGCCGCGCGGGATCGATCCGCAGGCGCTCGGCCGCCGCCTGGCGCAGATGCCCGGCGTTGCCGAAGTGCACGATCTCCACGTCTGGACGATCACGTCCGGCTTTCCCGCGCTCGCTGCGCACGTGTTGGTCGAGCGCGGCGACGACTGCCACGCCCGACGGCGAGAGCTGGAGGAGCTGCTCTTGCGTGAGTACGGCATCGAGCACACGACGCTCCAGGTCGATCACGTCACGCCACAACGTCTCGTCTCGATCCAGTCACACCGGTGAGCGCGCAGGAGAGCAAGGACGAGCGGCTCAACCGCGAGTTGATCGAGCTACTGAATGAGCTCCGGGTTGCGCTGCCCGGCGTCCAGATGCTCTTCGGTTTCCTGCTCGCCGTTCCGTTCACGGACAAGTTCTCGGACGTCACGACGACTCAGCGCCACGTCTACTACTCCACGTTCATGTCGACGGCGGCGGCGACGATCTTTCTGATCGCACCGACCGCCTACCACCGTCTGCGCTTCCGCCAACACGACAAGGAGCAGCTGATCCAGACGGCCACCCGGCTGACGATCGTAGGAACGGCTTGCCTCGCCGCCGCGCTGAGCGGCGCCGTCTATCTCGTCAGCGACCTGCTCTTTCACACCGCCGCGACGGCCGTCGCGGCCGCCGCGGCTGCAGGTCTAGTCCTGTGGCTCTGGTACGGCCTGCCGCTGCTGCGGCGGCTCCAGGATCGCTAGCTCTTGGTCGGAGCTTCGGTGCCGGGCAGGTGGAGCAGGTTCTCCACCTCCTGCACGCCCTGGACCTTGCGGGCCCGCTTCTCGAGATCCTTGATCAGCTCCGGTTCGCCGACTTCACCGCGCAGATAGACCTTCCCGTTCTCGGCGTTGACGTTGATCTGGCCTTTGGGGACGTCTGCGTCGCGGAAGATCTCGGTCTCGACCTTGCGGGTCAGAGTGACGTCGTCGGGCTGTGGCTTGGGCTCTTCCTCGAGGTGCTTCGCCTTCTGGACGAGCCCCTCGGCTTGAGCGGACGCCGACCGGCCGAGCCGCTCGGTTTCCCGAATACGCCGGCGGAAGAACCCGGCAAAGCGATCCCGCGTCATCGCGCGGCGGCGACGGCCCTGTTCCGGGTCGAAGAAATACGTGAGGGCGGCCCCGAGTCCTACGAGGCCAAGCAGTTTTCTCATGGCGGCTCCCTTTCTCGGTCTCTTGGATCTCGGGGAGCCTACCCCGTTCGCGGGCGACGAAACTCGGCTTCGAGCGGCTGGCTCTAGTCGCCCCAGTCGAAGTCCCGGGAGCGGCCCCAGAGGCCTTCCTCGGCGGGCCTCTCGACGCTCTCCTCCGCAGGACCCGACGCTTCCGGCGCTGGGACGCCGGGGTGACCATCGAGGGTGTCCTCGATCCGGGCCTGCTCTTCAGTCTTGAAGAGAGGATGGTTCTGGAAGGGATCCTCGATCCGGTAGCCGTCGATCGGCATGTTCCCCTCGAGCTCGGCGTTCCGCCGCTTCAGCTCGAGGTGGTCCTGAATCACGCTTGCGAAGAGTGATGGTGTCTCGACAGTCATTTTCTCCTTGTTTGGAGCTGGGACGTCCGTACGGCGCGGGATTGTAACGGCCTTGTAGGTCAACCGCGCGCGCTGCCGGCGAGCGGCGCCGCAGCCGCGACACGGTTCTTCCCCGAGCGCTTGGCATCGTAGAGTGCGCCGTCGGAGGCCGCGACGAGGTGATCTTGCGTGCCCGCCTGCGGGAAAGCGGCCACCCCGAAGCTCGCAGTCACGCGAATGCGCTCGCCGTCCGGGGCGACGAACTTTCGCCGGACGAGCCTGCGCCGCACACGCTCCGCCAACTCGTACCCGCCTTCCAAATCGGTGCCCGGGAGCAACAGGGCAAACTCCTCGCCGCCCCAGCGCCCGGCAAGATCGATCTCGCGAACGCTCGCTTGCAGCGTCTCTGCGACTGCCTTGAGCACCTCGTCGCCGGTCGGGTGTCCCCAGCGGTCGTTGATGTCCTTGAAGTTGTCGATGTCCGCCAGGACGAGCGCCAGCGACTCGCCGAAGCGCTCGGCGCGTGCGAGCTCCTTCTCCAGCGCAGCCGTGCAGAGGCGGCGGTTCGCAAGGCCGGTCAGCCCGTCGACGAGCGCCTGTTGCTCGACAGTTCGGTGGCGTTCGGCATTGGCGAGGGCGATCACGACGTGGCCGACGAGCCACCCGGCGCTCTCGCGCTGCTCCGAGGTGAACTCGTCTCCATAGAGCACCAGCGAGCCGAATTTCTCCCGCCCGGCCGAGAGCGGAAACTCGAGCTCAGCCGGCCCCCGTTCCTCGCCGAACTCGACCAGCACCCGGCCGTCGTTCACGAGCTGGCCCGACGAAGCGCCTGTCGACTCGACCGCCGACTCGACGATTACGCGGAGCAGCTGATCGACGTCATGGGTGGCGGCAAGCGCTTCCCCGAAGCGGAGCGTGGTTTCCCGCACCCGGCGGCGCTCTTCCTCGAGCTCGTGCATGCGGGCCTCGAGCTGGTCGGCCATCTGATTGAAGGCGAGTCCGAGCGAGGCGAACTCGTCGCGTCCGCGAACCGCGACGCGATCACCGAGGCGGCCCCGCGCAATTCCGCGCGCCGCGTCGGCAACGTGGCTCAGGCTGCGGACGATCGAGCGGCCTTCGAGGTAGGCGACGGCAGCGATCAGCGCGAGGACCACCAGCATTGCCAGGAAGATCCGCGACTGCGCCCAGTTCGTCGAAGCGTCGATCCGCGCCTGCGGCGCCAGGACGAGCAGTCGCAGGTCGGGATGGTCCGGGAGCGGCTCAGACGCGAGCGCACGGAACTCGCGGCCCCCGACGGTCATCTTGTTGGGATCGCTCGGGGCACGGACCGGGCCGGCGAGCTTGCCCGTACCGGCCGTAATCGACCCGGAACGCACGAACACGACGTGGCCGCCACGCTCGATTCCGGCGCCTCGTCGGACACGGGCCGCGAGCCTGTCGTCGAGAGAGACCCCGGCGACGATGCGTCCGAGGCGCCCGCGACGTCCTCTGACGGTGACGGCCCGCTCCACTGCGGGCTGCGCGACGGTGCCGAACCGGAGACCTCTCGGAGCCTCCAGCCGCAGGTTGGACGTAGACGCGACGATCCGTCGGAGCGCGCGGCGATCGCGACGTGCGAGCGCGCGCTGGAAGTTCGGATCGCGGGCGAGCTCGGTAGCCTTCCGCTGCGCCGCGGCGATTTCGTCGGCGTAGTGCGCCAGACCGGCACGGACGCCGGTCTCGAGCATCCCATCGACTCGACGGGTCTCGTTGCGGTCGGTTACTGCCTCCAGACCGCTGAACGCCGCCGCGAACGGCAGCAGCGAGATCACGGAGAAGTAGACGACGAGTTTTAGCTTGAAACTCCCCATTGCGATTCCCCTCAAGCCGCTCCCAACTACGTCCGATACCTCCTTTAAACACGTTGTCGGCGGCAGAGGGGAGGAGCATGAGGCCGACTTTCATCCACGTCCTTACGGGCGTACTGCTCGGAACAGCACTCGCTGGGCTGCTCAATGTCCCCGGACGGGTCGTCGCGCACCAGGAATCGATTCCGCCGGTGCACTCCCTGCACACGGCCAAGCCGATGCGTGAGCCCGTCGTTCGCGTCTCCCCCGACCTCGAGCGCTCGCTGACCGCGAAGCCGGCCAAGCCGGCACGCCCGCGGCCGGTCACGCGTGTTGTTCTGAAGCCCGTGCCCGTCCGGACGGTCGCCCCCCCGCCGCCGCCGCCTGTGTCCGATCCCGCGCCCCCGAAGCCGAAGCCGCAGCCCGCGGTGCCGCCACCTGCACCTGCACCGGCACCGGCGCCCGCACCGCCACCCGCACCCGCCCCCGCACCCGCACCGGTATCGCCTCCGAGAGTCGTTCTGGAGACGCCGCCCGAGGACGACGACGGCGACGGAAAGTCCAAGAAGTCCAAGAAGGCGAAGAAGGCGAAGAAAGAAAAGAAGAAGCACGGCGGCGACCAGGAAGACAACCCGGGTCATGACGACGACGGCGGCGACCGCAAAGACAAACGCGGTCACGACGACGACGATTAAGCTCCCGGCGTGCCACGCGCCCGCTACCTGCTCGCACGCCGCCTCGGTTGGTGGGGCGTCGTCCTCACTGCCTACGACGTCTGGCGACGTGTTCCCAAGCAGCACCGCAAGCGCATTTACCGCCAGGTGCGGAAACATGCACCGACGGTCGCCCGCACGCTCGCGCGCGAAGCGCAGCGTGCCCGCGCCGCGGCTAGATCACGCCGAAGCTAGAACGTCTTCGACGATGCGCTGCTGCTCGCGGAGGTGCGCGGTCGGATAACCCTCGCTTGGGCTCGCCCGCCACGGACGGCCGACGAAACGCAGTGGAACGCGTCCGGCGATCGCCTCCTCGAGCCGGTGCCGGATTGCTCGCCAGGCGCCCATGTTCTGCGGCTCCTCCTGGACCCAGATGACCTCCTCGAGAGCCGGGTAGGAAGCGACGAGCCGAGCAGCAGGCTCAATCGGGAACGGGTACAGCTGCTCGAGCCTGGCGACCGCGATCTCTGAACGGTTCGCGCGTGCGTCGTGGCCGACGATGTCGTAGTACACCTTGCCCGAGCTGAGCACGAGCCGTCGCGCCTGCGCGCGGTCGACGGCGTCGTCGTCGATGACGGGCTCGAAGCCCCCGTCCGTGAGCTCGTCCAGCGTCCCGGCCGCCTCGCGGAGACGCAGGAGTCCCTTCGGTGTCATCACGATCAGCGGCCGCGCATTCGGATCGAGCGCTTGCCGCCTGAGCAGGTGAAAGTACTGCGACGACGTGCTCGGATTCGCAACCCGCACGTTCTCTTGAGCCGCGAGCTGCAGGAACCGCTCCAGCCGGGCGCTCGAGTGCTCCGGACCGTTTCCTTCGTAGCCGTGTGGCAGCAGTAGCGCCAGCCGTGACGTTTGGCCCCACTTCGAGAGGCCCGAGACGAGGAACTGGTCGACGACGATCTGGGCGCCGTTGACGAAGTCGCCGAACTGCGCTTCCCAGATCACGAGTGTCTCGGGCGCGCCGACGGAGTAGCCGTATTCGAACCCAAGCGCCGCGTACTCCGAGAGCGGCGAGTTGTAAACCTCGAAGGAGGCCTCCGCGTCGGACAAGTTCTTCAACGGGGTGTATTGCTCGCCGCTCTCCGGGTCGTGGAGCACGAGGTGCCGGTGGGAGAAGGTCCCGCGCTCGGTGTCCTGGCCGGTCAGTCGGATCGGAATCCCCTCGACGAGCAGGCTCGAGAAGGCAAGCCCCTCAGCCTGGCCCCAGTCGATCCCGCCCTGCTCGATCGTCTCGAGGCGGCGGTCGAGCTGCTTCTTCAGCTTCGGGTGCACGTTGAAGTGCTCGGGCACGTCCAGCAGCTCGCGGTTCAATTTGCGGAGCAAGCCGGGTCCGACGGCCGTGATCACGTCGGAGCCGTTCGTCGGCGGCGTCCGCTCGCTCGGGGTGGGCGCGGGCGCACCAAAGGACGCCTTGAGCGTCTCGTGCGCTTGGCGCAGGCGGCTCTCGACCTCCTCCGCGAGCGCGTCAGCCTCATCCTCCGTCACCACGTCCTCGTCGACGAGCTGGGCGACGTACTGCTCGCGCACGCTCGGATGCTGTTGGATCCTCTCGACCATCAGCGGCTGCGTGTACGCAGGCTCGTCGCCTTCGTTGTGCCCGTGGCGCCGGTAGCCGACGAGGTCGACGACGACGTCGTGGCCGAAACGGCGCCGGAACGCGAGCGCAAGCCGGATCGCCGAGATCGCGGCCTCGGGGTCGTCGGCGTTGACGTGGACGATCGGCACGTCAAACCCCTTCGCGAGGTCGCTGGAGTAGCGGGTCGAGCGGCCGTCGGCCGGATCCGTCGTAAAACCCACTTGGTTGTTCGCGATCACGTGCAGCGTCCCGCCGGTCGAGTAGCCCCCGAGCCCTTGGAGGTTGAGCGTCTCGGCGACGACCCCCTGAGCGGGGAAGGAGGCGTCCCCGTGGATCAGCACCGGCAGCGCAACCCGGGAGTCGTGCGCGCCTGCGCGCGTCGATCTGTCGGTCTGCTCACTGCGCGTCAGGCCCTCGACGACCGGGTCGACCGCCTCCAGGTGGCTGGGGTTGGCGGCGAGCGAGACGGTGATGTCGCCCGACGACGTCTTTCGCCGGCCCTCGGCGCCGAGGTGGTATTTAACGTCGCCGCTCGAGCCGGCGGGCTGGGCCGACAAGGCCTCCAAGGTTCGCTCGCCCTCGAACTCGCGCAGGATCGTCTCGTATGGCCGTCCGAGCACATGCGCGAGCACGTTCAGGCGGCCGCGGTGCGCCATTCCGATGACGACCTCGTGCGCGCCGTCCTCGGCAGCGAGCTCAATCCCCATGTCGAGCATGGGCACAAGCACGTCCAGCCCTTCGATCGAGAACTGTTTCTGGCCGAGGAACGCGCGCCGCAGATAGCGCTCGAACCCCTCGACCTCGGTCAGGCGAGTGAGGAGGCGGCGCTTCTCGTCGGCGGACAGGGGCGTCCGGTATGTGCCGGTCTCGATCGCCTGCCGCAGCCAGACGCGCTCCTGGTGGTCAGAGATGTGCTCGACCTCGAACGCGCTCGTGCCCGAATACGTCTCCTGGAGCTCCGGCAGGACCTCCGCGAGCGTCTCTCCCCGGAAGTAGACGCGGAGGAGGCGCGCGGGGACGCGGCGCTGAAGGTCGGGGGTGAGCGGTGGAACGAGCCGCTCAGGCTCGAGGGCGGGGTCGCCGACTGGCTCCGAACCGAGCGGGTCGAGGTGCGCGGCGAGGTGGCCGTGCGTCCGATACGCCTTGACGAGGGCCATTGCGGCGGCCACCGCCCCGAGCAAGGTGTCATCGGCGGCCGGCATCGGCGCCGGCGCCACGGGCACAGCCGGAGGAGCTTCGATGACGGGCGCTGTCTTGCCGTCCTCGGCGGCGCGCAGCAGCTCGACGAGGCGGGTAACCCCGGGATGCTGTGCGATCAGATCGCTCTCGCCGCTCTCGAACAGGGCACGCCACTCGGAGGGGACGCCCTCGGGATCCTCGAGATATTCGTCGAGCAAAGCGCGGGCGTAGCCCGCATTGAGTCCGTCAACATCAGGCACGTTGCTCAGTTCTTTGTAGCAGCGCGAGATCCCCCTCCAG
>OBLS010001085.1_pt1 | contig 10820 bp, 14 predicted proteins | sample 1519901 | NCBI WGS metagenome assembly OBLS01 (sample SAMEA3113585, study PRJEB22503) | soil metagenome
CTTATCCTTCCCGAGATGCAGTTCCCTGCACCGTGACTTCGACGTCTTTTACGGGCACTTGCTGCTCTTCGAGCATCCTCTTAATGTTGTCTCGTACCCTGGCCGCGAGCTCAGTGAAGTTCTGAGATCTTGGGACCTGAATATTGCACGCCACGTCGTACCGGCGATTTTTGTCAGAGGCCAGAGAGCACGAGGGAGAGTCGGCACCGACCTCCCGGGCTGCGGCCTCCGCAAGCTGGCGAACGGCCCCCGCCGTGATGGCTATCTCGCGCCCCGGCGTCTCCTCTATGAGGGCTTTCCTCGTGACTCGCTTCCCGAGGGGTACCTCCCGCAGGAGCAGGAACAGCGCCACGAGCGCCACGAGGATGCCGACGACCGCGGTCATGGTCCGCGCGCTGGCGTCGAAGCTGAAGGCGGCGAGCGCGTCCAGGGCGTCGAGCACCCCCCGATAGGGGACGTACGCGCTTACCTGCTCCGCCGGGAGGATGCGGAAACCGACCAAAAACAAGAGCACCGGAACGGCGATCAAGAGCACGGCTACGACCAGCATGATCAGGCGGTTGAAAGCGTTCACTTCACCCTCGTCTTCGTCTCGCGCGGATCTGACCCGGCGATTCGTACCTTGAGGTTGCTGACCGGGATTCCCCTCTGACCCAGGTGCTGCTGCACCCGATCCCGGACCTCCGACTGGAGGCCCCGGGTACCCTCCCTCTCCCGGACGCTGGCCGTGACGTCGACCTTTGCCCCCGGCCTTCTCTGGGCTTTGACCTTCACGTTCGACTGGAGCACCTCATGCTCCTGCTCGGTGGCCCTGGTGGCCTCGTCCCTGACGGCGCTCCGGGTAATGTAGGTGCCCCGTTGCATCCGCACCCTCCGGGGGGTCGGAGGCTTGAGCTCGAGGACGAGCAATATTAGCCCCAAAAGCGCGACGGCGATTAGCACGAGGGCGTCCAGGGCGCCCACGCTGCCGTTTTCGATATTCGTGAGGTAGCCCCTTAGCCCCGCGGAGAGACCGTCGGGTCTCAAGGAGGGCGGCAGGTTTTGCAGGTCGGTGCCCTGCCCACCGAAGGTGTTGAGAAAAGGGCTTATGGAGGTGAGGAACACGAACACCCCGAGCGCGAAGAGCGCGACGAGGAGCAAGATGATCACTATCCTGTTAAAGATTCTCATCCCGGACCACCTCTACATCCTCCACCACCACCGTCGTGGTCCGTCCCAGTGCTCCTGGAGCGACCTTCTCGCGGACGCGCTCGGCGAGGGCCGGGATCGGCTCGGGTAGCGGCCAACGGACCACGATGTGTACCCTCACCTCGTCGGGACCGACAACCACGCCGGTCACCTTCTCTCCCGCCCCGTAGGTTGCTGCCTCCACGAAGCGCCCGGTCGCCAGCGCATAAACCCCGTCGGTGGCGAGGGCTGCCTCCGAAGCAGCCCTCGCCAGCTGCAGATCTTCGGCCAAAAGAGTCCCGTCTACCTTTCCGGTCTTGCCTACCTGACCCTCTGCTCCTGCTCGGCCTGTTGCTGCTGCTCGAGCTCACGCTGGCGCCGTTCCTGCTCCTGCTGCTGCTCCTGCTCCGGGAAGAACACGTCGTTGACGGCGACGTTGACCTCCGTGACGTTGAGGCCCACGAGGTTCTCCACACGGTTGATGATGTTCTGGCGAACGGCCTGGGCGATCTGGGGGATCGACTTGCCGTACTCGACCGTCAGCGTCGCGTCGATCGCGGCCTCGACCTCGCCGACCTCCACGGAGACCCCGCGGGACTGGCCACCGCTGCCGACGCTGCCGCCGGTCACGCTGCTCAAGATCCCACCGATAGCCTGGCTGCTACCGCCGCCCATCCGAACACCATCTACTTCCTGCGCGGCGATGCCGGCTATCTTGGAGACGACGCTGTCCTCGATCCTGGTACCGCCTCGCTCCGTCTGGAGCGGGTTGTCCTGCTGCTGGGTCCTCTGTTCGCTCATGCTTCTTCGCTCCCTTCTCTAAAGAGACCTGTTCTGTCTATTTGTCAACGTTCTAAGAATACCCGTCTCCCTAAGACCCCTAAGACGCCCGACGCGTAACGAGCTGGTGCAGGGTCAGGAGAATTATAGAGCCCAAGGTTGCGACCAGGATCGAGGGTAAATTGAAGCCCGTCACGTCGGGGCCGCCCAGGCGGCTGACTATGAATCCCCCTATCAAAGCCCCCACTATACCGATGACAATAGTCAGAATTATTCCGCCGGGATCTGGCCCCGGCATGGCTATCTTGGCCAGTATCCCGGCGATGAGGCCTACTACGATCCAGGCTAGGATGCTCACGATTCCCTCACCTCCCCTGCCACCGTGTGCTTCCACGCTGGCCAGAAAATATAGCTAAGTACCGTGCTATGCGCTTCGGGAGGTTCTACCCCACCATCGGGCACAATAAACGCTTCGAAAAGCCTTACTCGGGCACCAGGAAGGCCAGGGTGAAGAGGAGTGCCACGATGTAGAGTAGGGGGTGGACCTCGCCGGGCTTGCCGCGAGCGAGCTTTATGAGCACGTAGGAGATGAACCCGAAGCCGATGCCGTAGGAGATGTTGAAGGTCAGGGGCAGGGTCAGGATGGTGAGAAAGGCGGGGATCGCCTCGTCCGCCTCTTCCCAGGGGATAAAGCGCACCGCCGTCATCATCAGGAAGCCGACTACGATCAGGGCCGGCGCCGTGACGGGGGAGACGAGGATGTCCTGCCCGCCTTCGGGGTTCGGGATCGGGACCGAGCCGCCTATAACCGCGATCAAGGGCGAGAACGGGAGCGCGAGCAGAAAGAGCAGCCCAACGACCACGCTCGTCAGGCCCGTCCGGCCTCCTTCGGCTACACCCGCGCCGCTCTCGATGTAGCTGGTGACGGAGCTCGCGCCCGCGGCACCGCCGCCGACCGCGGCCACCGAGTCTACGAGGAGTATTCTCTTCAACCCCGGCAGTCTGCCCTCCTCGTCCAAGAGCTTCCCCTCCTGGCCGACCGCTATAACGGTACCCATTGTGTCGAAGAAGTCCGTCATGAAGAGGGCGAAGATTATCGGCACCAGTGAGAGCCGCAAGACGTCCGGCAGCGCCAGGACCCCACCGCCTATCGTGGAGGTGTCGAAGCCGAAGCTGACGACGCCGCCGGGCAGTGGCACGATCCCGAAGATCATGCCGACCAGGCCGGTGACGAGGATGCCGATGATGAGACCGCCCCGAAGGCCGCGGGCGACGAGGGCGAGCGTCAGGGCGAGCCCGAAGGTCGCGAGCAGAACAGGGCCTCGCGTGAACTCCCCGAGCCTCAAGTACGTGACCGGGTCGGGAGCCACGATGCCAGCGTTCTTCAGGCCGATAAAGGCGATAAAGAGCCCGATACCGACGGCGATGGCGAACTTCAGGCCGAGCGGGATGGCGTTCATGACCGCTTCGCGAAGGTTCGTAAGGACGAGGATGGTAACGAGGAGGCCCTCGACGATTACGGCGGCCATCGCCGTCTGCCAGGGGAGTTGTTGGCCCAGGATCAGGGTGAAGGCCACGACCGCGTTGAGGCCCAGACCCGAAGCAAGGGCGACCGGGAAGTTCGCGACCACGCCCATCGCGATGCTCGCCGCCGCCGCCGCGATGCACGTTGCGAAGAACACGCCCGGCACGGAGAGACCGGTCCCGTCGGTGCCGAGGATAGCGGGGTTGACGAAGATTATGTACGCCATCGTCATAAAGGTCGTGAGCCCCGCTATAACCTCCGTTCGGAGGTTCGTCCCCCGCTCGGAGAACTTAAAGAAACCGCCCAAGACCGGGGTACTCTCCGCAGACAGCGTTTGAGGTGACGACCGGTAAGCCGGCGGTGTGCCTTGTACCCAGGTGTCACCGTCGTGGTAGTGCCACCCCCCGGTCTCGCGAGACTTGGTCCACCAGTGGCCCTGATCGTCCTGGACCCTCAACTGCTCGAGCTGTGCATCGAACTCTTCGGTGCTAAGGGTGCCAGAGTCGTGTTGATGCTTGAGTTCAGCGTAGCGGCGGTCTACTGCATGGAAGTCCATCTCACGCTCAATATAGCTAGTTCGCGACTGAGTGTCTAGAGGTTTACCTTAATGTGCCTAGAGCCCGAGTATGGGCTTGTTCTTCCTCCAGACGAGCCAGGCGATGGAGAGGACCCAGAGACCGATGATGGCCGAGTAGGCCGGGAAGATCTGACGATAGTACTCCGGGGTGTCGCCGGTCTCTATGACCGGGATGGACTCGTCACGGGGCAGGCCGGCTATCTCAAGCCCTTCCTGGGTGGTATCGTGGAAGATTACGGTCCCCACCGTGGCGAGCTTGCCGCGCCAGACTTGCTCGCCGGTCTCCGTTACGTCTGGTGGCGTCTGGGCGGTCTGTACGAGGAGGTTGTCCCCGGTCTCTTCAAGGCGGAAGTAGTAGTAGGCGGCGCTGTAGCGCGCGGAGACGGCTATCCTCGGCTGCTCGGTCTCTGGGTCCGGGGCGAAGTCCGGGGTGCCCGTGACCTCGACGTAATCGCCGAGCTCCGTACCCGACGGTAGCTCGGCATTGTTGAGTTGCTCGACACTCAGGGCGAGCGGCTCGTCTTCGAGGCCGTAGGAGAAGTTGGCCGCGGTGGTCGAGGCGCCGAAGGTGAAGACCATGACCATGAACAGGCGTACCAGGAGCCAGGAGTTGCGCCTGATCCAGGCTCCGAGCCCCGGCTCTTCGTAGTGCTGTTCCGGCCGTAGCTCGTGGTCCGGGAGCTTCTGCTGGTCGCGGGTATCCATCGCAGCAATTCTACCTGGTGGCGCGGGGGGGAGTAGGTACGCTTTCACAGCGGTCGCCTCGCGGTGGGTGCAGAATGTGAAAGCTTTTAGCGGCGGGGCGCCAGATAGGCTGGTGCGCCGGAACGCAACAAGGTATGCTGGTGTCTGGCAAAGTACGTCCGGGACGACCGGGCGACGAGAACCTAGGCAGGGGCGGTGTTTTGGAGAGAGGGCGGGATGTACCGGAGGCTGTTTCCGAGGAGACCATCTCCCCGGAGGACAGGCCCGAGTACACCGTGGTCGGGATATTGGAGGACGGTGCCGCGCTCAACCAGGCGGTGAGGGAGATCCAGGACCTCGGCGTGGGCCGGGACGACCTCACGGTTATTCTCAAGCGCGAAGACCCCGACGAGAACGAGCCGTTCCCGGAGGGAACGCTCTACATTGTGGTCCCCGACGACCGCCGGGGGCTCGAGGTGCCGGTGGGTTTCGCCGCAGCTTTTCTGGTTTTGGGGGCTTTCTTTGCCATCGCCGTGCCCTCTATAGGGGTCCCGACGTTCCTGGTCTTTATCTCGCTGGCGGCGATCCTCCTGGCTGGTTCGTTCACGAGGGTTGGGGTCCAGCCGATACTCACGGACATGCAGGCTCCCAGGGAAGAGTCGGGGGCCTGGAACGACCAGTTCGAGGTGGGGAAGATCCTGGTTTTCGCCGTGACCTCCGAAAGGCGGCTTATAAGACCGATCCGGGAGGTAATACAGGCGAACGGGGTCTCGGAGGCCTCTTACTACATAGTGGACCGGCGTCTGGGGCCCCGAGCGGTCGGCCAGGCCGTCATGCACCGGGCGGGTCCGGCGGAGCAGGGAAACCAGATCGCCGGCGCTCAGGACGCCTAGAAGGAGCTTGTTGAGGGATGAGTTTGTTCGCCACTTCGGCAGGGCTTAGTTTCCTGGCCCAGCTAGACCTGTCAAACTTTACGTTCCCCGGGGGCGTCAGGGGCTTCACGGGTTTTACGATGCTCGTTCACATGTTCTGGGCTGAGCTGTTCGTCGGGTTCGCTATAGCCGCCCCCGTCTTGCAGGCCTGGGGGTCGCGCACCGGGAGCCCCCGGATGGACAGGCTCGCCCACTCGATGGCGCGCTTTAACGTGCTCACCTTCTCGACCGGCGCCACCTTCGCGGTGCTGTTTATGGTCTTGCTCGTCGGCTTCTACCCGAGGGTCACGGCGGCGCTCTTCACGCACTTCTTCTACCTCATTGCCATCGCGATGGCCTCGATGCTCCTCGCGCTGTGGGGGATGTACTCCTACTACTACAAGTGGGACCGCTACAGCGTCCTGAGCAAACGGAGGCACGCGCTGCTGGGCTTCACGATGGGGGCGTTTATCTGGATCTGGATGGTCATCATGACCGGCATCGACACGTACATGACCACGGGCGGCGGGCCCAACGCTGAGTCGGTCACCGAGGGCAACATCGGCTCTTTCGGGGCGGCGCTCTCGGGGATCTTCAACCCGATGTTCGTCGAGATGATCGTGCACCGCACCTTCGCCAACCTCTCCTGGCCGGCCTTCGCCCTCGCCGCGTGGTCCGCCTTTATGTACATGCGCTCCAAGACCGAGACAGATAAAGCCTTCCACGACTGGGCAACCTCGGTGGGGCTGACCTGGGGGGCCGGCTTTTTGCTCGTGCAGCCGATCTCGGGGTTCTTGATCGCCTACTCTATGAGCTCCGTCGGCTCCTACGAACGTCTCGTCGGCGAGGGTGGCAGCACCCCCACCTCGAACCTGCTCTACGTCAACCTCGCTATGGTCGTGGGGCTCTTCGTGTTGTCGAACGTGGCGATGTACATAGGGGCCGGGAGGCACCCAGATCTCGCGGGCCGGCGTCCCATACAGTTCTTCGGGCTCGTGGCGGCGGCGGCGGGGCTGTGCGCGCTGTTCGCGAACTTCGATCACGGCACGCCGCTCTTCTGGCTGCGCTACATCGCGATTCTGGTCATGCTCCTGGCGACTTTGGGGGCCTTGGTGACCTACCTGCGGGGCCGGATGAACTTCAGGTACGGCAGCCCGGGCGTGGCCTACCGGGTCGTGCTGCTCTCCTTGGGGATCCTGGCGGCGGCGACGGCGTTGAGCATGGGCTTCATGAAGTCCAACTCGAGGGTACCTTACACGGTATATAATCAGCAGCAGTTCACGGTGGAGAATGAGTCGCCACCGAGCGGGTTTGGCAGGTAGCTTCGGGGCTTTCTAGAAGGGGCTTACAGAGGTGGCAGAGCTACAAAGAGATCCCATGACTCGGGGGGACTTCCTGGGCTTCGGTATCCTCGGGACCATAGTAGGGGCGATACTGACCATTCCCCCGGCAGCGTTCCTCCTGGGCCCGATCATCGACGTCGAGGCCCGAGGACAGTCGGACGTCCCCGACGAATGGTTAGAGGTTGGTCCGATAAGCGAGATCTCGGAGGAAGAGCCAAAGTACTTCCGGGTGAACTTCCCGGTCGAGCAGGTGTACAGCCAGAAGGAGACGCAGGAGGTCTCCGACCAGGAGTTCGTGGTGGAGAGCGCCATCTGGGCTTCGTGGAAGACCGAGATACTCCCGGATAAAACGTATGGGCAGAGCCAGCGTCCCTCGTTTTTGGACAACTATAACGGAGAAACGCTAACCGAGGAGCAGGTCCGGGAGGCCCAGGATGCCCTCAACGTACTCTCCAGCTCCTGCGCCCACCTGGGGTGCCCGGTACGCTGGATTGTGAGGGAGGGAGAAGGGGAGTTCCTTTGCCCGTGCCACGGCGGGATCTACACCATCAACGGCGAGTACGTCGCGGGGCCGCCGCCGCGGGACCTCTACCAGTACACCTTTGAGGTCCGCGACGACGGAAATATCTACGCTAAGCACGAGTACGACGCAGGGGAGGGCATAAACGCCCAAGAACCGTTCGTGGTCTAGTGGAGGGCCGGAGAGAAAGAGGAGATCGGAGAGGCGCATGATAGGCAGGATCAGGTCCCAGGCCTTAGAGGGCGGCAAGTTCGTTACGGAATGGATGGAGCACCGGACCGGGATCGTTTCGATGATGGAGCACTTCCTATACGAGCCGGTCCCCAAAAGGGGTGCGTGGCTCTACACGTTGGGGAGCGCCACGCTCTTCTGCATCTCGCTGCAGTTCCTTACCGGTATCCTCCTGCTCTTCTACTACGTGCCCACCACCGACCACGCATGGGACTCGATCAACTACATAATGGAAGAGGCTTACTTCGGAACCCTGATCCGGGGTATCCACTACTGGTCGGCCAACTTTCTGCTGGTGGTGATAGGTCTCCACATGGCGCAGGTATTCTTCGCGGGCGGCTACAAGTCCCCCAGGGAGCTCAACTGGGTCATCGGCGTGGTGCTCCTGCTGCTCGTGATCCTGCTGGCGTTCACCGGCTACCTGCTCAGGTGGGACCAGGACGGGTTCTGGGCCTCCGTGGTGGGGATGAAGATCGGCTCCTACTCACCCTTCGTCGGGGCGTCGACGATCCACTTCCTGATGGGCGGAGACGTGATCGGTCCGGCCACGCTCTCGCGCTGGTTCGCGCTACATGTTTGGCTCTTGCCGGCCGCGCTCGCACCGTTCATCGGAATACACCTCTACCTCTTGCGGCGACACGGGGTCTTCGGGAGCGAGTTCGAGTATTCCGACCGGCTTGCGAAGCTGCACGAGCGGCAGCGCCTAGAGTCGTACGAGAGGTACGAGGGAGACGGGTACGAAGAGGATGGCTTCCGGGAGGACGAGGGCGAGCCCTATACGGGCCGCCGCGACCGGGCCGACAGGGAGGAGTAAAAGCGTTTACCATCGTTAGGGGCGTTCGCTGCTATGATGCGACTGCGGGTTCTTAGGAGAGAGGTGTAGAGATGTACTCGCCAGCAACCGGCCAAGCCAAGCCGCTCGAAGAAGAGGTAATCACCGAGGAGAACGTCTACGAGCGCCCGGACGAGACCATGGCGTTCTTCCCGAAGCAGGTTCTCTACGACCTGTTCGTCTCGACGCTCATCCTTCTAGCCTGCTGTGTGCTCTCGTACGTCTCGCCCGCGCCCTTGACGGAGCCGGCCGACCCGGCGACGATCACGTATATACCCAGGCCCGAGTGGTTCTTCTTCTTCTACGAGCAGATGCTCATGTTCTTCCCGGGCTACGCCCTGATCGGCTTCGGGGCCGTGGTGGTGCCGACGATCTTCGTCGTCTTGCTCTTCGCGCTGCCGTGGCTCGACAGGAGCCCGTACTACAGCCCCCTGAAGCGGCCCTTCGCGACCATAATAGGGCTTCTCGTCGTCATCACGATAGTCACGAATATGCTCTTGGCGGTCAGCCGGATCATCAACTTCCCTGGGGCAGAGTAGGAGGGGGGTAGCAGGGTATGCCGATAGGCAATCTCGATGTTCCGGTAATCGGTAAGAACGTCGTTATTGCAGCGCTCGTTCAGACGCACATCCTCTTCGCCACGTTCATCATAGGGGCGGTCCTCATCGCCGCTACGAGCGAGTACCTGGGGATGGTCACGAAGCAGCCGAGGTACGAGCGCTTCGCCCGCAACCTGGCTCGCTTCGTGGTCCTGCTCTTCGCCTCGGGGGCGGCCCTGGCGATCACGTTCGTTCTGGCCCTTATAACGCTCTTTCCGGTGTTCTTCTCCTACCTGCAGAACATCTTCTTCTGGGTGTTCTTGGTCGAGGCTTTTATGTTCCTGGGCCAGATCATCATCGTCTACGCCTGGTACAACGTCTGGGACAAGCTCGCCTACCGCAAGACGATCCACGTGACGTTCGGTATGATCGCGGGCTTCTTCGGGCTGATGGCGATGACGATGATCGACGCGGTCGCCTCCTACATGCTCACCCCGGCGGAGCATCCGGCGACCGATGTGGCGCGAACCTTCCTGAACCAGACGATGATACCGCTGAACATCCATCGCTTCGTGGGCAACTTCTCGTATGCCGGTTTCCTGATCGCGGGTTGGGGGGCGTGGCGGTACCTTAGGAGCACCCGAGAGGATGATAGGGAGTACTACGACTGGATGGGCCACTGGGGGCTCATCTGGGGCTTCGGGTTCCTTATCCTGCAGCCGGTGATGGGCTATGGGTACCTCAAGAGCATCCGGGAGAGCGCGCCGGAGGCCTTCGAGACGATCATGCTCGGCTCGAAGGCCTGGCTCTTCCTCTTGCTGATGATCTGGGTCGCCATCATGACCCTCGCTTCCACAGCCTACATCGTGCACAAGCTCAGGTTCGCCGTAAAGCCCACTCCCACGCTACACAAGCTGTCGGTCGGCGCTCTGGGCTTCATGGCCCTCTTCGCCGCGCTCAACATCATCCCGGCCGACGCGAACCTGATACCCCAGATCGGGCTGACCTTCCTCGGCGGCGAGGAGACGAAGATACCGCTCGGGTCTATGTACCCCTGGAAGTACATCGGCCTTATAGGGCTAATGCTGGTGGGCTTCTTTATCGCCGCTCTGTACTTGAGGGCGACCGCGACCGGCTTCCAATGGGGCCGCGCGAGCCGGTGGAGCCAGTTCGCGCTGATAGTCTGTGCCGTCACCGTCGTGCTCACGATGGTCACCATGGGTTACACCCGGGAGACGGCTCGCAGGGTGGACAACGATCCGGGGTACCTGATCTACAACTGCATTACGATGGAGCAGGAACTGACGCCACCCGAGACTTGCCCGGCGGGCAACTCCATAGGGGCTGGGCAGTGATGCTGCTCACACTGCTGATGCTACAGGCTGCAGCTTCACAGACCGACCCGACCGCAAACCCCGACATGGTCGGTCTACTGCGCTTCTTCGCGGGGTTCGGCTTGGTCCTCCTCCTCTACACTGGGGCTCTGGTGTTTACGTACTGGATCAGCAAAGACGAGTAGGTACGGCCCCCCATCCCTACTCGTCAGCTATAAGCGGACAGCAGCCCTCTCTCGGGGGAAGCATGCTCGGGATTACCTGCCGGATAGTTGCTGTGGCTAGAATACCCGAAGTGGCTGTCGTTGCTGCTCTCATTAGGGCTCTAACGACGTCGTCTTGGAGTCCCCTCTGTTAAGAATTATTGGTAGCTCGTC
>OBLS010001086.1_pt1 | contig 10818 bp, 19 predicted proteins | sample 1519901 | NCBI WGS metagenome assembly OBLS01 (sample SAMEA3113585, study PRJEB22503) | soil metagenome
GCCTCCGCCGCCCTGGGCCACGACATCGAGATCCATGCCGACAACGAGGGTCTGCGCGACTTCTTCGCGATAGTGCGGGGCGCCGCCGAGGGTTGGGATGGCTCGGAACCGCTGCGCCCGGTAGAGAGCTGAGCCGGGAGGACGAGTCCTAGGTGCTCTCGGATCGGGGTCGCCGGGTCGAAGGCGTGCTCAGTTGCGCGCGCCGTTGGGCAGTGGGTGCGGCACTCTCTGCGGTGGGTCGGGCGGCCTCTCGACGTACGGCAGGCTGACCGGCCCGGCGCTCGCCGGCGTGCCGAGCTGGATGCTCTCAATCTCGACGTCCTCGCGCTCACGGGCGCGTTGCAGCACATCATCGAGCGCTCCGCCGGCCTCGCCGAAGGAGTCGGCGCGGTAGGAAATGACGATCGTCGCCTGAAGCTTCATGAGCCCAGTATCGCGCGGCCTGAGCTGAATGCGGGCCTCGGGAGCGACGTCGGGGCGTGCAAGGACCGTCGCGCAAGCGAGCGACGTGCTCGACGAGGGTCAGCGCCATCCGGTCGTGCGTGATCGTGTCCACGACGATGCGCGGGTGACCTCCATCTTGATCATCGCCATCGCGGGCGGAGGATAGACCGCGTCCGGCTTGACAAGGGGCGCCGAGTCCGCCCACGCGCTGCGGTTGGCCGCAAGTGCCGTTGCATGGCCGCGTTCTCGTCGCACCTTCCGTAGAGTGGTCACGAAGCCGGAACAACACCCTCCGGAGGCAACGTGGCGAGACAGACGAATAGGAAGCAGAGCGCCGCGCCGAAGGCAGGTAATGCCGCGGCGCCGAGCGCTACAGGCGCGGCCCCCGCCAGCTCGAGCCCACGCAGCTCCGGCCCAGCGCGCAAGAGCTCAAATTCCGCGGCGCGCAAGAGCGCGAACTCCGCGCCACGCAAGAGCTCCACCTCCGGCACATCGCGCAGCAGCTCGAAGCCACCCTCGGCGCGCAAGAAGTCGGCGGCCTCCGGCACGTCGCGCAGCAGCTCGAAGTCGCCTTCGGCGCGCAAGAGCTCGGCGGCGTCTGGCACGGCGCGCAAGCGGCCCAGCTCGCGAGCGGCTGCGACGGGGCGCCGGGCGTCGAGCACCCGGGGAAGTAGCTCTTCGCGCGCCGAGACCGCTCAGCAGAGGAAGCGTGTCGACGGCGCGGTGGAAACCGTCGCGACGGAGACGGGCAACGGGCTTGGCAAAATCGCGAAGGGCGCGCTGGCGGTCGTGGTAGGCGGCGCAGCAGCGGGTCTCGCAGGACACGCGGCCCTGAAGCGGAACCGGCGCCCGACCGTGCTCGGGGTGAATGTTCCGCGCGCCATGGCCGCCCGCAACCTCAAGCTGAGGATGCCGCGCGATATCGATGTCAAGACCATCGCGAAGCGGGTCGAGCACGCCGCCGACCGCCTGGAGCGCACCAGCGAGGACGTGCGGCTTGCGAGCGCCCAGGCCAAGCGCGTCACCAAGCGGCTCTCGTAGACACCGCGCCCGAACTGACGGCCTGCGGCTACAGCTGTCGTGACGACCAGAGGGGCGCGCGGATAGGCACGCCCTGAGGCTGCGGTCGATGCGACGACGCTGTTAGCTGGGCTTCAGCGTGTCGCGGCGGCGTGGTCCACCCGGCTTGATGGCGTCGCGGCGACGCTGCCTGCCGATGCCGGCGCGGTCGGCGGTCCCGATGAGGCCCGCCGCGGCGACGATGCCGACGATTGTGCCGAGGATGTTGAGCTCGAAGATGTCGCCGGTTCCGAGAGCGCTGGCGACGAGTCCTCCGATCAGCGCTCCCGCGATGCCGAGCAGCACGGTGAACCAAGCGCCGATCCGCTGGCGCCCCGGTAGCACGAGCCGCGCGATGAGGCCGATGACGATTCCGATGACGATGAGACCGAGCACTTGCATGGAGCCTTGATACCGCGCGCGCGGCGTTCGAAACAGTCGCCGGACGAATGGGTTGGGCGGGGACGTGCCGGGCACTTGGCGCCAAGGACGACCCAGGGAAGGGATTACGCGAGTGGACACCCGAAACAAGACCGCGCGGGAACGTGCGGAGGAAGCCAAGCGATTGGAGAAGGCCGCCGAGCTCGCACTCGATCAGTTGGAGTGGTGCGTCAACTACCTGTATCGGACTCAAAAGCCCACGCTCGCCAAGCAACTCGAGCAGAACCGCGCCCACATCCGCACCCAGCTTCAAAGCATCGCTCAGGATTCGGCCCCCTGAGCAGGCGCCACCCCTAAGCCGCAGCGGCGGCTCGTCCCGCTGATGACAGCGTTTTCCCAGGTCGGGAGGCGGCGAAGCGCTCGGCCCTCAAGCGCCTTTCCGATAGGCCCCGCGGCGCAACCGGACGTAGGGAGCCGTCGCCTCGCTGCGTGCAAGCTGACCAACATTGGTTTCCACCGCACATCTGGGGGTAGTTCATACAAGGAACCTGACTTCAGGAGGAATGATGGCCACGGATCTTGGCGACGCACTTGGTACCGCGCTCGGACGCGCGGCGCGCGAGGCGGCGGGTAATGTCGTGACGAACGCGCGCAAGAGCACTAAAAATGGCTCGCTCGGGAGCGCGAAGGGATTTGCCGCGGGAGCCGGGCTGGCGGCGCTGGCGCCGCTCGCAAAGAAGGGCTTCGACGCGGTCCGGTCCAACGGCGGTCCGAGCATGCCGAGCGTCAAGCCGGGCAAGGTGGTCGGCAAGGCCGCGTCCAAGGTGGGCGACAAAGTCGGAGACAAGGTCAAGCAAGGCGTAAGCGAAAAGGTCGACGAGGCCGGTGGCGCTGGTGGTATCGCGAAGCAGGCGGCGGGAAGCATGCTGCCCGGCGGCGGCGGTGACGGCGGCGGTGACGGCGGCGGTGGAAAGGAAGGCATGGAGGGAGTTGGAAAGGGCCGGCGTATGCCGGTGCAGCAGGCGATCGACGTGGCGGTGCCACTCGAGACTGCCTACAACCAGTGGACCCAGTTCGAGGACTGGCCGAACTTCATGCATCGGGTGACCCGGGTCACGCAGGAAGACGACGACTGCTCGGTTTCCTTCGCGACGAAGATCTGGGGCCGGACAAGGGAGTTCGTCGCCGACATCGAGACGCAGCGTCCCGATGAGCGGATCAAGTGGCGTGTCAGCCAGGGCATCACGCACAGCGGCGTGGTCACCTTCCACGAGCTCGCACCGGGGCTTACGCGGATCGAGTTGAACATCGACGTCGATCCCGGCTCGCTGATCGAGAAGTTCGCGCGCGGCGCGCGCCACATCAAGCGAGCCGTGCGCGCCGACTTGCATCGCTACAAGGCGTTCATCGAGATGCAGGAGAACGAGACGGGGGCCTGGCGCGGCGTCATCGAGGACGGCGAGCTGGTCGAGGAGCACGACCCGTCGTACGACGAGGGCCGCGAGTACAGCGACGCCGAGGAGCTCGCGTACGACTCCGAGGACGAGAGCGACGACGAAGAGGAAGAGCAGGAGGAGCAGCAGGACGAAGAGGAAGAGCAGGAGGAGCGCCCGAGGGCACGCAGCACACAGCGCGCCAAGAGCCAGTCGCGGCGCTCCGCCGGCGGCCGGGCGAAGTCGGGTTCGACGAAGCCGAAGTCGAAGTCGTCCGGACGGTCTCGCTCGTCAAGCCGTAGCCGCGGCTCGAGCAACGGCGGCAGCAGCTCGGGCGCGTCGTCCAAGCGCTCGTCGAAGTCGTCAGGCAACCGCTCGAGTGGCGGGCGGAGTCGCACGACCGCGAAGTCGCGCTCGTCCTCGAATGGGCGGAGCGGCAGCGGGTCCGGCTCGAGCCGCAAGAAGAGCGGCGCGCGCTCCTGAGCGTCCCGAAGGGGGAACAGGTGGCTGTTGACATCAATCGAATCGTTGCCTCGGCAATCGAGGCGGCGCTCGACGGACAGGAGCAGCACGAGCACGAGCCCGAACGGAGCCGCCATCGCGGAGCGAAGGCGTTCGCCGCGGGAGCGGTGCTCGTCGCGGCGGCGCGAGTGGCGAGCACCCAGGCGCCTAAGCTGAGCAAGCTCGGTGCGCTGACCGCCCTGGGCAAGGCGACTCAACTCCCAGGCAGGGTGCGAGACATGCCTGACCGCGTCCGCGATCGGCTTGCGGACAGCGGCTGGACAGGTGGGGAGTCCGACGCGGAGCCGGAAGACCTCGCGGACGAGGAAGAGCTCGCAGACGAGGAAGACCTCGCAGAGGAAGATCTCGACGACCTCGAGGGCGATGACGACGAGGAGGCCGACTACGACGAGGAGGCCGACTACGACGAGCCCGAGGACGAGGCCGACGTGGACGCGGAACTGGAAGACGAAGCCGTCGAGGACGAGGACGAAGCCGTCGAGGACGAGGACGAAGCCGTCGAGGACGAGGACGAAGACCTCGAGGACGAGGACGAAGCCGTCGAGGGCGAGGAACCTGAGGCGGAAGGCGACGAAGGCCCGGACGACGAGGGCGGCGACTGGCCCGAGGACGAAGACGAGGACGAAGACGACGACGGCGGCCGAGGTGGCGACCCCGCCGAGGCGGAGCCGGAGGGGGATCCGGACCAGCCCTCGGCGGTCGCGTCGGGCCGGAGCTCCGCGATCGAGCAGGCCGCACGGGGCCTCGACCTGGATACCAACGGCCATCACGCGTCACGACGGGGCGCGGTTCCGGATGTGATCGGCGCGCTGAGCGCTCACAAAGAGCCGCCGCCGCTGCTGACGGGGACGGACCGGACAAGGCATGTCGACCCGGCCGCGCGTCCCCCCGAGCCCCCGACGACGGACTCCGAGTCCGGGGAGAACCGCCGCGGCTCCGGCAGCTCGAGTTCCCGCGGGGGGAGCTCGAAGTCCGGCTCGAGCGGCTCCAAGTCCGGCTCGAGCGGTTCCAAGTCCGGCTCGAGTAGCTCCAAGTCCGACTCGAGCGGTTCCAAGTCCGGCTCGAGTAGCTCCAGGTCGCGGTCGAGCAGCTCGAAGGCTCGGGCGAGCAGCTCCAAGTCCAGCAGCGCGAAGTCCGGGTCCAAGGCGAAGCCCCGCTCGCGCAGCAAGTCAGGGCCGAGCTCGAAGTCGACCCAACGGTCGAAGTCCGGCTCCTCGAAGTCGAGGTCCAAGCAGTCAGGGACCACGAGGTCCGGCGCTAAGAGGGCGAAGGCCGGCAGCAGGTAGCCGGCGCGGAGGATCTGGATGGCCAGAGGCGACGACAAGAAATACGCCGACCACCCTAAGGAGCAGGAGGCGAACCGCTACCGCATGGCGGCAGAGGACGCGCTCCAGCAGCTCGACTGGGTGATCGGATATCTGCACGGCATTCGCAAAAGCGAGATCTCGCGAGCCTTGGCGAAGAATCGCTCCTACATCCGCACGCAGCTCATGCAACGCGAAGAGGAGCCTTTGCCAAGCCAAAAGACCAGCGAGACCTGACCACGAGCGGAAGGAATTAAATGGCTGTAGCAAGATCAGGCGGCGGGGGATATCTCGAGCGTCCGCGACCGAGCGGCCTCGCCGACGTCATTGACGTGATCCTCGATAAGGGCCTCGTCATAGACGCGTACGTTCGAGTGTCGCTTATCGGCATTGAAATCCTCACCATCGACGCGCGCATCGTCATCGCGAGCGTCGACACCTATCTCCGCTTCGCCGAAGCGACCAATCGAGTCGACCTTCTCCAGACGGACGATTCGCAGGGACTCCCCGAGTTGATGGAATCGATGACCTCCGGCGGTGCGAAGTCGAAGACCGGCGGCGCAATCGAGGGCATCAAGGACGCGCTGACGGGCGGCGACGAGGACGAGGAGGAGGACGAGAAGGAGAAGGAGACGAGCAAGCCGCGGCGCAGGTCCTCGTCGGGCTCCTCGTCGCGTTCCGGATCCTCGTCGCGTTCGAGAAGCCGGAAGAGCAGCTAGGTGCCGCGAAACGATCATGCCGGCGTGTACGTGTACGGCGTGCTGTCCGACGCCGACGGGGCGGACGTGTCGGCGCGCGGGGTCGAGGGGGCGGCGGTGCGGACGGTGGAGCACGCGGGTCTCGCGGCGCTCGTCAGCTCGCTCGACGCGGACGCGCTTGCCGCGGCACGCGAGCTGCGCGCTCACTGGCGGGTGCTCGAAGAGGCCTCGAAGAGGGCGACTGTCCTGCCGGTCCGGTTCGGCACCGTCATGGAGGGGGACGCCGCCGTGCGCGAGCAGATGCTCGAGCCGAACGCCGAGCGGCTCACCGCGCTGCTCGGCGAGCTCGCCGGCCGCGTACAGCTGAACGTCAAAGGCGAGTACGACGAGGACCACGTGCTGCGCGAAATAGTGCAGTCGTCGCCGCCGGTCGCAGCCCTGCGAGAGCGCATCAGGAAGCTGCCCGAAGCTGCGAGCTACTACGACCGGATCAGGATGGGCGAGCTCGTCGCGGCGGAGATCGCCCGTCGCCGTGAGGAGTACGAGGCCCTCGCACTCGCGCGACTAGAACCGGTCGCGGTGATGGCGCGCGCGGAGCCAGTCTCCTCTCAGAACGGGGCGTTCAATCTCGCCTTCCTCGTCGAAAGCGCGGAGGTGGATCAATTCAGCGAAGCCGTGGGACGCCTGCGCGCAGAGCTTGGCGAGCGGATCACGCTCCGGTACGTCGGTCCGCTTCCCCCATACAGCTTCGCCGAGAACGATCTCAGCATGGGGACCGAGGCATGGGCCTGATCACGGGCCTGTTGACGCTTCCGCTGGCTCCGGTCCGCGGCACCGTCTGGCTGGCCGAGCGGATCCAGGAGCAGGCAGAGGAAGAGCTGTACGACGAATCCGCGATCAGGGACGGATTGCTCGAGATCGAGGCCGCTCGTCAGGCCGGAGCTCTCGATGAGGAAGAGCTCGCGGCGGCGGAGGACGCCCTGATCGAGCGTCTGGTGTCGATGCGCGGACTCTCCGGAGAGGAGACTCATGGCAGCGTCGAATGACGGCCGTCTCTCGGCGGCTGAGTTGGGCGAGGCGGCGATGACGACCGTCCAAGAGCTGACCGGCCACCAGCCCGAGGCGGTCACCGGGCTGGAGTGGGATGGCGAGTTCTGGGACGTGACGGTGGAGGTTCTGGAGCTGTCCCGAATACCGAACACGACAGACGTGCTCGCGTCTTATGTCGTGCAGCTCGACGAGGGCGGGACGTTGCGGGGGATGAAACGCACGAACCGCTTCGTGCGCGGGCAGACCAGCGAGGGCTAGGCGATGGAAGAGCGAAGCCTGTCAACCAGTCCGTCGGCCGCCCTCCCAGGGCGCTCCATGTCGCAGACGAACCTCGCCGACATCCTCGAGCGTGTGCTCGACAAGGGCATCGTCATCGCCGGCGACATCCAGATCAACCTGCTCGACGTCGAGCTGCTCACGATCAAGCTTCGGCTCCTCATCGCGTCCGTCGACCGCGCGCGTGAGATGGGGATCAACTGGTGGGAGACCGACGCGACGCTCCAGGGCGCTGGATCTGACCGCGAGCTGGACTCCGGTCAGCTCGAGCGGGAGAACCGCGAGCTGCGTGAGCGGCTCGAGCGCCTGGAGCGGCAGCTCGGCGTTGGCGACGGCGGTTCCGGCGAGTCCTCCCGGCAGGGGACGCGCGCGTCCGATGGCTGACGGGCTCGCACCGTGGGCGCGGAAACGGGGCCCCGAGCTACTCGCCCGCGCCGAGGCCGAGGCCGTAGCCGTGCTCAGAGACGCACTGATCGATGCCGCGCTCGCCGAGCGTGGCGGCGGCGTCTCCACCCGCCCGCCCTTGCGCCAAGCGGCGCCCGAAGCCGCTCCGGAGCGCGACGTGCCCTCAGGCGAGGGTCTCTGGGCATACTGCGTGCTCCGCGCCGGCGAGCCGCTCCCGGACGACGTTCAGGGAGTCCATCGCGCCTCCGCGCTGGAGCGCGTCAAGGCCGGCGGGCTGGCCGCGGTAGTGAGCCGCGTGCCGCTGGCGGAGTTCGGCGCGGTGCCGCTCAGAGAGAACCTGAACGACCTCGCCTGGCTCGAGCGGGTGGCGCGCGCCCACGAAGCCGTGCTGGACCGAGCGCTCGCGCGGAGCACGATCGTGCCGCTCCGCCTGTGCACGATCTACGAGAGCGAGCAAAGCGTCCGCGAGATGCTCGAGCGCGAGCGCGAGTCGCTCACGCGAGCATTGGACGCGCTGGCGGGCCACCAGGAGTGGGGGGTGAAGCTGACGGCGGACGGTGACCGGCTCGCCGAGGAAGCGCGCTCGCGGAACCAGGACGTGGCCGTGCTCGAAGACGAGCTCGGCTCCCGCACCGGCGGCGGCGCCTACATGCTTCGGCGGCGTCTCGAGCGCCAGGTTCGCGAAGCCGTCGACGCGCTGGGCGCAGACCTGGCCGACCAGGTGCACGCGGAGCTCCAGGACTGGAGCAGCGATGCGGTAGCCCTGCCGCCGCAGAACCCGGAGCTCTCACGCCACGAGGGCACGATGCTGCTGAACGGGGCGTACCTGGTCGAGACCGAGCGCGTGGACGGGCTCCGCAGGCTGGTGGCGGAGTTGGAAGAGCGACACCGGGCACTCGGGGCGTCGATCGAGCTGACGGGGCCGTGGCCGCCGTACAACTTTCTGCCCGGCGGACGCACAGCCGGACTCGCATGACGACGACGATCGCCGAGCGCGACGTTGCGCTGGTCGACCTGGTCGACCGCTTGCTGGGCGGCGGCGTCGTCATCGCGGGTGACATCACGCTCGCGGTCGCCGACGTGGACCTCGTCTACGTCCAGTTGCGGGCGCTCATCAGCTCGGTCGCGACCGCGCAGGAGAAACAACTTCTGCCCCGGATGGGGAGCGCACTGTGATCGAGCTGTACGCGATCACGGACAACCCCGGCCCCGCGCTGCCCGATCTGGCGCCGCTCACGATCGTCCCGGTCAACGGGCTGGCGGCCGTGTGCATGCCTGCGGGAGAGGAAGACTTCTCCGCCGATGCGTTCTGGCGTCACGAGGAGGTGGTCGAAGCCTTGATGGCCGACCGCGACGTGCTGCCGGTGCGCTACGGCACACGGCTCGACGACGAGAGCGCGGTCGCACGGGCCGTCAAGGAACGTCGCGACGAGCTCGCCGCTGCGCTCGACCATGTGCGCGGCGCGGTCGAGCTGTCCGTGCGGGCCATGCCAACCGAAACGCGGCGAGCCGGCCCCCCGGCCGCGGAGGTGAGCAGCGGAGCTGAGTATCTCCGGCTGCGGACGGGCGCGGATGCGAGCCGCGACCACGCGGCTCGCGCGCTGCACGAGCCCCTGTCCGGCCTCGCCCGGGCGAGCGTCGAGGGGCGGCCGCGCCCCCAGGAGCTCTTCCGTGCCGCCTATCTGGTGGAGCGTGATGCGGTCGAGTCGTTCGCGGCCGCGGTCGCACGGCTCCAGAAGGCCAACACCGGCCTCAGCATCCTCTGTACCGGACCCTGGCCCCCCTACAGCTTCGCCGAGCGATGAGGGACAAGGTCCTGCACGCACCGCGAGAACTCGACCCGTTTCTCGGAGAGCTGCCCCCGCTTGACCACGCGCTGAGCCGCCGGGTGAACGCGGACCCGGAGTCACTCGAGCGCGGCCTGGCCCAGCTCGTGCTGACGATCGTGGAGCTCCTGCGCCAGCTGATGGAGCGCCAGGCGCTGCGGCGGATTGACACCGGCGGCTTGAGCGCCGAGCAGGAAGAGCGACTCGGCCAGACATTCATGGAGCTCGACCGTCGCATGGCCGAATTGCGCGAAGAGTTCGGGCTCACCGAAGAGGATCTGAATCTCGACCTCGGCCCCCTGGGGCGATTGCTGTGAGGCGAGCGCCTGTCAACTCATACACACTGGAGGTAGCCCCTTGAATGGGATGGAAGCGCGGGCCGTTGTCGCTGGGATGCTGCTCAAGAGGGTGAAGGAGGACAAATACCCGAGCGCGACCGAGATGAGCATGATCGAGGAGATCATCCCGCCACAGCTTCTCCCTCGCTATGTCGACGTCCTCCTGGAGAAGATCGCGGAGGACAGTCGACCGAGCATCTCGATGCTTCACCGCATCAACCGCGTCATCAACTCCATGCCGTGAGCGCGGCGCTCGTGTTCTGAACATGGGCTAGATCGGCCGGTGGACGGGTAATCGTTGAGGTGACCGAGATCCTACGGAGGGATATTTCATGGCAAGGAGCAGCTCACGCGACAAGAGCGGCGGCACGTTGGACAAGGTGAGGGGCCGCGTCAAGGAGGCCGGCGGAGCGCTCACCGGCAACGAAGGGCGCAAGGCGCGCGGCCAGGGCAAGCAGGCCAAGGGCTCGGCGCGCAAGAAGAAGGGCCATTTCAAGGACCTGTTCAACAGGGGCTGATGTGAAAGGGAAGGTTGCGAAGACGGTGGGGGAACGGCTCGGCGGCGGACGACCCGGCGCCTTTAGCGCCGGGCTGACGGCGGTTGCTGTCGGCGGCGCCGTGGCGGCGACGGTGTACAAGGCACTGCGTAGCTGAGCGCGCCGCCCGGCGTCAGAGCCCGAGTACGCGTCGCGGCGTGTCCTCCATGATCCGCCGGGCGGTCTCCGAGTCGACCGCATCCTCCAGGGCGGCGACCGGGTCCGGCGTCGCCATGTCGAACGGCAGGTCGGTACCCAGCGCGACGTTGTCGGCGCCGACGCGCTCGACCAGGTAGGTCAACGCCATCCGGTCATGGGTGATCGTGTCCACGACGATGCGGCCGGAGTAGGCGCCCGGGCTGGATGGCGAGCCGGCCAGCTCCGGGCGGACCGTCGCGGCGTGGCGCAGCCGGCCCGCCTGCCACGGCATGTAGCCGCCCGCGTGCACGAGCAGCAGCCCGAGGCCGGGGTGGCGGTCGAGGACCCCCGTGACGATCAGGCGCTCGGCGGCGATCGTCGTCTCGAGCTGGTTGCCGATCGCGTTCT
>OBLS010001087.1_pt1 | contig 10818 bp, 13 predicted proteins | sample 1519901 | NCBI WGS metagenome assembly OBLS01 (sample SAMEA3113585, study PRJEB22503) | soil metagenome
GGTTGAGAGCGCTGGTCCGCACGGTCACGACGGTCCAGCCGTCCGGCACCTCGGGATCGGGCCGATCACCGAGCGCCAGGCCGGTCAGAGGATCGTCGGCGTCGAAGCTCTCGGCGTAGACAGCGAGCATCCCACGACCCTAATGCCGCCGCAGCCGCCCGGGCCGGGGCCACACCCGGCCCAGCGCCACGGCCAGCACCGCGTCCGGTCCCACGGCTCCGACCTGCCAGGAGTCCACGCCTTCGCGGGGGTTGTCCCGCTCGATCCACCAGCCGTCGGGGTCCTGCCAGCCGATCCGCTTGACGGACAACCCGGGCCGTCCAGGGAGGCGCACCACGGCGACCCGGCCCGGCCGGGCCGGTGCGCCGTACCGCACCAGGAGCCGGTCGCCCTCGCGCAGCGTGGGCTCCATCGATCGCCCGCGCACGACGGCCAGCCCGAACCGCGGCACCGTGTGCCCCTTTCCGAAGCGTCCCCAACCTGCGGAGTAGTGTCGCCCAGGTACTCAGCTTCGACGTCATCAAACCGTACGGAGGGACACCAGGATGCTCGCGCGCCTACTCGCTCGCACCATCGTCGTCGACGCCCACTGCGACCTGCCCTGCGGCGTGTACGACCCGGCCCAGGCCAGGATCGAGGCGCAGTCGGTCAAGGCGATCTGCGAGAAGTACGCCGACAACGACGACCCGGACTTCCGCACCCGAGCGCTGATCATCAAAGAGCAGCGGGCGGAGCTGGTCAAGCACCACCTGTGGGTGCTGTGGACCGACTACTTCAAGCCGCCGCACTTCGAGAAGTACCCGCAGCTGCATCAGCTGTTCAACGAGGCGACCAAGCTCGCCGGCGGCGGGCCCGGCGGCTCCAAGTCCTCCACCGATCCGGCCGTCGCCGACCAGTTGCTGGCAAAGATCGACGAGATCGCGGAGATCTTCGCCGAGACCAAGAAGGCGGCCTGACCCCAGGCTCGAGCACGTCGAACTCGGGGCAGAGGCACCACCGCTGCGGCGCCGTGGTGCCTCTGCCCTTACGTTAGGCCCAAGGAGAGCAGTGACCGAGACCCATGATGCGGCCCGCGACCACGTCGAGCTGCGTGTGCCCGCCTCCAGTGCGTATCTCGCGGTGCTCCGGACCGCGGCCGCCGGGCTGGCCGCCAGGCTCGACTTCACCCTCGACGACATCGAGGACCTGCGGATCGCCGTCGACGAGGCCTGCGCGCTGCTGTTGCCCCTGGTGGAGGGCGACGGGCAGCTCACCTGCAGGTTCGAGCTGGCACCCGATCTGTTGCAGGTCGCGGTCTCGGTCCCGTCGGCGTCGACCGAGCCGCCCAGTCACGACAGCTTTGCGTGGACCGTCCTGGCGGCGCTCGCCGGCGAGGTCGACTCGGCGGTGGAGGACGGCAGATTGACGCTGGTCCTGCGCAAGCACCGGGTGGTGAGCCGCGGGTGAGCTCCACCGGGATGGGCGTGGATCGGCAGCAGAGCCGTGAGCTGCTCGACCTGCTCGCCGGTCTTGCCTCCGGTGATCCGCGCCGTGAGGACACCCGCAACACCCTGGTGACCCTGCACCAGCCCCTGGTCGAGCACCTGGCCCGACGCTTCCGCAATCGCGGCGAGCCCTACGACGATCTCGTGCAGGTCGCGACGATCGGCCTGATCAAAGCGATCGACCGGTACGACCCGGAACGGGGTGTCGAGTTCTCGACGTACGCCACGCCCACGATCGTCGGTGAGATCAAGCGATGGTTCCGCGACAAGGGCTGGGCCGTTCGTGTGCCGCGGCGCCTTCAGGAGCTCCGCCTCGCGATCGGTTCCGCCACCGGAACGCTCACCCAGGAGCTGGGCCGGTCGCCGACCGTCGCCGAGCTCGCGGAGCGGCTCGGAGCCAGCGAGGACGACGTCCTCGAAGGGCTCGAGTCCGCCAACGCCTACAGCACCCTGTCGCTCGACGCTCCCGACAACTCCGAGGTCGACGGGCCTTCGGTGCTCGACCTGTTGGGCAGCGAGGACAGCGCCCTCGAGGGCGTCGAGAACCGCGAGGCGCTCAAGCCGCTGCTGTCACGCCTTCCCGAGCGCGAGCGCCGCATCCTGCTACTCCGGTTCTTCGCCGGCATGACCCAGTCCCAGATCGCGGCTGAGGTCGGGATCTCCCAGATGCATGTGTCGCGGCTGCTGGCCCGCACGCTGACACGGTTGCGCAAGGGCCTGCTCGCAGAAGGGAGCTGAGGCCCTCCGGTGGGCTCCCGAGGGCCTGGATACCCTGACCGGCATGCGCGCCCTCGTCGTCGTCAACCACCAGGCAACGACGACTTCGCCGCGCACCCTTGACGTCCTGCTCGCCGCCCTGCGGCACGACCTGAAGGTCGACGTTGCCGAGACCGGCCATCGCGGACACGCGGTCGAACTGGGGCGGCAGGCTCGCGCCGACGGCCTCGACCTGGTCATCGCGGTGGGTGGCGACGGCACGGTCAACGAGATCGTCAACGGCCTACTCGGCGACGCCACCGGGCCCGATGTCCCCGACCTTGCCGTCGTTCCGGGAGGCAGCACCAACGTGCTGGCCCGGAACCTCGGTATCCCGGAGGACCCGATCGAAGCCACCGGGCAACTGCTCGACGCCGTGCGCGCGGGAAGGCGACGCCCGCTCGGCCTGGGCCGCCTCGACGAGCGGTGGTTCACGTTCTGCGCCGGTGTCGGGTACGACGCCGACGTCATCCGGGTCGTGGAGGAACGCCGGGCCGACGGGCAACGCTCGAGCCTGCCGCTGTACGCCCGGATCGCCATCCAGCGGTACTTCGCCCAGCCGGACCGCCGGCACGGTGGCCCGATCACGCTAGAGCGCGCCGGAGCCGATCCGGTCCCGGGCATCGCACTGGCCGTCGTCACCAACTGTGCACCGTGGACCTACCTGGGCGGCCGACCCCTTGACCCGACGCCACAAGCCAGCTTCGACGCGGGACTCGACGTCTTCGCGCTGACCAGGCTTCCGCTGGTCGGCACCCTGCGGCACCTCGCACAGCTGATGCGTGCGAACGACCGTGGTCCGCGTGGCCGCGACGTCGTCCTCCTACACGACCAGCTCGAGTTCGTGCTCAGCTCGTCCCGGCCGGTCCCCTTCCAGGTCGACGGCGACTTCTTGGGCGAGCGCAGCCGCATGGTGCTGCGCTCGTACCCCGCGGCGCTGCATCTGGTGCTGTGATCCTGACGGGTATCACCCGGTTTGCCTGATTAGTGGTGATACAGCACACAGCAATGGCCTGAGACGGTCGCCACATCTCTCTTGTGATCGGGTCACAGGTTTGTCACCCTTGTGCTGCCGCGCGCTCATGTGGAGCAGAGGACGGCGCGGACGGAACCACGTGCTCCCCGCCGACGTTGTCGGGTTGCGGTGCACGTGGATTCGTGAACGATTTCACGTGATGCACCGCATCGCCGATCGGCCACCCGGTCGCGATGCCACTCGTACGAGGAGCTGTGAGACTGATGGACTGGCGCCATCGTGCCGCCTGTCGCGACGAGGACCCTGAACTGTTCTTCCCGATCGGCAATACGGGCCCCGCATTGCTGCAGATCGAGGAGGCGAAGGCGGTCTGCCGTCGTTGCGACGTCCGCGAGGCCTGCCTGCAGTGGGCCCTGGAGAGCGGCCAGGACGCCGGTGTCTGGGGCGGGTTGTCCGAGGACGAGCGACGAGCGCTCAAGCGTCGGAACGCCCGGGCCCGCGCACGCGCCTACTAGCCCTCACCCGGGGTCGTGGGCCTCGCCGCCAGGTCCGCACGACGTTGGTCACCGCGTGTGGGGACATCGAGCACGACACGGGTTCCTCCCCCTGGCCGGCGGCCCACGTCGAGAGTCCCGCCGAGTTCGCCGACCACCAGAGTGCGCACGATCTGCAGACCGAGCCGGCCCGACAGCTCCGGGTCGAAGCCCACCGGCAGGCCCCGGCCGTCGTCCTGCACGACGACCCGAAGTCGGCCGGCCCGCCGGTCGGCGCTGAGCTCGACACAGCCCGGCCGTTCCCCGAACCCGTGTTCGACGGCATTCTGCAGCAGCTCGGTAAGCGCCATGGCGAGCGGCGTCGCCACCCCGGCGTCGAGCACGCCGAAGGCTCCGGTCCGCTCCGCCCGAACGCTCGGTTCGGCCGTCGCCACCTCGGCCACCATCGCCAGCAACCGGTCCGCCACGCCGTCGAAGTCGACCGTGTCATCGACGGTCTGGGACAGGGTGTCGTGCACGATGGCGATCGTCCCCACGCGCCGGACGGCCTCATCGAGCGCAGCCTGACCCTCCGGGGCTCCGATCCGACGGGCCTGCATGCGTAGCAGCGCGGCCACCGTCTGCAGGTTGTTCTTCACCCGGTGGTGGATCTCCCGGATCGTCGCGTCCTTGGTGATCAGCTCCCGCTCGCGGCCGCGCACCTCGGTCACGTCGCGGCAGAGCACCAGAGCACCGACGTGCTCGCCACCGGGGTCCAACGGGATGGCCCGGAGCGTCATGAACGCGCCGTTGCCTTCGACCTCCGTGCGCCGATTGGCTCGGCCACCGACCACGACCTCGAGCGCCTCGTCGACGGCACCTTCGAGTGGCGCGATCCGCGCGGTAACCTCGCCCAGCCGCTCGCCCACCAGGTCGGCCGTCAACCCGAGCCGGCGATACACCGACAGCGCATTCGGGCTCGCGTAGGTAACCACGCCCGACGCATCGAGGCGGATGAACCCGTCGCCGACGCGAGGGGCGCCACGGCGGCCCATGTCGGTTCCAGAGCTCGGGAACCGTCCTTCGGCGACCATCTTCGCGAGCTGCCCCGCACACTCGAGGTAGGCGAGCTCCAGCCGGCTCGGCGTGCGCACCGACATGAGGTTGGTGTTGCGGGCAACGACCGCGAGAACGCGGTCCTCGCGGCGGACCGGGATCGCCTCCACCCGCACCGGTACGTCGTCCCACCACTCCGGGTCGCCGTCGCGGCGGATGATGCCCTCGTCGAAGGCCGCATCGACGAGCGGCCGCCTACCGCCCCGCAACAACGATCCGACGAGGTCCTCGACGTACGCGGTCGGACCGGTCGTCGGGCGCATCTGAGCGGCCGCCCAGAACCCGTCGCCGGCCCGGTCCGGCACCCACAGCACGAGGTCGGCGAACGACAGGTCAGCAAGGAGCTGCCAGTCGGCGACCAGCGCATGCAGCCATTCCAGGTCGGTTTCGGAGAGGTCGGTGTGCTGGCGGACGACGTCATTGAGCGACGGCACATTTGCGAGCCTAGCCACGCCCCCGCGCAGGACCCGTCTGGTGCATACCCGCGGAGGCATCCAGGGACGCCCTCTGCCAAGATGCGCGGGTGCGGTTGTCGTACTGGGAGCGGGTCGTTGCCGACGGCTACCGGGTCCCATACGGAGCGGCCCTCGACGACCTGACCACCGACCTGGTCAAGATGCTCGGAGACGGCGACCCGCGGGTCCGCGATGACATCGCGTATTCGGTTCTGTCCACCTGGGTGTCCGAGGGCGTCTACGACGAACTGCTCGCCGGGCTCGGCGACGGCCTCGTGCTCGGGCTGCGCGTCGGGCTCGGCGAGGACGGCACCGACACCGTCCTGCGCCGATCGTTCTCGGCCGTCGGCCTCGCCGCGGTGATCGCCCGGGACAACGCCGTCCACACCCTTCACCCGACGACGGTCCTGACCTGGGCGGACCGGTCGGTGGCCTGGTTCCTCGCGGAGCGCGACCTGCGTGGATGGGTTCCCGATCGAGGCTGGGTGCATTCCGTCGCCCACGGTGCAGACCTGCTCGGCACCTTGTCCGCCTCGCGATACCTCGGCTCCGAGGAGCTCCGGGTGCTTCTCGACGTCATCGCCGAGCGGCTGCTGATCCCCACCGAGCACCGGTTCGCCGCTGGGGAGGACGACCGGCTGGCGTTCGCCACCATGTCGCTCCTGCACCGCGACCTGGTGTCGGTCGACGTGCTCGAGTCGTGGCTGGACCGGGTGGCGACGCTGTGGGCAGACCCGCTCACCCCCGGCGAGCGCGAGTCCGCGACCCGCACGAACGCGGTGACCTACGCCCGGGCCCTACACCTCCAGCTCCTGCTCGGGGTCACGGGGACGCCGGTGCAGGACGCCATGGCCGTCCCGGCCGTCAATCCCGGCTGCCGCCCGGACCTGTTGATCGCGCTGCAACGCTCCCTGCGGTCTAGTGCCCCGCTCATCTTCCGCCGCGCGTAGCTCCCGGTAGGTTCGGGCGCGTGGCTACTTCGCCCCGCAACGACTCCGAGCCCTACCGCCTCGAGGGCCATGCGGGCGACCATGCGGGAGCCGTCTTCACGATCCACGGCCTGGACACGATGTGGACCCTGTCGGGCGCTCACGTCTTCCCGCTCTACGACGCCGCCGTCCGGCAGGACCCGCCGATGCGCATCGTCGACGTGCGACACGAGCAGACCGCGGTGTTCGGGGCGGAGGCGACGGCGAAGCTCACGCGCCGACCGGGGCTCGCGGTGCTGACTGCCGGACCCGGCATCACGAACGGCGTCAGCGGGATCGCGCAGGCCTACTTCAGTGGGGTGCCCTTGCTCGCCATCGGCGGCCGAGCCCCACAGTTCCGGTGGGGCACCGGAGCGCTCCAGGAGCTCGACCATCCCCCGATCCTGGTCCCGGTCACCAAGCGATCCGTGACGGCGCACACGACGGCGGAGGTCGCCGGCGTCCTGGACGACGCGCTGCGGGTCGCCGGCGCGTCGCACCGCGGGCCGGTGTTCGTCGACGTGCCCATGGACGAGCTCTATGGTCGCGCCGAGGTCGAGATCCCGGCTGCTGCGGACCGCGACCGGCTGCGGCCCGATCCGGACGAGCTCGAAGCGATCGCCGCGCTGCTCGCGCGGGCCGAACGGCCGGTGCTCGTCCTCGGCTCCGACGTCTGGATGGACGGCGCCGAGGCCTCCGCGCTGCGGTTCTCCGAGGAGGCCGCCGTCCCGGTCGTCGCCAACGGGATGGGTCGCGGCATCCTTCCGCGCGGACACCGCCTGCTGGTCAACCGGGCGCGCTCGGCCGCGTTCAAACGCAGTGACCTCGTCGTCGTCGCGGGAACTCCGCTCGACTTCCGGCTCGGCTTCGGGGTCTTCGGCGGAGCCGACAGGGGCGACCCGGCCCGGGTCGTCCACCTGGCGGACTCGCCCGGACAGGTCGCGGCACACGTCGCGCTCGCCGCGTCGGCAGCCGGAGATCTCGGGTTGCTCTTCGACGGCCTGCTCGAGGCATACGCCGCCCAGCCTGCCCGCACCTCGCACCAGGGCTGGGCATCCGAACTACGCGACGGCGTCGCCGCCGCGATGGACCGCGACGCGCAACTGCTCGCGGCCGAGGGAACCCCGATCCACCCGGCCCGCATCTACGGCGAGCTGCTGCCGTTGCTCGCGGAGGACGCGGTGGTGATCGGCGACGGCGGCGACTTCGTCTCCTGGGCCGGCAGGTTCGTCGAGCCGGGTCGGCCGGGCTGCTGGCTCGACCCGGGCCCGTTCGGCTGCCTGGGGGCCGGGGCCGGCGCCGCGGCGGCCGCCCGGTTGGCTCGTCCGTCCAGTCAGGTCGTCCTGCTCTACGGCGACGGTGCCGCCGGGCTGTCGCTGATGGATGTCGACACGATGGTCCGGCACAAGCTGCCGGTGGTCATGGTCGTCGGCAACAACGGCGCCTGGGGCCTGGAGAAGCACCCGATGCGCTTCCTCTACGGCCACGACGTCACGACCGACCTTCGGCCCGAGACCGGCTACGACGCGATCGTCCGGGCCCTCGGCGGCGCCGGGGAAACGGTCACCCGATCGGATGAGATCGGCCCGGCCCTACGTCGGGCCTTCGACGCGAACGTCCCCTACCTGGTCAACGTGCGCTGCGATCCGGAGGTCGGCTACCCCCGGTCGACGACCGGCATCTGACGCTCCCGCCCCGGCGAGCCGACGCAGAACCCGGCGGCTGCCTACGATGATCGGCGTGGGCCGTCGTGAGGATCACCGGACCAGCCTTCGTGCGCTCCCGAGAGCGGAATGGATCCCGTACCTGCGACGGAACTCCGGACTGCCGGGCCGTCGAGCCAATCTGGAACTCGCACAGGCCGTAGCCAACGAGGGCGACGAGGCGATGTTCGACGCGCTGCTCTCGACCGACGAGGAGTATCTCGTCATGTGCGGCGCGATCGGGCTCGGCCGGTTGCTGGCCGACGGCGCGAGCACAGAACCCCAACTCCGGTTGCGGAGCCTCGCCGCCGACCGGCGGTGGCGCGTTCGCGAGGGCGTTGCGATGGCCCTGCAGCGCCTGGGCGACGCCGACAAGGCGGGTCTTCACGATCTCGTCTCACGCTGGGCGGCGGACCCGGACCCGCTGGTCCAGCGCGCCGCCGTGGCCGGCCTCTGCGAGCCTCGTCTCCTCCGCGACCCGGCGGACGCGGCGCGAGCCGTCGAGCTGTGCTCCAGAATCACGGACAGCCTGGTGGCCCGGCCTCCGGACGAGCGCCGCAGTGACGACGTGCGTGCGCTGCGCAAGGCCCTCGGCTACTGCTGGAGCGTCGCAGTCGCCGCGGACCCGGCAAACGGGCTGCCCGGGTTCCTCGCACTGTCACGGTCGGGCGATTCCGACGTCGTCTGGATCGCCAGGGAGAACGCCTCGAAGGCGCGGCTCATGGCCGTCCTGCCCCGTTAGTGGTCGTCAGCTCGCGGTCTGCCGGAAGGCGGAGCGATAACCCTGTGGGGTCGTGCCCAGGCGCTTGGCGAAATGGTGACGCAGCACGCCGGCCGTGCCGAAGCCGCACCGTGACGCGACGACCTCGATCGGGTCGTCGCCCTCCTCGAGCAGCTTCTGCGCGGCGGCGACCCGGCGCGCCAGCAGCCAGTCGTACGGCGTCGTGCCCGTCTCGGCCCGGAACCTACGGGCGAACGTCCGCGGCGACATGTTCGCGAGCTTGGCCAGCGACTCGACCGTCATGTCCTCGTGCAGGCGCCCGGCCATGTAGTCGAGGACACCGGACAGCGTCTGCACCTCCGCGGGCCGGATCGGCGCCTCGACGAACTGGGCCTGACCACCCTCGCGATGGGGCGGCACGACCATCCGTCGGGCGATCGTCGTCGCCACCGCGGCCCCGTACTCGCTCCGCCAGATGTGCAGGCACGCGTCGATACCGGCGGCCGTGCCGGCGCTGGTGATGACCGGTCCGTCGTCCACATAAAGAACATTGCAGTCGACCTTGGCCAGCGGATATCTCGCCGCGAGCTCGTCGGCGTCGCGCCAGTGGGCGGTGCATTTACGCCCGTCGAGCAGGCCGGCCGCGCCGAGCACGAACGCGCCCGTGCAGACGGAGAGCACGCGGGCGCCACGGTCGACTGCCGCCCGGAGCGCTTCGAGCACGGGCTCCGGATAGTCGCCATTCTTGGACACCGCCGGGACACCGATCAGATCGGCCTCGGCCAACCGGTCGATGCCCTCCTGCACGACGAGCTCGAACCCCATCGAGGTCCGCACCCGGCCCGGCTCGACGGCGCAGACCGCGAAGTCGAGGTGGGGTAGGCCCTGGTCAGAGCGGTCGACACCGAAGGCCTCGCACAGGACGCCGAGCTCGAAGGGCGCGACCCCGTCGAGAGCGATCGCAGCAACATTTCGGAGCATCTCCCCAGTGTGGCACAGCTTTGGCAGGATGTCGATGAACTACGGCAGTCCTGCCACTGTTGGCAGAAAGTCCACGAGGGCATACTTCCAGTCATGACAGCCATTCTGATCACCGCACTCATCGTCAGCCTGCTCATCGCCGGTGCCTTCGAGCTCAGCCGCTGGCTGGGGGACGACGGCGGGCCGCGCCACGACCCGCTCCCCCGCGCGGAGGACCGCTGGTCTGCCAAGCTGCCCACCCGCCCCTACGCCCTGCGCTGAGTGTCGTCCTCACTGACCAGCGTGCGGTTGGTGAACCGACAGGGCTCCATGGTCGTTCGACCGGCACGGCCTCATGACCTGGCCGACGCCGGAGCCGTCACCGAGGCGGCGTACCGGGCGGCAGGGCTCGCGGTCGGCGGTTACGTCGACGCCCTGCGCGACGCCGGCCGCCGTGCCGACGAAGCCGAGCTGTTGGTCGCAGTCGACGCCGGCGGCGCCGTCGTCGGCAGCGTGACCTTCTGCCCGGCCGGGAGCCCGTGGCGAGAGCTGGCGCGCGACGACGAGGCAGAGCTCCGAATGCTCGCCGTTCGGCCGGACGCTCAACGCCTCGGAGTCGGCCGCGCGCTGACGGCCGCCTGCGTCGACCGCGCGCGCGAGCTGGGGTTCGGGGCGCTCGTGCTCTCCACACCGTCGGTGGCGCCGGCGGCGCACCGGCTCTACGAAGGCATCGGTTTCACCAGGGACCCGACCCGCGACTGGTCCCCGGTACCGGGCGTCGAGCTGCTCGGGTACGTCCTGTTGCTGGACTGAACCTGGGTTCCTGCGCCGTCGTCGGGATAGCGTGAAGGGACTGACCGTCGACGAAGCGAGTCACATGCAGGTGTCCCGCAGTGCCGCGCTCACCGTGGCAGCCCTCGCCACGTCTTGCGCCGTCGTCGCCGGTGTCCTGGGAATGAGCAGCGTCGGTTCGGGCTTTTCGGCCGCTGCGGAAGTCAAGGAACTCATGGCGGCCACGTTGGCTGCGCAGCCGAGCCCGGAACCCGACCAACGGCCACGGCCAGTTCCGGTGCACGCCCGGCTCCTGCCCAACCTGCGTAGCCTGCCTCCCGAGGATCTCTCGATCGAGGTCGTCGAGGGAGTTCGGCGGCTGAGGTTCGCCTCGATCATCGCGAACACCGGATTCGGCCCGGTCGAGACGTTGCC
>OBLS010001089.1_pt1 | contig 10814 bp, 10 predicted proteins | sample 1519901 | NCBI WGS metagenome assembly OBLS01 (sample SAMEA3113585, study PRJEB22503) | soil metagenome
GAACGAGGGGCGGGCGGGATGTGATCGGAGCCAGATCCAGATCGCGGATGGGATTGGAGGACCCGGCGACGAGCGTGTCATGTTCGTTCAGCCCGAGCCACAGCCCGCGGGCCAGGGCCTGCCCAGTGAGCACCTGCTGGTCGTCGAGCAGTTGATCAAGAGCAGGCCGCAGCTTGCCCTCTGCGCTGCACCAACGTTCGAGCCACCCCGAATCGGTTGCCGAATCGGCTGTGACCGCGTCCACGACCGTGCGGGCCGTCAGCCCGGGATCGACCCAGTCCGCGTAGCCCGACACCACGATGACCTCGACATCCGTCCGCCCCAGCAGCCGAGTCACCGGACGCGACAGCGTGGGATGGCCGAAGACGATCACGCGCTCGATATCCGATGCCAGCTCGGTGGCCAGCACCAGCCGGTAGCAGGAGATCGCCTCAAGTCCCCGGCGGGCGTTGCTCGATGGCTCGGCCAGCAAGGGATAGCCACCCGTCGCTGCCAGCTCCGATGCCGTCCGCCCGACGGCGGCCGGCGCATCTCCGACCAGTACCACGGTGGTCCGATCACCGCTCACCCGAAGAGCTTCCGCCGGTCGAGACGACGGCAGGACCGGGGAATCGGCGAACGGCTCCTGCGGCGTCGCCCATTCCGCGACGTCGGGGGTCAGCGGCTCCGAGAACGACACATTGAGGTGCACGGCTCCCGGAAGGCGGCTCCGTACGCCCTCCGCGGCGGCCAGCAGCCGCGACACCTCGAACCGCCACGCCCGGGCATTGTCCGTGGTGTCGGCCAGTGAGGCGGAGGCCCGTACGTGGGATGCAAAGAGCTGATCTTGCCGGGTCGTCTGGTTGGCGCCAGTGTTGATCATGGACTGCGGCCGGTCGGCAGTGATCATCATCAGCGGGAGATGGCTGTGCGAGGCTTCCAATACCGCGGGATGCAGGTTGGCGGCGGCCGTACCGGATGTGGTGATCACCGGCACGACTCGACCAGAGGCCTTCGCCAAGCCGAGCGCCAAGAAGCCGGCGGTCCGTTCGTCGATGCGAACGTGCAGCCGCAGTCGCCCGGTCCGGTCGGCCTCGAACACCTCGTAGGCCAGCGGTGCGCTGCGCGAGCCAGGCGCGAGTACCACGTCACGGACGCCCCAACTGATCAACTCTGAGATCACCGCCCGAGCGCACGGGGTTGCGTTAGACAAAGCGCCCCTCAGCCATGGTGCACCTCGGCCATCGCATGGCGAACCTCACGAAGGCGTACCCGCCACTCCTGCTCGACGTCCAACGGCGCCGCCGATGCCGACAATCGGAGCGGATCGATCACGACATCTCCAACGGGCAGGTAGCCCTCGGAAGCGATCAAGGGTGATTCGGCCAGATCATCAGTCAGCAGGGCAACGGTGTTCAGCCCACACGCGTACGGGAGTTCGGGCAAAGCGGCCGCCAACGCCAGCCCGGCTCGGATGCCAACGGAAGTCTCGAGGGCGCTGGAGACCACCACGGGCAACCCGATGCGCTCGGCGATCTGCAGGCACGCCCGGACCCCGCCGAGCGGCTGCACCTTCAACACCACCACGTCCGCCGCCCCGAGTTGAGCGACGCGGTACGGGTCGCCGCTTCGACGGATCGACTCGTCGGCGGCGATCAGCACGTCGATGCCTTCGCGGGCAAGTCGCCGCCGCAGCTCGGCTAGTTCCTCGACTGCTGAGCAGGGCTGCTCGACGTATTCAAGATCAAAGCGCGCTAGCTGTCGGATGGCCGCTCGGGCCGTGTCCACATCCCATGCACCGTTCGCATCGATGCGTACCCGGCCAGTCGGGCCCAGGGCCTGCCGTACGGCCTCCACCCGGGCGAGGTCGTCGGCAAAAGCCTGGCCGCGTTCGGCCACCTTGATCTTGGCAGTGGTGCAACCGGATTTGGCGGCCATGGCGTAGGCCACCTCGGCTTCCACCGCGGGAATCGTGCAGTTCACCGGCACGACAGTCCGGACGGTATCCGGCCAGCCAATCTCGGCGGACTCGATCGCGGCTCGAAGCCAGGTCCCCGCCTCCCGTGGTGCGTAGTCCAGGAAGGGGCTCCACTCTGCCCAGCCCGCCGGCCCTTGCCAGACCAAGCCTTGGCGGACGGTGACCCCGCGAAATCTGCTGCGCAGGCCGATCTCGTAGACCTGGCCGCTCTCCGGCCCAGCCCACCGTGCCGAGTGCCGTGGGCTCGTTGACCGCGCCACCCCCGCCACGCGCCCCATCCTGCCACCGGACCGGCGGCCCGCTGGATTCCAGCGTTGAAGCGGGTTGCTGAGGACTGCCGGAGCAGTGGCAAAGGTGCGCAGTCCTCGTCGCCACCACATGGCATTCGGCATGCTGTTCGTCACTCATTAGCCTGGTGGGGTGACCTCGGCCGGCCTGGATTCCAGCTTGCGGCCGGTGACCTCCGCTGAAACCTTCACCGCTCTGGCCGATGCTCTCCGCGGCGGCTCGGCGATCGCGCCCCTGCCGGACTCGGACGTCGAGCGGGCATCAGCGGTCGACATGTTGCAGCTGGATGAACCCGTTCAGGAACCGGACGCCGCCGTCGTTCTGGCGACATCGGGTTCGACCGGCCGGCCGAAGGGCGCCATCTTGTCACGGACCGCGGTGCGGGCTGCCGCGGATGCGGCTCACGCGCGCCTCGGGGGACCTGGCGATTGGGCGTTGGCCTTGCCGCCGTACTACGTCGCCGGGCTCATGGTGATGGCCAGGGTCATCGCGGGGGACACCGCCATCCATGAGGTCGGAAGCGACCTGGCGCGGCTGCCGTCTGCGGTTGACGCCATGCGAGGGCGTCGCTATCTCGCGGTGGTGCCAACGCAGCTGGACCGCGCCTTGGCTCAGCCGCAGTTGACCGAGGCGTTGCGCGCTATGGACGCCGTGCTGGTGGGCGGGTCCGCACTGGACGCGTCTATCCGATCGCGAGCCAAGCAAGCCAAGATCAAGGTCGTCGCCTCGTATGGCATGACGGAAACTTGCGGCGGCTGTGTCTACGACGGGCTTCCGCTGGACGGCGTGTCGGTAGCGGTGGAGCCGCGGACGCAGCGGATCCGCATCTCCTCCATCATGATCTTTTCCGGCTATCGGCTTCGCCCGGACCTCACGAGGACGGCGCTGAGCGACGGCACGCTGATCACTCAGGATCGCGGCGAGTGGACCAGCCACGGCCGGCTTCAGGTTGTCGGTCGCGTGGACGACGAAGTGATCACCGGTGGCATCAATGTCGATCTTGCCCAACTCGAGCGCGCCTGCAAGTCCTGGCCGGGCTTGGCCGGTGCGGAGATCGCGGTCGTCGCCGTGCCGGATGTTCAGTGGGGACACAAGATTGTCGCTGTGACCAACGGTCCGGGGTCGGTGACGGCGCTGCAGGCCTTTCTCGACGCGAGGCTGCCGAGACATGCGGCACCTCGAGACCTTGTCCACCTCAACGCTCTGCCGAAGACGGCCGCCGGGAAGATCGACCGGATTCGGCTCGTCGCGGATCTGGCGAGCGGCCTTCCAACAGAGGAGGACCGACGTTGACCGCCGACGTGGCACCGCAGTCACCCACCCTGGCGCAATGGGTAGCGGGTGCTCGGCCTAGGACGCTGCCGGCCGCGGTATCGCCCGTGGTCGCGGCCAGTGGAATCGCCTTTTTCGAAGGCGACTTCTCCAGCTGGCGGGCGCTGCTCGCCATGATCGTCGGAGTTTCCCTTCAAGTAGGCGTCAACTACGCCAATGACTATTCCGACGGCATTCGCGGCACCGACGCAGTCCGGATCGGCCCGCTGCGGCTGGTCGGCTCCGGCCTAGCCCGCCCCCGCGCCGTCAAGGCGGCGGCCTTCACCTCTTTCGCGGCGGCCGCATTGGCCGGAGTCGCTTTGGTCGGGGCGACCCAGCAGTGGTGGCTGCTTGCGGTCGGCGCTGCGGCGATCCTGGCGGCCTGGTACTACACCGGCGGCAAGCGGCCGTACGGCTACCTGGGCCTCGGCGAGGTAGCGGTCTTCCTCTTCTTCGGCCTGGTGGCCACCTGCGGCACCGGCTATGTCCAAATCGGGCGAGTCTCATTAGCACTGCTCTTGCTGGGCGTCGGCGTCGGATCCCTGGCCTGCGCAATTCTGGTGGCCAACAACCTGCGCGACATCGAGGGCGATCGGGCCGTAGGAAAGCGCACTCTCGCGACTCGGATCGGCGATCCTGCCTCCCGGACCCTCTATCTGCTGTTGGTCATCGTGGCGGCGTTGATGATCATCGCCGTCGCTGCGTTGACGTCGTGGTGGGCGCTGTTGGGGCTGGCCGGCCTGTTGCTGATCATTCCCGCCGTGCGTGTCGTGATCAGCAGCGGCCAAGGCCGCGACCTGATCCCCGTGCTCAAGGTCACCGGCCTGGCAGAGCTGCTCGCAGGCGTGGCGCTGGCCGCTGGGCTGGTGATCGCCCGACTCTGATCTCCCGCCGCGGAGTCCGTCGCCTCACGACTTTCAGATCACAGGAGGGTGCCCGGCTCGGGTCATCCGCCAGACCGTGCGCCACGACATGGGGCGGCGCTGCCCGCAGGGCCGCGTCACGCCTAGCCAGTAACCACGGAGGGTCTCGATCAGGCCCACCTTTGATCGCAGCCGCAAGCCGCCGATCACCAGCCAGACCAGCACGTAGATTACGCCGATCGGCAGCGGCAGATTTCGGCGTGCCAGCCACACCCGGTTGCGAGCCTGGAATCGGTAGAACTGGGCGTGCCGGGTGGGCTGGATAGCGGGATGATGGACCTCGATGGCGCCGTCGTAGCGCACGTGGTAACCGCCGTCCCACACCCGCCAGGCCAACTCGATTCCCTCGTGGGCGTACCAGAACGGTTCCGGCCAGCCTCCTGTTCGATCGAAAGCCTCCCGGCGGATGGCTACGGCACCCTCCCAGACGGACATCGCTGGACTGCTCCGAACCGGATCACCCACCCGTACCCGAGGCGTCCAGCGCCGGGGCGCCGGCCGCCCGTCCGGGTCGACGACGCGCGGCTGAATCAGACCGAGTTCTGGGTCCGCGGCGAAGCGGCTCGCCATTCGCTGCAGGACATCGGCTTCGGGCAGGCATGCATCGTCATCGAGAAAGAAGAGCAACTCGCCCTTGATCAGTGGGACCCCTGCGTTGCGCCCGGCCGGGATCCCGAGGTTTTCCGGCAGAGCCAGCGAGCGTACGCCTTCCGGCAGGTCGGTCGGCTGCCAGCCGTTGCCGACCACCACCGCGTCGATCTCCACCCCTGACTGGGTGAGCAAGGACTCCAGGCCCCGGCGAAGATCTCCCGGTCGCTTACCTTGAGTGAGGACGACCACGCCGAACCGCGGCACTATCACCGCAGCCGCGACGAGCTCAGCACGGCCACGAGATGGCCCACCACCGTGAGGCACGCGGCCGCCACGAGGCCAGCCAGCAGCGCCTTCGTCGCCGTGCCCGAGACGAACAGGTCCACTATGGCGGCGACCAAGATCAATAATGAAAGCTCCACGGAATGGAAAACCCGGTGAAACGGCAGATACCTCGCCACTCTCCGAGCCGATCGTAGGGCGCCACCGCCGGGACCTGACGCTACGGGCCGGCGGACGTCCTCAGCGTCCACGATTTGCGGCAGCCCGGCATAGTGCCGGGAAACGTGCACCAAGTCGTTCTCCACCTTGTTCAGGGCGATCAGCAACGCCAGCAGCAGTCCAGCACTGATCCAGATTCCGCTCAGCCGAAACTCGCCCGTAGCGCGAATGCCCAAGGCCACGGCAATGCCACACTCCGCGACATAGTGCCCCACGCGGTCCAGGTACACCCCCGCCGGAGACGACGTCTGCCGCCAGCGAGCGACCTCACCGTCGCAGCAGTCCAGCAGCATCTGCAGTTGGGCCAGCAGAACGACGACGACCGCCGCGATGATCGAGGGCCAGCTGGTCACGATCGCGGCCAGAGCTGCGGTCAAGATCATCAACCAGGTGACACCGTTCGCCGACAGGCCCATTCGAAGCAGGATCCGCGTCAGATAAGGAGAAATGTCTCGGAGGTACAGGTGTGCTACCCAGTGCTCGGCCCCCGCTCGGCTACGTACGCTTTCCGGCTGAGTGATCAACTTCAGTTCTGCGATCGACGGGTGCGGCGGCCGCTCTGCGCCGTTGCCGGTTGCTGAAGTCAACACGGCCTGGCGCTCGAGGCAGTCCCGGCAGCGAGCATCCGCCCATGCTAATGGCGTATTGTCCCCACCCCGCCTAGGACGCATAATCTGACGTATGGGCCGTTACCTGCCAATCGTCATGGTGGCGCTGCTCGCGATCTACTGCATTGTGGAAGTTGCCCAGGCACCGCCCCTGTCTGTGCGCCGGATGCCGCGGTGGCTGTGGGCAACCGCGATCATCTGCCTTCCCCTGGCGGGTTCTGTGTGCTGGCTGTTCCTCGGCCGGCCTAACGCGAAATCGCTGGGGATCGACAAGAAGCAGGATCGCCCAAAGGCGCCGGATGACGACGTCGATTTTCTTCGGGGTCTCTGACACAGCTAGCTGCGGTGCTGGACCTCGGGCGTGATCATGGCACGCGGCCGAGCGAGTAGGCCTTCTCGATGGCGGCGGCAAATCGCCGGCTGCTGGCCTGGTCGGCGGTATCGCCGAAGTAATAGCGCGCCAACTCCACCAGTCGCCCGTCCTTGGCCGGCTGGTCAAGTCCCAGCCCCAGAGCGTGCAGCCAGCTGACTACCCGCCCGGCGTCCTCAGCGCGAAGCTGAGGCAGGCGTTCCAGGAGAGCCGAGCGTGGACGGTACGCCTTGACCGCGGTGGGTTCAGTGATCACCAGGGGCTTCCCTGTCGCCAGCCAGTCGTATGCCACCGCTGAAATGTCGGTGACACAGGCGTCCGCGAACTTCCACTGCCAGCCATAGCTGCCGAGGTCGATCAGGTGGCGAGTGCCGTCCTGAGCTAGCAAGCTCCGTATCTTCCTGTCCGCTGCCGCATGGACCGGCGATATGAGCCCGGTTCGGGGGTGCGGCCGGTAGATCACACGGATCAAGGGATCGCTGAGCAGCGTTTCGACTATGCCCAGCCCATGGCTGACGAGAGAACTGTAAGCCAGGCTTGGCCTATCGCCCTCCCAGGTCGGCGCGTACCACACCCGCAGCCGTTCATCGCGGGCCCAATCCGGTGCACCCGGATAATCATGATCGAGCTGCGGGCGACCCACGGGTACCGCCCGGTGGGCGGCGTCGAAGCCCCGCAAACCTGAGCCCAACCGATCTTGTCCCGCCGGGCCACCGACGAAGACCAGGTCGTAGGCCTTGTGCTGGTTGGACACGCTGGGCGCTTTGTCGCTCTCACCGTGGCCGAGTTGAACGTGTACCGGATCCGCGAAGCGGAGCATGCGGAAGTTGGACTCGACCTGGTTGACATAAAGGACGACCCGCACGTCGCGGTCGTCGACGAGCTCCTCCAAGGCTGCGCTGCCGCGGGCAAAGGCGACGGGCAACGACGTCTCGGTGAGTACCCGTTCGCCAGTGTCTGGCCGATCGACGATCACGAAAACCGGTCGCAGATCTGCCAGCCGCTCCAGCGGTCGACGCCACAGCTCGAACTGATAGAAGTTCTCGGGCCCGGTGGCGAAGTACAGCGCGACCGCACCGTTGGGGACGATGCCTGACCGTCGCGCCCGCGACCTGAACCGTGGTGCCTGCACCTGGTTCCAGACCTTGCCCGTCGCAGAGCCAGCCATCCGGCTGGCCCTCTTGAGGATTACCCGACGATCGATCACTGTGGGGGCGTATCGACCTTCTCCGCTTCCTTGGGCTCGACCACTTCGCGGACGAAGGCCGCGCCGACCTCGGTCTCCCGGCGATCACCACTCCACTCAGTGTGGAAAGCCCCGCTCGCATCCACCCGGTGATACGTGTGGGCGCCGAAAAAATCACGCTGGCCCTGAATCAGCGCGGCAGGTAACCGCTCGGCCCGGATGCCGTCGTAGTACGCCAGCGAGGATGAGAACGCGGGCGTCGGGATGCCGTTCTGCGCCGCCCCGGCCACCACGCGCCGCCATGCACTCAGGCAGTTGCCGACGACGTCGGCGAAGTATTCGTCGGCCAAGAGCAGCGGCAGCTGGACGTTACGCTCGTACGCCTCGGTGATCCGGTTCAAGAACCGGGCACGGATGATGCACCCACCGCGCCAGATGCGTGCCATCGCGCCTCGGTCGATGTTCCACCGGAACTCGGCGCTCGCGGCAGCGATCTGATCGAAACCCTGGGAATAGGCCACGACCTTGGAGGCGTACAGCGCCTGCCGAACATCCTCGACGAAGATCTCGCGGTCCGCGATGTTCCATTCGGCGGTATGCCCCGGAAGGTTCGCCCGAGCGGCCTCCCGCTGCGGTACCGAACCCGACAGAGCGCGGGCAAACGTCGCCTCGGCAATCCCGGTGATCGGCACGCCGAGATCGAGAGCGTTCTGCACCGTCCACCGTCCGGTGCCCTTTTGCTCCGCTTGGTCGAGAACGATGTCGACGAACGGCTGGCCGGTCCTCGCGTCCACGTGACCCAAGACCTGAGCAGTGATTTCGATCAGGAAGGACTCCAGATCGCCTTCGTTCCACGTCTGGAAGATCTTGCCGATCTCGGCCGCGCCTGCTCCTGTCGCGTGCTTGATCAGGTCGTACGCCTCCGCGATCAACTGCATGTCGGCGTACTCAATGCCGTTGTGCACCATCTTGACGAAGTGGCCCGCCCCGTTCGGTCCGACATAGGTGCAGCACGGTTCGCCGTCCACCTTGGCCGAAATGCTCTCCAGTAGCGGACCGAGGGATTCGTACGACTCGCGCGAGCCACCAGGCATGATCGAAGGTCCGTTTAGCGCACCCTCCTCACCACCGGATACCCCGGTGCCGACGAAGTGCAGACCGTGGGACTTGAGCTGGGCTTCCCGGCGAATCGTGTCCGGAAAATGCGCGTTGCCGGCGTCGATGACGATGTCCCCCTCCTCCAGCAGGGGAATGAGCTCGTCGATCACAGCGTCGGTGCCGGGCCCAGCCTTCACCATGATCAAGACGCGACGGGGCTTCTCCAGAGAGGCCACAAAATCGGCCAATGTCTCCGACGGGAGAAACGTCCCCTCTGACCCCGCCTCTGCCACCAAAGATTCGGTCCTGGCGTAGCTCCGGTTGTGAATGGCCACGCGATGGCCGTGGCGAGCGAAGTTCCTTGCGAGATTGCGGCCCATCACCGCTAGGCCGGTCACCCCGATCTGCGCCAGTTCAGCCATGTGCGCCACCCCTCTTTGGGTCGTGTGAGACGATCGTCGTGCGAGCGAAGTCGCTGGATGTTGCCTGAGCGTAACCGGTTTGGTCCCGGGGATCGCTGTCCATAACGTTCAGTCTCTCCAAGCCGGTACGGAGGAAGGTCATGCTACAGCCGCTTGGCGTGAGCGACGAGGCCGAGGCGGTCTATGTCGCGCTGGCACCCATTGGCGCGGCAACGACCAGCCATCTGATGGATCTGACTCACCAGAGGGCTGGAGTCGAGGAAAGCCTCGAAGAACTCCGGCGGTTAGGCTTGGCGACCGAACTCTCGCCCGGACTGTGGCAGGCGCTTCCTCTGCCCAAGGTGGCCAAGGCGCTGCGAGCGCAGCGGCTGTCCGAGGTGGAGATGGCCAGCGCGGCCGCCGAATCGTTGCACAGCCACATCCTGGCCTCCTCCCGATCCCAGACCGACGACGAGTTGCGCATCGTCATCGGTCGCGAGGCGATGCTGGCGGCCAACCGCGACATCTGCGCATCGGCGCAGAAAGAGATCTGCATGTTCGACAAGCCGCCATACGCCGAGGACCATGCCTCGAACGTCGAGGCGATCAGCGAGGAATCGTCCGAGTGGGAGGCCCTGGAACGCGGCGCCAAGCTGCGCTGCATCTACCACCCCGGCTTCGACGCCGAACGGCTCAAGGAACTGACCCTGTTCGCCGCGAAAGGGGAAAATTCCCGTACGGCCGCGGTGCCAATGAAGCTGATCCTGGTCGATGCGCAGATTGCCATGATTCCCTCGATGCGCTCTTACCTGTCTGGACATGAGCTGACCATGTCCGTGGTGAAGTATCCGACCCTGGTCGAGGCACTGCAATGGCTCTTCGAGGCGGTCTGGGATACGGCAGTCCCAATCGCGGCGGCGGCGCTATCAGATAGCGACCCACGCCGCCAGATGCTGGTCTCGCTATTAATGGCAGGGTCCACCGACAACGCCATAGCCAACCAGCTGGGCATCAACGTGCGTTCGGTCCGGCGCTGGATTTCAGAACTGATGGACCAGCTGGGCGTGAAAACCAGGCTGCAGCTTGGCGCCGCGTTGGTTCGGGCGGACTCCATCGGAAGCCGAAACGGCGCCAACATCACGTCGACTGGCGCGAACGGGGATGCCCCCAGCGCGCTGGATGGCGCTACGCAGAATGGACACAGCGCCAGCCTGAAGGCCCCCGTGATGAACGGGTCAAGCGCGACGCCGAACGGGGCCAACGGAGCCAACGGCACGAATGGCCTCAACGGCAAGAATGGCGCCAACGGCCGAAGGCGGCCGCAGCCGATGCCGATTCTGCCTGGCACCTGAGCTTTCACGTCGATTGACCGGGGGCCGGACAAGAGTCACGCCCGCGGTCCGAAGTGAACCGCGGGCGTGACCCAGGGGGAGATCCGTACGAATCTCGGGGAAAGATCCGCACGGTTTTGGCGAGTTTGCCGCTCTCATCGGCAACCCACCTCCGGGAAACGTCAGGCATCCCGGCTTCCATGAGGAAGATTTTGAACTTTGTTGGCCTTGCCTGCCTGACGCAGGCAT
>OBLS010001091.1_pt1 | contig 10809 bp, 13 predicted proteins | sample 1519901 | NCBI WGS metagenome assembly OBLS01 (sample SAMEA3113585, study PRJEB22503) | soil metagenome
ACGGTGTCGTACGGCTCGGGCACCGTCCCCTCGGCCGGGAACGGGAGCCGGAGCACCGGAACCGCGTCACCGCGCCGGGCCACCTCGGCAGCCAGCACGGGGATGCCCGCGACCGCCTCCAGCGTCGAGGGTCGTGACCAGCGCACGCCGCCCGAGCGGGACACGACAGTCGGTGCGTCGGTCACCGCCAGCGTCGCCGCGAATCCAACACCGAACCGGCCGACCGTCGCGGCCGGATCGTCGCGCTTCGCCGATGCGCGCAGCGTCGAGAGACCCTCCACCCCGGCCGCGTCGAGTGGTGCGCCCACGTTGGCGGCCACAAGCGTGGACCCCTCGAGGCGAAGTCGCAGCCGCCCGGGCACGCCGCCGCGTACGGCGGCGTCCGCCGCGTTCTGAGCGAGCTCGACGACGAGCCGGTCGCGGTACGCGCCGCGGACCAGCTCCTCTTCGGCGTTCGCGTCCTCACGGAACCGCGCCGGCGACGCGGTCCACGCCGCAAGGACGCGTTCGCGGACCGACGCAGTGCCGAACGGATCCACCGCACGCCCGCCCACTACGAGTGGCCGAGCTCCTCGTCCGGGTTGGCCTCGACCAGATGGTTCGGCACCAGCTCCTGGGACAGCGTGTCGAGGACCGGCCCCGACGGCGTCGGCAGGACCTGCCCGATCCGCACCTCCGAGTGCGCGCCGCAGCCGTGATCGTGGGCGACGACGAGGCCGTCGAAGGGCGTCCGCTCGTTGGCGCATACGCCGAAGACCCGGCCGAGTGCTCCGGCGAGCGGCACCAGGAAGCCGCACGTCTCACAGGGGAACGGCGCGGCCCGGGCGATCTCGGTGTCCGGCCCGCCGATGCCTTCGCGCCATCTTTCGGCCGCGTCGTCGCGTCCCCAGGCCGAGAGGACTCTGGCCCGACCGAGGCCGAGCTCGTCGGTGACGGCTCGCGAAGCCTCCGGGTCGATGGCCTCGTCGGCCCCGGTGTAGCCCGGCACCAGCCGGGGATCGTCGTCTGCCGTCGGCAACAGGTCGCCCGGGCCGAGGTCGCCGGGCTCCACCCGCTCGTCCCAGGGCACCCACGGCGGCGCCAGCACGGCGTCCGGCCCGGGAAGCAGCACGCACTCGTCGACGGTCACGACCTTGGCCCGCGCCGCCCGGGCGACCGTGACCGACCACCGCCAGCCTCGATAGCCGAACGCCCTGGAATCGAAGTAGTGGGTGACGACCCGCTCGTCCTCGACGTCGTAACCGCGGTACTCACCCACCTGGTCGGCGCCTGCGGCCGCGACGGCAGCCGCATGAGCGAGGTCCACAGCCTCGACGCATGCGGCATCGGCCTTGCGGCTGCGCGCACGGCCGGACGGGTGGATGGCGGCAGGGGTCACGAGGGGAGATTGTCGCAAACCTGGGGCGGGAACGACAGCGGTGGGCCGGCTGAGGCATGGGGTTGGATGGTGCGCGTGACGCCGGACCCGCCCTCGCAGCCGAATCGGCCGGGCGCGGAGCGGGCACGCCGGATGGCCGGTTCGTCGGCGCGCGCCGCGAAGATCGGAGCGTCGTCGACGACGCGGGCGGCGCGGGCCGTAACCGCCCGGCTGCGGCGGGCGGCCAGCGCCGAGGGCGCCGGGCAGACCGGGCTGGCCAGGCTGATCGAGCTCAACGCCGTCAACGCGGCCGCCGACGTCCTGGTCGCGATCGCGTTGGCCGACACGCTGTTCTTCTCGGTCGCGACGTCGGAGGCACGCGGTCGGGTCGCGCTCTACCTCGTCCTGACGATGGCCCCGTTCGCCGTCATCGCACCGGTCGTCGGACCGTTCCTCGACCGGTTCCGGCACGGCCGGCGCTGGGCGATCGGTGCGACGACGGCGATTCGAGCGTTCCTGTGCTGGGTCATGGCGGGCACGGTCATCGAAAGCGGCGTGTGGCTCTACCCGGCCGCGTTCGGCTGCCTGGTGGCGTCGAAGGCATTCGCCGTCACGCGCGCGGCCGCCGTGCCGCGCCTGCTTCCGGACGGGGTCGCCCTCGTCACGGCGAACGCGAGGCTGGGGATGGCCGCCGTCGTCGGTGCCGCGATCGGCGCCCCGCTCGGGGTGGGTCTCGCGGTGATCGGCTCCGACTGGACGCTCCGGCTGGCCTTCGCTGCGTACATCGGGGCGACGGTGCAGGCGATCCTGCTCTCGCCGCGGGTGGACTCGGCTGCCGGCGAGGACGAGGCCTCGCTTCGCGGAGGCACTGCCGGGCCGGGGCGCGCCTACCGCGTCGGCGGCACCGTCGTGCGGGCACTGCGGGCGAACGCCGCGCTGCGGGCCTTCTCCGGTTTCCTCACCCTGTTCCTGGCCTTCGTCCTACGTGAGGATCCGGTCGGCGGGCTGGACGACACGGTGGCGATCGGCCTGCTGGCCGCCGCGGCCTGGATCGGGACGACCGGGGGCACTGCGCTCGGCGCCACGGTCCGGACCCGGAGCCCGGACCGCCTGGTGCTGGTGCTGGTCGGGCTGGCGGCTGGGGTCGCCGCGTTGACGGCCGCCGTCTGGGGTCTGGTCACCGTGCTCATGGTCGCGTTGGTCGCGGGCTTCGGCCAGCAGCTGGGACGCCTGTCGCTCGACGCCGTGGTGCAACGCGACGTGCCCGAACAGGTCCGGACCAGCGCCTTCGCCCGGTCGGACACGCTCCTGCAGTTGGCCTGGGTGCTCGGCGGCGGGCTCGGCATCGCCCTGCCGCTCATCCCGCAGTTGGGTCTGGGCATCGCGGCCGGCGGACTGGTCGTCGGCCTGGTGGCTGCCCAGCGGGTCCGGCCCGAGCCGCCGCCGGCCTGATCAGGCGTCGAGGTCGTCGGCGACGGCTCGCAACACGGACGCCACCTTGTGCGCGGACTTGCTCTCCGGGTGGCGGCCCCGCCGGTACGTGTTCGAGATGCCGTCCAGGAGCTTGATCAGGTCCTCGATGATGGCGACCATGTCGTCGGGCTTCTTGCGCTGCGCGGCCACGACCGAGGGGATCGGGTCGAGAACGTGGATGGACAGCGCCTGCTCGCCGCGCTTGCCCTCGGCGACGCCGAACTCCACCCGCTGGCCGGGCTTGAGCGCGGTGACGCCGGCCGGGAGCGCGGAGGAATGGACGAAGACGTCGCCGCCGTCGTCCTTCGAGAGGAAGCCGAAGCCCTTCTCGGTGTCGTACCACTTGACCTTGCCGGTAGGCACGGAAGACCTCGTTCGTGGGTGTCGGTGTGGGGGCGCCCGGTGAGGGGATCTGGCACAGCCTAATGCCGTACGGTCCGGTTCCATGACCGAGGTTGCGCTCGATGTGCTGCGCCGGGTGCGCGCGACACGGTACGTCGAACCGCTGCGCGAAGGTGGTTCGCTTCCCGGCCTGGTGGAGGCCGACGACCTCGGGACGTACGTCGTGAAGTTCCGCGGCGCCGGCCAGGGTCTCAAGGCACTGGTGGCAGAGGTGATCGTCGGTGAGCTGGCCCGGAGGCTGGGAATCCGGGTTCCCGAGCAGGTCCTGGTGGACCTCGACCCGGGCATCGGACGCCGTGAACCGGACCCGGAGGTGCAGGATCTTCTGCTGGCGAGCCCGGGCACGAACCTGGGCATCGACTTCCTGCCCCGCTCGCTGGGCTATGACGGCATCGGCTGGCGCCCGGACGAGGACACCGCGGCACGCATTCTGTGGCTCGACGCGTTGACCGTGAACGTCGACCGCAGCTGGCGGAACCCGAACCTGCTGGTCTGGCACGGTGAACTGTGGGCGATCGACCACGGGGCGGCGCTGCTCTTCCAGCACACCTGGCCCGGGATCGCCGAGTTCGCGTCGCGCCCGTACCCGTTGGGCGACCATGCACTGGCGCCCTACGCGAGTGCGGTCGGATCCGCCGACGCGGAACTCGCGCCCTCGGTGAGTGACGCACTGCTCACCGACGTCGTCGCGCTCGTGCCGCACGACTGGCTGCCCGCCGAGGGGCGGGCGGCGTACGTCGAGTACCTGGCCGCTCGCGCTGCCGCCTCGCGGTCCTGGCTGCCTGAGGCGAGCCGGTGAAGCCCTTCGAGTACGCCATCCTGCGGGCGGTCCCGCGGATCGAACGGGGCGAGACCGTCAACGTCGGCGTGATCATCTACTGCCAGGCGCTCGACTACCTCGCCGCCGCGGGCGCCGTCGACGCTCCCCGCCTGCGGGCGCTCGATCCCGAGGTGGACGTGGACGGCGTCTGTGCCGCCGTCGACGCGATACGGGCCGCCTGCTCGGGCGAAGGGCCGGCCGGAGGCGGCAGCAGGGGCGAGCGGTTCCGCTGGCTGACCGCGCCGCGCAGCACTGTCGTTCAGCCAGGCCCGGTGCACGCAGGCCTCACGGACTCACCCCAGGCCGAGCTCGCACGCCTGCTCGACCGCCTGGTCCGCTGAGGCCCACCCTCGCTCAGCGCAGGGTCCGTTGCGCTCAGCGCCAGCGCGTCGGGTCCGGGAGGAGCTCGTTCATCGAGCCGGAACGGAACCCGACCGGGTCGACGTGGACGTCGTCGAACCCGACGGCTCGTACGGCCGCCGTGGCCTCGGGAAGGGATGCGACGCGCGACGCCAGGTCGCGGTCCACCTCGATCCGCGCGACGTCGCCCAGGTCGCGTACCCGCATGTTGTGGGCTCGCACCCCGGCCGAGGCGAGCGCCGCCCGCAGGGCCGTCTCGGCGCGGTCCACCCGGGCCAGCCGGGCGGGGGTGATCTGCACGCCGTACGCGACCCGGCTGGAGAGGCAGGCCGCCGCCGGCTTGTCCCAGGTCGACAGCCCCCAACGACGGGACGCCTCGCGGACCTGCGCCTTCGTCAACCCGGCGTCCTTCAGCGGAGTCGCGGCACCGCGCTCGGCGGCAGCGCGGATGCCCGGCCGGAATCCGCCAACGGCGTCGTCGGCGTTGGTTCCGGTCGCGACATGGGTGAAACCCTCTCGCTGAGCCAGCGGCGCGAGGACGTCCAGCAACTCCGCTTTGCAGAAGTAGCAGCGGTCGCCGTCATTGGCCCGGTAGCCCTCGCGAGCCATCTCGTCGGTACGTGGGCTCACGTGGCGGACGCCGAGCCCGTCGGCGAACTCCCGGGCCGCGAGCAACTCGCGCCGCGGAAGCGACGGCGACACCGCGGTGGCCGCGAGCACCCGGTCCGGACCGAGCGCGCGCACGGCGGCCCCGAGCAGAAAGGCGGAGTCGGCGCCCCCGGAGAACGCGACGACGACGGATCCGAGCGTTTGCAGGTGGGCCTCCAGGGCCGCGAGCCGAGCCTCCAGGACGTGCTCGTCCAGCCACTGCGGAAAGGCCCGCAGGTCGGTGAGGACGACATCGGCGCCTGCCCGCTCCAGCGCGGCCACGTCGTGTGAACCCGTCGTGACGCCGACCGCGACCGCGCCGGCCGCACGGGCACCGATCATGTCGGCCGGGTGGTCGCCGACGTGGGCGCTGGCGCCGTACTCTCGAAGCGCAAGCCCCTTGGCCTCGGCGAACATGCCTCCGACGGCGTCGTCGACCTCGAGTCCGACGTGATCGAGGACGGCCAGAACCGCCGGCTCGATCTTGGCGCTGACCACGACAACCCGCCCGCCGTGGCGGTTCACGGCACTCACGGCCTCGGCTGCCCCGGGAAGCAGCGTGGTGCCGGGCACCCCCATCGTCGGGTAGAGCTCCCGATAGGTCCGCACGCCGTCGGCCACCAGGTGCGGCGGCAGCAGCGCCTCGCAGGTGGCCTCCAGCGGTACGCCGATCAGCGCCCGCACGGCCTCGGGGTCGACGTCGGTCTCGAGCCGACGAGCCATCTCGACGAAGGTGGCGACGATGCCGTCCGCGGAGTAGACGAGGGTGAGGTCGAGGTCGAACCCGACGACCGGCCGCATGTCCGCCACCCTACGTGGGGACATGCCGCCGGCCGGTTGGGCACCCCGTCGGTACGCGCGCTGGTCAGGCGGCCAGCAGCCGTCGGAAGAACTCTCGGTACTGCTGCATCGCGATCCGCAGGTTCTCCGTCTCCTCGCCGGCCTGGGCGTTGGCCTCAGCCCGTTCGCGCTCGGCCGAGAAGGTCTCGGACAGCCGGGCCAGGACGTCCTCCACCAGCGCTGCGGCTTCGCCCACCGCTCGGCGCGGGTCGTCGACGAACGTGGCCTGCGCCTGATCCCACCGCCGGGTGAAGTCGGCATCGTCGCCGAGCAGGGCATCGCGCCCTGCGGAACCGTCCTGCAGTTCTGGGTCGCTCTCGACGGCCTCGGACCCGAGGCTGGTCCCGTCCCCGGTGCCGGACCCGTCGTCGCTGTCGGGGTCGAGGTCGTCCGCGGCGGAGGGAGCGTCGTCGGACATGAGCTCCTCGTCGTCACGCAGGTCGCGTGGCTGCTCGGTCATGTCAGATGCTCCGTCCCTGCTCGTCGCGGTGCTCGACGGCCGGCCGACCGTTTACCGGCTCCTCGTCCGCACGATCGGTGCGTGGCTCCGTTTCGGCATCGGTCAGCATCGCGTCGAACAAGGCCCGGTAGTGCACGAAGGCCTGGCGGAGGTCCTCGGTGGACGAGTCTTCGCCCTGGGTAGACACCGCGTGCGCCGATCGGTAGTGGTCCACGACTTCTGGATGGTCAGCGGACACCAGACTGGCCCGGTCGTCGAAGCTCTCGACCGGGTAGCCGCGGCGGTCCATGACCTCCACGATCAGATCGTCGGCGAGCACGACGGCCTCGCGCGGCCGGTCGACGAACGCCGCTTGTACCGATTCCCAGCGCGCGGCGTAGTCGCCCCGCTGTTCGGAGGTCAGCGGCCTGATGTCCAGCTTGTCCCGGCGCTCAGCCCGCTCCGCGAGCTCGCGTTCGGCTTGCCGCCGGTCGTCGCGCTCCTCGACGACCCGGTCGTACTCCGGCCCGAAGCGTTCCCGCAGACCGGCCCGTTGCCGTTGTTGCATCAGCACGAGGGCGACGGCCACGACCACGATGATCGCGACCACCACCAGGATCCACGCCCAGGTGGGCATCGTTGCCTCCTGCGTCCGGCGCACCGGGGTGATGCGCTACCCCGAAGTGGATACCCGTCGTGATCACTATCAAAACGGCTGGTGCCCGGTCAGACTCGTACCTGACGCACGACGGGTCAGCCGATGCCACGCAGGCGTGGGAGCAGTGCCGCGGCCTGCTGGGCCTTCTGCACGGCCTGACCTCCCATCACGATCACGACGACCTCCGAGACGCCGACCCGGGCGTAGCCCTCGATCAGTGGGAGCGCGTCCTCGGGCTTGTCGGGCAGCCGGATCTGCACCGTCCGGCGGATCTGCGCCGGATCGCGGCCGACATCGGCACAATGCCGGTCGAGCACGGCGGAGAGGTCGGCGACCTCGTCCGGTGTGCCACCTGCCGCGTTCCAGGCGTCGGCATATTGCGCCACGATCCGCAGGGTCCGCTTGCGGCCGCTGCCGCCGATCCAGATCGGTGGATACGGCCGCTGGACCGGCTTGGGCTCGGCGACCGCGTCGACGATGCGGTAATGGCGGCCGTCGAACGTGGTCCGCTTCTCGGTCCACAGCGACCGGATGATCTGGCACGCCTCCTCGAGCCGGTCCATCCGGTCGCCGACCGTGCCGAACTGGAGGTCGAACATCGTGTGCTCGTTCTCGGCCCAGGCCGCACCGATGCCGAACTCCAGCCGGCCACCGGAGAGGTGGTCGACGGTCACAGCAGTCTTCGCGAGCACGCCCGGGTGCCGGTAGGTGTTTCCGGTGACCATGCATCCGATCCGGGTGCGGGACGTCGCCTCGGCCATGGCCGCGAGCAGGGTCCAGGCCTCGAAGATGTCACCGCTGGGATCGGCGCCCAGGGTGGCGAAATGGTCCATGATCCAGCAGTGGTCGAAGCCCTCGTCGGCGATCCGCCACACCTCGCGGAGCTCGTCGATGGTGGCCCGCTGGCTGAGCTTGAGGCCGAAGCGCATGGCAGGCATGGAGTAGTAATACCGCACCGTGCTTCCCGCCCGAGGGCGCTGTTTTGTGCCGGTGCCGACCGGGTAACGTGCCCGCCCGTGACGGTCGAACGACGCAAACCTGACGAGATGCCCGCCGACCCGGAGGTCACCGCCGAGCTTCGCGCCGCCGACGAAGAGGCGTTGCAGGAGGCGGCCGAACGCCGATCTGAGCTGCTCGACCGCCTCCGCGATCTGTGACCCGCTGACGGTCCTACGCTTGCCGCGTGGACGTCGAGGCCCGCTCGTTCCCGTCCGACGAGGTCCTGGTGGCCCACCTTCGGGCACGGGACGAGGCTGCGTTTGCCCTGGTGCTGGACGCCTGGTCGACCGGCATGCTGCGGCTGGCCCGGTCCTTCGTGTCAACCACCGACTCCGCGGCGGAGGTCGTGCAGGAAACCTGGCTGGCCGTCCTGCAAGGGATCGGGAGATTCGAGGGCCGGTCGTCGCTGCGGACCTGGGTGTACCGGATCCTGGTCAACACGGCGAAACGCCGCGGCGTGCGCGAAGGCCGCACCATCCCCTGGAGCAGCGTCACCGCGGAGGACGAAGGCCCGACCGTCGACCCGACCCGCTTCCGCGGTCCGAGTGACCCGTTTGCCGGGCATTGGCGGGAGTTCCCGGCGCAGTGGCCGTCTCCGGAGCAGGAGACGCTGGCGGACGAGGTCCGTACGCAGGTGGCCGGGGCGCTCGCGGAACTGCCCGACCGCCAACGCGTGGTGATCACCCTGCGGGACGTCGAGGGATACGGCTCGGACGAAGTGTGCTCGATACTGGACATCACGGCGGCCAACCAGCGCGTGCTCCTGCACCGGGCTCGAGCGTTCGTCCGGAGCAGACTGGAGGAGTACTTCGCGACGGTGGAGGCAGCGCGCGGAGTCGGCGGCGAGGCGGTGACATCGTGACAGACCTGAACTGCAACGAGTTCGTCGAGCTGGTCACGGCCTACCTCGACGGGCAGCTCGATGCCGAGTCCGAGCGTCGTTTCGTCGAGCACCTCCCCCTCTGCGACGGCTGCGAACGCTACTTCGACCAGTTCCGGCAGACCATCGGCACGCTCGGCGACCTGCCCGGCGAGGGCCTGCCCACGGCCGCCCGGGATGCATTGCTGAGCGCGTTCCGCGACCGGCCCAGCTGACCGAACCGGTCTTGTCGACGCCATCTGTAACGCTTGGCGCCGGCGGTGACACTGCACCGGCATGACCCTTCGACGCATCTCGCGGATGGCCGCCAGGCTGCCGAGGAAGCACCCGAGGACATCGCTGCAGAAGCGACTACTGCCGCTGCACGTCGCGACGCTGCTGCTCGGCACGGCGCTCTGGGTGCCGGTCGAGAAGCTCTTCATGAACGAGATCGGTTTCGACGCCGCGTCGGTCGGCATCATGGCCGCCGTCTACGCGGCCGTTCCACCGATCATCGAGATACCGTCCGGGATCCTCGCCGACCGTTGGAGCCGACGAGGCGTCCTGATCGTCTCGAGCATCGCGGCGTCGCTGTCGGTGGCGATCGGGGGGATCAGCACCAGTGTCCCCGTGTACTTCGCGAGTGCCTTCTTCCTCGGTGTCTTCTTCGCGATGCGGTCGGGAACCATGGAGGCGGTCGTCTACGACACCGTGCTCGAGGAAAGCGGGGGCAGCGAAGAGTTCGAAGGCCGGATCGGCAGGCTCCGGATGATCGAGAGCGCCGCGCTGGTCGGGAGCGGCCTGGCTGGTGGGTTGCTGGCCGGCCTCACCTCGCCGCGGCTGACCTACTTCGTGACCGTTCCGCTCACCGCGCTGTCCATCGTCGCATTCCTCAAGTTCCGTGAACCCCAACTGCACAAGGCGGCAGAGCCGATCTCGCTCCGTGGGCATCTCGACGTCACCTACCGGACGATCGCCCGGCGTGGCCAGCTGCGGCCGGTCGTCGCCCTGGCCGTGCTCACCTCGCTGATCATGACGGTGATGTTCGAGTTCGGGCCGTTGTGGCTCGTCGCACTGGCCGCGTCGACCGTCCTGTACGGACCGCACTGGGCCGGTTTGATGTCCACTCTCGGCCTCGGTGGTCTGCTCGCCGGGAAACTGCGGCTCGACCGACCGGCGACGGTGGGCGGTATCGCAGGTCTCACGGTCGGGGCCGCCCTCCTGCTGACCACCAGCACAGATGTCGTCGTGGTGACGGTCGCGCAGATCGTCCTGGTGCTGCTGATGGTGGTCGCGAGCATCCACGTCACCAGGCTCTTGCACGATGCCGTGCCGTCGACGATTCGCGCCGGCGTGGCCTCGGGAGTGGGCGCCATCTCCTGGATGACGTTCCTGCCGTTCGCCCTGGCCTTCGGCCTGGTGAGCGACACCCTCGGCGTGCACCCGGCCGGCTGGATGATCGTCGGGGTCACGGTACTGACGGCTGCGTTGCTGAGCAGGGAGGCGCTTGCGCACCGCCGCGGCGCTGCGAGCGTCGAGACTGCACCCGCTCCCCCGGCCGGAGCGGCGCACATGGAGCTTGCGGCATGACGGCGCTGACCTGCGCCCAGTTCGTCGAGCTCGTCACATCCTTCCTCGACGGCGCACTCGACCCCGTTTCCGAGCGCCGCTTCGTCGAGCACCTCTCCACCTGCGGAGGTTGCCAGGGCTTCCTCGACCAGTTCCGGCAGACGATCCGCGTGCTCGGGGTCCACGATGCCGGACCTCGCACGGTCCCAGCGCGGCCCGTACCGTAGTGCGGATGGGCAGAACCGGGACGCCAGCGCCGCGCAGCCTGGCCGACGACCTGCGCGCGCGATCCGACGCCGAGCTGGCCGACCTGTTGCGGATCCGGCCGGACCTGGTCACCCCGATCCCCGTCGACATCGCCCAACTGGCCTCGCGCGCGACGACC
>OBLS010001092.1_pt1 | contig 10806 bp, 8 predicted proteins | sample 1519901 | NCBI WGS metagenome assembly OBLS01 (sample SAMEA3113585, study PRJEB22503) | soil metagenome
GGTTGTGCTCGATCACGAGCACGGTGTTGCCGTTGTCCACGAGCCGCTGGAGCACTTCCAGCAGCTTCTCGATGTCGGCAAAGTGCAGGCCGGTCGTCGGCTCGTCGAGGATGTACAGCGTCCGCCCCGTCGCGACCTTCGACAGCTCGGAGGCGAGCTTGACGCGCTGCGCCTCGCCGCCGGACAGCGTCGTCGCCGGCTGACCGAGCTTGATGTAGTCGAGGCCGACGTCGTGGAGCGTCTGGAGCCGGCGCCGGAGCTTGGGGATCTTGGCGAAGAAGTTGAGCGCCTCCTCGACCGACATCTCGAGCACGTCGGCGATCGACTTGCCCTTGAAGCGCACCTCGAGCGTCTCACGGTTGTACCGCCGGCCGTGGCAGGTCTCGCACGGGACGTAGACGTCGGGCAGGAAGTGCATCTCGATCTTGATCGTCCCGTCGCCCTTGCAGGTCTCGCAGCGGCCACCCCGGACGTTGAAGGAGAAGCGCCCGGGCTTGTAGCCGCGGACTTTCGCCTCGGGGGTCAGCGAGTAGAGCTCACGGATGTGGTCGAATAGCTTCGTGTAGGTCGCCGGGTTCGACCTCGGCGTTCGGCCGATCGGCGACTGGTCGATCTCGATGACCTTGTCGAAGCATTCGATCCCCTCACAGCCGAGGTGCTCGCCGGGCTTCACGCGCAGCCGGTTGAGCCGGTTCGCGAGCGCCTTGAAGACGATCTCGTTGACCAGCGTGGACTTGCCCGAGCCGGACACGCCGGTCACGCACACGAGCTTCCCGACCGGGAACTCGACGTCGATCGCCTTGAGGTTGTGCTGGGAGGCTCCGCGAACCCAGAAGGACCCGAGATCCTCAGTCCGTCGCTCGGGAACGGCGATCTCCCGCGTGCCGGAGAGGAACTGACCGGTGATCGACTTCGCGTTGCGCTCGACCTTGGCCGCGGGGCCCTCAGCGACCACATAGCCGCCGTGCTCGCCCGCGCCCGGGCCCATGTCGACCAGCCAGTCTGCGGCTCGCATCATCTGCTCGTCGTGCTCGACGACGAGCACCGTGTTGCCGAGGTCGCGGAGCCGGTCGAGCGTCGTGATCAGCTTCCCGTTGTCGCGCTGGTGGAGCCCGATCGACGGCTCGTCGAGGATGTAGAGGACGCCGACGAGCTGGCTCCCGATCTGCGTTGCGAGGCGGAGGCGCTGGGCCTCGCCGCCCGAGAGGGTCGCGGAGGCGCGGTCGAGCTGGAGGTACCCGACCCCGACGTTGTCGAGGAAGGTCAATCGCTCGCGGATCTCCTTCACGATCCGCGCGCCGATCAACTGCTCCGTCTCAGTCAGGTCGAGCTCGTCCAGGAAGGCGAGCGCCCGGGTGACGGACATCTTCGTGAACTCGTGGATGTTGCTGCCGCCCACGGTGACCGCGAGCACCTCGGGCTTGAGGCGTGCCCCGTTGCATTCAGGGCAGGGCCGGAAGCTCATGTACTCCTCGATCCGCTCCCGCATCGACGACGAGTCGGTCTCGCGGTAGCGGCGCTGGAGGTTCGTGACGAGGCCTTCGAACGCGAGCATGTACGACCGCTTCCGCCCCATCCGGTTCCGGTAGCTGACGTAGATCCGCTCGCCCTTGGTGCCGTGGAGGAAGAGGTCCTGCTGCTCCTCGGTGAGGTCCTGCCACGGGGTGTCCAGGTCGATCTCGTAGCGGTCGGCGATCGCCTGGATGACGGCCTCGTACCAGTTTCCGTTCAGGGGGACTAGCGCCTCGGCCAGTGGCACCGTCGGATCGGGGACGAGCAGGTCGGGGTCGATCTCCTGCTGGGCGCCGAGGCCCGTGCAACGGGGACAGGCGCCGTGCGGCGAGTTGAAGGAGAAGATGCGCGGCTGGAGCTCCGGCAGCGAGACACCGTGTTCAGGGCAGGCGAAGCGCTCGGAGAACGTCAGCTCCTTCTCCTCGTCGAGCAAATCGATGACGACGAGGCCCTCGGCCAGATTGACTGCGGTCTCGACGGACTGGAAGAGCCGGCTGCGGAGCTCGGCCTTCATCCGGAGGCGGTCGACCACGACCTCGATCGTGTGCTTGAACTTCTTGTCGAGCGTGATCTCCTCCTCGAGGAGGCGCTGTTCGCCGTCCACCTTCACCCGGGTGAAGCCGTCGCGGCGGAGCTCGTCCAGGAGGTCCTTGTACTCGCCCTTCCGATCGCGGACGACCGGAGCGTTGACCGTGAAGCGCGTGCCCTCGGGGAGCTGGAGGATCTGATCCACGATCGCCTCGATCGACTGGCCGGCGATGGGACGGTCGCAGATCGGGCAGTGCGGGCGGCCGACTCGCGCGTAGAGCAGGCGCAGGTAATCGTAGATCTCCGTGACCGTGCCCACGGTGGATCTCGGGTTTCGCGAGGTCGTCTTCTGGTCGATCGAGATCGCCGGGCTGAGGCCGTCGATCGAGTCCACGTCCGGCTTCTCCATCATCTGGAGGAACTGGCGGGCGTAGGCCGAGAGCGATTCGACGTAGCGGCGCTGGCCCTCCGCGTAGATCGTGTCGAAGGCAAGGCTCGACTTCCCTGAGCCCGAGAGCCCGGTGACGCAGATCAGCTTGTGCCGCGGGAGGCGGACGGTGATGTCCTTGAGGTTGTGTTCCCGGGCGCCGTGAACGACGAGTTCGTCCTGGGCCATAACAGGCCAGTTTAGCCTTGCGGTCATGGGCGAACAGATGTTCGCTTGCAGGTCGGACGGCGCTCCACGGCCAGTCCTCTCGGCGCTCGACGAGGCCTGCGCGTATCGGGTTGTCGAGGATGTAGTCAAGCGTGTTTCCGTAGTGCTCTTCGTCGTGGACGACCCAGGAGGAGAACCGCTGGCGGAAGAGCGCTCCCTTGCGACCGAACCGGGCGTTGTGCTCCCTGGCGTAGTGGCTCTGGATCCACTGCATGGCCGGAGAGAGGTCTTCGATCCGGGCGTCGACGAGCGCGTGGTAGTGCGTCCCCATCAGGCAGAACGCGTGGATCCCGAGTCCCCAACGCCTCGAGCCCTGTATTAGGAGCGCGATGAACGCCCGATAATCGTCCCCGTCGCAGAACAGCCACGATTCGTGGACGGCGTTCGCCGTCAGGTGGAAGTAGCCGTCTGGCAGCTCGGTGCGGAGTATTCGGGCCACGCCTCGACCGTACGGCTCCTCGCTCTGCGCATCGGCCGCCGACTCGCTTCCTCTCCACTTTCGACGCGCCTTCGCGCGCCGGGCCGAGTGTCAGACACTCGCCGTGGCCCGAAGGGCCACGGCGCTACTCGGCGAGGCGTTCTACTAGGCGGTAGACGCTCTTCGGCTTGGGGATGTGGTCGAGCGCCATGGGGCCTACGACGATCGTGCCGTAGCCGAAGAGCTGCCCGGCGAGCGTCTGCTCGAGCTCGACCGCTCCCAGGCCCGCAAGCCGCACCGAGCGTGCGCGCCGCCGCCACGTGCCGGCGACGACCAGCACCTTGTCGGTGGTGACGACGACGCGGGTCCGCTCCCACTTCCAGACCGCCCGCAGCGCAATCAACGCGCCGAGCGCAATCAGCGCCGCGCCGGCGACCGAGAACGGGCGCGGAGCCGTCGAGACGACGCCGCCGATCCCCGACAGGACGACCGCCCAAAGGAGCGGCCGCACGAGGACGATCCCGTGGCGCCTGGCCTCCAGGCACACCTCTTCGTCGCGGTCGACGAGCACGCCCGCGGCTTCGCCGCCTTGCCCGACGTTTCCTTCCGCACTAGCAGCGGAACACCCAGGAGACGATGAACGAAACCGCGCGCCGAGCCTTCGTCGCTTCCCTCGTCGTCCTCGGGGTCGTCGTCGCCGCCCTTGCCCTCTGGAAGCTGAAGATCCTGCTCGCGCTGCTCTTCCTGGCGTTCACCGTCGCATCCGCCATGCGCCCGGGCGTCGAGGCGCTCCGGCGCCGAGGAGTCCCGCGCGGCGCCGCCGTCCTCCTCCACTACGCCGCGCTCGTCGCCGCCCTGGGGCTGCTGCTCTGGGCCGTGGTCCCACGCGCGATCACCCAGGTGCAGAACGCGATCGGGGACAGCGAGGACGAGACCGGCCTGAAGGGCCAGCTGCTCGGCTGGTTGGACGGGCGGCTGGAGCGCCTCCCTCGCCCGGAGGAGCTCGTCGACCCGGCGCTCGAGGTGACGCTGCTGGGCGTCGAGATCGCGGTCGGCATCCTTTTCGTCTTCGCGTCCGCCGCCTACTGGATCTTCGAGCGCGACGACGCCGTCCGTTTTGTGACCTCGCTCCTCCCCATCCGCCACCGGAAGCTGGTCCGGGACACGTGGGACCTCATCGACCTGAAGCTCGGCGCCTACGTCCGCGGCCAGGCGCTCCTGATCACGCTGGTCGCAACCGTGCTCTCGATCTGTTTCTGGGCGATCGGGCTGCCGTTCTGGCTGCTGATCGCGATCTTCGCGGGAATCGTCGAGATCGTCCCGGTGATCGGGCCGCTCGTCGCCGGCGCGCTCGCGGTCGGGGTCGGGCTGACGGTCTCGGTCGGCGTCGGGGTCGCCGCGGGCATTGCCGTCCTCGTCGTCCGTCTTCTGGAGGACTACCTCGTGATCCCTCGCGTGCTCGGAGACGCGGTCGGGCTCTCTCCGCTCGTCGTGCTCGTCTCGGTCGCCGCCGCAGCGCTGTTGTTCGGTGAGTTCGCGGTCCTGCTGGCCATCCCGTTGGCGGCTGTCGTCGCCACGCTTTTCGACGTGATCGTCCGGAACAAGAACCCGGCCGAGGAAGACGTTCCGACCGTCCTCTTCCCCGCGCAGGACGCGGAAAGCCGCTAGTGCGTCAGGCCCTGCGCCACTTCCCGAAGATGAGCCCGCCGATTGTGAACCCGAGCCCGAACGTCCCGAGCGTGAAGGCGAAAAGCGTCACCGCTTTGCGCATCTTCGAGAGGCGCTGCCACCTGCCGAGCGCCTCCTGCTCGTCGGTCGTCAGCGGCTCGCCGCGCCGCTTCTTGCGCAGCGCACCGCCCGCTCTCAGCCCGAGATAGAGGTCGTCAAAGATCTCGGTGGGCTCATCGACCACGCATCTGAGTGTATAGCCTGCCCCGGCCGTGGCCGGCCAGCGGATACGAGTTCTGCACCTTTCCGACCTGCATTTCGGAAGCCATGACGACCCTCGTCTGGAACCCGGGCTCGAGGGGCTGATCGAACGGGTCGACCCGGAGCTGATCATCGCGAGCGGCGACCTGACACACAGAGGCCGCGTGGAGCAGCACGACCGGGCGGCAGCCTTCCTGCGCGGCCTCGCCCGGCCCGTCGTGGCAGTGCCCGGGAACCACGACATCCCCTACACGCCGATCGCGCGTTTCACGCAGACGTGGAAGCAGTTCGAGCGCCACTGGGAGACGACGGAACCGGTCTACCGCTCCGACACGCTCTTCGTCGTCGGGTTGAACTCGGTGCGGCCGTGGCTCCACCAGTCGGGCCGGCTGCGCTCGGCCCAGCTCCGGTCTGCCGCCGAGCACCTCGAGCAGGCGCCTGAGACGGCCCTTCGGATCGTCGTCCTCCACCACCACCTGCTGGGAGCGCCTTGGCGCTCGCGCAAAAAGCCGGTCGCCCGCCGCAGCGAAGTGCTCGCGGCGCTGGTCGATGCCGGCGCCGAGCTGATCCTCGCCGGCCACATCCACCAGGCCACCATGAGCGAGCGGCATGAGTTCGAGGTCGTGCGCAGCGACATCCGCGGCGTCACCGTCTCGATCGCGCCCGGGCTCGGCCAGCCGCGCCCTGACCGCCGCGGTGAGGCGCGGGGACTGCTCGTCTACGAGTCGGACGACGACGAGCTGTCGGTGGAGACGTACATCTGGCGGGAGGACGACTGGGGGCTTTCCGCGCTCCGCCGCTTTCCGCGAGGGCGCGGGCCGCTCGCCGCCCAGCCGACTCCCACCTAGGAACTGATCAGTACCAGCGGCCCCTTGCGAATCCGCCGAAGGCGATGAGCCCGATCAGCGCGATGATGATCCCGATCCAGAGATTCCAGACGATGGCGAGGATGATCCCCACAATGACCAGGATCCCGCCAAGACCGATTCCGCCCAAAGCTCCTCCTTCTGGTTGCTCTACGTGACCGGACGTCGAGTGCCGCCGGCGACCATCCGGTAGATCAAGAGCAGGATCATGGCTCCGACGATCGCCGTGAGCCAGCTCGAGATGTCGAAGAACTCATCCATCGGATCCGCGCCGAAAAGCACACCGGCGAGGAATCCTCCCAGGATTGCGCCGACCACGCCGATCAAAGTGGTGATGATGAGGCCGCCGGGGTCGTCGCCCGGGAGGAGCGCCTTGGCGATCAAACCGGCCAGCAGGCCCAGGATGATGAAAGCGATGATGCCCATTTTCGTCTCCTTCGCGAGAGTGTGTACGCCGACGGCGTTCCCTGAGCAGGCGACGGGGAAACACCGTGCCTACGAGACGTACGGCCCACCACCTCAGCGGCAAACCGGCGGTATGCTCAGTACGTACCGCCGAGTATGCGAGCTCGAGTCTGGATACTTGCCGTTGTCCTCGTCGCCATCTTCATGGTCGCCGTCGCGGCCTGCGGAGGCGACGATGACGACTCCGACAGCGCCTCACCCACCACGACGGCCGCGACGACGACGACTGAGGGCGGCGCCGACGGAGCGGCCGTCTTCACGAGCGCGTGCGGCAGCTGCCACACGCTCGAGGCCGCCGGCACGAGCGGGACGACCGGACCGAACCTCGACGACGTCCAACCCGACGCCGAGACAGTCGAGGAGCAGGTCAGAAACGGCGGCGGCGGCATGCCGGCCTTCGAAGGTCAGCTGAGCGACCAGGAGATCGAGGCCGTCGCGACGTACGTGGCCGAGTCGGCCGGCTCGTAGCCTCTCCGAAGACTGAGGGAGCTCGCCACCGTCGGTGGCGAGCTCCCTCGTTCGTTCTCGGTGACTACGGCAGGATCGTGGGGCAGGCCGGCGGAGCCGCCGGGTTGCTGTCCGTGCACACGATCCGGTTCTGGAGCGGCGCGGCTATGGGCGAGTTGGCGCCCACGTGGTCAGCGACCACTTCATCCATGATCTCCCGCGTCGTCATCCGCGGCCGGAAGACGGGATACCCGTCACCGCCGTCCGCGATGAAGTCGTTCTCGGCCATGCTGTACGTCGAGGCCGCCGTCAAGTCGATCGGCGCACCCGTGCAGGAGCCGTCGGCCACCTGGCGAACCGCGCCGGTCACGCGGCCGCCGGGGTCCTGCTGGATGTCGTACGTGAAGCAGAGGCCGGACACTTGCGGGAAGCGTCCGTTGGCCCCCGGCATCACCGACACGCCGTTCTCGAGCATCGTCTTCAGCTCGGCGCCGTTCAGCGAGAGCGTCACGACGACGTTCCCGAACGGCAGAACGCCCAGGACTGACCCGCGCGTGATCGTGAACGGCGGCGGGCCGGTCGAGTACGCCGGGCAGAAGTCGTCCGCGAGGTCGGCCGCCGGGCAGGTCAGGTCGGCCCGCAGTCCGCCCGAGTTCGTCAGCGCGAAGTCGGTCAGGTACGTCGTCCGCATCGCGTCGGTGACGACGTTCCCAACTCGCGACTCGCACAGACGACCGTCGGGGCGGCCGCACTTGTCGGCGCGAGGCACGGCCACGCTCGACGTTCCGATCTGCGTCCCCAGAATCGGCGCGAGCTGGGCGTTGAGCTCGTTGATCCGAGCTTGGATCGCCGGATCCGGCGTCATGCCGATGTTCCACGGCCGGTGGAAATCGGCGGTCTTGTAGACAACCCGATTCGAGCTCTTGTCGGCCACGAGCCGGACCCGCGTGAAGCGGAGGCCCTTGCTGCGGTTTTCGGTCAGCAGCACCCCGTTCGGCCGGAACGACAGAGCCTGCTGGTCGGTGTGGTCGGCGAGCACGGCGTCGAGCCGCTGGATCCCGGGTGCATCCGCCAGGTCGACCGCCGGCCCGGTCGGCGCATCAAGCGATCCGGCAGTGGCGCCGAGATGGCCCATCGCGACGATGACCTCGGCCCGCTTTCGCTTTCCGCGGCGGTCGAGGTACTTCGAGATCTCGGCGTTCACCGAGTCGGTCGAGTTCGCGATGGTGAACGGGCCCCAGGCGCCCGGCCGCGTGAGCAACTGCGCGTCGTCGTTCGTGAACCCGATCAAGGCGAGATCGAGACCGCGGCCGAAGCGGAAGAGCTTGGACTTCTGCCACTCGGCAGGCGTGTTCCCGCTCGAGTCGACGACGTTCGACGAGAGGAATGGGAAGTTCGCGAGAGGCGCGATCGTCCCTCGCATGAACGCCTCGTTGACGTCGAAGTTGTGATTCCCGAGGCCGTCGGCCCCTATGCCCATCCGGTTCATCATCTCGATCGCCGGCCGGTCCTGGAAGAACGCCGAGATCGGTGGCGTCGCTCCGATCGAGTCGCCGGCCATCACCGTGATGTGCTGGTCGCCCTGGGCCTCCTCGCGGTAGATGTCGAACCACGGCTTGAGGAAGGCGGATCCGCCGATCGCGAAGGTCGGAGGCGTCGCGGGCGCGACGGCCGCCGAGTCGGCCGCTTCGGTCAGCGGGACGATCTGCCCATGCCAGTCGCTGACGTTGAGGATCGTCAGCTCGCGGAGATCGCCGGTGTTCTTGACGATCTTGTAGAGGATCTTGCCGCGCGCGTTTTGCGGAGCCGGGATACCCAGCACGAAGGCGAGCGTAGGCGCAACGTCGATCGCCCGGACACCCTTCACGTCGCTCCGGTGCTTGATGCCCGGGCCCGAGGCCACGAACGTGCCGTGCATGTTCACGTCCCGCTTCAGGTTGACCAGGTCCGGCAAGTAGCCGTGCTGGCCGAAGAACTGCGAGAACGCGATGTTCTGGTTGTTGGTCGCAGCATCGAACTGGTACGGCGGACGCGAGACCACGACGACGTCGCCGCTCCTGTTCGGGTGGAGGGCGTCGGTTCCGTCGACGTTCCGCAGCTCCTCCTTGTTCATGATCTTCGCGATTACCTGCGCATTCGTTGAGCTCGGCCGCTGGCCGGGAACGCCCGGGTCGGTCAGGCTCGCGAAGGCATTCCTCACGGCCGTCCGGACCGCCTCGTAGGTGATCCCAGCCGGGAGCGTCGGATTCACGTAGATCTGGACCGTCCCGCCTGCCCAGCAGGCTTTGGCCAGGTCACCAGGATCACCGTTCCGGCAGTTGCTCAACGGGCTCGGAGTGACGATCGCCGGGTTGCCGCTGGGATGCAGCGAAACCTGCGCACCCGTGACCGTGTTCGTCACCTTGGCGTCGAAGAGAATCTTGCGAGCGTTGATCGCGAGCCACTGCGGCGCGAAGCCGTGGTCGGAGCTCGCCATCACCGTCGTCTCCTTTTTCCCCATCAGCTTCCGACCGAGGGCGAGCGTCGCGTCGGCCTCGTGGTAGGCGGCGCGGATGTAGCCCTCGCGCTCGTCGAGGCGCCCGTCCTTGGCGCCCATGCCGTCGACGTTGTCGTAGTACGGGTTCGTCCGCCCGTCGATGTCCTTCGGAACCAGCAGCCCCGCGAACTGGTGCTGGAACTCGTCCGTCACCGGGTTTCCGAGGAAGAGCATGTCCGCCTTCACGCCCAACGGGCCGAAGATGTACTCGAGGTACGCGAAGTGCGCATCAGCCCACTTCAGGCCTTGCTCGACGTACGTGTCCTCGTCCACGATCAGGGCCTCGAGCGGCGCGAAGTCGGCCGCGGTCGAGGTCGGGAAGTCGCGGGCGAGCTTCTCGGCGAAGGCGTCGGATCCAGCCGCACCGAGCGCGTTGTAGGTCGCGTTCACGCGCTGGACGGACGTGAAGTAGACGCGGAAGCGCGAAGCGTCGTCGTTGAGATCGATCAGCTTCATGAAGAAGCCTGCCGTTCTCCCCGAGAGCGCCCCCGCGTTCGACGTCAGCGTCAGCTTGCGGTCTTCCCACTGGCCTCGCGCTAGCGGCGCGATCCCGGCGCCGTTCTTGCCCGCGCTCCGGTTGACGACGACCACCCGGTCGTAGTTCACGCGGGAGTCGTTGGTCGAGTCGTAGATGTAAACGTCCCAGTTCCCGTCGTCGCTTGTCGTCGCAGGGTTGGCGCCGTCGCCGGGGACGCGATTGTCGCCGTGCCGGAACGTCGCTTCCTTCGCGGGGCTGAACGAGGTCGGGACATTCGTCCAGCCGGCCGCAGCGGCGAGCTCCTGGCGCTGGTACTGGACGCCGAAGCTGTTCGCCAGCGCCGGCTGCCCGGGAAGGTCGAAGTTGAGGGCGATGCCGCGCCCTCCGATGAAGGTCCGGAAATCGATCACCGGACCCTGGAGCGCCGGCACGAGCCCGCGGGCAGCGACCCACTCGACGGCGACGACCGTCTTGCCGGCCCGTTCCGCCGATTGGAGCAGCGTGTCCGCCTGGAGGATGCCCGGCGTTGCGAAGCTGGAGGTGTTGTTGAACGCGTCGCCGGTGCGATGGAACGTGTTGTTCGTCGACCCGTGCTCGCCGGGCCATGTGCCCGTCGCGAGGGTGTGCCACCCAACGCCGGTGTTCGGCGGGAAGCCCTGGAGCAGCCCGTTGTCGCCTGCGACGCCCTTCTTCAACAGGTCCTTGAAGGTGGGAATGATCCCCTTGGACGCGTAGCGCTCCATGACGTCGGGCCGCATGCCGTCGGCGGCGAACAGGATCGCCTTCTTCGACCGCTCGGCTCCCGCGTCACCGTGGTGAAACTTCTTGATCGACCCCTTGGCGGCGTACCACGGGGCGCGGTGCCCAGCCGACGAACCGGCAAAGACGAGCGTCCCGAGCGTTGCGAGCGCGAGCGCGGCCGCGCCTGCGCGACTGAATCTCCTCACCGTTGCTCCTCTCCCTCAGTCCCCT
>OBLS010001093.1_pt1 | contig 10805 bp, 10 predicted proteins | sample 1519901 | NCBI WGS metagenome assembly OBLS01 (sample SAMEA3113585, study PRJEB22503) | soil metagenome
CCCCGAGTAGACGACGAGGTCGTCCTCGCCCGGCGAGAAGCCGCCGCCGCAGCCCGCGAGGGCGAGGGCGAGGGCGCACACCGATGTCAGGAGAGCCTTGCGAAGCATGTAAGGGCAACCTTACCGACTCAGGAGAAGATCGTCACCGGCGCGACGTGCGGCCGCACGCGCACGCGCGAGCCGAGCGGCACGTGCTCGTTGGAGGGGCGCTGCGAGACGAGCTCGACGCCGTCCAGCAGGACGCGGTAGAAGACGTCGTGGCCGCGGAACTCGCGGCCGATCACTTCGCCATCGCCGGCCGGGTCGGGCTCGAGCTCGAGCAGCTCCGGCCGGATCAGCACCTCGACCGCCGTGGCGCCGTTCCCGTTCTGCGCGGGGAAGCGACCGACGGAAGTCTCCACGAGCCCGTTCGCAAGCCTGCCCGGGAGGAAGTTGCCCGCGCCGACGAACTCCGCCGCCCAGCGCGAGGCGGGGGCGAGGTAGACCTCCTCGGGCGTCCCCTCCTGGACGACCGTGCCGTTGCGCATCAGCGCGATCCGGTCGGCGAGCGAGAACGCCTCCTCGCGGTCGTGGGTGACGAGGACGACGGTCACGTGGATGCCGCGGAGGATGCGTGCGAGCTCGTCGCGCATCGAAGCGCGCAGGTGCGGGTCGATGTTCGACCAGGGCTCGTCGAGCAGGACGAGCTCGGGGCCCGGCGCGAGCGCCCGCGCGATGGCGACGCGCTGCTGCTGCCCGCCCGAGAGCTCGTGCGGGTAGCGCTCCCCGAAACCGCAGAGGTCGACGAGCGCGAGCACGGCCGGCACCCGCGAGCCGCGCTGCTTCCGCGGCAACCCGAAGCCGACATTCTCGGCGACGGTCAGGTGGGGGAAGAGGGCGTAGTCCTGGAAGACCATCCCGACCTTCCGCCGCTCCGGCGGTACCCAGGTTCCATTCCCTGCGACCGGCCTGCCCGCCACCTCGACCGTGCCGGCCTCCGGCTCCTCGAAGCCCGCGATCAGCCGGAGCAGCGTCGTCTTCCCGCAACCGGAGGGCCCGAGCAGGGCGACGAACTCACCGCGCTCCACGCACAGCTGCGCCTGGTCCACGGCCTGGACGGCGCCGAAGCGCTTCGCGACGCCGTGGCAACAGATCATCCCGCACGCCATGTAAGGGTCACCTTACACGACCACCTGCGGCGTTACGGTGGCCGAGTGGCGCTTGCCGAGATCTATCCGCTCGTCTCCTCCCGCGCCGTCGCGCGGCCGTTCACGTACGAGGTGCCCGACGAGGTCCGCGTCGGCGCGGTCGTTTCGATGCGCTTCGGCCGCTCGGCGGCGCGGGGCGTCGTCGTCGCGACCGACGTCGAGGCGCCCGCAGGCGTGAAGACCGCGCCGATCGAGGGTGTGCTCTACGAGCTGCCGCCGGCGCTGGTCGACCTCGCGCTCTGGCTGGGCGACTACTACGGCTCGACGCCGGCCCGAGCGCTGGAGCTCGTGGCGCCGAAGCTGCGCGCCAGACGCGGTGAGCGTCGCCCGGCCGGCCAGGGGATGTCCGGCGAGGCGGAGCCGGCGACTCTGACGGCGCCGCAGCAGCGAGCTGTGGCGCGGGTCGTCGAGGCGCTCGAGGCCGGCGGCGCCCATCTGCTCCTCGCAGGCGCGACCGGGAGCGGGAAGACCGAGGTCTACCTCCAGGCGTGCGCGGCGGCTCTCGAGCGGGGGAAGGGCGCGATCGTGCTCGTCCCGGAGATCGCGCTGACGCCGCAGACGCTCGGCCGCTTCCAGGCGCGGTTCGGAGACCGGATCGCCGTGCTCCACTCCGGCCTCACGGACGCCGAGCGGCGGGACGAGCGCGAGCGGATCGTCGCGGGCGAGGCGCCCGTTGTCGTCGGCGCGCGCTCGGCCGTGTTCGCGCCGGTCCCGGACCTTGGCTTGATCTGCGTCGACGAGGAGCACGACGCGTCCTACAAGCAGGAGTCCGATCCACGCTACGACGCGCGCACCGTGGCGGCGAAACGCGCCGCGCTCGAGGGCGCGGTGGCGGTCTACGGGAGCGCGACACCGCGGCCCGAAAGCTGGGAGCGGCTCGAGCGGCTGGAGCTGGGCGGGCGCCTGGGCGCTCCGATGCCCAGCGTGAAGCTCGTCGACCTGCGCCACGAGGCCGGCTACCCGCTCTCGGCGCCGCTCCTGGCGGAGCTTGGCCGCATCGCCGGAGAGGGGGGCAAGGCGATCCTGCTGCTGAACCGCCGTGGGCTCGCGCCCGCCATCCACTGCCGCGCCTGTGGAGTCTCACGCCGCTGCGGGCTCTGCGACGTCGCGCTCACACTCCATGCCGACGCTCGCCTGCACTGCCACCACTGCGGCCATGCGGAGGCAGTGCCGGCGGCCTGCCCCGAATGCGGCTCTGCCCAGCTGGCGAGAATCGGCGCCGGGACGCAGAAGCTCGAGACGGAGCTGGCGAAGCACGTGCCGGAGTTGCAGCGGATCAGACTCGACGCCGACACCGCCGCGAAGCCGGGCGCGCTGCGCGTGGCGCTGGACGCCTTCGCCGCCGCCGACCGCGTCGTGCTCGTCGGCACGCAGATGGTCGCGAAGGGGCATCACTTCCCAGGCGTCTCGCTCGCCGCCGTCGTCGACGCCGACACCGGCCTCGCGCTGCCGGACTTCCGCGCCGAGGAGCGCACCTTCCAACTCGTGACGCAGCTCGCCGGCCGCAGCGGCCGCGACGCGCCCGGCAAGGTGATCGTGCAGACGTTCCAGCCGGACGCCACACCGCTCCGCTACGCCGCCCGTCACGACGTCGCCGGGTTCCTCGCAGAGGAGCTCGCGCGCCGCGGCGAGCTGGGCTATCCGCCGTTCCGGCACCTGATCTCGATCGTCGCGTCCGGCACCGATCCCGAGTCGCCGGAGCGGCTGCTGCGCGAGCTCAAGGGCGAGCTGAGCGGCGCCGACCTGCTCGGCCCGGCACCGCTCCTCCGCCTCCGCGGCCGCCACCGTGCCCAGCTCGTTGCGAAGACGGACGCTCCTCGTGCGCTTGCGGCGGCGGCAGCGCGTGTGCTCGCGGCGGCCGCGCCGGCGATGCGTCGCGCCGGTGTCAACGCCGTCGTCGACGTGGATCCCCAATCCGTCTGACTACACTCGCGCGGATGGCCGAGGGCGGCGTTCCGGCTCCCGAAGGGGGCGACGAGGTCGACGAGCGGGAGCTCCAAGCGGAGGAGCACGCCGCCCGGCGGATCGCGCTCGCCCAGATCCGCCAGTACCCGGACAAGGTCCTGAAGATGCGCGCCCGCAAGGTCGAGAGCTTCGACGACGACCTGACGCGGCTGGCCGAGAAGATGAGCCGGCTGATGCACGACGCGCGCGGCGTCGGACTCGCCGCGACGCAGGTGGGCGTGCTCCAGCGGCTCTTCGTCTGCCACCTCGCAGGCGATGATGAGGTGACGACGATCGTCAATCCCGAGATCACGAAGCGCTCGCGCTCGACGGAGGTCGCCGACGAGGGTTGCCTCTCGCTCCAGGGCGTGCTCGTGCCGGTCGAGCGGAACGCCGAGGTGACGATCGAGGGGCAGGACGTGACCGGCGCGCCGCTGAAGCTCGAGCTCGAGGAAATGGACGCACGGGTCGTCCAGCACGAGCTCGACCACCTCGACGGCGTGCTCATGCTCGAGCGCACCGACGACGAATCGCGCAAGGACGCGCTCGCCACCCTCCGCCGCTCACTCTGAAAGCAACAGACTGTTGCAAGGCCCAGACAGCTCCACCGCCCGCCTCACCAGGTAACAGACCGTTACTTTCCATAGCCTGGCGCCGGTGAGGATCTCCGTGGCCGCCACGGCGCCCTTCGGCGCCGACGTGCTCGAGCGACTGGCAGCGCGCCACGAGGTCGAGGCGCTGCTGACGCGACCCGACACTCGCGCCGGGCGAGGCCGGCAAGAGGCGCCGCCGCCGGCGAAGGTCGTTGCCGAGCGGCTGGGGATCCCGGTGCTGCAGCCGGAGCGGCCGACGCGCGAGCTCGAGCTTCCGGGCGACGCCGTCGTCGTGGCGGCCTACGGACTCCTGATCCCGGAGAGCCTGCTCGCTCAGGCGCTGTGGCTGAACGTCCATCCCTCGCTGCTGCCGCGCTGGCGCGGCGCCGCGCCGGTCGAGCGGGCGCTGCTGGCCGGAGACGAGCGAACGGGGGTGACGATCCACGAGACGGTGAAGGAGCTGGACGCGGGGCCGATCGCGGCGCAGCGCGCATTCCCGCTCACGCCCGAGGACGACGCCGGCACCGTCTACGCCGTCTCGGCGAAGCTTGCGGCCGAGCTGCTCGACGAGGTGCTGCCGAATCCGACCTTCACGCCGCAGGAGGGCGAGCCGACGTATGCGGCCAAGATCGAGGCCGCCGACCGCGAGCTCGATCTTTCGAAGCCGGAGGAGAGCCTGAACCGGATCCGGGCGCTGTCGCCCCACATCGGCGCGCGCGGCGAGCTGCACGGGCGGCGCGTGACGATCTGGAAGGCTCGTCTCGAGGACGGCGAGCTCGTGCCGGTGGAGGTGCAGCCCGAGGGCGGGAAGCGGATGCCGTACGACGCATGGCTGCGCGGGCTGCGATAGCCCCCTTGCGCTCCTGGCCGGCGCCGCCTACCGGCCGGCGGAGCCGACCTCCGGCCTCGAGCCGCTCGCGAGACGCGGCTCTCCGAGCTCGTACTTCGGTACTGTCCTCTCCGGCCGCGCACCGCGAGCGACGCGCCATGAGCACGACGGTTTCACCGGCTCGCGCGGCGGCGTACGAAGTCGTCCGCCGCGTCTTCGAGGAGGAGGCGTACGCCGACCGTGCCCTCCGCTCCGCCTCCGAGGGCCTCGACGGCCGCGACCGCGCGCTTGCGCGTCAGCTCGCATTCGGGACGGTGCAGCGCGTGCGAACGCTCGACCACGCAATCGAAACGCTGGGCAAGCGGCCCGTGGCGAAGCTCGACCCGCCCGTGCTGGCGGCGCTGCGGCTCGGCGCGTACCAGCTCGGCTTCCTCGGCGGCGTGCCGCGGTACGCCGCCGTGAACGAATCGGTCGAGCTCGTGCGGCGCGCCCGCCTCGAGCGAGCGGTGCCGTTCACAAACGCGGTGCTCCGCCGCATCGGCGACGGGATCGAGCGGCTGCTCGCCACGCTGCCGGAGGGTCCTCTGAAGTACTCGTATCCCGACTGGGTCTGGGACATCTGGGGCCGCGACCTCGGGGAGGAGCGTGCGGTCTCGTTGATGCGAGCGCAGAACGAGCCGCCGCCCACTGTCGTGAGACATGTCCGCGGCGAGACTCCCGCCGGGTCCCCCACGGACATTCCAGGCGCCTACGAGGTCGAGCGGGTCGACGAAGAGGCGCTGGCGCGCGGCGAGATCTGGCCGCAGAGCCGGGGCTCACAGCTGGCCGGCCTCGTCGTCGGCTCACAGGCAGGGGAGCGTGTGCTCGACCTGTGTGCTGCGCCTGGCGGAAAGACCGCCATGCTCGCTGGGGAGGTGGTCGCCGTCGAGGCGAACGAGTCCCGGGCGCGCGAGCTCCAGGAGAACCTGAGCCGCCTGGGGCGTGGCGATGTGCACGTCGTCCACGCGGACGGCCGGGACCTCCCGCGGGAGCTGAGCGGCTTCGACCGGGCGCTCGTCGACGCACCCTGCTCGGGCCTCGGCGTGCTCGCCACCCGACCCGACCTTCGCTGGCGCTCGCGGCCACTGCCGGAGCTCCAGCTCGAGCTCCTCGAGGCAACTGCCGAGCGCGTCCGGCCTGGCGGCACGATCGTCTACTCCGTCTGCACGATCAACGCGGACGAGGCGGAGGCCGTCGTCGACGCATCCGGCCTCGAGGTGGAGCCGATCGAACGCTGGGCCCAGTTCCGGCACCCGACCCGCCCGGAGTTCCTGCAGACCTTCCCGGACGAGCACCGCACGAGCGGCTTCTTCGTCGCCCGTCTCCGGGTCGGGTCGTAGGATCGCCGCGTGGGCTGGCGCGACTGGGTTCGGGGGGTCGAGATCGAACCGTCGGTGTACGCGGCGGATTTCTGGCGCCTCGGCGAGCAGATCGAGCCGCTCGTGCACGCAGGGACGCGGATCTTCCACTTCGACGTCGGCGACGGCCACTTCGTCCCGCCCGTCACGGTCGGGCCGGTCGTGCTGCGCTCGATCGCGCCGCACATCCACGACCTGGGCGGCTGGATCGACTGCCACCTGATGGTCGACGATCCGGCACACCACTTCCAGGAGATCGCGGACTCGGGCGGCGACAGCGTCACCTTCCACGTCGAGGCCGTCGCCGACGTGGACGACGTGATCGCGCGGGCGCGCGAGCACGGGCTCGGCGTCGGCGTCGCTTTCAACCCGGAGACGCCGGTGGAAGTGGGAGCCGAGGCGGCGAACCTCGGCGCCGATCTCTGCCTCTGCATGTCGATCGAGCCCGGCTACTCCGGCCAGGAGCTGATCGAGGAGGCATACGCGCGGCTCGCGCGGACGCGGGAGCTCGTGGATTGCTTCGTCCAGGTCGACGGCGGCGTCAAGGCGGAGAACGTCCGCGCGGCGCACGAGGCAGGCGCGGACCTGCTCGTCGTCGGCACCGGCATCTTCGGTTTCGAGGACCTGCCGCGGGCGTATCGCGGCCTGGTACAAGCACTGGCATGACCGGCGTAGGCTCCACGGAGCCGGCATGAGCCTCGATCGGGCGGTCGAGCTCGCAGCGGCTGCAGATGGGCGCGCCTATCCGAAGCCGACAGTCGCTGCGGTCGTCGTCGCCGATGACGGCGACGTCGTCGGCGAGGGTGCGACGGAGAGCGACGGCCGGCACGGCGAGGTCGTCGCGCTCGCAGCGGCGGGCGAGCGCGCCCGCGGCGCCACCCTGTTCGTGACGATGGAGCCCTGCGCCCACCACGGGACGACGCCGCCGTGCGTCGACGCGCTGCTCGCCGCAGGAATCGCGCGGGTGGTGGCGGGGTCGCTCGACCCGAACCCGGCGGCGCGCGGGGGGCTCGAGCGGCTGCGGGAGCAGGGCGTCGAGACCGAGCTCGAAGACACCTTTGCGGCGCGGCAGCAGAACGAGGCGTGGCGCACCTGGGTTGCGTACCGCCGGCCGTTCGTCACGTACAAGGCCGCCGTCACGCTGGACGGCCGCGTCGCCGTTCCGGGCGAGCGCTGGGTGTCCGGCGAGGAATCGCGCCGCCTCGTGCACGAGCTGCGCGCCCGCTCCGACGCGGTCGCCGTCGGGATGGGCACGGTTCGGCTCGAGAACCCCCGGCTCGATGCCCGCGGCGTCGACGCGCCGCGCCAACCGCGTCGGCTCGCCTTCGGCAGCGGTCCGCTGCCGGAGGGCTCCGAGCTCGAGCTCCGCGAGGGCCCTCTCTCGGAGCAGCTAGGGCTGCTTGCGGGCGAGGGTGTGCAGTCGCTCCTGCTGGAGGGGGGTCCGACCTTGGGCCGAGCATTTCTGGAAGCGGGCCTCGTCGACAAGCTGCTCCTCTTCGTCGCGCCGAAGCTCGCCGGCGACGGCCCACTCCTCGTCCCGGGCGTGATCACCTCTCTCCCGGTGACGCACCTCACCCACCTGACGAGCCGGCAGGTCGGCGAGGACGTGCTGCTCGAGGCGTACCTGCGCGAGCCGTAACCTTCGAGGCATGTTCACGGGGCTCGTACGCGAGGTGGGGACGGTCGCGTCCTTCGAGGCCGGCCGGCTCGTCGTCGAGAGCTCCACGGTCGCCGCCCTTGGCGACTCGGTCGCGGTCGACGGCGTCTGCCTGACCGTCGTCGACAACGGCGCTGGACGACTGGCGTTCGACGTCGTGCCGGAGACGCTCGGCCGGGTCAAGCCGTTCGGCACTCGCGTCAACCTCGAGCCGGCGCTCCGTGCGGGAGAACCTCTCGGCGGCCACTACGTCCAGGGGCACATCGACGGAGTCGGCCAGGTCGTTTCCGTCGAGCCGGAGCGGGACGGCGTCCGCCTGCGCGTCGAGCCGCCCGTCGAGCTGCTCCGCTACCTCGTCGAGAAGGGCTCCGTGGCCGTCGACGGGGTCTCGCTGACGGTCGCGGCCGTCGACGAGATCGGCTTCGAGATCGCGCTGATCCCGCACACGCTGGCCGAGACGACACTCTCCGACGTGGCGCCCGGGCACCCTGTCAACCTCGAGATGGACGTCCTCGCGAAGTACGTCGAGCGGTTGCTCCCGGGTACGATGCCGCGGTGACGATGACCGCAGACAGCCGGACCCAAACGCCGTTCGCCACCGTCGAGGAGGCGATCGAGGAGATCCGCGCCGGCCGCTTCGTCGTCGTCGTCGACGACGAGGACCGCGAGAACGAGGGCGACCTCACGATCGCGGCGCAGTTCGCGACGCCGGAGGCGGTCAACTTCATGGTCACGCACGCGCGCGGCCTCGTCTGCCTCTGCCTGACCGAGGAGCGCTGTGACGAGCTCGGCCTGCGGCAGATGACCGACCAGAACGAGACGCCGTTCGGTACGGCGTTCACCGTCTCGGTCGAGGCGCGCGAAGGCGTCACCACCGGCATTTCCGCGCACGACCGCGCCCACACGATCCAGGTCGCGGTCGACCCGTCCTCGGGGCCGCGCGACCTCGTCCAGCCGGGACATGTCTTTCCGCTCCGAGCCCGGCGCGGCGGCGTCCTGCAGCGATCGGGCCAGACCGAGGCGGCAGTCGACCTCGCCCGGCTCGCGGGCCTGATCCCGGCCGGCGTCGTCTGCGAGATCATGAAGGAGGACGGCACGATGGCGCGCGTGCCCGACCTGATCGGGTACTGCGCGGCTCACGGGCTGAAGATGATCACCGTCGCCGACCTGATCGAGTACCGGCGGCGTAACGAGAAGCTCGTCGAGCGGGTCACGTCTGTGCGCCTGCCGACTGCGCACGGCGAGTTCGCGGCGGTCGCATTCCGAGAGACGCTGACGGGCAAGCACCACCTTGCGCTCGTCAAGGGAGAGGTCGCCGGACAGGAGGACGTGCTCGTTCGCGTCCACTCCGAGTGCCTCACCGGCGACGTCTTCCACTCGAAGCTCTGCGACTGCGGCGAGCAGCTCGAGCTCGCGCTGGCGCGGATCGAGCAGGAGGGCCGGGGAGTCGTCCTTTACCTCGCGCAGGAGGGCCGCGGGATCGGCCTCCTCAACAAGCTGAAGGCATATGAGCTGCAGGCGCAGGGGCTCGACACCGTCGAGGCGAACCTGCGGCTCGGCTTCGCCGCCGATCAGCGCGAGTACGGGATCGGCTCGCAGATCCTCGCCGACCTCGGTCTCTCGACCATCCGCGTGCTCACGAACAATCCCAAGAAGATCTCCGGGATCTCCGGCTTCGGGCTCGAGGTCGTCGCCCAGGAGCCGATCGAGATCCAGCCGAATCACGAGAACCGGCGCTACCTGGAGGCGAAGCGCGAAAAGCTCGGACACAAGCTGCACCACCAGGATCTGCGCTTCGAGCCCGAGCTCTACGACGGGGCCGAGGCGTGAGCGAGCGCTGGCCGGAGCCGCCCAAGCTCGACGGTCCACCCGGCCGCGACGACGGCGTCGTCGGTGGCGGCATCGAGGTCGAAGAGGTCGAGGACGAGGTCGAGGACGTGGCCGCGGTCGATGAGGTTGCCGACGCCGAAGAGGTTGCCGAGGCCGAGGTGGAGGAACAGGCCGCCGAGCCGGATTCGCCCGAGCACGCCGCCGGCGAGTTCAGCGTCCCCGATGGGTACGGCGTCCTCGCAGGGCGACCCGAGGGCGGGCGTCGCGCCGTCGGCATCGTCGTCAGCCGCTTCAACGGCGCCGTCACGGGCAAGCTGCTCGAGGGAGCGCTCGCTGAGCTCGACTCGGCGGGCGTCCCGCGCGATGCGATCACGGTGATGCCCGTCCCCGGCGCGTTCGAGCTGCCGATCGCGGCGATGGCACTGGCGAAGACGCGCCGCTACGCGTGCATCGTCGCACTCGGCTGCGTCATCCGCGGCGATACGCCGCACTTCGACTTCGTCGCGGGCGAGGCCGCGTCCGGCCTCCAGCTCGCGGCGCTCGAGACGGGGGTCCCCGTCGCCTTCGGCGTGCTGACGCTCGAGCAGGCCGACCAGGCCGACGACCGGCTCGAGAAGGGCGCGGAGGCGGTACGCACCGGGCTCGAGATGGCGGACGTGTTCGCGCAGTTGCGCGCCGCGGCGCAGCGCTAGCTCCCCGCCCGCCGGCGCCCGCCGCGAATGTACCCCGGACGGGTGTTCGATCCGGGACGGCAAGGCCGATCTGAACAGCGTGAAGCACGTGTTCGCGACGTCCGTCGGCACCGTGGAGGTGCGGATCGACCATGAGAGCCGGACCATCGGCGCCTATCGGTTCGACGACGAGCATCGCGCGGCCGCGGCCGCCATCGAGAGTTGGGACCACGTCGAGCTGACCGACGTCTTCAACAGGCAGATCGGTGTGCCGCTGCAGGAGGCAGACGGCATCGCAGCTGCGGTGCGCGGGCAGATCTCCTCAGCCTCCCTGTCGGAGCGGCTCAGCGGCGCCCGACGCGAGGACCGAGGCACGTGGATGCCGGGCACGCTGAAGAAGGCAGGGCTGCGGCGCAGAGGGGCCGCCGTCATGCTCGATGGCCTCCTCGTTCTGTTCCCCGTCGAGATCGTGATCGTGCTGATGCGCGGCTACGGCTTGGCGGCGCTCGGGCTGTACGGCCTGGTCGCGTTCACGTACTACGCGTTCAGCGAGGCGCTCACGGGCGCGACGCTGGGCAAGCGGATCCTCAGGATCCGCGTGGTCGACGAAGCCGGTGAGCATCCGACGCTGGGAGCGGCAGTCGTCCGCAACCTTCTGCGGCCCGTCGACGGTCTCTGCGGCTATCTCGTCGGAGGA
>OBLS010001094.1_pt1 | contig 10797 bp, 9 predicted proteins | sample 1519901 | NCBI WGS metagenome assembly OBLS01 (sample SAMEA3113585, study PRJEB22503) | soil metagenome
AACAAGCTCTCAAGCTTGGCAAGATTGCTGGGGCGTGCTACTGGGGAATACGAGAAGGCCAGGGAAATGATCCAAAACGAGAAGGATAACTCTCGTTCTGCCGAGTCAAATATTTCAGCATCATCCTCTGTGCCAAGAATTGTAGGTCCGGTCGGCTCTGAGCGAGAGAAACTGGAGACCATTGCAAGATCCCTTGGCATAGAGGAGGCCGAGCTCACAGAGGACCAGCTACGCTCATTAATTTCGCGCAAAATCAAGAAAAGCTAGTATCCAAGCTGCATCAATCTATTAATTATACGCTAGAGAACGTGGGAATGCGTCGCTATTTAAGCTTAACACAGTCAAATCCCTCTTGTCTCGTTCAAAGCTTAAATACACCAGATTTTTCCTGAATAATATGATGTCAGAACCTATGGGCAGCAATATTATAAACCCTTTTGAAGTTGCCCTCACGCAACTTGACGAAGCAGCCAAGATAGTTGGAATCGATAGAGGGATGCACGATGTTCTAGCTCAGCCAAAGCGTGTTCTCACCGTATCTCTCCCGACTCGAATGGACAATGACGAAATTCGAGTTTTCACTGGATTCAGATCACAGCACAGCGACGCACGCGGACCATTTAAGGGCGGCATAAGATATCATCCGCAGGTCAGTATCGACGAAGTAAAGGCCCTTTCGATGTGGATGACTTGGAAGTGTGCTATTGCAGATATACCCTATGGCGGCGGAAAAGGCGGAATTATTTGCAATCCAAAGGAGATGTCAATTGGGGAACTTGAACGAATGACTCGACGTTATGCTTATGCAATTGCAGATATAATTGGACCTCGAACTGATATTCCTGCACCCGATGTATATACTGGTGGTAAGGAAATGTCATGGATAATGGATACGTACTCGGCTCTCAAGGGTAACTTTGTTCAACCTGAAGTCATAACCGGTAAGCCACTGGCGATAGGGGGGTCATTGGGAAGGAACGAGGCAACAGGAAGGGGCTTGTCATTTACAGTTAGAGAGGCTGCAAAGAAACTTGGGATTGGCTTACAAACAGCGAATGTCGCGGTGCAAGGATTCGGAAACGCCGGTCAGTTTGCTGCCCAGCTTGTCGAGGAGCAAGGCGCTAAAGTCGTGGCTGTGTCTGATTCTCAGGGAGGTGTTTACAACAAGAATGGAATCCATATTGGTTCGCTCAGAAAGCACAAGGAAAAGACTGGTTCTGTGGTGGGATTTCCAGAATCCCGATCAATTTCTAATGACGAAATACTGGAGACTGATTGCACAATCTTGATTCCTGCTGCTCTTGAAAACCAAATAACCAAGAAAAACGCGAACAAGGTTAAAGCAAAAATGGTCGCCGAAGCTGCAAATGGCCCCACAACTCCTGAAGCTGACGAAATATTGTATAAAAATGAGACTTTGGTTATTCCAGATGTTCTTGCCAATGGTGGAGGAGTTACCGTTTCATATTTTGAATGGCTACAGAATCTACGAAGAGAATATTGGACTGAAGACCAGGTTAATGGTATGCTGGACAGAAATGTAACTAAAGCATTCGCAGATGTATACGAGACTCATGAAAAATACCAGGTGAATATGAGAAAGGCAAGCATAGCACTTGCAGTCGGCAGGGTAGCAGAAGCAATAAAGATTAGGGGTCTTTGGCCTTAGGATTGGCCTGTAACGAGACAATCCTTCTGCCTTATTTTAGGGTTGAGATTAATTTTTTTAGCCGTCAGTTGAGAAGGAATGTCCACATGAGCAGCTCTTGGTCACATTTGGATTGTTTATTTTAAACCCTGAGCCCATCAAGCTTTCGATATAGTCAACATTGGCGCCTTTCAGGTAGTTTTGACTGTAGCTGTCTATCAAAACCTTAACTCCATTTTGTTCTAGTACGTAGTCATCTTCATCTGATTTTTCTTCAAATCCCATTCCGTACGATAGTCCGGAACATCCTCCTCCAGAGACGTACACGCGTAGGAACAAATTATCTTTACCTTCTTGCTTCATAAATTCTGATACCTTTTCTGCGGCCTTAGGAGTAATAGTTATAATTTGACTTTGTTGAGCGCTTTCCATTACAGATGTTTTTACATATAAATATAATAAGCTTTCCCAACAAACCACGAATCTTTTTTAATGTTGTTTCTCAGGTTGGGGAGTGTTTTGCCTGTTACTAGCGATATTAGCCCATTTGGCAATACTTCCTGCAGCGGTGGCCCATGTTGTAACAGAATGGTAGACTGGGACATTTGTATCTTCTATACGCTTTGAGATTTTTTGGGTGAAGGGTCCACCCATTGCACCTACCAGAATTGGCTTTTTTCGCTGCTTTTGAAAGCCTTGGAGAATATCTACAATAGTTTCTTCTAATGGATCATCTTGAAACACAAACCATGGCATTATTATGTCCACATTGGGGTCGTCCATAAAGGCTTGAATTGCATACCTATAGTCATCCGCTGTAGCGGATCCGGTGATATCGCAGGGATTTCCTATTACATAAGTAGGAGGGTAGTGTTCCTTTAGCTTTGCTAGGGTATTGCTGCTGATCTCCGCGACGGCCAGCCCGAGCCTTTCAAAGTTATCTATTGCTGCGATGACTGGTCCGGCTCCATTAGTAATCATAGCAACTCTGTTGCCCTTTGGTACTGGTTGCCATGTAAGCGCCTTGAGAGATCCTGTAAGCTCTTCATAACTGTCTAGTGAGATTATATTAGCCTGCTCGAGAGCCCCCCTAACTACGTTGTATGATCCACCCAATGAGCCGGTATGAGACGCAGCCTGCTTAGCGCCTCTAGTCGTTCTGCCGTTCTTGAAGACTAGTATAGGCTTATTCTTTTCAATGATTACTTTCTTGGCTGCATTCATAAATTTTCTTCCATCTCCCAGCCCTTCAACATATAATCCGATCACCTTAGTGCTAGGATCTTCACCTAGATACCATATCATGTCTGCTTCGTCAACATCCGATCTGTTACCGTAAGAGATCATTTTGCTCATTCCAAACGAATCTGAAGTTTCCATAAATGCAATACCAACAGTACCACTTTGCGACAGAAATGCGACTTCTCCTCTTTGAGGCCGCACCATTCTTTCATGACCTTGAAACGCACAGTCTAGCCTATTATCAGCGTTGAACATACCAATGCAATTAGGCCCAATGATCCGCACCTTTAATTGCGATGATAATTTTTTTATTTCATTTTCGATTGCAGCGCGATCGCCTCCAAGCTCCTTTCCTCCACCAGAAATAATTACCATGTTATGGATATTCTTCCTACCGCAGCTTTTCAGGAGATCTGGGACAAATTTCAAATCAACGGTGACCACAACAACGTCGATTTGCTCATCAATCTCATCTAGGTTTTTGTAGGCCTTAATGCCCATGATCTCTTGGTATCCTTTTGCGTTAACGGGAAACACCTTCCCCTTGTAGTCGTGCTTTGCCAAACTCTGCAGAACAGAATTTCCGATTTTTCCCGATTCTGGTGATGCCCCTATCAGAGCTACAGACGTGGCATTGAAAAAGAGATCCATATATGACGAATCAGGTTCCGCCTTGGACATTATCTCGGGGTCTGGTTTTTCTCTTAAGAGCATCTTGGCATCTACTACGCAGTAATCATGCGGATAAAGAATGACGGGATTGAAGTCAACGGATTCATAGTAAGGCGCAGCATCTACCCCTAATTTCGATATTTTCATTAGCATGTCTGAAATAGTAGCATGGTCAATTGGCTCAGATCCCCTGAAGCCCTTCAGCATTGTCTTTCCCCTCAAGCTTTCTACCATCTCCTCGATGTCTTTTGGCGTTATGGGAAGTACGCGAAATGTTACGTCTTTGAATATTTCGGTATTTATGCCACCTAACCCGAACATTATAACGGGGCCAAATTGAGGATCGTTCTGCAGTCCGACTATAACCTCTAATCCAGGGTCTACCATTCTCTCTAAAATGACTCCCTTAGTGTGATATTTTGTTGAGAGCCTACCATACATATCATCAAATGCACGGCCGACTTCCTCTTCTGATTTAAGTCCAATCTTGACTCCCTTAACATCGGTCTTGTGCAAAATATCCGGAGAAACAATCTTAGCGACTAGAGGAAAGCCTAGTTGTTTGGCTTTATCCGCGGCCTCCTGGGTGGTTGAAACTAGAGCATATGGAGGAACATTAATTCCGTATGCGGTCAAAATTGCCTTTGCCGATTCTTCTGTCATGACATTTTGATTGTTTTTTCTGGCTTCTTCATATACCTCTCTAATCTGGTCTATAGGAGCCATAGGAATATCAAAAAAGTTTGTTTGCCTTCTAATTAACTTTGCGCGAGTTAGTTATTCCTTCTGTGGGGAAGGGAAATGTGTTGTATAATTTCTAGTGCATAGGCGCGTTATCTGCTATATTTTAGACCATAGCTAGATTAGGATATACACATACAAAATATTGTTTGTCAAGGTATGCAATTAGTAACAAGTTGGCAAAACGCATTATCAGAAGATCCCTAAAATTCATAGTTATCTACATATTTATGCTGTAGCGTTTAATCTAGTTACTTTTTATACGCAAGGACAATTACCGCGGCTCCCATCAAGCCAGTCTCAAACTTAACCTCTGAAAAATGTCTGCAAAGCAGAGCGTACAGTTCGGAATTTCTGGGCCATCTCTTAAAAGTGCCATGAATTGTCTTGAATTTCAGACCAAGCTGGCCGGCTACGAGAAAAGCTACTATAGAGAGAATATGCTCTAGATAAAATGAAACAAGGGCTCTTAGTATTCTGTTGTCGGGTTTTCCTAGGTCGACGACGACAAGCAATCCCTCTTTTTTAAGTACACGATGCATCTCTGCAATTGCAGATTCGAGTTCTATTGCGTCCCGTAACGAATAACCACACATAACAGCATCAAATATTTGTCCCCTGAAAGGCATAAATTCGAAAACACCTGATGCTAGCGACTTATGAAGCGAACCTGGTAGATACTTTTTAGTGCCAGAAAGCATACTTGGGAGTGGGTCATATAGAACAATGTCCAAGTTCTGTTCCGTCTCGTCTCTAGCCATTTTTGACATATTTCCAAAACCTGATCCAGCGTCAAGCACCCTATTGCCTAAGTGAATATTTCCCTTAATCCCCTTTCGTCGGTATTCATCTGCCCTCCCCCACGAGATCGCCATATTCACCTTATCATAAACCGGAATGATCAAATGAAGCACTTCAGAGACCTCCCTCCAATAATGATAACCTAACCCAAACAGTTTGGCCATCCCTTCAGATATTTGGAATTCGGATATATTATCAGTTACTCCGTGAGTCCAATTCATTACTGTTTCAAAATGATAGGATTCTCAAGGACGATTAAGGGTTACTCTCAATACACCCCCTTCTTCGGTTCTGGGCTTGTAATTTTGTTGTTACGGCTATTAATTTTAATTCAGCATAAATTGCGTATTTTATATAAGAGAAATAATTAACTGAGCTTGCTCATAGCAAATTGAGTGGAAATAAGGGCTTTTCAAAACACAAATTGAATAGTAAAATCGCCTTGTATGCGGTAATTGGTATCATCATTCTTGTTGCTGCTTATTTTGTTCTGGTGGTTAGGGATAAACCAATGGAAGAAGAGACTACGTCAATAACCACCCAGGTTGAGAACTCAAGAAAGACCTCTATAGAAAGGTTTCAGAAACAATTCTGCGGAATTGATTCTAAAGCTAATTCTAATGATTACGTAATGGAGATCCTCTTGCCTGGTACATGCGAAATGCCTCTTGGCGTTGTCGTTGATGCCACAGCTGATAAGGTTTGGTATGTTTCTACAAAACACGGTTCGCTCGGTAGCTATGATTTGAAAAATCAGACATTTGATCAGGAACGAGTTATCCCCTTGTGGGCATCTCGCAACAATCCAATAGACTCATCGCAAGTATGGACTATGAAGATTGACTCGAGCGGAGATATTTGGTTTACAGATGAGAAGCAGAATTCGATATGGAAATATGACAAATCCTCTGATAGTTTTCAAATATACAGAGTTCCGGTTGAGGTGGAATCATTTGGATCAATCTATCCCGTCTCTCTCGATTTTGATTCAAAGGGCAATGTCTATTTTGTAGGGATCAGGTCTCCATCTCTTTGGTTTGGAAATGTTACACAAATGTCAAATAATACATCTCAAGGCATTTCCCAGATTCCTCTCCCGCTCCAAGGTTTTGATGGGATTGATCGCAACCTTATAAGTACCGGTTCCATCGTTGTTGACGACGAAAATAAGTCCGTCTGGATCACTGTGCTTGCATTCGGTCAAAAGGGTCAAATCTTGAGATATGATATTAACAGGCAAACGTTTACCGCCTTTGATCTTCCAAGTCATCTCCGCTCACCGGTAGGAATAACGATGGAAGACTCAAGAAACCTCTGGGTTACAGACCACGGAACAAGTATAATTTTTAGTCTAGTGTCCGACAGTGGGAATACAAGTATCACTGAATTTGCAACTTCAAAACCCTCCGAGCGTATCTTTGGTGGTAAGGAAAGTCTTCCATCCCAAGCATATACATTGCCTTACTGGATACACAAATCGGCAGATGGTTCATTGTGGTTCAACGAGCATACCGGGAACAAGATTGCTCGTTTTCTCCCTAGCAACAGTACACTGGTAGAGTATTGGATTCCGTCACAAAATAAGCTTTTTAGTTCATGTGAACCCCAAAGCTTGGAAGCGTGTGGTCTAGCAAATGCATTACAGCTAGATGTGGATGACAGAATATTGGGAGAAACCTCTGACGGATTTTCAAATCTCACGGGGCATCAAAAAAGCGAAGTTTGGTTTACCGAATGGTCTGAGAATAAAATTGCGAGGGTAAACACCAGCCACCCTCTACCTTTCTCAGTATCAACTTCACCACAAGAACTAACAATTAGAAAAGGCGAATCAGCCAGCGTGGACATATTTCTTACACCATCTCACTCAATGACTGTCGATGCGGTTAATATGACAGCATCAGCAACTTTTATGCCGACCGGAGATTTTGGAAATTCCACATGGTCGTTTAGTGAAGAATCTATATCGTTAATTGATGGCAAGACAAAAACTGTAAAATTTATCATCAGTCCATCGCCAGACTTGTCAGCAGGAAGGTATACAGTGATGCTAGGAGCACAAGACCCTTCGGTGACAATCCTAAAGGCACTTCCCGTCAATATTATCTAAACTACCATAAGAGAGGCCCCCTCATTGCTTCTGGCTATGTTAACGGATTACCTGCGTTCTAGTGCGTCTATGCCTGGCATCTCATCATTCGCCAAGAACCTTAGCGTTGCGCCCCCTCCAGTGGAAACATGGCTCACTTCAGTTTCTGTAACCCCGGCACGCTTCATCGCTTCCAACGTATCTCCTCCACCTATTAGAGTTTTTGAGCCGCGCCAAAAAGCCAAAGCCATACTTTTAGCAATATTTATTGTGCCATTTGAAAACGCACCAATTTCAAATAATCCCATGGGGCCATTCCAAAAAATCGTTCCAGATCCATTTCCCCCTATCTCGAGTGAGAACCTGTGTGCTGTTTCGTCTCCTATGTCAAACCCTGCCATCCCATCCGGAATCTCAGTCTTTGCCCTTGTGGTAAACTTATCACTCTTCGAAGACGCAACCAAGTGATCTGTTGGGAGAACAATTTTCGAATCAAACTCTGACAATGCCTTTGTCACCCAGGATAAATGATCATAATCTACAAGCGAATTTCCGACATTAATCCCCTTTGCTTTCAAGAACGTATAGGCAACTCCACCTCCGACCAGCAGCTTATCAGCCTTAGGCAGCAAATTTTCAAGCGCCCCGATTTTGTCCTTAATTTTTATTCCTCCAATGACCAAGGAAAAGGGTTTAGCTGGATTCTCTTTGACCATTGATAAATATTCAATTTCTTTATTGAGGTTCAGACCTGCGAGACGAGATCTAAACTGCCGAGCCGCGCCGTAAGTTGATGAATGCTTTCTATGTGAGGTGCTGAAGGCGTCGTTAACATAGACGTCTGCTAATGAGGCAAGCGATTTAGAGAACATGGGATCATTGGCCTCTTCTTCCTTATGGAACCGAAGATTCTCTAGTAATAAGACATCTCCCGGCAGAAGCTCAGAGGCGGCTTTTTCTACCTTGTCTCCGACACAGTCCTCTACGAACCTGACCTTAGAACCTGCAAATATCTCGGACAATCGATTTGCAACAGGGGCAAGTGAGAGTTGGGGCTTTGGGCCTCCCGGTCTCCCAAGATGCGAGCAAAGTAACACCTTTGCCTGACGTTTGGTAAGGTATTCCAACGTGGGAATCGTCATTCGAATACGGTAATCTTCTCCAACGATTCCGTTTTCTATATTTACGTTAAAATCGACTCTGACTAAAACTCTTTTGTTCCTAAATTTGGAATCTTCCTCATCTGAGATTACCCGGAGAGCCATTTTCTGTTTTCGTACTACGCTTATATTCTTTGATTGAATAAATCTTGTGTTAACTAATCACTATGCTTTGTTTTTGGTGTTATAGTTTCTTCCTTAAAGCCAAGTTTTTCCTTAAGAGAGTCAACTGGTTGAGAACATCTTCAGATATGACAAATTGGATTGGCAATCAATAATCAATCCTACGACAACAAGAAGTCGTGTGACGGGATCTCGAGATATTACTCGTCTTCTATCTGGTCTACATCCTTTAGGTGGGTTACACGTACTGACACCGGGCATCCTAACTTGCTAGAGGCAACTTTGAAAGCATCTTTTGCAAGCGTCAAGTTAGACGCTGAAACATATGCCTCATAAATTACCTGGCCGGGCAGCACTCGTGCTGCCAGTCCTGTTGATTTACCAAACGCTCTCCGCATTCCTTCCTGCAGTCTGTCGGCTCCTGCAGTCGCAATCATTTTGTTTTCTCGCAAAAGGACATGCGGATAGACTTTCAAAGTTGAAAAGAAGCTTGTCTCCCCTGCTCTTGCCATTGTTTTATTGGCAGCCAGTCTAGCTGATTCGAGTGCATTGTGCCGTATCTGAATCTTTTCGGTCGCGAGAAGCTCAAGTTTATAATCATATTGGTTCTCCCTAAATTGACCGGATGAAAATCTTGCAATTTTAATCTGAGGCTTTCCCGCGATATATTCGCGACGGACATAGGGCATGCCTCGATGCTCACGATAGTTAACTCCTTTCAAGTAGTTTCTCCTTAATTGAATGCTTAAATGGGATCCGGCACTGATTTATTTGTTATGCTAGAATCCCAAGATCCGTTTTTTCCTGACAGCACTTCCATGGTCTACACAGAATCTCAACAGTCTGTTAACGCAAGGCTACTTAAGAAGCGGCGCAAGTTTGTTATTGACGATGAGAAGCATTGCGACCAGCTTAGAAGCAGAGGATTTGGGGAAAAAGAAGATGGCGAATATATTCTGGAGCCATATGAGGCACTCTACCTTAGTTATACCAACAAAATAATAATCAAAGATCGAGAAAAAACGATTGATTTTGATGGCCTTGTGAGAATTATCTTAAAACGAGACAGAAATATTCTTACAAGATTTATGGTCTATCGCGACCTCAGAAGCAGAGGATACGTTCCGAAAGAAGGCTTCGGGTTCGGTGTTGATTTTAGGGTATATGAGAGGGGAGAATTCGAAAAGAAGCCAGCGAAATATGTTGTATTTGGAATTAGCGAAGGAACTAAGATCAAAGCAAACAAACTAGCCGAAACTATTGACCAAATTGCGAAAATGGGAAAGGATGCTGTTGTTGCCGTAATTGAAAGACGCGGTGAGGTTATCTATTACAAAATGTCAAAAGTAGCCTTTCCAGACAATGAACACGTTGCATTGGGGAATACGGCCAACTTTAACTTGCAATAGAATTAGCTAATCGAATATCTTTAATATGCCTCCGAGTATAATATAATGTGAAGTTTAAGCAGGTTTACTGTCAGGATTGCAATGTATTTTTGGCGAAGTATAATACCAGATATTTTTCAGATATGAACATTGCTGAGCTTATGCGTATACATCATTATTCGCATATAAAGGAGGGACACTCCTTGATAACTCGCACGTCTGATACGTTATGATGTTTGAAAACCAGAAGGTACAAAGCTGAGACTATTGAGATTGATGGTGGCCTAATATGGAAGAAAAAATCAGTTATACTGTCCTAAGTGTAGACAAACGCGTTCGCTTTGCTGGCGTGGTATCGGAAAAAGGAGAAGTAATCGAAGGAGGTTTTCAGAATGAAGCCGGTCCGCTTCTGGACCAACATAAAGAACAACAAATTTACCTTGACTCATTGTCGGCAATTGATACATTTAAAGAGTTTTCGGAGAGCCTTGGGGACGTGATGTATAATATTACGGAATACAAGAAGGTCGTACTGTTGACTTTTCCTCTTAAGCAAGGAAGGATCCTCTGTGTTTCCGTATGCCCAGGAATTGACTTGATGAATGTCAAAAACCAAGTTTTAAAGTTACTAGCTGAAAGACACCCTTAAGCTCTTTGCATTTTTAGTGCGGCAGCATCTTCAAGTTCAAGGAGACTTCGTGAATTATATCCAAGGGCTCTAGGTTTTGAGGAAAAGTTTTTACGAGTTTGTTATGTGTTAAACCCAGCTACCTGGATGATGACGAATAAGATAGTCCACCGATTATTCTGGCATTTTTGCTGCTGGAAAAGATGAAGACAACATACCGGACTGCTGAATCCGATAGCACAGTTCCAAATGCTCCGGCCGGGATTTGAACCCGGGATCGTCGCCTTGAGAGGGCGAAATGCTTA
>OBLS010001095.1_pt1 | contig 10797 bp, 10 predicted proteins | sample 1519901 | NCBI WGS metagenome assembly OBLS01 (sample SAMEA3113585, study PRJEB22503) | soil metagenome
CCACATCAGGAGCCGCACGTAGTCGGCCGAGTCGTCGAGGCGGTCCTGGAGCTCGGCGATTCGGCCGGGGCCGGTGCGGTCACGCTCACGTGCCGTCGGCGCCCGGTCGGCGAGCCGCTGGCGGAGCACGGCCCGGAACAGATCGTCCTTCGACCCGAAGTAGTAATAGAGCATCCGCTTGTTCGTGCCCGCCCGGGCCGCGATGCCATCGACGCGCGCTCCGTCGATGCCCTTGGCCGAGAACTCGCGCAGCGCCGCCGCCAGGATGCGCCGGCGCATCCCTTCGGGGTCGCGCGGCTTCGGGCGTTCCTGCGCTTCCGGGTCCGTGGCCGGGCCGTCGGGAGCGGCTGTCTTGGGCATTCGCTCCGCCTTTGCACCGGCCCTCCCGGACCGGTAATATGTACTAACTAGATAGTTAACAATACCACCTTCCTCCCGGGAACGCACCTGACCACCACAGCCGTTCGGCCTCCCCAATCCCCCGAGCCCCGGCACTCGGACGCGCCCGACGTCATGCACGCCCGGCGATGGTTGATCCTCGGCGTGCTGTCGTTGTGCGTCGTCGTGATCGGCGTCGACAACACGATCCTCAACGTCGCGCTCCCGTCGATCGTCCGCTCGCTCGACGCGTCCGGGTCGGAGCTGCAGTGGATGGTCGACGCGTACACGATCGTGTTCGCGTGTCTGCTCCTCACGGCCGGCTCGCTCGGCGACCGCTACGGGCGGCGCCGGATGCTCATGTTCGGGCTGGCGTGGTTCGGGATCTTCTCCGCGCTGGCGTCGACGGCGAGCTCCCCCGGGATGCTCATCGGGGCGCGAGCGCTCATGGGCGTCGGCGGTGCATTCATCTTCCCGACGACGCTGTCGATTCTCACGAACACGTTTCGTGATCCCGCCGAGCGCGCCCGGGCGATCGGCGTGTGGGCGGGTGTTGCCGGCATCGGGATCGCCATCGGCCCCGTCGTCGGCGGTGTCCTCGTCGAGCACCTCGGATGGGCCTCGGTGTTCTTCGTCAACGTGCCGGTGTGCGCGCTCACGTTCGTGCTCGCCCGCTGGCTCGTTCCGAACACGAGCGCACCCGAGGAGAGCCCGCTCGATCCGGTGGGTGCGGTCCTGTCGATCGCCGGCCTCGTCGCGTTCCTCTTCGCGATCATCGAGGCTCCGAACCACGGGTGGACCGCGCCCGACGTGGTCGGAGGCCTCGCGATCGGCCTCGTGTTCCTCGGCCTGTTCGCGGCGTGGGAGGCGCACACGCCGCGACCGATGCTCGACGTTCGCTTCTTCCGCAATCCCCGGTTCTCGGCCGCGTCGGCGACGATCACCCTCACGTACTTCGCGCTGTTCGCCTCGACGTTCCTGCTGACCCAGTACTTCCAGTTCGTGCTCGGCTACAGCCCGGTCGAGTCGGGCCTGATGCTGACGCCCGTGGCCCTCGGCCTGATCGTCGGCTCGCCGCTCGCGCCCCGGTTCGTCCACCGTTTCGGCACGAAGCGGGTCGTGGTGTTCGGGCTGCTGGTGATGGCGGCGGCGATGGCCTGCTACGCCTCCGACACGATCATGTCGTCGTTCGCGCTCGGGTTCGGCATCAGACTCCTGTACGGACTCGGGATGGGTCTGACCGCGGCGCCGGTCACGGAGTCCATCATGGGCTCGCTGCCGCTGGGACGGGCCGGCGTCGGCTCGGCGGTGAACGACACCACGCGGCAGACAGGCGGCGCGCTCGGCGTCGCCGTGCTCGGCAGCATCTTCGCCTCCTCGTACCACGCGACGTTCGACTCGGCTCGCGGGTTGCCCGACAACGTCGCCCACGCTGCCCGCGACTCGATCGGCACGTCCCTCCAGGTGGCGCGACACGCGCCGACCGGCGTTGCAGCCCAGGTGCGTGACGTCGCGCGCGACGCGTTCCTCTCGTCGATGCGGATCACGTACGCGTGCGCGGTCGCCGTCGTGCTCGGCGCGGCGATCGTCGCGGCGCGTTTCCTGCCCGCCCGGGCCGCCGAGCCCCCCGAGGAGCACGAGCTCGCCGAGGCGTTCGCCGTCGGCGCCGAGAACGCCGCCAACTAGCGCCGCTCCCGCCTCACATCGCGGGCAACGCCCGCAGGCCCAGCTCGTTCAAGTGCTGCACGAACAGCTCGGGGTCGTCGAACATCCAGTCGTGATCGATGGGCCCGTACCCGGGCGGCCGTTTGGCCACCGTGAAGGTCGCGTGCAGCCGCCGGGCGAACTCCTGGCCGTCCTTCCGGGACAGGATCGTGTCGCGCTCGGCCCACAGCACGTGGCACGGCAGACCGACGCTGGCGCAGACGTCGATCTCGCTGACGCGATCGCTGCGGAACGCCCACAGTGCTGCCGCCGCCAGGTGGATCGGGTGGGTCAGCCACGACTTCGAGAACGATCGCACCGCCGGCGGCGTCGCCATGCGGACGATGCCGAGCGGGTGGACGGCCTCCGCGGCCAGGGAGAACTCGCGGTGCATGCCGAGCGTGTCGCTGAAGACGCATTCGACGATGCGCGCTGGTGACCGACACGCCAGCCCCAGCTCGAGGCCCCCGCCGAAGGAGTGGCCGAGCAGGCTCACCTGGTCGACGCCGATGTCGTCGAGCGTGAGCTCCAGGCAGTCGAGCACGTGGTCGACGGTCCACCGCCCGGGCGCCGCAAACAGGTCGGGGATGACAATGCGAGCCCGGTCGGCGAGCAGGCGCGCCGTCGGCAGGTACGTGGCCGGCTGCATGCCGTAGCCGTGGAGCAGCACGATCGTCGGCCCAGCGCCGACGTCGAGATGCTGGAGGGGGCGAGCTTCGCCGTCGCTTGTCACGCCGCCACGGTGTCGACCGGCAGGCGGCGAGGCCCGATCTCGAAGAACGTGGGCACGTTCTCGAACTCGTAGCCCTCGGCGAGTTGCACCGTGCCGGGCGGGAACCGTTCGAGGAACGTCGCGATGCCGATGCGGGCGACGACGCGTGCCAGCGCCGCTCCCGGGCATACATGCGGCCCGTAGCCGAACGTCAGGTGCTGGTCGGCGTTGGGCCGGTCGACCCGGAACTCGTCAGCGTCCTCGAAGAGCAGCTCGTCGCGGTTGGCGGAACCGGTCCCGACGACCACCCGCTCCCCGGCCGCGACCGACTTGTCACCGATCGATGTATCGCGCACGCAGCCGCGGGCGACGAAGAGGACCGGCGGCGCGATCCGCAAGCTCTCCTCGACCGCGTTGTCGAGCGCGCCCTTGTCGGCGCGCACCATGCGTTCGAGGTCGGGGACGCTCAGCAGCTGGTAGAGGAGATTGCCGAGGAGCTGGCTCGTCGTCGTCAGCCCGCCCGTGATGAGGTTGCGGACGAGCGCGCGGAGTTGGTTGCGGTTCAGGCGCTCGCCGTCGACTTCCAGCTGCAGCAGGCGGGTGAGGACGTCGTCGGGGACGTCGCGTCCCCGCTCGATCTCGTGAGCGCGGTGTTCGACCTTGCCGTCGATGTACCCCGCGAACTCCGGGAACGCGCCGGCGAATCCTTCGCCGCGCTCGGTGCGGTTGGTGCGCGGGAACTCGCTCACCATGAGCGCGCCCGCCCATGACGCGATCGTGTCGGCGTCCTCGGCCGGGAACCCGAGGAGGTGGACGGTGACGCGGTTGGGCAGCGGCACCGTGAACGCCGGCACGAGATCGGCGCGACCCGGGACCGTCACGCCGTCGAGGAGCCCCTCCGCGGTGCCGCGGATGAACGGCTCGGCGGCGTGGACGACCTTGGGGGTGAGCGCCGTGACCATGACCCGGCGGACCGCGGTGTGGTTGGGCGGGTCGAGCTCGCCCAGGATCCGGTCCTCGACCGGGATCTCGACGCCCGGCGCCTTCATCCCCGACGCGTTCGAGAACGCATCCGTGTCGCGCAGCACCCCCCGGCACTCGGCGTGCCGGGTCACGTAGTGCATGCCGCCCGCGATGGGCGCCACCGGGCCCTCCCGGCGAAGCTCCTTCAGCACCGGCCAGGCGCGTTGCGCCTGCCCCGGATCGAACGGATCGAATGCCCCCGGCATCGGTCGGGAGCGTAGCGGCGACCGGGTTTACGCAGGTGGGCCGGACGCCAGGCTGACCTGGGCGGTGTGGCGGTCGCCGGACTCGTCGGTCCACCCGACCTCGACCTTGTCGCGCGGGTGGTGCGGGGCCAGGGCCGATGTGAGGTCGTCGATCGAGGTGATGCGCCTCCCGGCGAGGCTGACGATCACATCGCCCTGCTGGATGCCGGCGTCGTCGGCCGGCGAGTCCGACTGCACGCCGGCGACGACTGCGCCCGAGCGTGACGTGCCGCCGCCCGGCACCGTGCCTGCGCGCAGGGTCCGGATCGAGACGCCAAGGAAGGCGCGCTCGCCCACGTGCGTGTCGCCGCTGCCCTCGCCCGATTTGATCTGCTCCGCGACCGCCAACGCCGTCTTGATCGGGACGGCGTAGCCGACGCCGGAGCCGGAACCGGTCCGCAGCCGGAACCCGTTGCTGCTGGCGGCGGTGTTCATGCCGACGACCTCACCGTCGGCGTCGACGAGCGGGCCACCCGAATCGCCCGGCTCGAGCGCGGCGTCGACCTGGATGAGGTTTCGCAGCGTCTGAGACCCGGCCGAGTCGGCGACCTCGATCGTCTCACCGACCGCCCGCACGGACCCGGTGGTCGCGTCGGGCGTTCCGCCGCGACCACCCCCGTTGCCGAGCGCCACGACGGGCTCGCCGACCGAGACGGAGTCGTCGGTCTCGACAGTGTCGAGGCCCGACACGCCGTCGACCTTGAGCAGCGCGACGTCCTCGGGGACGTTGTAGCCCAGCACCTCCGCCGAGTAGCTGCGTCCGCTGCCGCCGAACTTGACGCGCACGCTGCTCGCGTTCTCGATGACGTGGTTGTTCGTGAGGACCTCACCGGACGAGCCGATGACCATGCCGGTGCCGGCGGCTTCTCCCTGGCCGCCCGCCAGCGTCGTGTTGATGACGGCGACCGCCGGGTTGACGTCCGACGTGATGGCGCCGACGTCGAGACGGCCCTGACCAACCGGGGTCTGCGCGCCGGCTTCGGTGGCGACGAACCCGATCAGACCGGCGCCGACGACGAAGGCGGTAGCCGCGGCGAGGCCTCGAAGCCATCCGGAGAAGGCGGGGCGTGAACGTGGGGATCGGGTGCGCGCCATGGCCGGCAGTGTCCCAAGCGAACCTCTGAGCCGGCTGTGGGAACGCTGAAGCCGTCCCGAGACTTCGATCTGCGCTCGGAGCACTGGTCCGCGCCCGCTCCAGGTGGAATAGGCTCCGGTCACCGCGACGCGAGGAAAAGGGCAGGCATGGCCGACGTCCGAACCACCGAATTCGAGCTGCCGGGCTTTACCGGTGAGCTCATCCACCCCGGCGACGCCACGTACGACGAGGCGCGCGCCGTCTTCAACGCGATGATCGACCGCAAGCCGGCGCTCATCGCCCGGTGCACGAACGCCGACGACGTCGCCGCCGCCGTCAACGTCGCCCGCGAGCAGGACATCGCGCTGTCCGTCTACGGCGGCGGCCACGGTGTGACCGGCTCGGCCGTCGTCGACGCCGGCATCTGCATCGACCTACGCGGCATGAAGGGCATGGACATCGATCCGCAGGCGCGCACGGTCCGCGCCGAGGCCGGTCTCACCTGGGGCGAGTTCGACGCCGCCACCCAGGAGCACGGCCTCGCTGTGACCGGGGGCCGGGTGACGACCACGGGCATCTCCGGCCTCGCGCTCGGCAGCGGCAGCGGCTGGCTCCAGCGCAAGTTTGGTTACACCTGCGACAACCTCGTCCAGGCAGAAGTTGTCACCGCCGACGGCCGCAAGGTGATTGCCTCCGAGGACGAAAACCCCGACTTGTTCTGGGGCCTGCGCGGCGGGGGCGGCAACTTCGGCGTGGTTACGGCGTTCCACCTCCGGCTCCACCCGCTCGGGCCGATCGTGCTCGGCGGGATGCTCATGTACCCGGCGCCGATGGCGGCAGACCTGACGCGCTTCTGGCGTGACTTCATGCTCGCGGCGCCCGACGAGGTCGGGAGCGGAATGGCGTTCATCACCGCGCCGCCGGAAGAGTTCGTGCCCGAGCCAGTACGGGGCCAGCCCGTCGTCGGCGTCGTCCTCTGCTACGCGGGCGACCCGGACGAGGGCGAGCAGGTGCTCCGGCCGTTGCGCGAGTTCGGCCCGCCAGGGATGGACATGGTCGACCGGATGCCATACGTAGCGGTGCAGCAGCTGATCGACGCTTCGAGCCCCAAGGGCCTCTTGAACTACTGGTCGGCCGACTTCGTCGCGGAGCTGCCCGACGAGGCGGTCGACACGTTCGTCGAGCACGCCACCAAACCGGTGTCACCGATGAGCCAGATGCTCATCCTCGCTGACGGTGGCGCGATCGCCCGGGTCGACGAGGACGCCGCCGCGTTCGGCCAGCGCACGGCACCGTTCGACACGCACTTCCTGTCGATGTGGGCCGACCCCGCCGACACCGAGCTCAACATCGCTTACGTGCGCGCGATCGCGACGGCAATGAAGCCATGGACGACGGGGCGCGCGTACCTCAACTTCCTCGGCGACGAGGGCCTAGACCGGGTCGAGGCGGCATTCGGACCCGAGAAATTCGCCAAGCTGCAGGCCCTCAAGGACAAGTGGGACCCGAGGAACCTGTTCCGGCACAACCAGAACATCCCGCCGTCGGCTGACGCCTTGGCTGCGGCCGACCCGGCGTCCTGACGAGGCGAGAGCCTCAGCGCTCCTCGGTCACCCGGACGGCCATGTCGACGGGGCGGCTGTCGCCGAGCCAGCGGCCGGAGGACGCCGTCCACGCCTGGCCGGCGTAGCGCACCTCACTGACCCCGAACTCCGGGGCGTGGCCGACGAGCCAGGTCGCCACCGTCCAGCCGCGCGCCTCCGGCAGCGGTACGTCGAGCGTGAGCGGGCCGAGCTCGCGCGTCAGCGCCTGGCGCAGGGGCCTGCTCGACGACTGGGTCGCGCCGACGTCGACGCGACAGCTCAGCCCGGCGGGGATCTCGCCCGTCGCGGCCTGGGCGATGGCCCGCGCCTGGTGCTCCCACTGGGCGTAGGCGTCCGGCGCCGCGCTCCGCTGCACCCGCTGGGCGGCGGTGGTGACGGGGAGCGCCTCCCAGCCCGCGACGCGCGCGAGCCGCTGGTAGAACACGCCGGCGGCGTAGTGGGGCGTCAAGACGTCGGTCTCGGAGCCCCAGCCCTGGGACGGGCGCTGCTGGAACAGCCCGAGTGAGTCCCGGTCGCCGTACTCGAGGTTCTGCAGCTTCGACTCCTGGAGCGCGGCCGCGAGGGCGACGGACACCGCGTGGTCCGGCATTCCCATGCGCTTGCCGACGGCTGCGATCGTCGTCGCGTGGGCGGTCTGCTCGGGACTGAGCGTGTAGCTCCGGCCGTCCAAGGAGACGTGGCAGCCGGGCAACGCCTCGGCGGAGTCCTCGTCTCTCGTGGCCGCGACGACGATGTACCCGAGGCTCGCCGCCACGACAGCGACGACGACCGCCAACCCCCAGCCACGCCGCACCATGACGATCCGACGTTATCCGCGTGCGCCCCGATCGACGCGGCACCCGATCGACGCACTAGAACGGCCTCTATGCCCTTCGTGCTCATCGAGAAGCCCCGACCACACGTCGCGCTCGTCACGCTGAACCGACCCGAGCGGATGAACTCCATGGCGTTCGACGTGATGATCCCGTTACGCGACGCGCTCGAGGAGGTGAGCCTCGACAACGACACGCGCGTCGTCGTCCTTACCGGTGCCGGGCACGGCTTCTGCTCCGGCGCCGACCTCGAGGACTCGGGGATGATTCCGAATATCGCCGGGCTGACGCGATCGTCGATCGCTCAGCGTTCGATGGAGCTCCTCCACGACGTGATCGTGGCGCTTCGGCGGATGCACCAACCGGTCATCGCCGCGGTCAACGGTGCCGCCATCGGCGGAGGCTTCTGCCTCGCCGTCGCCGCTGACATCCGGCTGGCGTCCGACAGCGCGTACTTCCGCGCCGCCGGCATCAACAACGGGCTGACGTCGACCGAGCTCGGGATCAGCTATCTCCTCCCGCGCGCCATCGGTTCGTCACGCGCCTTCGAGATCATGCTGTCGGGCCGCGACGTCGACGCCGCCGAGGCGGAACGCATCGGCCTCGTCTCGCGCACCGTTCCCGGTGATCAGCTCCTCGAGCACTGCTACGAGCTGGCCGAGCGCATCATCGGGTTCAGCCGCGTCGGCGTCGAGAGCACCAAGCGGATGCTCTGGTCGAGCCTCGACGCCGGCAGCCTGCACGCGCAGATGGACGCCGAAGCGCACGCCCAGTTGTACGTGCGCCTCACGACCGAGAACTTCGAGGAGGCGGTCCGGGCCCGCCGCGAGAATCGCGCGCCCGTGTTCCGCGACTGAATCCGGTCGCTATTTCTCGCCGAGGGCCCGGGCCAGCTCGTCGCGCCCCATCTTCGACCGGCCTTCCAGGCCGCGCCGGCGGGCGATCTTGATGAGCTCGGCCCGCGTCTTCGGGGACTTGGCGCCCGTCCTCTTCCGCTGGCGAACGGCCGACGCCTGCTTGCCGAGCGCAGTGCGCGTCTTCTTCGGCATGCGGGCGATCGTCTTCTTGCGCTTCGAGGCGCTGATCGCCTTGCGGACGTTGCGCTTCGCTGCCTTCCGTTGCTTGGTGGTCACCACGGCACACCTCCTTCGTGCGCTGCGTGGGTACCTACCCCGGACGAGGCGCGGAAATGCGGTGGCCGCTACGCCTCGGCGCCGCCGACGCGTTGCACGACGGCGTTGACGATCTCCGGACCCTGCGGGATCCGGGCGTCGACATTCGTGAAGCCGAAGCCCAGCACGGCGCGCCCGACCCGCACCACGACGAAGTCGATGTACAACGTGGCCGTCCCGCCTGCTTGCGTGAAGGTGGCCGCGATCTCGTAGCCCAGCGCTTCATCGCCGACGCCTTGGAGGTCGGTAATTGGCGCGACCGTGGGCGGGCTTGCGGTGGGCCGATCCTTGGCGACCTCGGCCGCCAGCCTCTCGAAGCAGGCGTTGGCTGCCGATCCCTCGTACGCCGCCACGAACTTGCCGGCCGCCTTTGCGTTCTCGAACGCGTACACGGCGTTCTCGGCACTGGTCGCGTTCTGCGGCACCGGATCCGAGAACTCGCGGGACCGGGCCCGAGGCTCGTTCTTCTTCGCTTCCGCGACGGTGGTGTTGATCTTCCTACAGTCCCGGATGCCCTTGAGCGCGTCGCCGCTCGAGTCGCCCTTCGTTGACGTCCACTCAGCGGGGACGTCCGCCTTCGTGATGACGCCCCCCTTGAGGATCGCCTTGTCGCTCTTGGACTCACCGGCCGCAGCCGCCGGCGCCGCCAGCGCCAGCGACGCTGCGACCGGGACGGCGAGGATCAGCATGCGCGTGCGATGGGAAAGCATCGAGGGACGTTACCGCCCCAGTTCGGGACCGAACGATCGCCGCGCAGGCTGATCAGGGCAAAGGTTCACGCTCCGTTTACCCCGCGCGCGTTGATCGGCAGGCCCGGACACGCTTCGCTACGACAACCGATTTTGGCCCATCCCAGGAGAGCACTTGGCCGAATCGGACCCCAGGAAGCGGGAGTCGCTCCACACGGTCTTCCCCCGGGGCGGCTCCCGCTTCCACCCAGGTCGTACGGAACCGCCGCGTTGCCGATGGGCTGCCAGAATCCGGCGGTGACCACGGAGCACGACCGCACCGTCAGAACCGAGTTCCGCAGGCAGTCGCCGACCTTCGAGGGTGAGGACTCGTTCTTCGCCGACGCACGCCTCGCGGGCTGGGTCGCGCGGCATCTCGAACCGCTCGAGCCCGCGATGCTCGTGCTCGAGGTCGCGTGTGGCGCGGCGCACCAGGGTGAGGCGATCGCACCGCGCGCCGGCCGGGTCATCGGCGCCGACCTCACGCCCGAGCTGCTCGACGTGGCACGCCGCCGGCTCCGGGACCGCTCCGTGGCCGGGATCGCGCTGACACGAGCCGACGCCCGCCGGCTGCCGTTCCCCGACGATGCGTTCGACCTGGCGTTCTGTCGCTTCGCCGTGCACCACTTCGCGGAGCCGCGCGAGCAGCTCGACGAGATGGTGCGCGTCTGTCGCCCGGGCGGGCGAGTTGCCATCGTCGACTTGATCTCCGCCGATCCCCGGCTGGCCGACGCCTACAACGACGTCGAGCGCCGCCGCGATCCTTCGCACACACGCGCCCTCACCGCCGACGAGCTCGAGCACGCCGTCGAAGAGGCGGGGGCCAGCTTGGAGCACACGACCCGGGTCGATGTGCGGGCGCCCGTCGAGCGGTGGCTCACCCAGGCGTCGACGCCCCCGGACGTGGCCGAGTCGATCCGCGCCGAGCTGCGCGCCGAGGTCGCGGGCGGGCCTCCGACCGGCATGCGCCCGGTCGACGACGGCGGCCTCCACTACACCCAGTCGTGGGAGATTGCCGTCGGTCGGGTCGGCGACGCGTAACGAAAGACTTGACTGATCAACAGCCGGCGTTGCGTTGCGGAGGGTGGCGTACGGATTCGTCCGCTGGCCGTTGACACCCCCGAGCCGGATCTCGAAGTGCAGGTGGGGAGCCGTCGCGTTGCCGGTCTGGCCGACGCGACCGATGGGTTCACCTTGCCCGACGCGACGGTCGGCGCCGATCGGCTCCGACATGTGCGCGTAGTAATAGACGTTGCCGTCGTCGGCGAAGAGGTACGCGACAAGGCCGCCGGCGCTCTCCAGGCTGAAGCGCAGCTCCCCCGACTTGACCGCCCAGATCGTTCT
>OBLS010001096.1_pt1 | contig 10793 bp, 8 predicted proteins | sample 1519901 | NCBI WGS metagenome assembly OBLS01 (sample SAMEA3113585, study PRJEB22503) | soil metagenome
ACAGGAGCGTTACGCGCGGTGCGAGTCATTATCGTGGGAGGCGGGGAGGTGGGTTTCAACACGGCCCTGATGCTCTCTAGGGAGCAGCACGACGTCGTTCTGATCGAACAAAACGAGGCGCTCGTCGAGCGGGCCACAGAGCAACTTGACGCCCTCACGATCCAGGGTAACGGGGCGAGTCCCAGGCTTCTGACGGAGGCCGAGGTCAACCGGTCCGACCTCCTGATAGCCACGACGAACTCAGACGAGGTGAACATCATCGCCTGTCTGGCGGCGAAAGCCCAGAGGGTGCCACGCACCGTGGCGCGCCTCCACAACGCGGATTACTACGACCCGCACCAACCGCTCGCGCGAGATATGTTCAAGATCGACTTCGTCATTCATACCGAGCAGATGGCGGCAGAGGAGATCCGGGAAGACCTACTGGTACCGGGAGCGATCAACGTCGAGACCTTCGCCGAGGACAGGATAGAGGTCGCCGAGGTAATCCTGGGCGCAGATTCCCCTGCCGTAGGTCTCGCGGTTCGGGAGATCGAGGTACCCGAGCAGAGCCTCATAGTCGGCATAGTGAGAAACGGGGAGGCGCTCGTTCCTCGCGGCGACACCGTGCTCAATGCGCGGGATCACGTCTTCTTGATCGGCGAGCGGCGGCACGTCGGTAGGGTCGTTGGCGCCTTCACTACCGATACGGCTCCGGTCAGAGAGGTTATGATCTTCGGCGGCGGGCGTATCGGCCTCAGACTCGCCCTGGCCCTTGAGCAAGTCGGCATCTCGGTGAAGGTGATCGAGCAGGACGAAGCCCGCGCCCGGTACGTAGCCTCGCAACTGAGAAAGGGGCTAGTACTCCACGAGGACGGCACCTCCCAGGATCTGCTGCTCCAGGAAGGGATCGACCGGATGGATGCCTTCGTCGCCGCCACTGGCGACGACCGGGCGAACCTCCTGGCTGCGATGTACGCTCGCAGGCTCGGGGCCCGCCAGACCTTCGCCGGGATAAGCCGGGGCGAGTTCGCCCCGCTCGCCGACGCCCTCGGGGTGGACAGGACCGTCTCGCCCCGGCTGCTCGCTGCCGGAGCGATCCTGCGGTTCGTGCGGCAGGGCGAGGTAGTCGCCGTTACCCTGCTCGAGAGCGGGGCCGAGATGATGGAGCTCAAGGTCCCCCGCGGGTGCCGGATCGCCGACCGACCACTCTCCGAGGTTGGTTTTCCCAAAGGGGCTATCGTAGGTGCGATCCTGCGCAAGGGCGAGGTCATCATCCCTTCCGGGAGGGAGGCGATGAGACCGGGAGATGACGCCGTAGTGTTCACCCTCCAGGAGGCCGTGAGCAAGGTGGGGCGTCTCTTTGCACCCTAGAATAATAAGCAACGCGCTGGGGGCCTTGCTCGCCGCCGGTGGAGCCGCGATGCTCCTCCCGGCGGCTTACTCGTTTCTGTCGGCCGATGGGAACGTCGCGGCTTTCGGGCTTCCGGCGCTCGGGGCCCTGGCGTTGGGAGCCGTCCTCTTCGTCCTTACCCGAGTTCCCGGCGCCTACGTTTCGGGGAGGGACGTGTTCCTCATCGTCGTCCTGGGCTGGATCGAGGTAGCAAGCTTGGGCTCGCTGCCGTTTATCCTCTCCGGGTTAATGGGGCCGATGGACGCCTTCTTCGAGGCAATGGCCGGCTTTACGACCACCGGAGCCTCGACGATTCAGACGCTTGAGGGGGTCGCACCATCACTGCTGCTTTGGCGAAGCCTGACCCAGTGGGCCGGAGGTGTAGGTATCGTGGTCCTCTTCGTGGCCGTAGCTCCTCTGGTCGGCTTCGGAGCCGCGCAGCTCTATTCAGCCGAGCTCGCCACCCCCCTACCAGAGAGGCTTACCCCGCGCATCAGGGACACGGCAAAGATACTGGCCTACGTTTACGGTACCCTCACGCTCGGAGGCTTCGCCGCACTGCTGCTCGCCGGGCTAGGGCCTTTCGACGCGCTCAACCACGCCTTGACCACAGTATCCACTGGCGGGTTCTCGACCCGCTCTGACTCCATAGCTGCCTTCGACTCTTGGGCCATCGAACTGGCCGTGGTCCTGGGAATGGTGCTCTCCGGGGCGAACTTCGCCCTCTACTTTCAGCTCGTGCGGGGACAGCCAGGGCGGGTCATCGGTAACCAAGAGCTTCTAGCGTATCTTGGCATCATCGTCACCGGCACGGTCCTGACGACCTCCGCTCTCTACGCCTTCGACTACCAGGACTCACTGGCCCTGGCTTTCCGCGAAGCGCTTTTTCAGACCGTAAGCTTTCTGACCGGCACGGCTTTCAGCACCGCCAACTGGAGCTCATGGGACCCGCTTTCCCAGGGCTTGCTGATGCTCTTTATGGTCATCGGAGGAATGGCCGGTTCGACGAGCGGGGGACTGAAGGTAATCCGAGCCGTTCTGTTGGCGCGGCACGCCGGCCAGGAGGTGTTTCGCATGGTCCATCCGCAAGCCGTTACCCCTCTCAAGCTCGGCGACCGGGTCGTGCCCGAGCGGTTCCGAGCAGCCTTCCTTGGTTTTTTCTTCGTGTACGTGGCAACCATGGTTGGAGGTACCCTGCTCGTTGCCCTGCATGGGGTACCCTTGGGCGCAGCGTTCGGTTCCACCTTCGCATGCCTCAACATCACGGGAGCAGGCCTCGATCCGGTAGGCACCTCAGACTTCTACGCAGCTCTGCCCACCTCGGTCAAGGGCATCCTCGCCTTTTTCATGCTCCTCGGGCGTCTGGAGCTCTTCACGGTTCTGGTCCTCCTTACCCCCGCCTTCTGGCGCCACTGAGGCCACACCTAAACCACGTGCCAGGCCCCCTTTCGAAGATACTTGCTCCCAGAGCAAGGGGTGCTAGGCTAGGATACGGGCATGAACGCCCGAGCAACCGTCCGGGTAACTGCGGTAGTGATCCTGACCCTGGGGATAGCATTTGCTATACCTCTCGTACTCTCTTGGGGCAAGAGGCCACACTGCTACTTCGGCTGGACGGAAGGAAACCCGCTCGTGTACCTCATCCGCTACATCCTCTTCGGCGAGGGTGACGCCGCCCCGGTCACCCGCGAGGTCCTGCGCGAAGCTGAGCCGGACCCCAAACAGCGCCCCGCCATACATGTCGGTGGTTGATCGCTGCTTCGTCCAGTTAGCGCCGCCGTTCAGGACGTAAACTACCCCGGCAAACCGATGATTTGGCGGCCCATGAGGCTCTCGACGAGCTCCACGGCGAGCTCAGCGGTTCCGTTGCGCGAATCGAGGATGGGGTTGATCTCTACGACGTCGAGGGAGGTCACCACGGCGGCCTCGCTGATCAGCTCCATGACGAGGTGGGCCTCGCGGTAGGTTAATCCTCCCCTGACGGGCGTCCCGACACCGGGAGCGACCTCGGGGTCTACTACATCCAAGTCGAAGGAGAGGTGCACCCGGTCGAGGTGTGAGAGGTTTTTCAGGGCGCTCCGCACCACGCTCGGAATCCCGTAAGCGTCCACGTCCTTCATGGTGTAGACGTTGACACCGGCCTCGCCCAGGAACTCACGCTCCTCTCGGTCCACCGAACGCAGGCCCACGACGGCGACGTCTTCGGCTCGGACGGCGGCTCCATCACCGAGGTCCACGAGGTCCGGGTAGCCGCGGCCGGTGAGAGTGGCGAGCGGCATACCGTGGACGTTGCCGGAGGGCGAGGTTTCGGGCGTGTTGAAGTCGGCGTGGGCGTCGAGCCATAACAAGCCGGTTCGACCAGCAGACTTCGCGACGCCAGGGACGGTACCGATGGAGATGGAGTGGTCACCGCCGAGAAAGACGGGGAAGATACCATCGTAGGCCATGCGCGCTGCCCGCTCCGCGGTCTCCTCGCAGACGTCGCGGATAGCGCGGACGTTGTCGGCGTCCTCGCGCTCCTCTACTGTCTCGGGGATCGGGGTCTCGACGTTGCCGAGGTCGGTGACGGGGTAGCCGAGGTCCTCGAGGGCCTCGTTCAAGCGAGCGTAGCGGATAGCCGAGGGGCCCATGTCCACGCCGCGCCGGTTCTGCCCGAGGTCCATCGGCACCCCGAGGATTCCTACCGGGCGGCGCGTTCCCGGCGTCCTCTCAAGCAAAGGCCATTCCACCGGCGCGCCGGGGATCGGCGGCGGCCTCGAAAACGCCCTCGGGGGTACGGCGCGCGGCGTTGACCCCACCGAAGAACATCGAGGGCTCGTCGTAGGCGAGGACCCGCTCGTAGGCGGAGAGGTCCGGCTTGCTGGCGCCGGACTCGTAGGCGAAGAGGTCGCCCTCGGCGTGCAGGCGCGGGGCGCTTACGGCGGCCTCGAGCGGGAGCCCAAAGACGACTACGTTTATGAGGGTCTGCAAGATCGCCGTGGGTATACGGGAGGCCCCTGGCGAGCCCAGCGAGACGAGATCTCCGTCCGGAGAAGAGATGACCGTCGGGCTCATGCTGGAGATCAGACGCTCGCCAGGGGTTAGCGCGTGGAAGCCTTTGGGGTTTAGCTCCGGCTCTCCCAAGGTGTTGTTCATGGGTATGCCGGTGCCGGGGATGACGATCCCAGAGCCATAGCCCATGCTCGCGGTGATGGAGACGGCCAACCCTGAGGCGTCCACGCAGGAGAGGTGGGTGGTGTGCGGAGAGCCGAAAGCGCCGCCGGGGGCAGGGCCCAGGATGCGGGCCCGCTGGGCGCGCACGTACTCCTCTCCCATCAGGCGCTCCGCGACCTTGGCGTTCTCGGCGATTTCGGTGTAGGCCCGCTCGCGGTCTTCGAGTGCGTACTTCATGGCCCCGGCGAGGATCTTAGCGTAGTCGGCGTCGGGGAGGCTGGCCAGGTCGTAGGCCGAGATCACACGCGCCATCTGCGCGAGTGTGGGACCGCCGGCGGCGGGTGGTCCGTTAGTGTGCACGATGCTACCCGAGTAAGCGAACGAGAGAGGCACACGGACGATGGCCTCGTAGGTGGCGAGGTCTTCTTCGGTGATAACGCCGCCCTCGCTTAGGATATATGAGGAGGTGCGGCGTCCCAGCTCCCCCTCGTAGAAGAGGTCCGCTCCCTCCTCTCCCACGGACTCCAAAGTGTCGGCGAGCTCGAGGAAACGTATCTCGTCACCCTCGCGGTAAGGCCGGCCATCCGTGAAGAAGTTCTTCTTCGTCTCGTCGGTGAGGCGCAGGACCTCTTCGGCGACCTCGCACCACATGCCGCTCGTCTTGCCGAGCCTGAAACCCTCGCGGGCCAGCCGAACCGCTGGGGCGAGCGTTTCGCGGAGCGTGAAACGCCCGTGCCTGCTCAAGAGGAGCTCCCAGCCACGCAGAGAACCCGGCACGGCGCAGGAGGCGGCCCCGACGATAGACTTCACGCCCGCGCCGTACTTGAGGATCACGGTCGTTGGGCTCCCCCCGGCACCGAAGGCAGAGGGCGGCAAGCCCTTCCCTGGCATGCAGTCATAGTAGTCGATAAGCTCCGCCCCACCCGAGCCCATCTCCGGCGGCCGGACGAGGGCGAACCCGCCGCCGCCTACACTGCTCATCAGCGGTTCCGTTACGGCGACGGCCGCGGCAGCAGCGACAGCGGCATCGGCGGCGTTACCGCCGGTCCGGTACACCTCGGCGGCGGCCTCGGCGGCGTAGTGGGTGCCCGCGGAGGCCGCGAAGCTCGTCTCTTCGGAGGAGTACGCCGTGAGGTCCATAATCGACCATTATAAGCAGCGCTTCGCGGTCGCGGCTGTCGCGGCGCGAGGAGCTGAAGAAAAGGGAACCCCCGCAGGTACTCGCGGGGGTTCTGTAAGTGCGATCTGTTTGGGTACTTGCCGAGGTTCGGGGTCGTCTGGCCCGCGGATTGCTCCGCCGCAATCTCTCCTTCTTGCCGGTCCAGCGGTTCGCGGAAGTCCGCCCGAATGCCCCTGTACAGGGCGTAACACATGAAGATCATGATTACCGCGAACGGCACCCCGGCCAAGAGCGCCGCCTGCCGGAGCGCGTCGAGCCCCCGCTCAGAGGCAAGACGAACGCAATCGCGCCTATCACCGCTCCCCAGGCGAGGCAGATAAACCTGTTGGGATCCGTGTGCCACCGACAGGTATCGCGCCGAGCACGATGGTCCCCGCGCCCGCGCTGGTGGCGAGAAAGATCGAGAGCACGAAGACCGACACGATCTGGTTGCTCCTTTGCCGTACTGCAAGCAGGTAGCACATAGCATGGGCATCCTTCCTTACACCAAATCTCGGCCAGCGTAGGCGCAAGAAGGGGGGCTGGTAGAGATCCTTTGGGGAGTTATCTTTTATGATTACCTTTGACGGCAGGCTAGCGGAAGGGACGTGGTCTTGGCGGAGAGAGGGATGACGGAGGACGGGGTCGGTAGCATCGACAGCGCTCCGGCGCTGCGGTTCAACACGGCCTCGGAGGAGGAGATTCGGAGCGCTGCCGTCGCGGACGTCTACTTCCACCGGACGATGGAGGTTCTGCGCGCCCGCGGGTTGGAAGACACCCCGGTACACATGGAGGTCGCCTACAAGACCTCCAACCAGGACGACTGGTTCGTCGTCGCCGGCCTCGACGAGGTGGCCACGCTCCTGGAGGGGGTCGACGTTGAGGCGCGGGCCGTGCCGGAGGGTACGATCTGCCGCCCGAACGAGCCGGTACTCACCCTCTCCGGTCCCTACAGCGCCTTTGCCGAGCACGAGACGGCCATTCTGGGATTTCTCTGCCAGGCCTCCGGGGTAGCCACCGGGGCGGCACGGTGCAAGCTCGCGGCGGGCGAGAGGAGGCTCATCTCCTTCGGGGCGAGGAGGATGCACCCCGCGGTCACGCCCATGATCGAGCGCGCCGCGTACCTCGGCGGCTGCGACGGGGTAGCAGTCGAGCTCGCCGCCAAACGCCTGGGCATCCCCGCCACCGGCACCATCCCCCACGCCCTTGTACTCATCCTGGGCTCGACCGCAGAGACCGCCCGCGCGTTCGACGAGGTCATGGCGGAGGATATCCCGCGTACCATCCTCATAGACACCTTCGACGACGAGAAGTTCGGCGCCCTCATCGCCGCTCGTGCCATCCCGGACACGATCTACGCTGTCCGATTCGATACCCCCGGCAACCGCCGCGGCGATTTCCGGGACCTGATACGAGAATGCCGCTGGGAGCTCGACCGCAACGGCTTCGAGAACGTCAAAATATTCGCCTCCGGCGGCATAGACGTCGAGTACATCTTGCACCTGAACTCCGTGGTCGATGCCTACGGGGTGGGCGGTGAGATCGCCTCTGCCCCCATGATCGACTACTCTCTGGACATCGTCGAGGTGGACGGCGAGGACCGCTCCAAACGTGGTAAACGCGGCGGCAAGAAACTCCTCCTCACGCTTGAGGACGGTACCCGCCGGGTAATGCCCGCTGGCGCAGAGACCCCCGCGGGCGCGAAGGACTTGTTACAGCCTTTGGAGGAATTGTATGCCTCTCCACCGGACGTCACTGCCCTGCGCGAACGCGTGGTCGCACAGCTAGCCTCTGGCGACTACGAGCTGCAATAAGAACCGAGTGATCCGGTCAGGTCCCCTTCGAGACGATTACCAGGTAATAGCTACACTTACCATCTCCGGCGTTGTCGAACCGGTGCGAGACGTCCGCCTCGAAGTACAGGGCATCGCCTTCCTCAAGTAAATACTCCTCGCCCCCGATTATGGCTCTCAAACGTCCCTTCTCGACTGCGACGTAGTCCTCTACCCCCCTCCGGTGCGGAGGGAACTCCCCGGACGTAGACGCGTGGGGAACGATGTTGCGAATGAACTCGACGGCCCGTCCCCTGAAGCTCGGAGAGAGTAGCTGCCGTTCGAATCCCGTTTCGGGATCGCGCATCACCATTCGCCTCTCGCGGTGGACCACGATTATCTCCCGCCGCTCCTCGGTACCCAGAAGCTCCGATAGGGTAATTTCCAAACCTTCCGCGACCTTTGCCGCGACCACCAGCGTCGGATTCTTCTCACCCCGCTCTACCTTGGAGATCATGGCCCGGCTAACCCCAGACCGCTCCGCGAGTTCCTCCAGCGTCAGCCCTCGCCCGCGCCTCAGCTCCCGCACCCGCTCCCCCAACCTGCCAGCAGAGACAGCATCGACCCCGGAAGCCCCCATTGATCCTCGCTCGTTCATTTGGTAGAAAAAAGTTTACCATGGTAGAAGCATTGGGGTACTTTGTTGCGGGAGCGCCATTTGTCGTGGCGGGAGTGGCGCTGGTCTGGCTGCGGTGGCCGGCGACGTGGTCGGGGGTTGCGGCACTGGCCGCCGCGCTCGCGGGGGCGTTTTTGTACCCAGGGTTGGAGAGGTCGGGGCTAGGTGGGGCGTTTTGGGCCGGACTCGGAACGTCGGGAGAGGTGTTGTACGTGCTCTTCGGGGGGTTGTTGCTCTACAACCTGCTGTCGGCGGGCGAGGCTATCGAGAGGATGTCGGAGTTCCTCGGGTGGTTGGAGCCGGAGGGGGAGGCTCTGGCGCTCGTGGTGGTCGTCGGGGCCGCGCCGTTCTTCGAGTCGGTGACGGGGTTCGGGGTCGCGGTGGTGATCAGCGCGCCCATCCTGCTCGCGGCAGGCTTCTCGCCGCTCAGGGCTGCGGTGCTCTCGAGCTGGGGACAGTGCGCGGTACCGTGGGGCGCTCTGGGGATAGGGACCGTAATCGGGGCGGACCTCTCCGGCACGAGCTTCGGGGAGCTGTCGGATCTTAGCGCGTTGTTAAGCCTGCCGCTCTTCCCCGTCTACGCTGTCGCCGCCGTCGCTCTGGCGGGGGGATGGGATGGAGTCAAGAGACGAGGCGTGGAGGCCGTTCTCCTGGGACTCATCGCGGGCGCGGCGACCCTCCTAACGAGCCTCTTCCTCATCCCGGAGCTCTCGGGGGCGCTCGGAGGGCTGGCGGCCACGGGGGCGTTCCTGGCGGTCAGGTGGCGCAGGCTCTTGGAGGAGAGCGTCCCTGTGAGGGCGTTTCTGCCCTACGCGTTCCTTCTGGCCCTGCTCGCGGTGGCGAACGGGCTTCGGCCCGTAGGGACGTGGCTGGCGTCCCTGGGGCCGGTGTTCGAGGGACCGGGCCTTCCCCTGCTCTTCTCGGCGGCGTTCGCGGTCCACTTGTTCGGGTTGGGGGGCGAAGTCGTGGGCTCGGCCGCCCGGCAGACGTTCAAGCAGTGGTTGCCGGTGGCGGGTGCGGTGGTGGGGTTCTTGCTCGCGGGGCAGGTCGTGGCGACTTCGGGGGCTGCGGCGCTGCTGGCTTCGGGGGCGGAGGCTTTCGGCCCCTTCTATGCGGCGGTAGCGCCCGTACTCGGGGCTTTGGGCGGGGCGCTTACCGGCTCCAACGCGGCCTCGAACGCGCTGTTCATGCCGGTGCAGGTCGAGGCGGCGCGGGGCCTCGGGCTACCGGAGGCATTCGTGGCGGCGATCCAGAACGTCGCCGGCAGCCACGCAAGTATGCTCTCGCCGCAGCGCGTGGTTTTGGCCGCGACCGCCGTGGGCATCCCCGGACGCGAGAGCGAGGTCGCCCGCGCGACGCTCCCCCCGATAGTGGCCTCGGTCGTGATCCTAGCCCTCGCGGGCCTGCTCGCGGGGTAGCCCGATATCTGGCTACCAATCGTACGCTTCGGGGCGGCGGTTGGTGAGGGCCGGAAACTCGGTGCGGAAGCGGTCCAGGTAGTCGAGGTCCAGCGTGGCGAGGGCGTGGCCGTCACGGTCTGGACAGGTAGCGAGGACCGTTCCCCAGGGGTCCACGACCATACTGCGTCCGTAGGTCCAGCGCCCGTCAGCCTTCTGACCCCACTGGGCAGGGGCGAGAACGAACGCCTGGTTCTCGACAGCGCGGGCGCGGAGCAGCAGCTCCCAATGGTCCTTGCCGGTCTGGAGCGTGAAGGCGGCGGGCACCGCCAGAACCTCGGCACCCTTGAGCGCCAGCAGCCGGTAAAGCTCCGGGAAGCGCAGGTCGTAGCAGACCGAGAGACCGAGGGTGGCGACACCCGCCTTGGCGGTGACGATCGCGCGCCCCGGCGCTATGGTCCTGCTTTCGAGGTACTCCCGGTCCGGCGCCTTGACGTCGAAGAGGTGAATCTTGCGGTACACCGCGACGAGCTCCCCAGAGGGGTCGAAGAAGGTCGAGGTGTTGGAGAGCCGCTCCACGCCGGGCTCGCCCTCCAGGATAGACCCGCCGAGCAACCACACCCCAAGCTCCCGCGCCAGCCCGCTCAAGAAGTCCGTGGTAGGCCCGGGGACAAGCTCCGCGCTCTCCCTGTACACTTCTTCCAAGCCGTGACAGCTCCACAGCTCCGGCAGCGCCACCAGCTCCGCACCGGCCAAGGCGGCCCTGTGGATCAGGTGCTCCGCCGTCGCCAAGTTCTGTGCTTTCTCTGGCGTCGAGGACATCTGGATCGCCGCCACCGTCGTCTTGCGCCCGTCCACCTGTTACACCCCTCTCGTCGCTCCCCTCCAGCCTAGCACGTGGAGCACCGGTGCCCTTCAGACCCCTGCGCGAATCGGATCCCGAAGGCCTCCGCGCCGTCCTCGCCGCTGCAAACGAGCCTCTCCCCCTCCTAGAGGGGGGCGTCGCGGTCTCACTCTGACAGGGGTCCGAACGGCTCGATCACTAGCCTCGCCGCTTTTCTGGTCTCTTCGATCTTCCGCGTGCCGCCTACGAAGCCATCGACGAGAAACGTCTCCCGGTCCAGCATCATTTGGTAGGCGAGGGTCGCCCGGTTGAGCTCGCGGAGCGTGAGAGCGCACTCGAGAATAGCGCCTTACTCGGTGGCTCTCAAAGCGTCCCGCAGCTCTCCCGCCCCGACCGGCGTCGCCCCCGCGTGGCGTACGC